>Ga0207693_10000503_pt1 | contig 35359 bp, 38 predicted proteins | sample LARL81metaG_FD_184347 | JGI IMG/M metagenome (GOLD analysis project Ga0207693, IMG submission 184347) | Corn, switchgrass and miscanthus rhizosphere microbial communities from Kellogg Biological Station, Michigan, USA - LAR L8-1 metaG... | ecosystem: Host-associated > Plants > Roots >... | reverse complement strand
CCTCTCGTCCGCGTGCAGGCCCGAGCCGATGAGGAGGTCACCGCTCACTCGGGTTCCGTGCCACACGTACGCAGCACCCCCGGGAAGCGGTCATCTGCTGTTCATGGTCGAGGTGGATGTAGTGGGAGGCGATGTAGGCCAGCTCATCGGGGCTGAAGTTGAACTGTCCGGACACGACGTAGGGTGCGGCTCAAGCTCAGGCCCCTCGGCGCCGGCTGCCGATATCGGCCTTCTGGGAGGGGCAAGTGGGCGCGGATATAGTTAATAATCGGGTCTCAGTTCACGCCGCGCGCCGCCCAGGATCAATTTGAAGCTCACCTCCGATTCGCTCGCGCCGCAGCTCGCCCAGCGCCTGCTGCCCGCCTACCTCGTCTCCGGCGACGAACCGCTGCTCGCGGGCGAGGCGGCGGATGCGATTCGCGCGCGTGCGCGTGCCGCCGGCTTCAGCGAGCGTGAGGTGCACTTCATCGAACGCGCCGGGGACTGGGAGGATGTGCGCGGCTCGGCCGCCAACCTCTCGCTGTTCGGCGCGCGGCGCGTGCTCGAGATGCGTCTGACGAGCGGCAAGCCGGGGGTGGCGGGCAACGCCGCACTCGTGAGCCTGCTCGAGGCGCGTGACCCCGACACCCTGTTCCTGCTGCTCGCGCCGCGCCTGGACCGCGATGCCCAGAGTGCCGACTGGGTGCGCGCGGTGGAGGCGCACGGCGCCTGGGTGCAGGTGTGGCCGGTGGACAGCACCCGACTGCTCGGTTGGCTCAAGGCCCGCGCCCGCAGCCTCGGCCTCGAGGCCAGCGAGGAGGCGCTCGAGCTGCTCGCGGCACGCACCGAGGGCAATCTGCTCGCGGCCCACCAGGAGCTGGCGCAGCTCGCGCTGCTGAACGCCGGGCCGCAGATGAGCGCCGCGGCGGTGCAGGCGAGCGTGGCGGACAGTGCGCGCTTCGACGTGTTCCAGCTTGCGGAGGCGGTGCTCGCGGGGGAGACGACGCGCGCGCTGCGCATGCTCGCCGGGTTGCGCGCGGAGGGCACGGAGGCGACGCTCGTGCTGTGGGCGCTCACCAAGGCGCTGCGCGACGTCTGGACGGCGCAGGCGGGTGAGGGCGGCAGAGCGCCGGCGTGGCAGCGCCAGAGCGCCGCGCTGGCCAAGGCGGTGCGCCGCGCGCCACGGCTGTGCTTCGGCGACCTGGTGCAGCGCGCCGGCCGCGCCGACCGCATGATCAAGGGTCGCCTCACGGGCAACGCGTGGGACGAGATGGCACTGCTCGCGGTGGCGCTGAGCGCCAAACCCGCCGGCCCGCCGCTCGCCCTGGCGCGCTGAATCGCTTGAAACAGCCCATCGGCATTTTCGGCGGCACCTTTGACCCCATTCACTGCGGTCACCTGCGCACCGCGTTCGAGCTGTGGCAGGAGCTGCGCCTCGCGGAAGTGCGGCTGCTGCCCGCCGGCACCCCGCCGCACCGCGACCAGTTGTACGCGAGCGCCGAGGTGCGCCTGAAGATGGTGCGGGCCGCCGTCGCCGCGCAGCCCTACTTCGTGGTGGACGATCGCGAGGTGCGCCGCACCGGACCGTCATATTCAGTAGATACCCTGACGGAACTGCGGCGCGAGTTCCCGGAGCGCTCGCTGTGCCTGCTGCTGGGCATGGATGCGTTCCTCGGGCTGCCGCAATGGCACCGCTGGCGCGAACTGCTGAGCCTGGCGCACGTGGTGGTGGCGCATCGCCCGGGCTGGCGTGCCCCGACCACCGGCCCGCTCGGGGAGGTGATGGTGGATCACGGTACCGGCAGCATCCGCGCGCTGCACGAGCGGCCCGCCGGCTGCATCTACGTGCACGCGGGCACGCAGCTGGAAATATCCTCCACCGAGTTGCGGGCGCTGCTGGTCGCGGGCCGAGACCCGCGCTACCTCGTTCCCGAGGAGGTGAGGCAGCTCATTTTCGAGACTAGGTGCTATGCTCCCCAGCACGAGCCGAACGCCCCCTGACGGTAGTTATCAGGAGAATTCACTTAACACATGATCACCCGCAAAAGCCTGCGCCCCGCTGAGGAGCGCGTCTCGCCGCTGCAGCAAGCCGTAACGAGTGCGCTCGAGGACATGAAAGCCGTGAATGTCAGGGTGCTGGATGTGCGGGGCCTCACCGACATCGCCGACACCATGATCATCGCGAGCGGCAACTCCGATCGTCACGTGCGCTCCATTGCCGAGCGCGTCGCGCAAAAGGCCAAGGCGATCGGTTGTCGCGCCCTGGGAACCGAAGGGGCCCGCGACGGTGAATGGGTGCTGGTCGATCTGCAGGACATCCTGGTGCACGTCATGCTGCCGCGGGTGCGCGAGTTCTATGGGCTCGAGCGTCTTTGGGAAGGTGGTCCCGTGCTCCCGGTTGCGGCGGCGGTCGCACCTGCCCGCGCGGCGGCGCGGCGGCGGCGCATCGCGCGCTAGCTCGCGATGCGCATGCGCGTGATCGCAGTGGGCACGCGCATGCCCGCCTGGGTGCGCAGCGCCTGCGATGACTACCTCACCCGCCTGGGGCCGGAGCGGCGCGTGTCGCTCGTGGAAATCGAGGCCGCGGCGCGCACGCAGGCGTCCGCGCCCGCCAGGGCCATCGCCGCGGAGGCGCAGCGCCTGCTGGCCGCGCTACGTCCCGCCGAGCACGTCGTGGCCCTCGATGAGCATGGCTCGCAGCTGTCCACCCGCGAGCTGGCCGGCTGGCTCAAGAGCCGCATGCAGGAGGGGCAGGACGTCGCATTCCTGATCGGCGGCCCGGATGGCCTGGCACCCGAGGTGCTCGGCCGCAGCCACTTCAGGTGGTCGCTGTCGCGCCTGACGCTGCCGCACGCCATGGTGCGGGTGGTACTGGCCGAGCAGCTGTACCGGGCTCACAGCATTCTGGCCAATCACCCGTATCATCGCGACTGATGCACCCGCGCGAAGCACCCCCACCGGCCCTGTGCCTGGCGTCCATGTCACCGCGGCGCCGCGAGCTGCTGGCGCAGCTCGGCGTGGCGCACGTGGTGCGGGCGCCGCACATCGACGAGGCGGTGTTGCCCGGGGAGGCCGCAGCGGACTACGTGGTGCGCATGGCGCGCACCAAGGCGCTCACCGTGGCCCGCGACAGCGGGGGCGTCGCGGTGCTCGGCGCCGACACCATCGTCGTCATCGACGAGCTCATCCTCGGCAAGCCCGCGGACATGGCCGCGGCCCTGGTGATGCTCGAGCGCCTGTCGGGCCGCGCGCACGAGGTGCTGACCGCGGTGGCGCTGGCGGCGGCTGAGCAGCTCACGTTTCGCCTCAGCGCGAGCGTGGTGCGCTTCCGGGCCCTCAGCCGCCCGGAGTGCCTCGCCTACTGGCACACCGGCGAGCCGCACGACAAGGCGGGCGCCTATGCGGTGCAGGGGTGCGGCGCGGCCTTCATCGAACACCTCAGCGGCAGCTACTCGGGCGTCGTGGGGCTGCCGCTGTATGAAACGGCGCAGCTGTTGCGCGCGGCGCGGATCCCGACCCTGCTGGATGGCGCGCCGCGCGGGGCCGGCGCGTGAGCCTCGAGATCCTGGTGAACGTGGCGCCGCGCGAGACGCGCGCGGCGATTCTCGAGAATGGCGTCGTGCAGGAGGTGCACATCGAGCGCACCAGCCGCCGCGGGCTCGTCAGCAATCTCTACAAGGGACGCGTCTCGCGCGTACTGCCCGGCATGCAGGCGGCGTTCGTGGAGATCGGGCTCGAGCGCACCGCCTTCCTGCACGCCGCCGACATTGCCGCCACCGCCTCGGATGACACGCTGCTCGGCGCCTCGGCCGCCGGCGTGCCCGCGGTCGAGGACATCCGGCGCCTGGTGAACGCCGGTGACGAGATCCTCGTGCAGGTCATCAAGGATCCGATCGGCACCAAGGGGGCGCGCCTCACGACCTTCATCGCGCTGCCCTCGCGCTATCTCGTCTACATGCCGCGCGGCCAGGCGATCGGGGTCTCGGCGCGCATCGAGGACGAGGCCGAGCGCGCGCGCCTGAAGACGACGCTGCTGCAGCTGGTAAGCAACGGCGGCGAAGGCGGCTACATCATCCGCACGGCCGCCCAGGGCGCGAGCGCCGACCACCTGCGCGATGACATGAATTATCTGGCGAAGCTGTGGGAGCACGTGCGCGGCGCCGCCGCGGCCGCCGGCGCCGGCTCGGTGGTGCACGAGGACCTGCCGCTCAGCCTGCGCGTGCTGCGCGATGAGCTCGCCCGCGGCGTCAGCCGCGTGCTGGTGGACGCGCCGCGCGAGCTCGAGCGCATGCGCGAGTTCGCCGGCGCCTTCATGCCCGAGGCGGTGCCGGTCATCGAGCTGTACGCGGGGCCGCGGCCGCTGTTTGACCTCAACGGCGTCGAGGAGGAGATCGCCAAGGCGCTCGATCGCAAGGTGCCGCTGAAATCCGGCGGCCACCTCGTCATCGACCAGACCGAGGCCATGACCACGATCGATGTGAACACCGGCGCCTACGTCGGCCACCGCAACCTCGAGGAGACGATTTTCCGCACCAACCTCGAGGCCGCGGTGAGCATCGCGCGGCAGCTGCGGCTGCGCAACCTCGGCGGCATCATCATCATCGACTTCATCGACATGCGTGACGAGCCGCACCGCCGCGCCGTGCTGACCGCGCTCGAGCGCGCGCTCGCCGGGGATCGCGCGCAGACCCACATCGTGAGCCTCTCGCCGCTCGGACTGGTGGAGATGACCCGCAAGCGCACCCGCGAGAGCCTGGAACATCTGCTGTGCGAGGCGTGTCCAAGTTGCGAGGGGCGCGGCTTCATCCGCACGCCCGAGACCGTCTGCAACGAGATTTTTCGGGAAATTGTGCGACAGAGCCGACAGTTTGCCAGCCGCGAGCTGCTGATACTGGCCCACCAGGACGTCGTGGATCGCCTCCTGGACGAGGAGTCCGCCACCCTGGGCGAGCTCGAGGCGCAGGTGGGTCGTCCGATCCGCCTGCAGGTCGAGACGCTCTACGGGGTCGATCAATACGACGTCGTTCTCGTTTAGGGACTGATCGTGCCTGAGTCGCCTGCCGAGCCTGCTGCCGGGCCGGCCGCTCCAGCGGCTGCGGCGGCCCCCGTGCAGCCTGCGGGAGCGCGGCGACGCCTGGCGGCGAGCCTGCTCGGCGCAGCGCTGCTCGTGGCGGCGCTGCTGTTCCTCGCGCGCGAGCTCATCGCCGCGCGCGTGCCCGAGCATCGCGCGGCGCTCGAGGCACTGATCCGCGAGCAGACCGGCCTGGAGGTCACCTTCAGCCAGCTCACCGTGCGCTGGGGGTGGTACGGACCCGAGGCGGTATTCCACCGCGTCGCGCTCGGGGAAGCCGGCGCGCCGGCGCTGCTGCGCGCGCCCGAGCTCAGCGTGAGCCTGGACGCCTGGCGCATGGTGCGCAGTGGACATCTCGAGGCCGGGCGCATCACGCTGCTCAATCCTGACATCGATCTCACCGGCGGGGCGGCCGCCGGCGCCGCCACGCCGGCATCGGCCGGCGCGCCGCGCGCGAACATGCTCGCCGATGCCCCGCGGCTGCTGTCGCGCTGGCGCGGCGGCCGCATCGACATCGAGGGTGGCGCGCTGCGCTGGCTCGAACCCGGCAGCGGGCACCCGGTAAGCGTGGACCTGATGCGCGCGGACCTGCGGCGCCTGGGCGCGAACTGGAGTGCGGATGTGCAGCTGCTGCTGCCGGACCGCCTGGGCGCGAGCGCGCGCTTCACGCTGCGACTGACGGGGGACGTCGCGCGCACCGAGGACCTCAGCGGCACCCTGACATTCGAGGGCGAGCGGCTCGCCTTCGGCGGCTGGCGCGCGCTCGAGGTCTACGCGCGCTACGCGCGCTACCTGCCGCAGGGCGGCAGCGGCAACCTGAACCTGCAGGCGACGATCGCCCGCGGGCGCATCCAGCAGGTGGCGGGCCTGCTGCATGCCGATGCACTGGAATGGCCGGCGCCGACGGCGGCCAGTGCGCCGCTGCGGCTGCCGCGGCTGCGCGCCGACTGGCAGCTGGCGCGCGCCGCGGATGGCTGGCGCCTCGCGGTCGGCGCGCTCGATCTCGGCGCCGCGGGCACCGGCACCGCGACGGTGCTGTTCACGCCCGATACCGCGCGCGGCTCCCTGCACCGCATCCCGCTGGCGGCCGCGGCCGCGTTCGCGCGCTGGTACCTGCCGCAGTGGCCGCTCGAGCCGCTCACCCTGGGGGGCGAGTTCGGCGGCGTCGACTTTGACTGGGACGCGCGGCGGCGCGCCGGCACGCGCCTCGCGGCCAGTGCCCAGGGGCAGGGCCTGAGGCTGGCGAGCGCGACGCAGGACCTGGTGCTCGAGGGGCTCGCCGCGCAGCTCACCGCGAGCGAGGAGCGCATCAGCGCGCAGCTGAGCGCGCAGGCGGCGCGCCTGCTGCTCGTGGGCCCGCAGCCGCTGACGCTGGACGGGCTGCAGCTCAGTGCGCGCCTCGGCGGCACACTCGAGGCCGGGCAGTGGCAACTGCGCACCGAGGATCTGGATATCCGCCGCGGCGAGACGCGCGTGAGTGCGCAGGCGGCCATCGCCTTCCCCGCAGGCGCCGCGCCGCGCCGCCTCGACACGCGCCTCGAGATCAGCAACGCCGACGCGCCGCTCGTGGCGAGGCTGGCTGGCCCGCAGGCCCTGGCGGCTTTCGGCGCGGCGGCCTCGCGCCTGATCGCGGGCCGCATCACGAGCGGCACCCTGGAACTGCACGGCACCTTCGAGGCGGGGGCGGCGGCGGACACGGCACTCAGGTCTTCGCACGGCGCCTTCCAGATCGAGGACGCGGTGCTTAGCGCCACCGAGGCGTGGCCGGAGGTGCGCGACCTTGCCGCGCACCTGCAGTGGCAGGGGGCCCGCGTGCAGGCGCAGCTCACGCGCGCCTCCAGCGCCACCCTGGAGTTGAGCGCCGCGCGCGCGCAGTGGGATGCCGGGGGCGAGCAGCCGCTGCGCGTCAGCGGCCGCGTGAGCGGCAGTGCGCAGGACCTGCTGCAATGGCTGCGGACGCGCCCGGAGCTCGCACGCTACGCCCCCGGCGCGCAGTACCTTGACCTGCAGGGCGACACGCTGCTCGACGTCGACCTGCTCGTGCCCGGATCCGCCGCACGGCAGCCTCCGGCACGCACGCGGATCACGGCGGTGCTCGAGGGCGCGAGCCTGCGGCCGCTCGCGGGACTGCCGGCCATCGAGGCGCTGCGTGGCACGCTCGCCTTCGCGGGCGGCCATCTGCAGCACTCCATGCTCAGCGGGCAGTGGCTCGGCGGCCCGGTGAGCCTCGCCATCGGTGAGCGCCGGGAGCACGGCACCAGCGCGCTCACCGTCAGCGGCCGCGGACTGCTCGATGTGCGCCAGGTGCTGCTGGCGGCGGGCGCCGACAGCGACGCCACGACCCTGGGCGGCAACCCGGAGTGGACCGCGCAGCTCACGCTCCTGCCCGAGAGCGAGGCCGCGCCGCCGCACTGGCAGGTGCGCGCCGACTCGAGTCTCATCGGGCTCGCCAGCCGCCTGCCAGAACCGCTGGCAAAGACTCAGAACGCACCGCTGCCGCTGCACCTGGAGGTGCAGGGCGACGCCGCCGCGGCGCGGCTGCACCTGAACATCGGCGAGCGGCTCGCGGCGGTGGCCGCGCTCGAGCGCAGCGGGGACGCCTGGCGCATCGAGCGCGGCGCGGTGCGCCTCTCGGGCGGCACGCCGGTGCTGCCGTCGGAGCCGCTGTTGGCTCTGGAGGGCCGTGTGAGCCGCTTCGAGCTGTCCGCGTCGCTTTCCCTGTGGCAGCAGGCGGCCCGCAGTCCCTTGCTGCCGGCGCTGGAGGCGCACCTGAGTGCCGCGGAGCTCGCCGCCGGCGAGCGCGTTTACCCGGACGTGCATCTCAGCGCCGCGGCGCGTGCGGGCGGCGGTGAGCTGCAGCTGGAGTCCGCCGCCAACAGCGTGACGCTGCAGTGGCCGGCGCTGGCGGATGCCGGCCATCCGGCCGTGGCACACCTGGCGAACTTCGACGCCGAGAGCGAGAGGGATGCGGCGCTCGGTGCGTTGACCAGCGCGCTCGGGCCGCTGGTGCAGCTGTCCGTCGATGAGCTGCGCTGGCGCGGGCGCCCCCTGGGTCGGCTGAGGGCGCTGATCGGGGCCCAGGAGAGCGACCTGACGCTCAAGGAGCTCACGGTGAGCGGGGCGAGCCAGGAGCTGAGCGCGCAGGCGCAGTGCTCCGGGGAGGCCTCCTGCAGCGCGCACTTCACGCTTGCAAGCACTGATGCCGCGGCGACGCTGGCCGCCTTCGGCCTGCGCGCCGACCTGGGCGCCGCGCGCGCCCAGCTGCAGGGCGAGCTGCAATGGCCGCAGGGCTCGGATGCGCCCCTTGCAACCGTGAGCGGCCATCTCCATATGCAACTCGAAGACGGCGCCACGCTCGCAGTGGAGGCGCCCGCGAGCGCGACGCCGTTTGCGCTCTTCCTGGTGCCGGGGCTGCTCACCGCGCTGGCGCCGGAGCCCTCCGAGGCGAAGGGCGAGGCGCCCACGGTGCTACCGCTGCGCTTCAGCCGCCTGAGCGCGGACTTCGAGCTGCGTGATGGCGACGCGCGCACCGCGAACCTGCACCTGGATGGCGAGGCGGAGATCCTGGTGCGGGCGCGCGTGGGACTGCTGGCGCAAGACTACGACGGCCAGGCCTTCATCCTGCGCGGCGAGGAACGCCTGCCCTCGGCGGTGCGCCGCTTCGGAGCCACTCCCAAGGTGGCCGCGCTGTGGCTGTCGCTGCGCGAGTGGTTCACGGGCAGTGCCGCGGAGAATGCGCGCGCGGCGCTGCGTTTGCGGGGCACGTGGAACGACCCCATAGTGATGCCCGCGGAGTGACTGCAGGAGGACACCTCCCCGATGAACGTTGCTGCGATACAGATGACCTCCGGGCCGGATGTCGGGCAGAACCTGGAGCAGGCGCGCGCGCTGCTGGAGGCCGCCGCCGCCCGCGGCGCCGCGCTGGCCGCGCTGCCGGAGAACTTCTCCTTCATGGGACTGAAGGACGCCGACAAGCGCGCGGTCGCCGAGAGTGACGGCAGCGGCCCGGTGCAGGACTTCCTGGCCGCCACCGCGCAGCGCCTGCAGCTGTGGATCGTGGGTGGTACGGTGCCGCTGCGCGCCGGCAGCGACGGCCGCGTGGCCGCCGCCTCGCTCGTGTATGACGCCGCCGGCCGCCGCGTGGCGCGCTACGACAAGATTCACCTCTTCGACGTCGACATCCCGGGGCGCAGCGAGAGTTACCGCGAGTCGGCACACGTGGCCCCCGGCGCCCGTGCCACCGTGATCGACACGCCGGTGGGCCGGCTCGGGCTCTCGGTGTGCTACGACGTGCGCTTTCCGGAGCTCTACCGCCACTTAAGTGCCGCGGGGGCGCAGCTGCTCAGCGTGCCCTCGGCGTTCACCAGCGCCACCGGGCGCGCGCACTGGGAGACGCTGCTGCGGGCGCGAGCCATCGAGAATCTCTGCTATGTTATCGCGCCGGCGCAGTCGGGCTTTCACCCGAGCGGCCGCGAGACCTACGGCGACAGCATGATCGTCGACTTCTGGGGACGGATCCTGCAGCGCGTGCCGCGGGGCCGCGGGGCCGCGGTCGCCGAGGTCGACCTGGCACGCCAGGCGGGCGTACGTGAAAGCTTTCCCGCGCTCGTTCACCGCACCTTTGCCGAAGGAATATCGCACCCATGAGTGAAGCTGCCGCGAGTGATCCCCTGAGCCTCGCCCGCGAGTTGATCCTGCGCCCGGGGGGCCTGGATGACCGGCGCCTGGACCAGGTGTTCGGCCAGGTGCTCGCACACTCGGTGGACTTTGCCGACCTGTATTTCCAGCTCGCGCACCAGGAGTCCTGGTCGCTCGAGGACGGCATCGTCAAGGACGGCAGCGCCAGCATCGAGCAGGGCGTGGGGGTGCGCGCCCTGGCCGGCGAGAAGACCGGCTTTGCCTACTCGGACGAGATCATCCTGCCGGCGCTCGAGGAAGCCTCGCGCGCCGCGCGCGCCATCGCGGTGGCCGGCGGGGAACGCCGCGTCAGCGCCTGGCGCGCGCAGGCCGGGCACCAGCTGTACCTGCCCGGGGATCCGGCGGCGACCCTCGCCACCAAGGAGAAGGTGGAGTGGCTCGAGCGCGTCGACCGCGCCGCGCGCGCCCTCGATCCGCGCGTGGTGCACGTGAGCGCCAGCCTGGTCGCCGTGCAGGAAGTGATCCTCATCGCCACCAGCGAGGGCGAACTCGCCGCGGACGTGCGCCCGCTGGTGCGCTTCAACGTGTCGGTGCTGGTGGAGCAGAACGGGCGGCGCGAGCAGGGGTACGCCGGCTGCGGCGGACGCTTCTCGCTCGCCGAACTGGTCTCCGGCGAGCGCCCGCTCGAGCTCGCGCGCGAGGCGGTGCGCCAGGGGCTGGTGAATCTGGAGGCGCTGCCGGCCCCGGCCGGCACCATGACCGTCGTGCTCGGACCCGGCTGGCCGGGAATCCTGTTGCACGAGGCCATCGGCCACGGACTCGAGGGGGATTTCAACCGCAAGGGCACCTCGGCGTTCGCCGGGCGCATCGGGGAGCAGGTCGCGGCTCCCGAGTGCACGGTGGTGGATGACGGCACGCTGTCGCGCCGCCGCGGCTCGCTCAACATCGATGACGAGGGCACGCCCACGCAGTGCACCACGCTCATCGAAAACGGCATCCTCAAGGGCTACATGCAGGACCGGCTCAACGCGCGCCTCATGGGCGTGGCGGCCACCGGCAACGGGCGGCGCGAATCGTTCGCGCACCTCACGCTGCCGCGCATGACCAACACCTACATGCGCCCGGGGCCGCACGCACCGCAGGACATCATCGCCTCGGTCGAGCGCGGCATCTACGCGGTCAACTTCGGCGGCGGCCAGGTGGACATCACTTCCGGCAAGTTCGTGTTTTCCGCCAGCGAGGCCTACGAGATCAAGAACGGCCGCGTCGGCGCGCCGCTCAAGGGCGCCACGCTCATCGGCAACGGACCCGACGTGCTGACGCGCGTGACGATGGTGGGCAACGACCTGAAGCTCGATGACGGCATCGGCACCTGCGGCAAGGACGGGCAGAGCGTGCCGGTCGGCGTCGGTCAGCCGACCCTGCGGATCGACGCCCTCACGGTCGGCGGCACCGCCTGATCCGGCGGCGCGACCACCACCGCAGCCTTCACAACCGCGGCGCGGCCGCGGCCGCGCCCGCGACATAATCTGACATGTCGTGAAGCTGTGATTCCCCACACGCCCACGCCGCGGGCGAGTCCGTAACGTGCCTCGGGACATCCTGATTCACGATGAAGGACCACGCGATGTTTTCCGAAGACACGATCGAAGCACCTGCACTGAAACTGCCGGCGGATCTGCTGGCCGAGCTCGGCCGCCGCAAGAAGCAGCAGAGCGACTACCGCGTCGACGGCTGGAAGCCGAGCCTGCTCGAGCGCCTGGCGCGCATGTTGGGGCTCGGCTGACGGGCCTTGCACTGCGGCAATGCCGGCTCGCGCTTTCTGGTTCCAACACTGCGGGCGGCGAGTTAGGATGGCTGCATGCCGCAGTTCTCTCGCCCCGTCTACGAAGGCCTTCCCTGGTTATACATAATCTGCGGGGTGGCGACGCTCGGCGGCAGCTATCTCGTGGCCGCCCACGGGCTGTTGAGCCTGCTGGCCGGCATCCTCGGCCTGCTGCTGCTGCTCGCCGGCGTGGTGGTGCTGCTGCGGCGGCGTGACTACCGCGAGCTGCGCGCACAGTACGCCGACCCGGATTCGCTCGGCCGCAACGACAAGCCCTGACGGGCTTACTTCAGCGGCGCACTCGCGGCGCCGTCTTCCTCTTCGTGAACCTGTGATCCGGCGACGCCATTCTCCTGCAGCGTCCGCAGCCCCGGTATGGTGTCCGAGAGCGTGGCGCGGGTGCGCGGCGCACGCTCATCGACGTAGATCAGCTCGTGCTTGCCGACCAGCACCACGTCACCGTCGTTGAGGTAGTGACGGCGCACGCGGTTGGATTTCACGAAGATGCCGTTGGTGCTGTTGAGGTCCTCGATGACACACGAGTGCGGCGTGGTTATGACCTGACAGTGATGGCGGCTGATGAAGCGGCTGTCGATGTGCAGGTCGTTGTCCGCGGTGCGCCCGATGATCACCCGCCCGGTGCGCAGCGGGATCTCCTGCACCGTGCGGCCGTCGGTGGCCACCAGCAGGCGCGCCAGCGCGGCGCGGCCGTCGTGCGCGGCCCGGCCATCGTGCGCGGCGCGGCCGTCGTGCGCCGCCGGCGGCTTCGGTGGCGGCAGCCGGTCGGCCTCGGCCGCGTGATGGTGCGGGCGGTGCGCGAAGTCGACCCACTGCAACTCCTGCACCGCGCTCACGATGTCGGCGCGCGTGACGGTATCCCGGTCCGCGGTGAACGCCGCCATCATCGCCGTATCGCACAGCGTGTTGATGAGGCGCGGCACGCCACCGCAGTAGCGGAAAATCTCGGGGTAAGTCTCCGCGGCGAACAGCTCACGGTCGCCGGCGCCGGCGACCTCCAGGCGATGCTGGATATAGCCGCGCGTCTCGCTCTCCGAGAGCGTCTGCAGGTGAAAGCGCAGCCGCACGCGTTGCGTCAGCTGCTCGAGCTCCGGCGCGTCGAGCTTGTCGTTGAGCTCGGGCTGGCCGGCCAGGATGATGCGCAGCACCTTCTCCTTGGTGGTCTCCACCCCCGAGAGCAGGCGGATCTCCTCCAGCACGCGCATGCTCAGGTTCTGCGCCTCATCGACGATCAGGAGCACCCGCCGGCCGGCGGCGTACTGCTCGATGAGAAAGTTGTTGAGCGTCGTGATGAGCTCGGCTTTGCGCATCTTGAAGGGCGAGAAGCCGAACTGGGCGAGCACGGCCTGCAGGAAGTCCATCGCAGTCACCTGCGTCTGGTTGATCTGCGCCACCACCACATCCGCCGGAACTTCCTTGAGGAAGGATTCGATCAGGGTGGTCTTGCCCGAGCCGATCTCGCCGGTGATGACGACGAAGCCGTCCGTGAACCAGATCGTCGACTCCATGTACGCCTTGGCGCGCGCATGTTGTTTCGACAGGTACAGGAACTGCGGGTCCGGGCTCAGCCGGAACGGCAACTCCTTGAGTTTGAAGGGTTCTAGGTACATGCGTGTTGGCTCGCAACCGATGTTACGGGATGCCCACGCCGGCGGCCAAATCCTTGAGTAATTTCAGCGCCCGGGAGTCGCGGCGGGCCGCGGACGCCTCCACCAGGGTGCAATGGCCGACCTTGCGACCCGGCCGCGGCTGCTTGCCATAATCATGCAGATGCAGGCCGGGGAAGCTCAGCAGTGCGCTGCGCTGCGGGACGGCACCGATCAGATTCACCATGGCGCTGTGACCCAGGGCGCGGGTGCTGCCGAGGGGCAGGCCGAGGATGGCGCGCAGGTGATTCTCGAACTGGCTGCAGGCGGCCCCCTCGATGGTCCAGTGGCCCGAGTTGTGCACCCGCGGCGCGATCTCGTTGGCGATCAGCCGGCCGTCGCGCACGAAGAACTCGATGGTGAGGATGCCGGTGTAGCGAAAGTGCGCCAGCATGCGGGCCAGGTAGCGCGCCGCCCGCGCCTGCCAGGCTCGCGGCCCGTAGGGGGCCCGCGTCAGCCGCAGGATGCCGTGGGCGTGGACGTTGCCGCACAGCGGGTAGATCGCCAGCTCGCCGCGCGTGCTGCGGGCGCCGATCACCGACACCTCGCAGTCAAAGGGCACGCACTCCTCGTACAGCAGCGGCACGGTGCCGAGCCGCAGCCAGGCACGCTCCACATCGACCGGCGTGCGCAGCACCGCCTGTCCCTTGCCGTCGTAGCCGAAGCGGCGTGTCTTGAGCACCCCCGGCAGGCCGATGGCGGCCACCGCGCGCGTCAGATCGGCGCGCGAGTTGACGGCGCGCCAGCGCGTCGTCGGGATCTTCAGCTTCTCGAACAGGCGCTTTTCCGTGACCCGGTCCTGCCCGGTGGCGAGTGCCGCCACCGGCGGGCAGATGCGCGCACCGTGCCCGCGGCGCAGGGCGCGCAGGCTGGCGACCGAGACGTTTTCCCAGTCGAAGGTCACGACCTCGCAGCGCCGCGCCAGCTGCCGCAAGAGGCGGGTATCGGTGAAGGCCCCGTGCAGCAGCGGGGCGACCTCCCCCGCGGGCGCATCGCGCGCCGGGTCGAGGCACAGGAAGTCCAGCCCGAGCGGATAGCCGGACAACGCCAGCATGCGGCCGAGCTGGCCGGCGCCCACGATGCCGACCGTCATGTGCGCGGCGTCGCGCGCGGATCGGGATTGCCGAGTACGCCGGCGGTCTGCCGCTCGCGGAACCCCTCGAGCGCGCTGGCGATGGCGGGATGCTTGTTGGCGAGGATCGCCGCGGCGCACAGCGCCGCGTTGGTGGCGCCGGCAGCTCCGATCGCGAAGGTTGCCACCGGCACGCCGGCCGGCATCTGCACGATGGAGAGCAGCGAGTCCAGGCCGCCGAGCGTCTTTGACTGCACCGGCACACCCAGCACCGGCAGGGGGGTCTTGGCGGCCGTCATGCCCGGCAGGTGCGCGGCGCCACCGGCGCCTGCGATCAGGACCTCAAGGCCCCGTGCGCGCGCCCCGGCGGCATACTCAAACAGCAGGTCCGGCGTGCGGTGCGCCGACACCACCCGCACCTCGTAGGGCACGGCGAGCTTGTCGAGCAGCTCGGCGGCGCACTGCATCGTCTCCCAGTCGGACGCGGAGCCCATGATGATGCCGACGAGCGGTTTCATCACGGCATTGTATCGAACAATGTACGCAAAGCGCGAAACAACTCCCGGGACGCCGCGCCGCCGCCGCCGCCGCGGGCGCGCTCGCTCTGCGCGGCGCTGACACGGCGCGCCCATTCGCCCGCATCGATGTCCGGGCGCCAGCGCGCCAGCTCGGCCAGTGCCGCGGCGCCCTCGAGGATCAGCCGTTCGCGCCAGGATTCGACGCGCTTGAAGCGCTCGGTCTCGCGCGCGTCCTGTGCGCTGCGCGCGGCGAGCGCGGCACGGATCGGTTCCGGGTCCACCTCACGCATCAGCTTGCCGATGTACTGGCGCTGGCGGGCGCCGCCACCGCGGGCGGTGATGCGGCGCGCCTCGCGCACGGCCTCCTTGAGCGCCTCGGGCAGCTGCAGTGCCTCCAGCTGCGCCTCGCGCAGCTGCACCAGGGCCTCGCCCAGGTCCTGGGCGGCCTGAGCGGCGCGCTTGCGCGCGCTCTTGCTCGGCCGCTCGGGCGCTGCCGCGTCGGCCGCTGTGTCCTCATCCGGCCCGTGCTTCACTGTTGCCGCTCTCGTTTCGGTCCGGTGACCGAGGTTGAAATGCCCCTGACTGGTACAATTTAAGCCCAACACACGCCGCGAATCACGCACGATGACCCCAGCGCAGTCTCCGGAGGCCGTAACGCCGCTCGCCGAAGTCGCCAGCCTCGCTCTCGAGGAGGCGCGTCGGCAGGGCGCATCGCAATGCGAGGCCGACGTCTCGGTGAGCCAGGGGCTCTCGGTGAGCGTGCGGCTGCGCGAAGTCGACACCATCGAGTACCAGCGCGACCGCGGGCTGGGTGTCACGGTGTACTTCGGCAAGCGCAAGGGCTCGGCGAGCACCGCGGACCTGGCCGCGGCCGCGGTGCGCGAGACGGTGGAGAAGGCCTGCGCCATCGCGCGCTACACGGCCGAGGATCCCTACGCCGGGCTGATCGAGCCTGAAGCCCTGGCACACGACATTCCCGACCTGGATCTTGATCACGCCTGGGACCTCACGCCGGAGCGGGCCATCGAGCTGGCGCGCGCGTGCGAGGCGGCGGGACTGGCCGTGGATGCGCGGATCGCCAACTCCGAGGGTGCGTCGGTCAACACGCAGCGCCACACCGGCGTCTACGGCAACTCGCTCGGCTTCCTCGCCGGCTATTCCTCCACCAGTCACTCGGTGAGCGCCTCGCTCATCGCCCAGGACGGCGATGACATGCAGCGTGACTACTGGTACACGCTGGCGCGCGATCCGCACGACCTGGAGGACACCGTGGGCATCGGGCGCATCGCCGGGGAGCGGGCCCTGGCGCGTCTGGGGGCGCGGCGCCTGACGACCCGCAAGGCGCCGGTGGCCTTCACGCCGGACCTGGCGCGCGGACTGTTCCGTTCCTTCATCGGCGCCATCAGCGGACCGAGCCAGTATCGCAAGGCGTCCTTCCTGCTCGAGGCCGCCGGCGAGCAGATCTTCCCGAAGTTCCTCTCCATGCAGGAACGACCCCACATCAAGAAGGGTCTCGCCAGCAGTCCCTTCGATACGGAAGGGGCGGCGACGCACGACCGCGAGCTGGTGCAGCACGGCGTGCTTGCGGGCTACGTGCTCGGCAGCTACTCGGCACGGCGGCTCGGCCTGAAGAGCACCGGCAACGCCGGCGGCGTCCACAACCTCATCATCTCCGGCGAGGGCACCGCGCTGAGCCACGAGGCGTTCCTCAGGCGCCTCGGCACGGGCTTGCTCGTGACGGAGCTCATGGGCCAGGGGGTCAACGGGGTGACCGGGGATTACTCGCGCGGCGCGAGCGGCTTCTGGGTGGAGAACGGCGCCGTGGCCTACCCGGTGCACGAGATCACGATCGCCGGCAACCTGCGCCCGATGTTCCGCGACATCATCGCGCTCGGTGACGATGTGGATCCGCGCGGTGGCATCCGTACCGGCTCGGTACTGATCGGCGAGATGACGATCGCCGGGGAGTAGCGCGCTTCAGGCGGTGCCGCGGGCGACCGTGAGCGCCGGCCACGGCTCATCGACCAGGTCCCGCAGTGTCAGGTCACCACAGCGATGGCGCCGCACGTCCTCGAGCGCCGCGAGCAGGCGATCCACCGGCGGCAGCGGCACGTTGCGCGCGGCCGCGTGGCCACTGGCCTGCCGCCGCGCGACGTCGAGGATCTCGTACACGCCGATGCGCCCGATATCACGCGCCGGCAGGATCTCGTCCCACTCGGTGACCAGCACCAGGTTGGCGCGCTCCAGCGTCGCCGCCATCTGGGCCACCGCAATCCCCGGCAGCCCGAGCTCGGTGGCGAGCCGGTTCACCGTCCAGCGCCGCCCGCCGGCGACGTGGCTGCGGCCCACGAAGTACATCAGTTTCAGCGCCAGCTGCTCCAGCTCCACGCTCGAGAGGCGCAGCTGCTGCAGCCCCAGGCGCAGGTACGCCGGGTTCTGCACGTAGAAGGACAGCTGCGCGCCGGCGAGCAGGATCAGCCAGCCGAAATAGGTCCACAGCAGCGCCGCCACCACGAAGGCGAAGCCGGCATAGACGATCGTGAGGCGCGTGGAGAACACCACGAAGGCGGTGAAGAGCTTGCCGATCCCCGCCCACAGCACCCCGGCCACCGCCGCTCCGGTGAGCGCCGCGCGCCAGTGCACCCGCGTGTTGGGAATCATGACGTAGAGCGTCGTGAAGAACGCCGTCACCATGGCGTAGGGCGCGAGCGTCAGGCCGACGCCGCGCAGCCGATGCAGGAACGGCAGGTGCACGACCTCCTGCACCGGCGCACTGGCGAAGGCGGAGTGCAGCATTCCGACAAAGCCGACCAGGATCACCGGCGCTGCGATCAGCAGTCCGGTGTATTCGGCGAGGCGGCGCGCGAAGCTGCGCGGCTGGTCGACGTGCCAGAGGAAATTGAAGCTGTCCTCCACCTTCTTGATGGTGCCGACCAGCGTCCAGGCGAGCAGCGCCAGTCCCACCGAGCCCACCACGCCGCTGCTGACGCGGCTGGCGAACTGCAGGATGCGCGTGGTGAGCTCCTGGGCGGCGCCGGGGCCGAGCGGGCGGAAGAACTCGAACACGATCGGTTCCAGATCACGCCGCCCGCCGAAGATCTTCAGCACCGCGAAACTGAAGGCGAGCAGCGGGATGACCGCGAGCAGCGTGGTGTACACCAGGCTCATCGCGCGCAGGTTGATCTCCCCGCGCGACAGGTCGCGCAACACCGCGTACGGGTAGCGCAGGATGCGCAGGGCGACACCGAGGGCGCCCGCCCGCGCCGATGCCGGGCCGAAGAAACACCAGTCGAGGAAGGCCCAGATGCGCACCCACATGCCTTCAGGATACATTGCCGGGACGCGGCTGCGGTGTTTCATGACCCGGATTTCAGAATTTCCCCAGCGGATCGTGTGCCTCACGGAGGAGACCACCGAGACGCTGTATCTGCTCGGCGAGGACTGGCGCATCGTCGGCATCTCCGGCTTCACGGTGCGCCCGCCGCGGGCGCGGCGCGAGAAGCCGCGGGTATCGGCCTTCACCAGCGCGCGCACGGAGCGCATCATCGAGCTGCAGCCCGATCTGGTGCTCGGCTTCTCGGACCTGCAGGCGGACATCGCCGCCGAGCTGGTGCGCGCCGGCCTCGAGGTGCACGTCTTCAATCACCGCAGCGTGGCGGAGATCCTGCGCATGATCCGCACGCTCGGCGGCATGATCGGCTGCGAGGCGAAGGCGGCCGCGCTCAGCGCTGAACTGGAGGCGGGCCTCGCCGAGGTGCGCGCGCGCGCCGCGGCCCTGGCGCGGCGGCCGCGGGTGTACTTCGAGGAGTGGGATGACCCGCTCATCAGCGGCATCCGCTGGGTGTCGGAACTCGTGACGCTTGCCGGCGGCGAGGACTGCTTCCCCGAGCTCGCCGCCGAGTCACTCGGGCGCAACCGCATCATCGCCGACCCGCTCGAGGTGCCGCGGCGCGCGCCGGACATCGTGCTCGCCTCCTGGTGCGGCAAGAAGTTCCGCCCCGAGCGGCTCGCCGCCCGCCCCGGCTGGCAGGACATTCCGGCGGTGCGCGCCGGTTACCTGCGCGAGATCAAGTCCTCGATCATCCTGCAGCCCGGCCCCGCGGCGCTCACCGACGGCGTGCGCGCCATCCAGGGTGTCATCACGGAGTGGGCCGGGCAGCGCTAACGCAGGCCGCGCTGCGCGCGGATCACCTCCCACGCCTCGATGATCTGCTGCGTGCGCTGCTTGGCGTGCTCGACCATGGAATCCGGCAGGCCGTTGGCCTTGAGCTTGTCCGGGTGGTGGCGGCTGAGCTGGCGCCGGTACGCCTTGGCGACGTCCTCATCGCTCGCCGCGGGCGTGGTCTCGAGCACGCTGTAGGCCTGCGCGAGCGAGGCCTCGCGGGCACCGGCGGCCGGTTGTCCCGCAGCGCCCGCCGGGCGGAAGGCGCCGCGCTGGATGCGCAACACCGCCTCCACGTGGGCAAACTCGAAGGCCGAGATGCCAAGCGCGCTGGCCACGCGCTGCATCATCGGCCGCACCGCGCCCTCGAGGTTGTTGCCGGCCAGCGCGGCGCGCACCTGGATCTCCAGGAACACGCGCACCAGGTCGGCGCGTCCGCGACAGGCGTGCGCGAGAGCGCTGAGCTCGCCCGCAAGATCGAAGCCGGGCTGCTTGCCGGCGGTGAAGCAGGCGATCGCCTGGCGGGTCTGCTCGGCATCGAGGCGCAGCTCCGCCATCACCGCGCGCGCCGCGGCGATCTCCGGTTCCGAGACGCGCCCGTCAGCCTTGGCGAGGTAGCCCATCACATGGAAGGTGGCGCGGAAGAAACGCTCGCTGATCGCGCGCAGATCCTCCTCCGGCAGTGCCCCGGGCGCCGCGGCGCTGTCCTCGTCGAACTGATGCCCGAGCAGCACGCCCAGCGCCGCGCCGATCGGGCCCATTGCGAGCGCGCCCAGGAGCCCGCCGGTGACTTTGCCCATCCATTTCATGGCATCAGGTGCGCGGCGGCTTGCGGATGTGAGTGGGCCAAAGGGCCGCTATAGTACCAAGGCATGCCAGCCGCCACCGTTTACCGCACCCAGCTCTCGGGCCTCACCCGCATCCACGAGGGCAAGGTGCGCGACATCTATGCCATCGATGAGGCGACGCTGCTCATCGTGACCACCGACCGGCTCTCGGCCTTCGATGTGGTGCTGCCGGATCCGATCCCCGGCAAGGGCGAGGTGCTCAACGGCATCTCCAACTTCTGGTTCGAGCGAACCCGGCAGCTGGTGCCCAACCACCTCACCGGCCAGAACCCTGCGAGCGTGGCGCGCAGCGACGAGGAACGCGCGCTGCTGGCCGGCCGTGCGGTGATCGTGCGGCGCCTGCAGGCGCTGCCCATCGAGGCGGTGGTACGCGGCTACCTCATCGGCTCGGGGTGGAAGGACTACCAGGCGAGCGGCCGGCTGTGCGGCATCGCCCTGCCGGCCGGCCTGCGCCAGGCGCAGCGCCTGCCGCAGCCGCTGTTCACGCCGGCGACCAAGGCCGCCGCCGGGGCGCACGATGAGAACATCTCCTTCGAGGCGGTGACGCGGCTCATCGGCGCCGAGGTGGCCTCCCGGGTGCGTGACACGGCGCTCGCGCTGTACGACTTTGCCGCCGCGCACGCGCGGGCGCGCGGCATCCTCATCGCCGACACCAAGTTCGAGTTCGGCCTGGATGCCGCCGGCCGCCTGACGCTCATCGACGAGGTGGTGACGCCGGACTCCTCGCGCTTCTGGCCGGCGGACAGCTACCGTGAGGGCGTAAGTCCGCCGAGCTTCGACAAGCAGTACGTGCGCGATTACCTCGAGACGCTCGACTGGAACAAGCAGGCGCCGGGTCCGAAGCTGCCCGCGGAGATCATCGCGCACACCAGCGCGAAGTACCGCGAGGCCCTGATGCGCCTCACCGGCCCGCCGCAGGCGATCGGGTAGACTTCTGCCATGGCGAGCCCCTGGATAGCCCCGTCGATTCTGTCGGCCGACTTTGCCCGCCTGGGCGAGGAGGTCGACGCGGTGCTGGCGGCCGGCGCCGACCTCATCCACTTCGACGTGATGGACAACCACTACGTGCCCAACCTCACCATCGGCCCGATGGTGTGCGAGGCACTGCGCAAGCACGGCGTGAAGGCCGCGATCGACGTGCACCTGATGGTGCGTCCCGTGGACCGCATCGTCGCGGACTTTGCCGCCGCGGGCGCGACCTACATCACTTTCCATCCCGAGGCGAGCGAGCACATCGACCGCACCATCGCGCTGATCCGCGAGCATGGCTGCCAGCCGGGACTGGTGTTCAATCCGGCGACCCCGCTGGATTACCTCGACTACACGCTCGAGTACCTGGACATGGTGCTCATCATGTCGGTGAACCCCGGCTTCGGCGGGCAGAAGTTCATTCCGACCACCTTACGCAAGCTCACGGATGCGCGGCGGCGCATCGAGGCCGCGGGCTGCGCGGTACGCCTTGAGGTCGACGGCGGCATAAAGACGGACAACATCCGCGCCGCCGCGCAGGCGGGGGCGGATACCTTCGTCGCCGGCTCGGCGATCTTTGGCAGCAGGGATTACGCGCGCACCATCCGCGAGATGCGCCAGCAGATCGCGCTCTAGAGTCGGCCGCGAGGCGGGGGCGGCGTGGCGCGCCCGGGGCGGGCCGCGCCGCAGCGGTTACTCGTCGTCGTCCTCGTCATCATCGTCGTCCTCATCGTGATCCACCTGGGCGGACGCCTTGGCGGTGGCCGTGCCCGGTTTCGCCGGCACGATCACGGGGCGCGTCTTCATCTTCGGGCGCGCATTGAAGACCACGATGGTTTTGCCGGTGGCCCGCAGCAGGCCCTGTTCCTCCAGCACCTTCAGCACCCGCCCCGCCATCTCGCGCGAGCAGCCCACCAGGCGTGACAGTTCCTGGCGGCTCACCTTGATCTGCATGCCTTCCGGGTGCGTCATGGCGTCCGGCTCGCCGCACAGGTCCATGATCGCGTGCGCCACGCGTCCGGTGACGTCGACGAAGGCGAGGTCGCCGAGCTTGCGGTTGGTGCGATCCAGGCGCGTGGCGAGCTGAGTGGCGAGCTCGAACACCAGTCCCGGGCTCTCCGCGGCGATCTGCCGGAAGCGCGGGTAGGTCATCTCCGCGAGCTCACACTGGTTGCGGGTGCGCACCCAGGCGCTGCGGGTCGGCTGCTCGTAGAACAGGCCCATCTCGCCGAAGAACTGGCCGCGGTTGAGGTAGGCCAGCACCATCTCGTTGCCTTCCTCGTCCTCGATCATCACTTCGACCGAGCCTGAGATGATGTAGTAGAGAACGTCCGGCAGATCTCCCGCGTGGATCACCACGGTCTTCGAGGGCACTGCCCGGATGCGGCAGTAGCTCAGAAACCGGTTTATCGCGGGAATCTCGCTTAACGGCTTCACGTTCTCTTCCATACCGACTCCCCAGAAAGACTTAATGTACACGCACCCGCTTTGTTTGCGGGCTTTATCAGAATCAGATCCAGTACGCGGTGCCGGTCATGACCGCAGCAGTGCGGCGCATGAGTGCGCGCACCGGCCCGGGCAGCGGCACCCCTCCGGCGCTGGTGGCGGTCGCGCCATGTGCGATCTCCTCCGCCCGCATGGTTTCAAGTATCGCACGGCTGCGGACGTCACTCGCCGGGAGTCTGCCGAGGTGCGCATCCAGATGCCCCTCGACCTGCCGCTCGGTCTCGGCCACGAAGCCGAGGCTCGCGCGATCCCCGGCGAGCGCCGCCAGCGCGCCGATGGCAAACGACCCGGCGTACCAGAACGGATTGAGCAGACTCGGGCGCGTGGCGAGCTCCTGCAGCCGCGTCTCGCACCAGGCGAGGTGATCCGACTCGGCGCGCGCGGCCTGCAGCAGCAGCGCCCGGGTGCGTTCGGAGCGGGCGAGGAAGGCCTGCCCGTGATAGAGCGCCTGGGCGGCGAGCTCGCCGGTATGGTTCACGCGCATGAGCGCCGCCGCCGTGCGGCGCTCGCTCTCGGGCAGGGGCGTATCTGCCGTGGCCGGCCCCGGCGGGGGCCGGTTGGAGTGCGCCGGCGCAAAGACGGATCGCAGGGCACGATCGGCGGCAGCGATGGCAGAGTCGAAAGGGCGACCGGACACCATATCTAAGGTGTGCATTATAGGCGTATAAACCCGACCCGGACCCCCTACCGGGGTGGACGGGGGGCTGGCGGGGTCGCCCGGGCGCTGCGACTTTGCATTGGGCCACCCGCTTGAGTACACTTCCACGCCTTTTTTGGCCCCGAAAGTCCCCAGGGTTCCCCTGCGGCGTCGGGCCACTAGCCAATGAGTGAGCTATGAAGACCGTATTTGCCAAGCCCGGCGCCGTCCGGGGCGATTGGTTCCTCGTCGACGCCAAGGATAAGACCCTCGGGCGCCTGGCCTCGCAGATTGCCCATCGCCTCAAGGGCAAGCACAAGGCTGACTACAGCCCGCACGTGGACATGGGCGACCACATCGTCGTCGTCAACGCGCAGAAGATCCGCGTCACGGGCCGCAAGCTCACCGACAAGATCTACTACCACCACAGCGGTTACATCGGCGGCATCAAGTCGATCGCGCTCGAGAAGCTGCTCGCCGAGCACCCCGAGCGCGCGATCGAGTTCGCGGTGAAGGGCATGCTGCCGAAGAACCCGCTGGGGCGGCGCATGTTCAAGAAGCTGCACGTGTTCGGCGGTGGCGAGCATCCGCACCAGGCCCAGCAGCCCAAGCCGCTCGAGATTCAATAGGACCGAAATTAAATGCCAGCGACCCAGAATCACTACGGCACCGGCCGGCGCAAGACGGCCACCGCGCGCGTGTACCTCAAGCCCGGCAGCGGGCGCATCACGGTCAACGAGCGCCCGCTCGATGAGTTCTTCGGTCGCGAGACCGGGCGCATGATCGTGCGCCAGCCGCTGGAGGCGGTGAAGCTCACCAGCAAGTTCGACATCACCGTGAAGGTCGATGGCGGCGGCATCACCGGCCAGGCCGGCGCCATCCGCCACGGCATCACGCGTGCGCTCATGGAGTACGACGAGAGCCTGCGCAAGACGCTGCGCGATGCGGGCTTCGTCACGCGCGATGCGCGCGAGGTCGAGCGCAAGAAGGTCGGGCGCCGCAAGGCCCGCCGCGGACCGCAGTACTCGAAGCGTTGAGTCGCCAGCGGACCGCGGGGCTGCGCCGCGCTCCGTCGAGCGACTCGATATCCCGCCACACTTGGGGGATCGTCTAGTGGTAGGACAACGGACTCTGACTCCGTTTACCTAGGTTCGAATCCTAGTCCCCCAGCCAAACGAGAGGGCCCGCTCACCAGAGCGGGCCCTCGTCGTTTGCGGCGCTCACCTACAGACCCGCGCGCGCGGGGAGGCGGAGCATCCGCTTTTGGACGCAGGAGAGTCACATGCCCCGCGGGGACAAGTCCAAGTACTCACCCAAGCAGAAGCGCAAGGCCGAGCACATCGAGGAGAGCTACGAGGCGCGTGGCCTCGATCCGGGCGAAGCGGAAGCGCGGGCCTGGGCTACGGTCAACAAACAAAGCGGCGGCGGTGAGCGCTCCGGCAGCGGGCGTACCACGCCGGCAGCCGCGAAGGCGCGCGCGCGCGAGGATTCCGCGCGGCGGGCGGTTGCCACCAAGCACGGCCACTCGCCCAATCGCGGCCGCATGACGGCGCGGCGCACGCGGCACGCCCCCGCCTGAAGCCTGCAGGCGGAAGGCCCGGCGACGACGGGACCTTCCGCTGAAGCGGTAGCGCCGGCACTACTCGGCGAGCATCGCCGTGACCTGCGGCTTGGCGTGCGCGCCGTTGTAGATCTGGGTCAGCATCGGGCTGTGCACGGCCGTGACGGCCTCATCCATGGTGTGGGTGTAGCAGTCATTCCACAGCCGCTGCTCAGCGAGGGTGTGGCCTTCCTCGCCGCACACGAAGCGCGCGGCGCCGCGGATGCGGTGGTAGAGCGTGCGGGCGCCGGTTTCGGTCGACAGGTTCAGGTCCCCGTACTTCACGGTGAGCTTGTGCGCATTGCGCGCGGTCTGCGCCTGCGCGTTGCCCATGAGCAATGCCGCACAGACGACGGCGAGGGAGCCGCATGACCAGCGGCGGATCGATTTGCGAGTGTCCATCTACGGTCCTCCAGGTTGCATCACAGGGAACCGCGGGCACGGCGCGCGCAGCAATCGAGTTGCGGCGCGTGGCCTCTAGTTCCTGTGCTTGATTTGATGCTCCGGGAGTGAAAAAGGACAAAGACCTGGCGCAAAGCGGGCCCGTAACGGGCGCGAGCGGGACAAATCGCGCCCCGGGCGGGCCGAAAGTTTCAGTGTTATGACGCGCCGCGCCTGGGGCGCGCGCCGCATTTAAACGCGGCGCGCGCTGCAAGCGTCAAAGGACTCCGACCGGCGCAGCGCGCCGGCAGTTCATCGCAACTTATCGACGATGACGATCGGGTCGAGCCTGAGATCACCGACGGTGATGCTGTACTCGTAGAACGGCGGCATCGCTCCGGCCTTCGCCCGCGCCGTCACCGCGAACCTGCCGCTGGCGTCGCGCTTCGCCGTGAACGGGCCCCAGGGCTGCTTGTCGCCGCCGAGCTGCACGAAGCTCACCTGGAACTCCTGCTCGCCTTCCCAGCGCACCTCGTCGCGCGGGGTGATGCGCAGCGCGCCGCCGTTGGGGGTCGCCCAGACGGTGCCGTCGGCGACATGGATCGTCACGGTGTGCGAGCAAATGGCGGGCGCGATGCGCACCTTGGAAATTATTTCCTGGGCCGGACGCTTGGCGCGCTTGCCGCGCACCTCGCTGCTGCGGGGGGATTCAGCCATGGACCTTCTCCTTCGCGTTTGATGTTGAATGTTTGAGGTTGGATCGGTCGGATCGGAACTCTCACACTTGCGGGGACTTGTCGGCGCCGCCGACGAGCTTGCGGAAACGGGCATCGCCGCGCAGGCTCGCGAAGTCCGGCGCGGCGAGGATCAGTTGCGGGGCGTAGCCAAGCTCGACCGCGTGGCTGAGCTCCTCCACGGCATGGTTCGCATCCCCGCGTTCCAGCGCCACGAGGGCGCCGTAGTAATGCACGTACGGGTCCTCGGCGCCGAGTGCGCGGGCGCGTTCCACGTAGTGCTCAACCTCGCCCGTCTCACCGGCGCGCTCGCTGTAGTAGGCAAGCTGCATCCACGAGACTGCATCTTTGGCGTTGATCGCAAGGCTGCGCTGCGCGAGGGCGATGGCGCGGCGGTAGTCGTCGCGCGCCTCGGCGCGGCTGGCGCTGATCTGCCACCGCGCGTCGGCCAGGTTGCCCCACACGCGGTGGTCCTGCGCGGCCAGCTCGGTGCCGCGCGTGAACATGCGCACCGCGTTCGGGTAGCGGCCGAGGAAGTAGTACACGGTGCCGAGGTTTGAATAGGCGCTGCGCGAGGGCTCGATGGCGAGCGAGCGCTCAAAGGCCGCCGCCGCCGCGGGGAAGTCCGCCGTCATGATGTAGGCGGCGCCGAGGTTGTTCAGCGCGAGGGCGCTCGCCGGCACGAGCTCCGTGACGCGCTGGTAGATCGGCACCGCCGCGGCCGAGCGCCCCTGGCGGAAGAGGAAGTTCCCGAGCGCGGTCTGTGCATACCAGTAGGTCGGCTCGGCCTCGACCGCCTGGCGGAAGGCGCGCTCGGCGTCGTCGTGGTGCTGGCCTCCCTCGAGCGCCTCGCCCAGGCCGATGTAGCCGTCGGCGTTTTCCGGGTCGGCGCGGATCAGCTCGCGGTAGAGCGCGGCGGCCTGCTCATCGCGGCCGCTGACCAGGTAGAGGTGCGCCAGGGCCAGGGAGACCTCACGCAGCGAGTGATCCAGCTTCAGCGCCTGGCCGCAGGCCTCCTCGGCCTTCGCGACCAGCTGCGCGTCGCGCGTCGCGTCGTAGCCGGCCGCAAAGCGCTCGCACAGGCCGGCGTAGGCGAGCGCGAAGCGGGGGTCCAGGGCAAGCGCGCGCCGGAAGTTGTCCTCCGCCTGTTCGAGTTCCGCGTGGCCCGCGTGCCCGCGCAGCATGGCAAGGCCCGCGAGGTAGGCATCGAACGCGTCGACCTGCGTGGTCGGGGGCTGCGCGCTCCGCTGCGCCAGCTCGTTCGAGAGCACCAGCCGCAGCGTGCCGATGATCGAGCGTGCGAGGTCGTCCTGGATCGCCACCAGGTCCTGCCAGGTGCGGTTGTAGGTCTGCGACCAGACGTTGTAGCCGGAAGCCGCGTCGATCAGCTGCGCCGTGACGCGCAGCTGGTTGCCCTCGCGCATGACGCTGCCCTCGAGCACGTGACGCACGCCGAGTGTCTGGGCGATGGTGCGCACATCCTTGTCGCGGTCCCTGAAGGAGTAGGCCGAGGTGCTCGAGGCGACGCGCAGGCCGCTGATACGCCCGAGCCGCGCTGACAGTTCCTGCGCGAGCCCGTCACCCAGGTAGGCATTGCCGTCCCCGGGGGTCACGTCCACCAGGGGCAGCACGGCGATCGTGCGCGGGGGCTGCACCGTGACCGTGCGCGCATCCGCCGCGACGGGGGTCGGGCTCCTGAGGTAGCGCGTCACGCCCCACGGCAATGCCAGGAGCACGAGCACCGCCGCGACGCCCGTGATCCAGGTGAGCGGGCTGCGCAGCGGGGGCAGGGTTGCGCCAGCGACCCCGTCCAGGGCCGCCGGCGGCGGCACACCCGCAGCGGCCGCGCCTGCGGGGACGGGCGGTGCCGGTGCGGGGCCGGAGGACTCCTGCGGCGGGGCGGCGCTGCGCGCCGGCAGAGGCTGGCGGGCTGCCAGGGGTTGCACGCTTGCGATCATGCGGTAGCCACGCCCGCGAACGCCGGTGATGTAGTGGGGCGCCTGCGGGTCGTCCCCGAGGGCGCTGCGTACCAGCTTCACGCGCTGGCTGATGGTCTCGGGGGTGATGACGAGCCGCGGCCACACCTGCGCGGAGAGCTGCTCGAAGGTGACCAGATTGGGCGCCGCGCGTGCCAGCGTCAGCAGCAGCGCAAACGACAGATGGGGTAGGGGGATGTCCACGCCGGCGCGCGTCACACGCTGCTGGCCCACGTCAAGGATCAGATCGTCGATCTGATAGCCCGTCTCGTCCGGGTCGCTCGGTGCGGGAGGGCGGTGTTCCATGCCCGGTACATCTTTTCCGGGTGCGGTTCATGAGGTGACCGCTTCCGAGTGATGTTACGCCCGAATGCGCCATGGCGTCCTCCCGGCCGACCGGCGCACCCGTCCGGGCCTGCATGGCCTGGCCCGGACGGATGTGCGGTACCAACTTCACTTTGCCAGCATGGCCGTCACGGTGGGGCTCGTGCCGGTGTGCACCTGGGTGAGCAGCGGGCTGTTCACGCGGCCGACGGCGTCGTCAACGGCCTCGTGCACGCAGCGCTTCCACAGCCTGATGTCCGTCAGCGAGGAGCCCTCGTAGCCGCACGCGCGCTTGGCGGCGCTCTTGATGCGCCCGTACAACGCGCTGGCGCCGGCCGTGCTCGAGAGGTTCAGGTCCGCATAGCTGACCTTGATGCTGACGGGTGCCGAGATCAGGTCGCTGGCCACCACCTGGGTGGTCCCGATGAGCGACAGGGTGCTGAGCGCGGCGGACAGGAAGGCGGTGCGATAGATCGACTGAGTGTTCATTGCGGTTCTCCGGTTCGGTTTGGAAACACCGTTGGGGTTGGCCAACGTCCGCAAGCAAGGTATGCATCCCCCGCCGGCGCCGCATGAAGCTCGGGTGAAGCATCGTGAAGGTTCGGTGATGGAGGGCAAAGACTGCGTGAAGAACGCGCACGCCGCCCCCGGCAAGGGGGGAATGAACGCCAGCGGCGTGTGCGGGGGGCTCGCGGGGGGCGGATTCGCCGGCTACGGCCGCGCCGCGGGCGACACAGTCAGCGGCTCTGTACGCCCTGCGGGGTGCCCACCAGCAGCACGTCTGCCGGACGCGCGGCAAAGAGACCGACGGTCACGACCCCCGCGATCTGGTTGAGGTCGGCTTCGAGGGCCACCGGATCGGGGATCGAGAGGCCGTGGACGTCCAGAATGGGATTGCCGTTATCGGTGATGCGCCCTTCGCGCCATACGGGGCGCCCGCCGCGCGCGATCAGCTGCCGTGCGACGTAGGCGCGGGCCATGGGGATGACCTCGATCGGCAGGGGAAATTTGCCGAGCGTCTTCACGATCTTGGTTTCGTCCACGATACAGATGAAGCGGCGCGCGACCGCCGCCACGATCTTCTCGCGGGTGAGGGCGCCCCCGCCCCCCTTGATCAGCTGGCGCGCCGGCGTGGCTTCATCGGCGCCGTCGATGTAAAGGTGCAGCTCCGTCACCTCATTGAGGTCGACGACGTGGATGCCGGCGGCCCGCAGGCGCGCGCTGCTCGCCTCGGAGCTCGACACCGCGGTGTCGACCCGGCCCGGATCTGCGGCCAGGGCCTCGATGAAGAGATTGACGGTGGAGCCGGTGCCGACGCCGATCAGCGCGCCCGCGGGCACCAGTTCAAGGGCTGCGTGTGCCGCGCGCCGCTTCTGCGCGTCGGTGTCCATCGTCATGGCGGACCTCGGGAAACAGCTGGATATATAGAGCCAGGCAGCGACCCCCAGAAACGACTGTGCCCGCGTCAGCGGCGGGCACAGTCCTCGAAACTGACTCGGCGGCCACTTGCGCGACCGCCGAGTGATCAGGCCTATTTCTTCTTCGCAGCTTTCTTCTTGGCCTTCTTCTTTGCCTTCGCCATGTTGGCTCTCCAATTAATTAACGGGTTAGTCCGGGGTCCGAGTATATACACGCGAATCAAAATTACAAGCGAGCACACCCGCAAGTGTGGTAGGCGCAAGAGATCGTGATGGCGGCGATCAGCGCGGTGCGCATCACTCGAGCGCGAGAATGAACTTCCAGTGCGCCGCTTCCACCGGCGTGATCGACAGACGATTGCCCCGGCGCAACAGCACCATGCCCTTGAGTTCCTTGTGCTCGTGCGCGCGCAGTTCCTCGAGCGTGATGGTGCGCGCGAGGCGGCGCTTGAGCTGCACGTCCACCATGAACCAGCGGGGCGCCTGCGGATCGCTCGCGGCATCGTAGTGGTGGTGCTTGCGATCGAAGGCGGTGGGGTCGGGGTAGGCCTCCTTCACGATCTGCATGACGGCGACGACGCCCGGCACCTCGGTGCTGGAGTGGTAGAGGAAGGCCTGGTCGCCCTTCTTCATCTCGTCCCTGAGCATGTTGCGCGCCTGGTAGTTGCGCACCCCGTCCCAGGCGGTCGTGCGGCGCGGTGCGGCCGCCAGGTGCTCGAGTCCGAAGGTGCCAGGCTCGGTCTTCATCAGCCAGTAGCGCATCGGATGATCTCCTTGTCGGTGATGACGGCATCCATGAGCACGTCGTGGGCCGCAGGCGCGATGCGCTCGAGTTCCTGGAAGGCGTACCCGAGTCCGATCAGCCGGGGCGCGTGCCAGGCGCTGCGGAAACGACGGAACGCGAAGGCACGGTCGTAGAAGCCCCCGCCCGTGCCGAGGCGCAGGCCGTGGCGGTCAAAGCCCACCAGCGGCAGGAACACCAGGTCCAGCCAGCGTGCCTTGATCATGGCGGCGCCTTCGGGCTCCTCGATCCCGAGGCGGTTGCGGCGCAGGGCGCCGCGCATCTCGATGAAGCGCATGCCGCGTGCGGAGCGCGGCCGGTCGATGCGCGGCAGGTAGAGCTGGCAGCCGCGCCGCTGCGCCAGCTCGATCAGCGGGGCGGTGTCCAGCTCGCTCGGCAGTGATGCGTACACCGCGATGCGCCACCCGGCCTTCAGGTGCAGGCCGCGGTCGACGTTGCGGGCAAGCCGGTGCGCCGCGTGCGCGCGCTCCCCGGGCGTGACGGCGCGGCGGCGTGCCACGAGGCTCGCCCGCAGTGCTCTGCGGGCGGCGTCGAGGGAGGAATTAGGTAGCGTCACCCGCGAATGCCGGTGCGAACCGTTGCTCTCGAACCAGAGCAACAGGTGGGACGAGCTGCGGCAGGTAAGGCTTCCCGCTCAAATGCGGACATGCACAGTGCTGCACACAAGCCCAAAGTCCCGGGGGTGTTTCAATTAGGGTCCGAGGTAACCCGGTCCGCTTGTCGAACACCGCAGGCGACGCGAGGAACACTCTACACCAAGGCTGTGTGGCGTGCTTGTAGGGGAAGCACGACTTTTCTCACAGTTCCAGCTGCTGACCCTTCGCCAGAGCGCCTTCCACGCGCTCGCGCAGCGCGCGCACGCGGGTGCCGACCCCGCTGTCGAGCCTGGTCTCGCGGTCCTTGGTCTTCAGGAACTCGTGTGCCAGGTTGAGCGCGGCCATCACGGCGATGCGGTCGAGTCCCACGACCTTGCCGCTGTCGCGGATTTCGCGCATGCGCCCGTTCAGGAACTCGGCTGCGTCCAGCAGCGCCGAGCGCTCCTCGTAGGGGCAGGCCACGATGTACTCCTTCTCCATGATGCGCACGCTCACGCGCGCCGGCTCGCCCCGGCTCATGTACCGTGCTCCAGGGTCTTCAGGCGCCCGATCATGGCTTCCACACGCGTGCGCACCTGCTCGTTCTTGTGCATGAGGCTGGCGCGCTCGCCCGCCAGGGACTCGTGCCGGGCTCGCAGCGCGCGGTTCTCGTCCTTCAGGTGCTCCAGGACCGCCACCAGCTCCTCGATCCGCTTGGTGAGACGCGTGAGCTCAAGATCCAGTTCTGTTTTTTTGGTGTCGCTCATGGATTTGACTATATGGCCGCGGCTTTCGCCGGGTCAATTATAATGAGCCGCTTAACATGATGCAGCCTGACTACGCCGACACGCAGCACTTGCTCGCGCAGGAACACTCGCTGGCCGACGCCGCCGAGGCGCATGGCACTCTCGCCGGGTGCCTGTGCGGCGCGTCCGGCTATCGCTTCGAGGACTGGCTGAAGGAGATCCTGCCCGAGGGGCGGGCGACCGGGGCCGCGACGCAGCACCTGCGCGAACTCTACGATGCGACGGTGGCGGCGCTCATCCAGCCGGACATGGAATTCACCCCGCAGCTGCCCGATGACGAGGCGCCGCTCGAGGAGCGCACCGCCGCGCTCGCCCACTGGTGCCAGGGTTTCCTCTACGGACTGGGCGCGGGCAGCATTACCGATGCGAGCGAGCTGCCCGGGGAGGTCGGTGAGGTAGTGCGCGACTTCATCGAGATCAGCCACGCCGCGGTGGATGCCGAGTCGGGCGAGGAATCCAACGAGAACGCCTACACCGAGCTCGTCGAGTTCGTGCGCGTCGGGGTGCAGCTGCTGTTCGAGGAGCTCGCAAGCGCGCGCCGCCCGGGCGCACCCACCGCGACACCGCTGCACTAAAAGTCCGCACGGGAGCCTGCGCGATCATGGCGAGAGATGAGTTCGCGCGCCGCCGCCGCCAGCTGATGCGCCTCATGGGGCGCGACTCGATCGCGGTGCTGCCGGCCGCGCCGGTGCGCCACCGCAACAGCGACGTCGAGTACCCGTACCGCCAGGACAGCGACTTTCAGTACCTCACCGGGTTCGGCGAGCCCGAGGCGGTCGCGGTGCTGGTGCCCGGGCGCACCCAGGCCGAGTACATCCTGTTCCTGCGCGAGCGCGACCCGCAGCGTGAGACCTGGGACGGCAGGCGCGCCGGCCCCGCCGGCGCCAAGCGCGACTACGGGGCCGACGATGCCTTCCCGGTCAGCGACATGGACGAGATCCTGCCCGGCCTGCTCGAGAACCGCACGCGCGTGTTCTACACCATGGGGGTGTACGCGGACTTTGACCAGCGCGTGGTGGGCTGGGTCAACGGGCTGCGCACCCAGGCGCGCAACGGGCGCCACCCGCCGCAGGAGTTCGTGGCGCTCGATCACGCCCTGCACGACATGCGCCTCTACAAGTCGCGCGCCGAGCTCGAACTCCTGCGTACCTCGGCGCACATCGCCGCGCGCGCCCACCAGCGCGCCATGCGCTTCTGTCGCCCCGGGGCCACCGAGTACCAGGTCATGGCCGAGCTGCTGCACGAGTTCCGCCGTCACAATGCCGATACCGCCTACTACCCGATCGTCGGCGGCGGCGCCAACAGCTGCATCCTGCACTACCGCGACAACGACCAGCCGCTGCAGGCCGGCGACCTGCTGCTGATCGATGCGGGGTGCGAGTTCGAGTGCTACGCCTCGGACATCACGCGCACCTTCCCGGTGAACGGGCGCTTCACCCCCGAGCAGCGCGCCGTCTACGAGGTGGTGCTGGCGGCGAACCGCGCCGCGATCGCCAAGGTGCGTCCCGGCAACCACTGGAACGACCCGCACGAGGCGGCGGTGCGCGCCATCACGCAGGGCCTCGTGAAGCTCGGCCTGCTCAAGGGCCGCGTGCCTTCCCTGATCAAGAGCGGCGCCTACCGGCGCTACTTCATGCACCGCACCGGACACTGGCTCGGCCTCGACGTGCACGACGTCGGCGACTACAAGGTGGGGGACGAGTGGCGCGTGCTCGAGCCGGGCATGGCAATGACCGTGGAGCCGGGCATCTACCTGCCGGCCGGCGGCCGCGGGGTGCCCAAGCGCTTCCGCAACATCGGGATCCGCATCGAGGACGACGTGGTCGTGACCAAGCGCGGGGCGGAGGTGCTGACGGCGCGCGCGCCCAAGGACCCCGACCAGATCGAAGCCCTCATGGCGCGCGGCTGAGCGGCTGATGAGCACCTCCCGCCCCGCGCTCGAGGTCGACGTCGCCATCGTGGGAGGCGGCATGGTGGGGGCGAGCCTTGCGGCGGCCCTCACCGGCACCGCGGTGCGCGTGCTCCTGATCGAGAACGTCCCGTTCGGCGAGGTGCGGCAGCCGAGTTTCGATGAGCGCACCACCGCGCTCGGCAATGCCAGCCGCCGCATCCTCGGCGCGCTCGGCCTGTGGGACGAGCTCGCGCAGGAGGCCGGCCCGATCCGCTCGATCCACGTCTCGGATGCCGGCCACTTCGGCTTCGCGCGCCTGGAGGCGCGCGAGCAGGGCCTCGAGGCCTTCGGTTACGTGGTGGCCAACCGCGCCCTGGGCGCCGCCCTGTGGAAGAAGCTCAGCGGCGCAGCGCAGCTCACCCTGTGCGTGCCGGGACGGGTCGCGGCGCTGCAGATCGCTGATGCGGGGGTGCACCTCGGCGTGGCCGGCGCCGATGGCGGGGTACGCGAGTACCGCGCACGCCTGGTGGTGGGGGCCGATGGGGCCCACTCGCAGGTGCGCGCCGCGGCCGGCATCGGCGCGGCCATCGAGGATTACGAACAGGTGGCGCTGGTGGCGAACGTGGCGAGCGATCAGCCGCACGAGGAGCGCGCCTTTGAGCGCTTCACCCCGCACGGCCCGCTCGCGGTGCTGCCGCTGCACAACGGTACGCTCGCGGTGGTGTGGGCCTGCACGCCGGCGAATGCGCAGCACCTGCTGCAACTGGATGATGCCGCCTTCCTGGCGCGGTTGCAGGCCGCGTTCGGCTGGCGCGCCGGGCGCTTCACGCGCGCCGGTACGCGCGCCTCCTACCCCCTCAGGCTCACGCGTGCGGCCGCCCCGGTGGCCGCGCGCACGGTGCTCATCGGCAACGCCTCGCAGGCGCTGCACCCGGTGGCGGGGCAGGGATTCAACCTGGGCCTGCGCGATGCGGCGATGCTCGCGGAAGTCATCGCCGCGGCCCCCGGCGATGCCGGCGCCCCCGAGCTGCTGCAGACCTTCGCCGCGTGGCGCGCGCGCGATCGCAGCGGCGTGGTGCGCTTCACGGATGGACTGGTGAAGCTGTTCGGTGATGCGCGCCCCGGCATGGGGCTGCTGCGCAACCTGGGACTGCTGCTGTTCGACCTCGCGCCACCGGCCAAGGGCGCGCTCGCCCGCCTCAGCGCCGGCTTTGGCGGCCACGTGCCGCGCCTGGCGCGCGGACTGCCGGTGCGCCGTGGCTGAGATCGCGGTCGTCGGCGGCGGCCCGGTCGGGGCGTGCGCGGCGACGCTGCTCGCCCGCGCCGGCGTGGCCGTCACGCTGCTCGAGCCGCAGCCGCCGCAGCCTCCGGCACCCGGCAGCCCGCTCGATACCCGCGTGGTGGCGCTGTCGCGCGCCAGCGAGAAGCTGCTGAGGGCCGCCGGCGCCTGGGAGGGCATCGCCGGGGAGCGCCTCGCAAGCTATGAGCGCATGTGCGTGTGGCACGAGAGCGCGGCCCCGGAGAGCGCCGCCGCCCTGGTCTTCGAGGCCGCGGACGTCGGCGAACCGAACCTCGGCTACATCCTGGAGAACCGCCTGCTGCAGGCGGCACTGCTGCGAGCCTTCAGCGCGGCCGGCGGGCAGCTGCTGCGCGCCCCCCTCGCGGGGCTTACGCTGAATGCCGACGGCGTCACCCTCAGCACCGAATCCGGCGAGGTGCGGGCGCTGCTCGTCATCGGGGCCGACGGGGCGCACTCGACGGTGCGCGCGGCCGCCGGCCTCGGCGCCGACACGCACGACTACCGCCAGCTCGCCATCATCGCCAACATCAGCACCGAGAAGCCCCACCGGCACACCGCCTGGCAGCGCTTCATGCACGACGGCACGCTCGCCCTGCTGCCGCTCTGCGACGGTGGCAGCTCGATCGTGTGGTCGGCGGATGAGGCGCGCGCGGAGGCGCTGCT
>Ga0207693_10000502_pt1 | contig 35420 bp, 37 predicted proteins | sample LARL81metaG_FD_184347 | JGI IMG/M metagenome (GOLD analysis project Ga0207693, IMG submission 184347) | Corn, switchgrass and miscanthus rhizosphere microbial communities from Kellogg Biological Station, Michigan, USA - LAR L8-1 metaG... | ecosystem: Host-associated > Plants > Roots >... | reverse complement strand
CCGAAGCCGACCTTGTACATCTCCTGGATGATCGACTTCGGCATCGTCGGTTGTTCGCCGGGCGGATTGGACGAGGGGTTCAACTCGATCGAGACGCCCCAGTCCGCAGGTGTGAGTGGGCCGGACGGATCGTGCAGCGTCGACACCGGGTCGTAGCACTGTCCGACGTCGGTGATCAACGACGCCTGGCCGGCTGCGGAGATCTGGTGCACCGCACGCTTCAGCATCGGCAGGATGCTGCTGTTGCACGTGATCGTGCCGAGGACCGGGATCGTCGCCGACTGGATGTGATCTTGGATCCAGCGCTGCTCGATCGCGATCTGCCCGGGCTTGCTGTTGCTCGGGTGGGCCTCGAACTCCCCGAACGTCTCTTTCAGGAACAGCGGGGGCATCACGCGATCGTTGGCTCGCAGATATTGCGTGTCACCCGGGGCGCGAACCTCGACCGCCCGATAGGGCGTCTGGACCGGCAGCAGGTCCCCGAACGCGGGGATCAGGTCGTTCACGGTGACGGTCGCGTTCGGTTTGACGTGGAACAGCACATACCGTTCGGTCGTGACCCCGATCTTCAGGCCGGTCTCGCGGGGAACGAGCAGCTCGTAGGCGCCCATCAACGCGTCGGGCAGGGTCCCGACGATGTCTACCTGTTGGTCGCCTTGGAAAAGGAGCGTCGCGCCGGTCCCGAGGCCGCGCAGGTTGGCCTCCGACTCCGACAAGATCCCCTGGCCGGGCTTGAGGTTCTGCACGAGCTGGCGTTCCGGCTCCGGAAGGAATGCAGCGAACGTCGGGTCGACCCCCGTGGTGTCCAGGGGGATCATCAGCGGGGGCTGGGGCTGGTCGACGCCGTCGCCGTTCGCGTCGAGCGAGGCCGTCATCCACGCGATGTCGGCGGTCGCGGTGGTTGCCGCGGTGACGTCAGGAACGGTGCTCACGAGGTCGCCGAAGCCGGACGGGAGACCACCGGGCACCCATGCGAGCCACGCCTCGGGCGTCGGCACGGGGACCGAGGCGCTGGCCGAGGGGCCGGCGGAGGAGGCGGGGGGAGAGGAGCCGGCGTCGGTGCGGCCGCCGAGCCACACGAGGGTCGACCCGATCAACGCCACCGCGACGAACGTCACCAGGCCGCGGGTGAGCGCGCGCCGTTCCAGCGCATCCATATCAGTCGGCGAGTTTACGGCCGCGATGCGCGACGGCCGGGAGCGCTCAGCCCGAGGCTGGGTGCTGCAAGAGCCCGGCGAGCCGCTCGGCCCGGCGCGCCGCCTGGCGCGGGCGTCCCGCGTTGACCGCGATCGCGATCGCGCGAAGCTCGCGCTCGACCGTGGGCGAGATCGCCGACGCGTGTGCCCGTACGAGCGGGTCGAGCTTGGCGACCGCGTCGTCGAGGCGGCTCAGCATCTCGCGCGGCGTCACTACGTCGTCGCGGTAATTCTCCAGCGAGACGACATCTCCCATAGCGCCCACCATAGGACGGTGGTCTGACACGGGGTAATCGCCCTGCGGGGTCACCCGACCCGTACGCTCGTCACCGGGGCGAGCCGAGGCGCGACCGTGAACCAGGAGCGCCCGGCATCGGACGATCCGAACACCTCGCCGGACGTCGCGCCGAAGAACAGTCCCATCCGGTCGCCCTCGCCGTCACGGTCAAGCGCCTGGCGCAGGATCGTCACGTATGCGTCGGTCGGCAGCCCGTCGCCTTGCGGCGACCACGTCTCGCCCCCGTCGCGGGTGCCGTAGACGCCGAGCGACCCGCCCGGCACCACGCGGTCCTCCGCCCCGGTCATCGGGATCAGGAACGCGCTGTCGGGGTCGGCCGGGTCGGTCACCAACGGGAACCCGAAGGGCGAGGGGAGCCCCTCGTGGATGTCGTTCCACGTTTCGCCTTGGTCGTCGCTGCGGTACACGCCGCCGTGGAACTGCATGAACAGTCGCTCGGGCTGCGCCGGCGCGCGATGCATGTTGTGCACGCAGAGCACGTTCGTGTCGGCGCGGGACTCCTCGGGCATGTACTCGGGGACCAGCCCCGTGTATCCCGTGCGCCAGGACTGCCCGCCGTCGTCGGTGATCCACACGCCTGCGGCGGAGATCGCGATCGCGAGCTTCATCGGATCGCCGGGCCACGGGCAGATCGAGTGCAGCGCGAGGCCGCCGAGCCCGGGTTGCCAGTCGCCGGCGATCCGCTCCTTCCAGAGCGCTTCGTTGCGCGACCAGGTCTCGCCGCCGTCGCGCGACTCCCAGAGCGCGGCCGGATCGGTGCCGGCCCACAACTGGCCCTCGGCCTCGCCTTCCTTGACCTTCCAGATGCGCTCGAGCGACACGTCGTCGCCTTCGGCGAACGCGATGCCCGACGCCTGCTGCCACTCGCCCGCGGGATCGTCCGTGAACATCAACCGAGGTCCGTAGAAGCCCGACGTGACCGAGGCGAAGTATCGGCCGGTCCGCCGGTCGCGGATCGCGTACTCAACGACGTCGCCCGCGAACGCGCGCGTGGCGATCCGGTACGAGCCGGGCTCGTCGCCGGACAACACGAACAGGCCCTTCTTGGTTCCCACCAGCAGTTCGGGCATCACGTTCCCCCTGTGATCGACGGAAGCACTTGGAGATGGTCGTCGGTGCCGAGCGCTGTGGCGGCATCGACGCGCTCGCCGTTGCGGAACACGTTCACGTGGCGGCGAACGGCGCCGTGCTCGTCCAAGATCCAGCCGGTGGTCTTGGGCCACGTCGACTCGAGCGTCCGGAGCACGTCGCCGACCGTGTCGCCGGCGATCTCGAGGTTGCGGTTGCCCCCGGCGAGGTCCTTCAGAGGGGCTCGGAGCGTCACCACCGCCATCCGGCGAGCCTACCGCCGCGCTCGGACACGGGCTATCCGCCCGTTGCGCTCGCGGTCGGCTTCGACCCGTATTCGAAATGCATCCCGTCGGGTGTGAGGAACTTCCCTCCCCAGATGAAGCCCCAGCGCTCGAAGATCTTGACGATGCGCGGGTCCATCGTCGGTTGTGCGCCGTACGGGTTCTCCGGCGCGTTGATGTCGATCGCCGCCCCGTAGGCGTGCTGTGACGGGGGGGCGGTTGGGCTCCGCGCGACCGTCCGCGCCGCGTAGCAGCCGGAGTACACCTGGAGCTCGTTCCCGAGGCCCGCTTGCTCGACGTCGGTGAGCGCGCTGATCAGCATCGGGAACAGCCGGCGGTTGCACGTCACCTGCCCGAGGATGGGGACGGTGCGCGTCACGATGTTCGCGTCGTACCAGGCCGGGTCGACGTTGAGGTACGCGGGGTCGGCGCTCTGCGGGTACGCCGAGAACTCCCCGAACGTTTCCTTCATCACGATCGGCGGGTTCACCCCCGACGCGATGCGCATATAGGTGGAGCCTCCCGGCGGCACCATGCGGATCGCGGTGTTCGGGATGATCCGGTGCATGATCGACGCGAACCGCGGCATCGTCATCTGCCGGGGGGGCAGCGCGAGCAGGTAGCGGTCGTCGACGATCCCGAGCGACGTGCCGACCGCCCGCGACACGAGCATCTCGCTCCACCCGGCGACGGGGTCGGGCACCACGGCGCCGACCGTCACCGTTCGCGACCCGAACGTCATCGAGCCGCCGACGTCGAGTTCGCGGAGCTGCGCGCTTGACGTCCCGAGTACCGCCTTGCCCGATCGCAGCGCGGACGTGACCTCGTCTCGCACGTTCGGCGGGATGAACGGCGCATAGCTCGCGGGGTCGACCGAGAACGCGTCGATCGGGATCTCGTACGGCGGCGTCGGCCGGTCGACCACCGCGCCCGTGTCGTCGTGCGAGGCGGTCATCCACCGGGTGTCGCCCGCGACGGCCACCGTCGTGCCGAGCGCGGTGGTGGCCGCGGCTTGGGTCGAGACGTCCGGCGGCAAGGATCCGGTGATCCATGCGAGCCATGCGCCCGGCATCTGCGTCGACGCATCGGGGCTGCTCGCAGCAGGCTGGCTCGCCGCAGCTGGTGACTGAGGAGGCGCGCTCGAGGCAGCGTGCGCCGCGTCGCCTCGATCTGCGCGGACGAGCGCGAGCCCGCCGCCGACGACGAGGACCGCGAGCATCGCCCCGAACGCGAGGCGTCGCCGTCGCACCGTCGCGCGTGCGGTCATCGATGTCAGGCTAGCCATGGGCTTGCGCGGGTGACCGCCCCGGCGCTCGGATGGTTCCTGTGGTTCCTCTGACCCATCCGCGGGCCAGGGCGTTGGTCTTAGGCCAACGGTCCCGACCCGCTTGGGCGCCCTTGTCCCTATGTGAATCTCGCAGCTAGGGTGTGGCTCCACGCGACGCGGGTATTCGAGCAGCGGTTCTCGGTCGCAGGGCTCGGCTCACTGAACAGGAGGGAACACGCACCATGCGTCACAACACCCCCCGGATCGGGTCGCATCTGACCCGGATCATCACGGCCGTCGGCTTGGTCGCCGGCGCTCTCGTCTTCGCGGCGCCTGCCGCGCAAGCCATCAACGTCGCCTCGGTCTCCGCCGGTGCGGTGCATGCGTGTGTGCGCACGACGGCCGGCGTTGCGAAATGCTGGGGCTTCAACGGGGTCGGCATGGTCGGCGACGGCACCAAGGTCGACCGGCTCACGCCGAGGACCGTCAAGGGCCTGAAGGCCGGCGTGAAGGACGTTCAGGCGCAATGGGATCACTCCTGCGCCGTGACGAATGGCGGCGCCGTCAAGTGCTGGGGGCACAACGGCGACGGTGAGCTCGGCGACGGCTCGTTGATCAAACGGGTCACGCCCGTCCAGGTAGTGGGCCTCACCAGCGGGGTGAAGCAAGTCTCGCTCGGTTTCGATTCCGGCTGTGCGTTGAAGAGTGTGGGCACGGTCTGGTGCTGGGGCTACAACGGGAACGGACAGCTCGGCACGGGAGATCGGCGATCCCAGCGCACCCCTGTGGACACCGGGCTGACCGGCATCACGCAGATCTCGGCCGGCTGGGACCACACGTGCGGGGTCACGACCGGCGGCGGCGTGAAGTGCTGGGGCCAGGGCAAGCACGGCGAGATCGGCGATGGCGCCAAGAGCGACAGGCTGTCCCCCGTTGACGTGACCGGCTTGGGCGGCACGGCCGTCCAGGTCTCGGCGGGCTTCGACCAAACGTGTGCGCTGTTGACCGGAGGTACCGTCAAATGCTGGGGGAACAACACCACTGGTGAGCTCGGTGATGGGACAACCACCGACAGCACGCACCCAGTGTTGGTGACGGGCCTTTCGGGAGTCACCTCGATCTCCGCCGGGTACAACCACACCTGTGCGGTCACGAGCTCCGGTGCGGCCAAGTGCTGGGGAGCGAACGAGTCAGGTGAGCTCGGGAACGGAAAGACCAAGAGCAGCCCGACGCCCGTGACGGTCTACGGCTCGGGCTCGGGCGTCGCACAGATCTCGGCGGGCGGTTACAAGAAGGCCGGTATGACGTGCCTGGTGACCAAGGCGGGCGCGGTGAAGTGCTTCGGCGCGAATCACGGCGTTCACAACCTCGCACCGATCGACAGCACGGGCGGCCAGCTCGGGGATGGCACCAAGATCGAGCGGCTCGTGCCGATCACGGTCCGCACGCTGACCGGCGGGAGCCCGGCGCACTACCGTCCCGACCTGCTGATCTCGAGGCACAGTGCCGCGGGGTACGCCGGCAACGGCATCTACAACGCGAGCGGGGCGAAGCAAGTCAGGGCGACCTCGATGGCGCGGGGTGGCACGAAGCACTTCTTCGTGAAGCTGCAGAACGACTCCGGCAAGGCGGACACCTTCTTCCTGATCGGACCGCACACCGGACAGGGTTTCACCATCAAGTACACGAGCGGCGGCAAGGTGATCACCAAGTTGGTGACCAAGGGCACGTACTTCGTATCGATGCCGGCCGGCGCACAGCGCATCGTCGCGATGACGGTCTCGGCGAACAAGACGACGCCTTCCGGCAGCTCGCGCTCGCTGAAGCTGACCGTTCGGTCCGCAGGCGACAGCGCGAAGGTTGACGCGGTCAAGGCAAACGTGAAGACGCGCTGACGCTCGGCTCGGTTCACCCTTCCTGCGGCCCGGGGCTTCGCCCCGGGCCGCAGCTCGTGGGGTCGTGGTATCCGCGCACGTCCATCACTACGGTTGCTCACATCGGCGGAGATCCGGAGGCGACGATGGACAAGTGGGCACAGCGGTTCGGTGGCGGGTTCATCGTGTCGGCGTTCGTGTGGGTGGTGCTCAGGACGATCCTGCAGTGGCAGCTCATCGACCGGATCACGCCGTCGTCCGACCTGGTCGGCGTGACCGCGTTCGCCGGCGGGTTCGCCCTCGCGACCTTCGGCGCGACGATCGTCACCGTCTTGATGCAGTGGTCGCATCGTCTCGAGCGGTCGGAGTTGTCGAAGCACTGGCACGACCCGGACTAGTCGCTCCGCGCCCGCGAACGGCGCGCGGGCTCGCTGTGACGAAGCGCACGCGCACATCCCCCGACAAGAACGCGAGATGGGTCGGTCTGGGGATCAACAGCGCCCTGGCGCGCCGGTAGCGTTCTTCCCGTCGGCGCGTCTTCGCGCACCGGCCACCCCCTGAAGCTTCCTCGAGCGGCAACGCGGTGCTTCGGCGCGCGTTCGATGAAGAAGGGTTGGGGATGGAACGGTCGACGCGCGTGGTGCTCGCGATCGAGGCGCCGGAGGTGCTCGACGAGGTGCTGCACTTCCTCGACCGCAGCGGCGCGGTGCGTGTGGTCGCGACGGCCGACGGCGAAGGGCAGATCGTCGACGCGGTCACGCAGCTCGAACCGGACCTGGTGATCGCCGAGCCCCGGTTCGCGGGGGCCGTCCCCGGTCCGACCCCGTGCATCGCGATCGCGAGCCGGGAGTCGATCGCCGCGCTTCGCGCGGCGATCGCGGCGGGGGTCCGTGGGTTCACCGTGTGGCCCGAAGAGCGCGACCGGCTCATGGCGCACGTCGAAGGGTTCGCGGTCGGCGCGAAGCACCTCGAGCGGCGCGCGGCGGTGATCGCGGTGCACGCGTCTCGTGGCGGGGCAGGATGCACCTTCGTTGCGACGCATCTCGCACGGGCCGCGGTCTCGGCCGAGCGGTCGGTCGTGCTCGTGGATGTCGATCCGTTCGGCGGCGACGTCGCGACGGCGCTCGGGATCGCCGACGGCACCGAGGGCCTGCACCCCGTATCGGAGCTCTGCGACGTCGTCGACGAGATGACACCCGGTTCGTTCACCGAGGCCGTGTTCCGGCATCACGAAGGGTTCGGGGTGATCGTCGCGGCACCGCCGGAGGCGCCCACGCTCGAAGAACGCTCGGTCGTGCGTGTCGTTGATCTCGCGGCCGCCTCTGCCGACGTGGTCGTGCTGCATACCGGCCTCGGGACCGACCCGGTCACGCGCGCGTGCCTGCGAACGGCCGATGCCGTCGCCGAGGTGCTCGCGCTCGATATCGCGTCGTTCCGCGCGACGGTGCGCGCGTTGGCGCGGATCGCATCCGACGGCGTCGAGGATCGGACATCGTTCGTGGTCAACCGGGCTGCGCGCGGCGAAGTCGTGCCGGCCGACGTCGAGCGGGTGTTCGGTCGGGCGCCCGACGCGGTGCTTCCGCTCGACGCCTCGGTGCCGCGCTTGCAGGACCACGGCCGGCTGCTGCCCCCGCGCGCGCGGGCCGCCCGGGCCATCGCGAGGCTGAGCGATCGCATGCTCGCCTCCACCGCCGAGCTTCGAGGTGCCGCGTGACGGCCCTCGACGTCCTCTCCCTCGTCGATCAGGTGCTCGGTCGCGCCGGTTTCCGGCGCTCCTTCCGAGCCCGCGGACCGGAAGGGGGAACAGGTGCGGAGACGGCAGATCGCAACCGCCGTCGTGATCGTCGCGACGCTGGCGATCGCGATACCGGCGCGTGCGAGCGGGGAGACGACCTGCAGCGCGTGGAAGACGACCAAGACCGGCGGGCATCAATCGGCGTGCTACGTGCGGACCGCGGATCGGCAGGTCGCTGCCAAGGGTCGCGGCTACTACGACGGCTCGACCAAGCTGACGCAGATGACCATCTCGGTGTCGCTGCAGTCATCGATGGATGGCTTCTCGTGGATCACGCTCGCGAACCGCACGTGCGGGTTCACCGACGTCCCGTCGGCGGCTCCGGGAGGGTCCTGCCTTACCGCAGCGCAGTGGGTCGGCGACGGGATGGTGTATCGATCACGGACGTACCTGGTGCTCTTCGAGGCGAACGGAACGGTGCGCACGACCGACCCGTCGTACAGCCCGGTCACGTCCTGACGGCCACGTCCGTTGCATCGACGAGCGGAGGTGGGCGTGGCCGCTGATACGCTCCGGACCTTGCGTCGCGAGGTTCGCGACCAGCTGCGCGTCCGCATCGACGCTCGGGGGCTCGCGAGCGCGCCGCCCGCCGAGCGCCGGGTGCGGGTGCGCGATGAAGCGCTCGACCTGCTCCGGCAGCGGGGCGCGCTGCTTCCGCAGCGGGAGCTCAATCGCATCGTGAACGAGGTCTCCGACGATGTCGTCGGGTTCGGGCCCATCGAGTCCTTGCTCAAGGACCCGACGGTGTCCGAGGTGATGGTCAACGGACCCGACGACGTATTCGTGGAGCGAGAGGGGCGCATCGAGAGGGTGCGCGATCGGCTATTCGAGGGGGAGGAGCCGGTCATGCATCTGATCGAACGCATCGTGGGACCCTTGGGCCTCCGGGTCGATCATGCGTCACCATGGGTGGACGCTCGGCTTCCGGACGGTTCGCGGGTCCACGCGATCGTGCCGCCCCTCTCGCTCCGCGGTCCCACGCTCACGATCCGCAAGTTCTCGCCCGCGCCGATCACGCCCGATCTCCTGGTTGAGCGCGCGTCGATCGGACCGCGGATGATGCGGTTCCTCCTGTCGTGCGTGCGCGGGCGCGCCAACATGGTCGTGTCCGGTGGCGCCGGCAGCGGCAAGACGACGATGCTCGGCATCCTGACCACGGCGATCCGTGACGACGAACGCGTGATCACGATCGAGGATGCGGCGGAGCTGCGGCTGGCCAACCCGCACGTCGTCTCGCTCGAGGCCCGTCCGGCCAACGTCGAGGGTCGCGGCGAGGTGTCGGTGCGCGATCTGGTTCGCAACGCGCTCCGGATGCGGCCGGACCGGATCATCGTCGGCGAGGTCCGCGGCGGCGAGGCGCTCGACATGTTGCAGGCGATGAACACCGGGCACGAAGGATCGCTTTCCACGGCGCACGCGAACTCGGCTCGCCACGTGCTGTGGCGTCTCGAGACGATGGCGATGATGTCCGACGTCGATCTGCCCGCGGCGCATGTCCGCGGGCAAGTTGCGGCGGCGCTCGACATGATCGTGCAGCTCGCGCGACTGCGCGACGGTCGTCGGATCGTGTGGGAGATCGCGGCGGTCGAAGGGACGCGGGAGGGCGAGGCGATCGTCGAACCCGTGTTCCGGTTCCAGCCCCGCGCGGTCGAGGGGACGTTCGAGGCGACGGGCTACGTGCCCGCGTTCGTGCACACGTTGCGGTCTCGAGGAGAGTCGCTGCCGGACGCGCTGTTCGACGTCGGGGTCGACCGCTGAACCCCCTGGTCACCGTCGGCATGCCGCTCGCGGCGTGTTGCCTGGGTGTCGGCGCACACCTGTCGCGTCGCGCGGACATCGCCGACCGACTCGCGTTGTCCTCACCGCCGGGCTCCGGGTTACCGGCGATTCACAAGGACGACGTCCTGGTGTTCGTGCCGGCGGCGCTCGTGGGCTGGGCGGTGGCGAGAGCGCCGGGGGTCGTGATCGCGCTGATGACCGCGGGGGTCGTGCGCGCGGTCAGGCGACGCCGTGCACACGCCGTCACGCCGATCATGGTCGAAGAGCGGTTCGCCGACGCGGTCGGCGCCCTTGCCGCAGCGGTTCGGTCGGGTGCGTCGCTGACCCAGGCGATCCGCTACGCGTCGACCGAGGCGGTGTCGCCGGTGCGCGACGACCTGGAGCTCGTGGTCGAGCAGGTGGACACCGGCATCGCGTTGGATCAGGCGCTCCGTTCGTGGTCATCGGCCCGGCCGGGCCCGAACGTCGAACTCGTGGTCGGCGCCCTGGAGCTCCACCGTCGTAGCGGGGGCGATCTGCCCGCCGTCCTCGATCAGGTGGTCGCCACGATCAGGGATCGCGTGAGCATCACGCGCGAGGTTCGGTCGCTCACCGCGCAGGCCCGGATGTCCGCGTGGATCCTGGGGTTGCTCCCGGTCGGCTTCTTCGGGTTCCTTTGGCTGACCTCGCGTAAAGATATCGAGGGCGCGATGTCCACCCCTATCGGCATCGCCTGCGTCGTCATCGGGCTCCTGCTCGAGCTCGGCGCCTTCGCGTGGATCAGGAAGCTGTTGGTGGTCGAGTGAGCGGCGCGCCGCTCGTCGGGGTGCTCGCCGCCGGTTCGGCGCTCGCTGCATGCGCCGGTGTGGCCAGCGCCGGCCGGTTGCCTCCGCTCCTGCCCGCGGACCCCACAGCAGTGCGCTCGCGGCGCCGGGCAACGCGGCGCGACCGGAGGGCACGGAGAAAGGCGTTGCACGCGGACGTCCCGCAGCTGTTGGATCTCCTGGCCGCCGGGTCCACCGCGGGCTTATCGGCCGAAGCCTCCTTCCGTCAGGCGGTCTCGTGTCTGCACGGTCCGCTCGGGGAAGACCTCGGCGAGGTCATGCGGTCGGTCGATCTCGGCGTGCCGTGGCGCGAGGCACTCAGCGAACGCGTCGAGCGCACAGGCGACCCCGACCTTGCGCGCACGGTTGCGGTGCTGGCGCGGACCGAGGCGCTCGGCGTCCCGCTCCGCGACGCGACGCGCGAGTTGGCGGCGGCCGTCCGAGACGCCCGCCGTGCGGCGACGCTCGAACGCGCGCGGACCGCGCCGGTCAAGATGCTGTTCCCGCTGGTGTTCCTGATCCTCCCTGCCTTCCTCCTCCTCACGGTGGTGCCCGTTCTCATCACCACCGTGCGTTCCATCGATTGAGAGGAGGTGAGCAGATGTCGTACCTCGTTCGTCTGTACCTGCGCACCGTCGGAGCGATCCGACGGGAGGAAGGACAGACCACCTCGGAGTACGCGCTGGTGATCTTGGCGGCCGCCGCCGTGGCGGTCGTGCTGATCACGTGGGCGCATTCGTCGGGCAAGCTCCCGGCGTTCTTCGATCAGATCATCGACACCGTGATCGGGAATGCACAATCCGCCTGAGCGATCGTCGCGCGGGTCGGCGGCGGTGGAGTTCGCGTTGGTGCTGCCGCTTGTGTTCGCGGTGACCTTGGGGCTCGTCCAGGTCGGCGTACTCGCGCGGGATCGAGCGCTGGTCGAGGCGGCGGCGCGTGCAGCAGCACGCGCCGCCGCCGTCGAACCGGACGAGACGGCGATCCATGACGCGGCGGTCGCCGCGGCGCCCGGCCTCGACGCATCGTCCTTGACGATCGGCGTCGCTCGCGCTGGGGGGCAGGGCGAGCCGGTGACGGTGTCGGTCGGGTACGAGGACCCGATGCGGGTGCCGTTCATCGGGTGGCTCGTCGGCACGTCCGTGCAGCTGGACGCGTCCGCGGTGATGCGCCAGGAGTACGGGTGAGCCAAGCGTCCCAGCGGGGATCCGTGTCGGTCGTCTGCGCCGCCGCCATCTGCATCGCGCTCGTGTGCACGATGGGCGTCGCGGACGTCGGCCGGGTTCTGGTCGAACGGTCGCACGCCGAGGCGGCCGCCGACGCTGCCGCCCTCGCCGCTGCGCAGGACCTCGCGCTCGGGAGTGGGGATCCACTGGCGGATGCGACCCGGTTCGCCGATGACAACGGCACCGTCCTCGTCGACTGTTCGTGCGCGATCGGCGCCGCCGACGCCGTGGTCACCGTGCGCAGGGCGTTCACGGGCTTGTTGCTCGTACCGGGTTCGTTCGCCCTGCAAGCTCGCGCGCGCGCAGTCATCGACCTGCCGTGAGGAAGCCGATGCCGCCTGCGGCGTAGACTCGGCCGCATGACTTCGCGCCGCCAGTTGGAAGAACTCCTCGAGGCCGTTGCCGACCATGGCGTCGATCCGAAGGACGCGGCCGAACGGCTCGTGCAGTTGCCGTACCGCGATCTCGGCTTCGCGCGCGTGGACACCCATCGTGAGCTCCGGCAGGGCGCGCCCGAGGTGATCCTCGGATCGGGCAAGACCCCCGATCAGGTCGCGCGGATCGCGCTGGCGCTTGCGGAGGCGGGCGCGTCGAGCGTGCTCGTCACGCGCGCGGACGAGCCGATGCGGGCGGCGGTGCGGGAGGTTCTCCCTGAAGCCCTCGAGGACGAGCGGGCGCGCGCCGTCTGGGCCGAGCGCGAGCCCATCGACAAGCGCGGGCACGTATTGATCGTGTCCGCGGGCACATCGGATGGGCCGGTCGTGCATGAGGCGCGGATCCGCGCCGACCTGCTCGGCACCCAGGTCACCGTCCACGAAGACGTCGGTGTCGCGGGGCTGCACCGCCTCGCGCCCGTGATCCCGGATCTCGACCGTGCGGACGTCGTGGTCGTGGTCGCCGGGATGGATGGCGCGCTCGCAAGCGTGATCGGCGGCCTGGCGCCGTGTCCCGTGATCGGCGTGCCGACGAGCGTGGGCTACGGCTCCGCGCACGGAGGCGAGACGGCGCTCAACGCGATGCTCGTCTCGTGTGCCGACGGGCTCGCGGTGGTCGGTATCGACGACGGCCTCGGCGCAGGATCGGTCGCTGCGCGGATCGCACGCCGCGCCGAGGTGCGCGCGTCGTGACCCGCGTCGCCCACGTCGACCCCGTCGGCGGCCTGGCGGGCGACATGCTCCTCGCAGCGCTGTTGGACGCCGGTGCGCCACGATCAGCCCTCAACGATGCGATCGCCGCGGTCGGTCTCGACGATGTCGTGATCGACGTTTCGGAGCCTGTGCGTGCGGGACTTCGAGCGACGCACGTCGACGTCCGGACGGCCGCGGGGCACGGCCGCACCGGTGAGGCGATGCGCGCGGCCATCGCCGGATCGGGGTTGACCCCACCCGTGCGCACGCGGTCGATCGACGCGCTCGACCGTCTGATCGACGCCGAGGCCGCGGTCCACGGCGTCAACTCGAGCGACGTCGTGTTGCACGAGCTCGGCGGTGACGACACCCTGGTCGACATCTGCGGGGCGTTCGCGCTGCTCGACGCGCTGGAGATCGAACGGCTCGTCTGCGCGCCCGTCCCGCTCGGTCGCGGGGTCGGCGAGATGGATCATGGCCCGATGCCGCTTCCGGCGCCAGCGACGATGGCGCTGCTCGCCGGCGTCCCGGTGGTCGGGGTCGAAACGCCCGGCGAGCTCGTGACGCCGACCGGCGCCGCGATCGTGGTGACCGCAGCCGATGCCTGGGGCGAGCTCCCCGCGATGGTGCTGCGTGCGACGGGTACCGGCGTGGGGACCCGCGAACATCCCGATCGACCGAACATCGTTCGCATCACGATCGGCGACGCGCGCGCCGAGTCAGGCGCCGGCACGACGGTGGTCCTCCTCCAGGCCAACATCGACGACCTCGTTCCGGAGCTCGTGCCCGACGTGCTCGAGGCGTGCATGACCGCGGGTGCGATCGACGTCTGGACGGTCCCGATCCAGATGAAGAAGGCGCGCCCGGGCGTGCTGCTCAGCGTCCTCGGACGCCCGGATCAGGAGCGGGCGCTCGCCGAGACGCTCCTGACCCACTCCTCGACATTGGGGGTGCGCGTCCAGCGGCTCGAACGCTACGAGCTCGACCGCGCGATCCGTGAGGTCGACATCGACGGCCACACCGTCCGCGTCAAGATCGGTCTGCTCGAGGGGCGGGCCGTGAACGTCGCGCCGGAGCACGACGACTGCGCCGCAGTGGCCGCGGCGACCGGCAGGCCGGTCAAGCAGATCTGGGCCGAGGCGCTCGCCGCGGCCACCGTCACGCAGGACATCGAAGATGCCCACGCTCGCTGAGCTCGAAGCGACGATCGCCACTGCACCGAGCGCCCTCGTCGCCTTCTCGGGCGGGGTCGACTCCTCGCTGGTCGCGGCCGTTGCCGGCCGCGTCTTGGGGGAGCGGGCGCTCGCGGTGACGGCGGTCTCGCCCGCGCTCGCGACCGGCGAGCTCGACGGCGCCCGGGCGGTCGCCGCCGCCGTCGGCATCGCTCACCGCGCGATCTCGACCGACGAGCTGGCCCGTGAGGGCTATCGACGCAACGGAGCCGACCGCTGTTACCACTGCAAGTCCGAGCTCTACGACCGGCTCGCCGTGCTCGCCGCGGCCGAAGGGTTCGCCGCCACCTTCTCGGGTGCGAACGTGGACGACCTGGGCGACTGGCGTCCGGGACTGCGCGCTGCGGCCGAGCACGAGGTCCGCCACCCGCTCGTCGAGGCAGGCTTCCGCAAGCAAGACGTCCGGCGCACGGCCGCCGAGCTCGAGATCCCGAGCGCCGACAAGCCAGCGATGCCGTGTCTGGCCTCGCGGTTGCCGTACGGCACCGAGGTCGACCCAGCGACGCTCGCGCAGATCGATCGCGCCGAAACCGCGATCAAGGCCCTCGGCTACAGCGACCTCCGCGTGCGCCACCTCGGCGACCTCGGCAAGGTCGAGCTCGGCGACGACGACCTCGCGCGTGCCAACGAGGGCGCGCGGGTCGCGATCCTCGACGCCGTGAGAGCCGCCGGCTACACCGACGCCGAGATCGACGACGAGCCGCTGCGCTCCGGCTCGTTCACGGGGATCCGCAGGATCCCGTTGGCCGTCACCTGATCCGCTACTCGAGGTCGCGCGTCCGCGGGTCGCGCGCCGTCGGCGTCCGGTAGCCGGGCTCGCTCCGCGCGGTCAGGAACTCGACCGCCGCCCAGAGCAGCTTCGACCGCGGGTAGAACCACACCGGCAAGCCGCCGAGGATGACGATGCTGCCCATGATCACCGGCACGACGGGGATGAACGGCACGGTCAGGATCATCGTGATCACCATCGCGGCGATCCAGAACGAGCACGCGAACGTGTAGTTGATCACCATGGCGCCGAGGAATCCGCCCTCCTCGGACTCGAACCGCAGATCGCACACCGGGCACAGCGGCTTCGGCTTGAAGAACGTCAGCCAGATCCCGCGCGCGCCGCAGCGTGGACAGCGCTTGCGGAGACCGCGGAGCAAGACGCGACCCGATCCGGCTTCGATGAGCAAGGGCTGCTCGTCGCCGCGGTCCACCCGCGGGTCCAGCGAGCCGTACGGGTCGCTCGTGGCGTCACTCCTATCCGCGGTCGTAGATCGCGAAGAACTTGACGATCGTTTCCTTGACGCGCCAGGTACCCGCCGATCCCTTCGGCGTCACAAGGAGGTCGCCCGCGCGCACGGTGAGCACCTGCCCGTCGGTCTCGATGTCGGCCTCGCCGGCGAGGATCAGCGCGACCTCGTCGTACGGCCGCTCGAACGACCACGTGTCGGGCTCGCGCCGCCAGAACCCCGTCTGGAAGACGCCGTCGAGGCTCGTGAAGGTCTCCGCCTCGGCCCCGCCGGTGCCCATCGTGCCCGGCGGGTTCACCAGGTCCGCCCAGGCCCGCGCACCCTCGTGGATCACCCGGATCTCGGTCGTCTGCTCCCGTATCTCGCTCATGCAAGGAGGGTACGTTCGGCCCCTGCCCCCTGTCCGGGCCTGGGTGTACCATCGCCGAACCATGGCGAAGAAGCCCGCACGCCGACCGCTGGGGCGCTCCCGGCGCGCCGAGCTCAACGTGATCGACTACACGTTGGCCAAGCGTGCGATCCTCCGCGACACCCAGCAGGGCCTCCAGTCGGTCAATGACCTCTGCGACGCACATCCGGAGCTGATGCGGGCCGCCAAGTACGTCGGCGAGCCCACCCGCGTCGACTGCCCGGTCTGCGGCAAAGACAAGCTGGTCCTCCTCGCCTACGTCTACGGCGACGCCCTCAAGCACGACAACGGGCGCGTGTGGTCGATCGACACCGGCCTGCGGATGGCCGCGGCCAGCCCCGGTTCCTGCTGCTACGTGGTGGAGGTCTGCCGCGTCTGCCAGTGGAACCACCTGCGGGAGGCCTTCACGGCCCGGCGCAGCGCCGCGGGCTGACCAACAGCACCGACTCGTCACACGCCCAGACCCCTGACCGCGCAACCCCTTGCTAGCATCGGGCGACCGTGTCGCGCGATCGCTCGTCGGCCTCTACCGGGGACCGATACACCCCCAAGCACGCCTCCAGGCCCTCCTCCAAAGGGAAAGCCGGGAAGGCCGCTGCAACCACACGTGGGAGCGCCGCCGCGGCGAAGACGAAGCCCGCCGGCGGCGCGGGCACCACGCCAGGCAAAGCCGGGGCGGCCCCGAAGAAGAAGTCGTTCCTCCGCCGCCGATGGTGGGTCTTCGTCCTTGCCACCCCGTTCGTGCTCGCACTGTTCGCAGGGATCGGCCTCTACATCGCGTATGCCCGGATCAAGCTTCCCCAGGCGTTGCCGCCGATCCAGACCACCTACCTGTACGACCGCAACGGGCACCTGCTGACGACCCTGCACGGCTCGGTCGACCGCACCGTCGTGCCGTTGCAGCAGATCTCGCCGCACCTCACAGACGCGGTGATCGCGACCGAGGACCACGACTTCTACAACCACCCCGGCGTCGACGTCCCGGGGATCATGCGGGCCGCCTTCACGGACCTGATCAAGCGGCAGACCGTGCAGGGCGCCTCCACGATCACCGAGCAGCTCGTGAAGAACGTCTACGCGGGGACCTATTCGACCGATGCGGACGGCGTGCAGAGCTACACCCTGCCGCCGCGCACGATCGAGGAGAAGATCCGCGAGGGCCTGCTCGCGATCAAGCTCGAGCAGTCGATGAGCAAGGATCAGATCCTCGCGACCTATCTCAACACGGTGTACTTCGGGCACGGCGCGTACGGGATCCAGGCGGCCGCGCGGACGTACTTCGGCAAACCCGCGAGCGAGTTGACCGTGTTGGAATCGGCGTCACTGGCCGGGGTGCTGCACGCCCCCGATCTGTACGACCCGATCAACCGGCCGAGCGACAACTGGTACCGGCGCAATTACGCCCTCGACCAGATGGCGCAGTACGGCTACATCTCGCAGGGACAGGACACGCGTCTGAAGGCGAAGAAGTGCTGCGGAACGGTGCCGGACCAGACCGAACAGTTGCGGGCGCCGGGGCAGTCGGAGTACTTCGCCGCGTACGTGCGCCAACTGCTCTTCCAGAAGTACGGCGAGGCGCAGGTGTACGCGGGCGGTATGAAGGTGACGACGACGCTCGACCTCGGCCTACAGGCCGACGCCGAGGACGCGATCAAGCAGGGGCTGCCCGATCAACAGAACGACCCCGCGGCGGCACTCGTCGCGATGGACCCACGCACCGGGCAGATCCTTGCGATGGCGGGCGGCCGCGACTGGAACAAGAGCCAGTTCAACTACGCCACCGGCGTCGGCGGTTCGGGCCGGCAATCCGGCTCCGCGTTCAAGGCGTTCACCTTGGCCGCCGCGATGCAGGCCGGCTACGACCCGAACGCCTACTGGCACGGTCCCTCGACGATCGCCATCCCGCAGTGCCCGGACCCCACCCAGCCGGACGGGATCTGGCATCCGGTGAACGCTGGCGATGAGGAGTCCGGTGACTTCACGCTGTTCCAGGCGACGGCCCACTCGGTGAACACGATCTTCGCGCAGGTGATCGCGCAGCTCGGCCCGAGCAACGTCGTCGACATGGCGCACGCGCTCGGGATCAAGTCGACGCTGCCCGACACGTGCGCGATCACACTTGGCTCCGTCGGCGTCAACCCGCTCGAGATGACCAACGCGTACGGGACGCTCGCGGATCAGGGTGTCCGCCACTGGGCCACGCCGCTGCTCCAGGTCAAGACGAGCGACGGCCAGATCGACGATTCCGTCGGTTCCGCGGGAGCCCGGGTGCTCGACGCGAACGACGCGAACCTCGTGACGAACGCACTTCAGGGTGTCGTCACCGGAGGGACCGGCACCGCTGCGCAGCTCGGCACGTGGCCGGTCGCCGGCAAGACCGGCACGGCCAACGACAACGTCGACGCCTGGTTCTGCGGCTACACGGTGCAGATCGTGACCTGCGTCTGGATGGGCTGGCCGAAGAACGACACGACACCGCTCGCGAACGTCGAGGGCGTGCCGTCGGTCTACGGTGGCACGATCCCCGCCGAGATCTGGCACACGTTCATGATGAACGCGATGCAGGGCCTCCCCCCGCAACCGTTCCCGGTGCCGACATTCGACAGCGCGCACTCGATCGGTCCGACGATCTCGGTACCGTCGCCGACGCCCTCGCCGACCGCGCCGCCGAGCGAGTCGCCGACGCCGACGCCGACCCAGACGCCGAAGCCGACGCACAGCCCGAGCCCGACCGCATCACCGTCACCGTCCGGATCGCCGTCTCCGACGGAGACGCCGACGCCCTCGCCGCCGTGAGCCGGCGCGGCGCGCGCTAGATCGCGGGCGCCGCGAGCAGCGACTCGTCCAACGGGATCAACGCCGTGACGACGGTGCCGCGTCCCGGACTCGAACGCAGGTTGAACGTGCCGCTCGCGAGCTCGACCCGCTCCCGCATGGACGCGAGCCCAACCCGCCCCGCGCGCAGGTAGTCGCGCGCCCGGGCGGTCTCGAAGCCCTGGCCGTCGTCCTCCACCTCGACGCGCAGCTGGTTGCCGTCGGTGTCGAGGTGCACCATCACGGTCGTCGCCTTCGCGTGCTTGCCGATGTTCGTCAGCGACTCCTGCACGACCCGGTAGGCGAGAGTCTCGACGTCGCGGGGGACCGGACGCTTCAGATCGCCTTCGAACGACGACACGATGCCGGTGTCGCCCTCGAACCGGGCGACGGTCTCGCGGAGCGCCGGCATCAGGCCTCGCTCCTCCAGGACCGGGGGTCGCAGGCCGGCCATGAGCTGGCGAAGGGCGTCGGCCTCGCCCGCGAGTTCCTGGCGGATCTTCACCAGCACCCCGGTCCCGCGCTCCACATCGCCCGACTTGATCATGAGCAGAGCCGCCTCCAGGCTGAGCGAGGCAGCGGAGACGCCTTGCACGGGACCGTCATGCAGGTCGCGCGCGATCCGGTTCCGCTCCTGCTCGATCGCGGCGTTGGAGCGGCGGAGTAACCGGGTGCGGTCCTCGTCGCGGTCCTGCAAGAAGTGGAACAGCGACCGGATCGTCTGGTCGGCGACCTTGGCGGCCGTCACATCGCGCACCAGCAAGAGCGTTCGCGGCGGGTCGGTCGGGATCTGCGACGCGGTGGACTCGAGGTGCATCACCTGGCCGTCGCTCCGCTCAAGCGTCGCGTGGGCGCCGTTCAGCAGCAGGCCGAAGCCCGTGTCCGCCCCGTCCACCACCCCGGCGAGCGCTGCCCACGGCAAGCCGGTCAGCGCGCCGGCGTCGGTCGAGATCATCCGAGCGAACGCGTCGTTCGCGCGGACGATGGTGCCCTCGTGGTCGACCTCGACGAACCCGTCGACGGCGGCCTCGAACACCAGCCGCAGGTGCTCCTCGGAGGTCGTGAGCGACTCGTTCGCCTCGCGCACGCGCTCGAGCGCGGCGTCCATGTCGCGCAACGACGCGTCGCTCTCGGCCACCGCTGCGCGCAGACTCGTGTAGGCCTCGGCGCTCGCGAGCTGGTTGATCAAGATGCGCAACGCGATCGCGGTGCCGAGCAGCATCAAGATCACCGTTGCCTGCGCGCCCGCGATCCCGCGCGCGTCGTCCATGATCGCGACGAGCGACAGTGCGGCGCTCGCGGCGATCACCGTGATGCTCGTCAGCAGCGGACGCACGACCGCGACGGGTTCGCGGATGCCGATGCGCTCGCGATCGTGCGGCACGAGTAAGAACATGCAGCCGATCGCCGGCGGTGCGAGCACGTAGACGACGGAGATCCAGCCCGACGCCGCCTGCGAGGTACCGTCGGCCCACGCGTGGCCGAACCAGATCGTAACGAGCGCGATGATGCCGAAGCCGGCGAAGGCGAGCAGGTGCGACCGCGCGGGCGCCCACAGCGCGAGCGCGCCGAAGATCCCGATGATCGTGGCGCCGAGGATCGCGAACGTTGCGGCGGCGACCGCCGCGTCGGTACCGGCGTTGGGCGGGACGATCACGATGTAGGCGATCGCCGCGAGCGACAGCGACAGGACGGCGACGTCGGCGATCACCTCGCGCCGGTACGGCTCGTCGAAATGCGCCGCGAACTCATCGCGGGCGGCCGCGATGAAGGGCACCAAGATCACGAGCAGCAGCATGTCGAGCGCGTGCGGCTCGAACGCTCGGTCGGTGGCAACGCCCACGAGCCCGAACACCATCGCCGCGGCACCGACAACCAGGAGCGCGATGCCGAGCGAGCGCTGCCCCGGCCAGCCGTCGGACCGCGCGGCGCCCATGACCGTGACGCCCGCGAGGACGAACGACGCTCCGGCGGTCAACGCCCGCGTGACGGAGGACGCCGTCGTGCCCGGATCGGCCAGCAGGAGCGCGATGAGGCAGACGATCGCCAGCGCGACGAGCACCGGGATCATGCGCCGTGGGGATGGGACGGCTTCCATGGGTCCGTCCATCATGGCCGCTGGGACGGCGCGCCTCCATCACCCGTGGGCTGGAACCGCCTCCGCCGGACGGACTAGACCGGCTGGCGCCTACTCGATCAGGCGGCGGCGAAGCGCCTCGGCGACGGCCGCGGTGCGGTCCGAGGCGCCGAGCTTCTCGAAGATGTGTTCGAGGTGGGTCTTCACGGTGTCGGGGGAGATATAGAGCCGCTCGGCGATGTCGCGGTTCGTGTGCCCGAAGGCCAGCAGCTGGAGCACCTCGATCTCGCGGGCCGTCAGGGTTTCGGCCTTGCGGTCGCGCTCCTTGGCCGTCGAGAGCTCCTCGGCGAGCGCGACCACGAGCTGCGGGTCGATCACCATGTTGCCGCCGGCCACCAGCCGCACGGTCTGGATCAGGTGCTCGGCGTCGCGCGCCTTGAGCACGTACCCACGGGCGCCGCTGCGCACCGCCTCGACCACGAACTGGCGGTCGTCGTAGGCGGTGAGCATGATCACGCCGACATCCGGGTGGTGGTCGCGGAGCTCTCGCGCCGCCTCCAGCCCGTCCATCTCGGGCATCCGGATGTCGATCAGCGCGATGTCCGGCGTCTCCGCTTGGACGAGGTCCAGGAGCTCCTTGCCGTTGGCGGCCTCGCCGACCACATCGATCCCGTCGGCCATGTCGAGGTAGCGGCGGAGCCCTTGGCGCACGAGGGAATGGTCGTCCGCGATCGCGACCCTGATCGTCACGGTTCCCTCCTGTCCGCCCCGCATGTCGGCCCGGGCCGCCCCCGGGTTGCGGCAATCCTAGTCGCTTTGGGGGGTTGCCGTGTGGTCACCGCGACCCTCGGTTCTCAGAAGACGAACTGCCAGTTGATGAACAGGAAGGCAAGCAGGGCAAACCCACCCGTGAAGGCGACGAGGGTCGCGGTCTCCGGCGGGCGGCGGCGTTCGGCGGCGAGCGCCCACCCCCACGAGACGGGGAACACGACGGCCATGAACCGCGGCATCGACAGCAGCGGGCGGCTCGACAGCGGCAACAGCAGCGGCAGCAGGACGCTCGCGGCGGCGTAGACGGTGTACGTGAGTGCGATCCGTCGCACGGCCAACACGATGCCGATCACGGCCAGCGTGACCACCGTCAGGTCGAGCAGCCACCAGCTCTGGTAGCGCCACGCGAACTGCACCGCGCTCACGATCGTGGCGATCGGCTGTTGAGCACCGTCGGGCCGCCACGCCCGCTGGGCGTCCAGCGGTGCGAAGAAGTCGCGCGCACGCAGCCACCACCACCCCGCGTACAGCGCCGGGCCGATCGCGACGGCGGCCGCCGCCACGAAGCGCGGCAGCATCGGCCGCTGATCCCGCCGGTACTGCGAGATGACTTCGACCCACAGCGCGAGGATCAGGACGATCCCGATGCTGCGCGTCGCCGCGGCGAGTGCGCCGGTCGCCGCCGCCCACACCCAGCGGTCGCGCCGTGCGTACCAGAAGCACGCGACCGACGCGATCAGGAACAGCGACTCGGTGTACGGCGCGTAGAGGAAGAAGGCCGTTGGGAACAGCGCGGTGAACAGCACCGCCCGGCGCGCGGCGGCGTCGCCGAGCTCGAACCGGGTCAGCGCGTGCAGCAACAGCAGGGCGCCGAACGCGCAGGCGTTGGCCACCAGCAGACCGGCCCCGAGGGCTCCGATCCCGGGCACGGCGTTCACGATCCGGATCGCAAGCGGGAACGCCGGGAAGAACGCGGCGCTGTTGTCGGTGTGGCTGTATCCGCTGGTGGCAAGGCGCAGGAACCACTGGGCGTCCTGGCGCTGCAGCGCCGTGACGGCCATCGACCATCCGGGAAAAAGCCCGGGGTTCGGGAAGCCGGCGTCGGTTGGCGGCTGGCCCGGCGGCAGCGCGAGCATCCCGCCCCCGATCACCGAGATGACCGTGAGCAGCACCCGGGCACCGAGGAACGCCCACAAGGCCTCCCGCCATCCGTCGCGGATGCGAACGTCGGGGTTCATGTCACGAGGACCGGCATCGGCAGCGGCGCCTTCGCGGTCGTGAGCGAGATCGGGACGCGCTCGTCACGGACCCACCCGACCAAGCACCAGATCAGCACGATGGCGCGCGCCCCGAGGGCGACCTCGAACCACCACTGCTGCGGCAGCGCCATCACGCCCGTGTACGTCCCGAAGAACCAGAACCGCGTGACGAACACCGCGACGTCGGTGATCTCGAACGCGACGAATCGACGCAGGTTGGGCATCGTCAGCGCGAACACCGGCAGCAGCCACAGCGAGTACTGGGGCGAGTAGACCTTGTTGGTCAGCAGGAAGCAGATCAGCAGCGGCACGGCGATCGTCCATCGCTGGAACGACGGGTCGCGGCGCGCCTTCCACAAGATCGCGACGAACGTCGTGAACATGAACAGCGCCAAGGCGAACAGGTTCACGTTGTCGATCGAGATGCATGCCGACGGCCAATGCCGGCACGCGACGTACCAGGCGCTATCGAAGTCCGGTGTCCGTCCGCCGTTGTACGAGAAGAAGGTCGACCACGGTCCCCACCGGTAGGGCGGCGTCGCCCATCCACCCGGCGGCAGCACGATGAAGGGGAGATTGATGGCGACCCACGTGCCCGCCGACCACCACAGCAGCCGGATCGACCGGTCGGGCTCACGGTCCTGCAGCCCCTGGAGGAACAGCGGGATGAGGATCAGCGCCGGGTAGAACTTCGCCGCCGCGCCGAGGCCGATCAGGACGCCGGCCCAGCCGTCTCGTCGGCGCGACCAGGCGACCATCGCTCCGGTCGCGGCCGCGACGGCCGCGAGATCCCAGTTGATCGTCGCGTAGATGAACAACGTCGGCGCGAGCGCGAACCACAACGCCCGCCGGCCGCCGAGCAACCACAGGCACCACGCCGTCAGCAGCGCGAAGCCGAGCATCATCGCCGCGTTCGTATAGAAGAACCCCTGATAGGTGTCCTGGATCCAGGCGGCGACGCGCATCAGGTACATCGTGAGCACCGGGTACTCGTCGCAATTGTTCGCGCTCTGGGCGCACGGATCGAGGAACGGGAGCCGCCCGCCGGCGAGCTGTTCGGTCCCGAGCAGCGGCACGACGTCGGTGTAACAGAGGTACCGGTACTGTCTGCCGTCGCCGTAGTGGCCGGTCGCGCAGGGTGCCTTTGAGGCCGCGCCGAGCGCCACGGTCCCGAAGGTGCACGCGAGCACGAGGAACAGGCTCACGCTGCGTGTCGCGTGCCGCATGCCGCGCATCGTATCCGGGTGGTCTCGGCCGCAGGTGTTGCGAGCGAGCGGTGTGAAGGTGTGAGTACGCACTCGTAGAGTGGGTGCTCATGCGGTACCGGGTGGAGCAGCTCGCGGCGTCCTGCGACGTGTCGGTCGACACCGTGCGCTTCTACCAATCGCGAGGCCTGCTGCCGCAGCCGGAGCGGGAGGGCCGGGTCGCCTGGTACGGCGACGACCACGCCGAGCGGATCCGCCGGATCCGTGCGCTCCAGACGAAGGGCCTGACGCTCGCGGCGATCGGCCGGGTGCTCGACGGCGAGGTCGCCGCCCACGACGCCGACCTCGCTGCTGCGGTCGCCGTCGCGCGCGGCGACGACGGGCGGGCGGCGACGCTCACCCTCGATGAGCTGGCGAGCGCCTCCGGCGTGCCGGCGTCATTGATCCAGGCGGTCGAGCGCGAGGGCATCGCCGTCGGCCGGCGCGTCGACGGCGAGGTGCGCTACTCCACCGCGGACGTCGAGGTGGTGCGCACGGCGCTGAGGCTGCTTGAGTTCGGGCTTCCGGTCGGCGACCTGCTTTCGCTGGCGCGAGACGCGGACGACGCGCTGCGCACACTGGCCGTTCGCGCCGTGGACCTGTTCGACGCGCATGTGCGCGAGCCGATCCGCGACACGGTGGGCGCCGACCCGGGTGGCGCGCGCACCGCAGAGGCGTTCGAAGCGCTGCTCCCCGCCGTGACGGCGTTGATCGCGAATCACTTCCGGCGGGTCGTCATCGAAGAGGCCGAGCGGCGGTTGGAGCCATGACCGACCCATCGCTGCCCACCGGCGACCAGAAGGCCGCGACGGTTCGCTCGCTGTTCGACCGGATCGGGCCGCGCTACGACCTCGTCAACCGCGTGATGACGTTCGGGATGGACGTCGGTTGGCGGCGGCGCGCGATCCGGGAGCTGCACCTGCCCGCCGGCTCGCGCGTGTTCGACCTCGCGTGCGGGACCGGCGACCTGTGCCGAGAGCTCCAGCGTGCGGGGCACCGGCCGATCGGATTCGACTTCGCGTTCGGCATGCTTGCGAACGCGCGCACCGACGCGCCGTTGGTGCAGGCGGATGCGCTGCGGCTGCCCGTTCCCGATGCATCCGCCGACGGCGTCACCTGCGGCTTCGCGTTGCGCAACGTCGTCTCGCTCGAGGGACTGTTCACCGAGCTCGGCAGGGTCGTGCGGCCCGGCGGGGCGATCGCATTGCTCGATGCGAGCCGCCCGGAGCAGCCGGTGCTGCGCGCCGGACACGCCGTCTACTTCCAACGGGTGGTGCCCGTGATCGGTGGATTGCTGTCGGACCGCGACGCATACGCCTACCTCCCGAAGTCGATGGCGTACCTGCCGCCGCCCGCCGAGATGGTCGCGATGCTGCAGCGCGCCGGGTTCCCCGCGGCCCGGCGGATCCAGCTGTCGGCTGGCATCACCCAGCTGTTGACCGGGGTGCGCGCGTGAGCGCAGCCAGGCTCGGCGCGTCGTTCGATCTGCTGGCGGCCTGGCATGAGGGCGGCGTCTTCCTGGACCGTGACGGGGTCGGGATCGGCACCGGACCCGGCGACCGGGTGGCGCCGGCTGATGTGGCCGCCGCGCTCGCCGAGCGCCCCGAGGGGGTGGTCGCGGCGGGAGTGTTGCCGTTCGACGGTGGCGGCACGCTCGTGATCGGCGAGGACCAGGTCCGGAGGATCGACCCGTTCGTGACGACCAAGATCGGCGAGGGTGGTGCCACACTCGTCACGGGCGTGATCCCCGCGGCGGCGTTCGGCGAGCCCGCCGTCACACCCGTGCCTGCGCCGGAGCTCTACGCGGGCGCCGTGCAAGAAGCCGTCCGGAGGATCCGAGCGGGCGAGCTCCGCAAGGTGGTGCTCGCGCGCACGATCGAGGTCGCCGGCGACCGGACGTTCGACGCGCGCCGGCTCGCCCATCGTCTTCGGGCCGTGGACCCGCACGCGTTCTCGTTCATCGCGCCCGCGGCGCGCGGGGTGCTGGTTGGCGCCTCGCCGGAGCTGTTGATCTCGCGACAGGGGAGCGAGGTCCGCGCGAATCCGCTTGCCGGCTCGGCGCCGCGATCGGGGGACAAGGACGAGGACCGCGCGAACGCCGATGCGCTCGCGGCATCGGCGAAGAACCGTGAGGAGCACGCGATCGTCGTCGAGGCGATCGTCGCCGCTTTGCAGCCGCTGTGCGCGACGCTCACGTGGGATCGCGAACCCGTGCTTCTCGAGACGGCGAACGTCTGGCACCTGTCGACGAGGTTCCGCGGACGGTTGGCCGAGCCGGCACCGAGCGCGCTCGACCTGGCGCTGGCGCTGCATCCGACGCCAGCCGTCGCCGGCGCGCCGACGGACGTCGCGCTTGCCGCGATCGGCCAGCTCGAAGGGTTCGCGCGCGCCTCGTACGCGGGACCGGTCGGCTGGGTCGATGCCGAGGGCAACGGGGTCTGGGCGATCGCGCTCCGGTGCGCGCTCCTGTCGGCCGATCGCGCGACGCTGTATGCCGGGGCGGGCATCGTCGGCGGGAGCGTCCCCGAGGACGAGGTCGACGAGACCGATCGGAAGTTCCGCGCGTTCCTCGACGCGCTCCGTTGGGGCTGACCGCCCACCGGCCCGGGCAGCTCGCGGACGGCACCGTCACGCCGCACCTCACCCCACAGGCGATCGCAGGCATGTCGTCGGTCGTGCAGCGGACGCGGCCGCGATGGGCAGAGACTTCGCCTTCACGATCGTGCCGACGACCTAGTCGTCGCGCGCAAGCGTCGCGGCGACCGCGTCGCGGACCTCGGCTCGCCGGCGACGTTGCAACTCCGGGTCCGCCGATACCTCGACGACCTGGACGCCGCCCGTGCGCGCCGCCTGCTCGAGCGCCGGGACGAGGTCGTCCGATCGATCCACCCGCCGATGTCCGACCTGTGCGGCGGCGCACACCGCGCCGATGTCCGCGGGATGCCGCGTGACGAACAGCTCCTCGAGTTCGGGCAGCTCCGCTTGATCCAACAGAGCAAAGATCTGACCGCCGCCGTTGTTGACGACCACGATCACGACGTCCGGCCCCCTTGGCCCGGCCCACAGCAGGGCACCGGCGTCGACCAGGAACGTGACGTCGCCGACGAGCGCATACGCCGGCCCGATGTCGGCGGTCGCCGCGCCGAGGAGCGTCGACACCGACCCGTCGATCCCGCTGGCGCCACGGTTCCCCATGACGCGGAGCAGGTCTCCGGGGTTCCAGATGCGCGGCGGTCTCCGCGGCGCGAGGAACGCGTCGACGTCTCGAACGGGCATCGACGAGCCGACCCAGAGCACGCCGCCGTGCGGCACGAACGCGCCGAGGTCGCGCGCGACACGGCCTTCGAACGGTTCGCCCCACCCGTCGAGCATCCGGTCGACGGCCGCGTGGACGCGGAGGTCGGCGCGTCGCCACGCCTCGAGCCAGCCATCGGGTCTTGTGCTCGTACGGTCCTCGCGCTGGTCCCACGCGAGCGCGGCGAACGCCTCCGGGTCGACGGCGATCCGCCGTTCGGCGACGCCGTTCGGATCGGGGTCCAGGTGATCGCGATCGAGCACGACGACGGCGTCACCTATGGCGACGAGCCCGTGGGTCGCGCGCGTGGTGGGTGTTGCACCGACCTGCAGGACGACCTCCGGGCGATGCCGGGAGAGCCATCCATCGTCACCGATCAACAGCTGGCCGGCGGCGAGCGCTCTGCCCGCGCCGGATGCGTCCAGTCGCAGGCCGCTGAGCGGCTCCGCGAGTACCGGCCATCCGAGGAGCTCGCCGAGCGACAGGAGCGAGAGGGTGGACGGCGGGCGCAGCGCGCCGATCGTGATCACACCGCGGCGACCGCTATACATGGACAGGAATGCGTCGAGCGCGGCGCCGATCGCGTCCGGGTCCGAGTCGTCCGCAGGCGGGATCGGCGCCGCACGCCGCGTCCACGCGGCGGGTTCCTCGGGGACGAGCGGTTCGTCGAACGGGCAGTTGACGTGGACGGGCCCGGTGACCGCGCCACTCGCTGCGTCCAGCGCCCGCACGCCGGTGTCGAACCACGCCGTCGCGTCCTCCGCCGACGCGGGGAGCGGCGGCTCGAGGTACGCCCGTGCCGCCGTCCCGTAGAGCTCCACCTGATCGATCGTCTGGTTGGCGCCGGTGCCTCTGACGCGCGGGGGCCGGTCCGCCGTCAGCGCGAGCAACGGCACGCGGGCCTGCGACGCCTCCACGATCGCCGGGTGATACTCGACGGCCGCCGTACCGCTCGTGCACACGAGCGCAACCGGACCCGCCGTCGCGGCGGCGAGCCCGAGCGCGAAGAACCCGGCGCTGCGTTCGTCGACGTGCACGTGGACCGCGACGCGCTCGTCGCGCGAGAACGCAAGCGCGAGCGGGGTCGACCTCGAGCCGGGCGAGACGCACGCGTGCCGCACGCCGCCACCGGCGAGCGCGTCGACCAACGCGGTCGCGCACGCGAACGATGCGTCCGCGACCGGCATCACGACACCGTCGTCGCGAGCACGAGCCCGAGCGCGATCAACGCGCCGGTCACGGCGTGGAGCTTCGCGGTGCCGACGAGGACCGGGATCAGCGCAGGCCCGGTCGCACGGCGCGACGCCTCGATCGGCGCGATCGCGAGGAACCACCCGGCGAGCCCGACCAACCCCCACGGCGTCATCCCGACGCTGTGCGACAACAGGTAGACGAACGCGCCGACCGGCAGCGTCGCGAACGCGGCGACGATCAGACCGAAGTACAGGGTGCGCGCCGCGTGGTCGCCGATCCGAACCGCCAGCGTGCGCTTGCCGGCGACGGCATCCGTCGCGACGTCGCGGATGTTGTTCGCCTCGAGGATCGCGACCGCGAGCAGCCCGACGCATGCGCCGCACCACCACGCCGACGCCGGGATCGTTTCGATCATCACGTAGCTCGTGCCGCACGTCGCGATCAGCCCGAAGAACACGAAGACCATCAGTTCGCCGAGCCCGAGCCCGGCGTAGGGGCGCGGCCCACCGCTGTAAAGCAACGCAGCGACGATCGCGACGGCACCGACCACAAGGATCAACACCGGCGAGGTGGCCAGTGCGAGCGCGAGCCCGGCGAACCCGGCGACCGCGATCGACACGAGCGCCGCGACCAGGACCGCGCGCGGCGACGCGGCGCCGGTCTGCGTCAACCGCGGCGGGCCGACGCGGTCGGGTGTGTCGACGCCCTTCATCGCGTCGAAGGCGTCGTTCGCGAAGTTCACGCCGATCTGCAACCCGGCGGCGACGAGCGCGGCGGCGACGAACCGCCACCACACGACGTGACCAGCGGCGGCGGCGCCAACGAGCACGGGGACCAACCCGGCGCCCAGGGTGCGCGGGCGCGCGCCACGCCACCAGGTCGCGACGTCGGTCACGGCCGCTTCGGGAACCGCGAGAAGTCGGGCGTGCGCTTCTCCTTGTAGGCGTCGCGCCCTTCCTGGGCTTCCTCGGACATGTAATAGAGGAGCGTCGCGTCGCCGGCGAGGTGCTGCACGCCTGCGAGACCGTCGACCCCGGCGTTGTAGCCCGACTTCAGCAGCCGCAGCGCGAGCGGCGACTTCTCCAACAGCTCGTTGGCCCACGCGATCGTCGTCGGCTCCAGCTCGTCCAGCGGCACGACCGCGTTCACCAAGCCCCAGTCGAGCGCCGTGGCCGCGTCGTACTGCCGGCAAAGGAACCACACCTCTTTCGCGCGCTTCTCACCGATCTGCCGGGCGAGCAGCCCGATCCCGTAGCCGCCGTCGAACGAACCGACGCGCGGCCCCGTCTGTCCGAACCGTGCGTTGTCGGCCGCGATCGTGAGGTCGCAGCACAGATGCAGCACGTGGCCGCCACCGATCGCGTACCCGGCGACCATCGCGATCACGGGCTTGGGGAACCGGCGGATCTGGATCTGGAGGTCCAGCACGTTGAGCCGGCCGATGCCCTGTTCGTCCACGTACCCGTCGTCGCCGCGGATCTTCTGGTCGCCGCCGGAGGAGAACGCGTCGGGCCCCTCGCCCGTGAGGATCACGACCCCGATCGTCGGGTCGTCACGCGCCACCTCGAAGGCCGCGATCAACTCCTTCGTCGTGAGCGGCCGGAAGGCGTTGCGCACCTCGGGGCGGTCGATCGTGATCTTGGCGATGGCGCCGGACGTCTCGTACCGGATGTCGATCCACTGCCCGCTCGGGTGCCACTCGACCATATGACCATCAACTCCTAGAGCGCGTACTCGAATGGTTAGGCTACCCGACGTGGAAGGCACGGCGCACCGGTGGGCGAGTCCCGGCGAGCTGGTCGCATACGCCCTGCCGCCGGGGTTCCACTGGCTCGAGATCCTTGCCGCCCACGCGCATTCGGGTGCCTCGTTCATGCCGATCGACGTCCGGCTGACGGACCGTGAGCAGGAGCGGTTGATCGCGCTCGCGCGGCCGGCGGTGGTCGTGCGGCCGGACGAGGAGACGATCCTCGCCGACGCCGCGCCGGTCGATCCTGAGCGTGCGTGGGCGATCGTGCCGACGAGCGGCACCGGCGGGGAACCGCGGCTGGCTCAGCTGTCTCGCGTGGCGATCGGCGCCGCGGTCGCCGGCTCGCTCGATGCGCTCGACGCGTCGGCCTACGACCCCTGGGTCGCGTGTCTCACCCCGGCGCACATCGGCGGTCTGCTCGTCCTGCTGCGCGGCGCATTCACCGGCTCACGCGTCACGATCTTGGACCGGTTCGAACCCGGCACGCTGTTGGCGGAAGCACCCGAGGGCGCGCACGTCTCGCTCGTGCCGACGATGCTGGAGCGGCTGGTGCGGGGTGGCGGCGACCTCACGCGTCTGGGGACCCTGCTCGTCGGAGGCGCGGCGATCGACCCCGAGCTCCGCTCGGCGGCCGAGACGCTCGGCGGCCGCGTCGTCTCGACCTACGGCAGCACCGAGACGAGCGGCGGCATCGTGTACGACGGCCGCGTCTTCGAGGGTTCCGAGGTCCGCATCGTTGCGGACCGTCCGGACGAGCCGGGCGCGATCGAGCTCCGCGGCCCGACGGTCATGGACGGGTATCGCGCCGACCCCGCCGCGACCGCCCGCGCGTTCACCGCGGACGGATGGCTCCGAACCGGAGACATCGGCCGGCTCGACGCCGCCGGACGGCTCGTGGTTCGCGGACGCGCCGACGACGCGATCCGGTCCGGCGCCGAGACGGTCTGGCCCGACGAGGTCGAGGCGGTCCTGCGGACGCACCCGGCCGTCGCCGACGTCGTGGTCGCGGGGCGGCCGGACCCCGAGTGGGGCGAGCACGTCGCCGCATGGGTCGTCCCGGTCAACCCACAGGACCCACCGACCCTCGAGCAGCTCCGCGAGCACTGCCGCGACGACCTCGCCCGGTTCAAGGCTCCGCGGGATCTCCGGATCGTGACCACGCTGCCGCGAACGCAGAGCGGGAAGGTGCGCCGGACGGAGCTCGCCTGAACCGGCCCCGAGATGGTTGAAGGCCCGAGCGAGGGAGGGGTTCGCTCGGGCCTTCAGTCTCCGGGTCCCGTCGAGGGGGTTGACGGGCCCTGAGGTCCTTGGCGTTACCCGAGACTTCGTCCCTGGGGCTCTGCGGCTGCATACCCGGTTCCGGGTAACCGCAGGAAGGGCTGCCGAGCGGGTCAGCTGACCTGGATCGCGCCGTGTTTCACGGCGAAGGCCACGGCCTCGAGCTTCGAGTGCACCCGCAGCTTGCCCAGGATGTTCCGGACGTGGGTCTGGACGGTCTGAGGGCTGATGAAGAGCTCCGCGGCGATGTCGTCGTTCCGCTTGCCCTGGGCCAGGAGCTGCAGGATCTGGCGCTCGCGCTCGGTGAGATCGTCGAGCAGCGCCATCGCGTCACGCTGTTCCTCGCGCTCGCGAGCCACCTGCGCCAGCAGGCGCGTCAGCGTCGCCGGGTCGATCAGCACCTCGCCGTCGGCCGCGGCCTTGGTCGCCCGGAGGATCTCGTCGGCCGGCAGGTCCTTCGACAGGAACCCGGAAGCGCCCGCCTCGACGGCCTCCACCATCAGCCGGTCCTCGTCGTGCGCCGTCATCACGATGACCTTGGTCGAGGGGGAGCGCTCTTTGATCCGGCGCGTGGCCTCGATCCCGGTCATCTCAGAGCCCTTGAACATGATGTCCATCAGCACCACGTCGGGCAGTTGCTCGGATGCGAGCACCACGCCTTCCTCGGGCGTGTGGACGGGCGGCGCGACGAGACGCAGCGACTCGTCGACCCCGACCACCATCGACAGCGCGTCGGTCAAGACCTTGTGGTCGTCGCAGATCAGGAGCGACACGGTCGCGTCGGGCATCAGTGCACGTCCTCCAGCGGAAGGCGGATCTGCAGGATGGTACCCCCTTCGGGTGCCGCGACCACGTCGGCCTCGCCCCCGTGTTCGCGCGCGATCGACCGCACGATGAACAACCCGAGCCCGCTGCCGGGCCGGTCTTCGTAGCCGACCGGGCGCCAGCGGCAGAACTTCTCGAAGACCTGCTCGCGCAGGTCCTCGGGGATCCCCGGGCCGCGGTCCTCGATCTCGACCACGGCTTCATCGCCGTCGCGCCGGGAGCGAAGGTCGATCGGCTGCTCGGCCGGGGAGAACCGCATCGCGTTGTCGATCCCCTGCCGGACCGCCTCGGCGAACCATCGATCGTCGACCGACGCGTGCAGGTCGGCCTCGAGGTCCAGGCGCACCTCGCGCTGTCCCACCTCCGCTTCGTGCAGGCCCTGCAGGATGGGACCCTCGAGGTCACGGTCGGTCCGCCTGAACGACAAGGTGCCCGCGTCGGTCTTCAGCCCGAGTGACATCTGGTCGGCGACGCGCAGCAATCGGAGCGACTCCTGCTCGATCATGCCGACGAACTCGAGGCGCTCCGCATCGCCGAGTCGCTGATAGCTCGTACGCAACGAGCCCGCGATGCTCCGGATCGTGCCCGCGGGGCCCCGTACGTCGTGCGCGACGATGCTCGCGATCTCGGCGCGCCCCTCCATCACCTCGCTCGCGCGGTCGCTCGCGCGCCGCATCCGGGTCGATTCCAGCTGGAGTCCGATCACCACGAACACCAGGAGCATCGACGCGGTCAAGCCGATAGAGCTCACGGTCGCGCGACCGATCAGCCGGATGGCCTCTGCGCCGTTCAGCTTCTGCGCCCCGATCGCGGCCAGGCCCAGGATCGCGAGCGACGCGCAGGCACCCGCGACCCATCCGAACCGGCCGCCCCACCGGAGCGGCCGTGCGGCGCCGATCAGGCCACCGATCACCAACACGACCTCCGCCGTCGTGCCGAGCCACCCGATGTCCGCGGGACCCGTCGAGAACCGCACCGGCTCGAGGAACACCGCGAGGACGTCCAGGGCGATGAGCCCGGCGACGCTGGCCGCGATGACGACCCCGGGCCGCACCGGCGTGCGACCACGCCGGTCCTGCCACGGGACGACGGCCACGAGGTTCGCGAGCAAGACGAGCAGGCCGCTGAACGTCGCGAAGCCCTGGAGGCGGAGCCATCCCTCGGTCACCGGCGTGAAGAGCGTCTGGACCACGGACATGAGCACGCTGTGGCCGACGTATGCGGCGGCGCCGACCCCGACCAGCAGGAGCGGGACGTCGCGTTGTTCCCAGTACACGACCAGGGCGAAGACGGCGACGGCCGCGAAGAGCCCTGCCGCAAGGCTGCTGAGCACGTTGCCGATCGCGAAGGCGCCGGTGTCGCCGACGACCGCGCTGAGGACGGTCACGGCAACGACGATCACGATGCCGAGCCACGCCCGCATGCCCTTCGTCACGGCGGCAGTCTAGGCGTGGTGTTCCCGCCTCCCGGGGAGGCTAGGAGTAGCTGTGCTCGGTGTCGGGGAACGCTCCCGTCTCGACGTCGTGGACGAAGGTCGTCACGGCCTCGGTCATCACCCCGCGCAGGTCGGCGTACTTCTTGGCGAGCTTCGGGGTCGTCTCGTTGATCCCGAGCAGGTCGTGGATCACCAGCACCTGGGCGTCGGTTCCCGCTCCGGCTCCGATCCCGATGGTCGGGATATGCAGGCCCTTGCTGATCTCGGCCCCGAGATCTGATGGCATCGCCTCCAGCACGATCGCGAACGCGCCGGCCTTCTCGAGGTTCGTCGCTTGGTCGAACATCTTCTGCGCGGCCTCGCCCCTACCCTGCACCTTGTACCCGCCGAGTCCATAGACCGACTGTGGCGTCAGCCCGATGTGCGCCATGACGGGGATCCCGATGTCGACCAGCCGGTGGATCAGGTCGAGCTGCGGGCCCTCGATCTTGACCGCGTGGGCGCCGCCCTCCTTGATCAAACGTCCGGCGTTGCGCACGCCCTCGTCGGTCGAGGCCTGGAACGACATGAACGGCATGTCGCCGACCACCATCGCCCGCTCCACGCCGCGCGAGACCGCGCGCGTGTGATGGAGCATCTCGTCCATCGTGACCGGTAGCTCGTTCGGGTAGCCGAGGACGTTGCGCCCGACGGAGTCCCCGACGAGCACGACCGGGACGCCGGCGCGGTCGAGGATCTGGGCGGTGGGGAAGTCGTAGGCGGTGAGCATCGCCCACCGCGTGCCCTCGCTCTTCCACTTGCGAAGGTCGTGGATCGTGATCATCTGCTCGCACCTCCTGGGAGTGCACGGCTCGTCGCCAGCGAGTGTAGCCCGCGGGGCGTGTCAGACCCGCTCCATATCGTGTGCTTCCGAACGAAGGGAGCGCCGAGATGATCCAGACGAACGCACACCCCACCCCCTGGGCCGAGGTCCTCACGCTGGGCGACACACGCTTCGGCGTCCTCGTGGGTGGCCCGTTCGACGGGCGCTGCTATCCCTTGCCCGAGGGACAGACGCCGCTCGTCCTGGACGTGCCCGGCCCCGGTCCGGGACCGACACCGGCGCTCCGCTACGAGCTCCGCGATGGTCTCTACCGGCACCGAAGCGCCGAACGCTCTGCGGCGTAACCCGAACGCCGACTGCGAGCTGGCAGGGCTCGCAGGCCGGATCCGGGCCGAGCCGTTCCCGTACACTCGTGGACAGCCCTCAGACCTACCTGCTCCCCCTCGCGGGGGGCCGTCCAGACCAGAGGAGGTGAACGTTGAGGGAGTACGAGTGCATGCTCATCCTGCCCGCCGAGGCCGACGAGGCCTTGGTGACGACGGCGGTCGATCGCATCAGCAAGGTCGTCAGCCCCACCGGGGGTGAAGTGACCAAGCTCGACCGCTGGGGACGCAAGCGCTTCGCCTACGAGCTCGCCCGACAGACGGAGGGGTACTACGTCGTCGTGCAGTTCCACGCGGAGCCCGAGACCCAACAAGAGCTCGACCGCACGCTCAAGATCGCCGACGAGGTGATCCGGCACAAGGTCCTGCTCATGCCCGAGAAGACCAACGCAAAAGCTTCCCCCGCCTCTGTCGAGGCGTGAGCGAAGAAAGAAGGGGGAACGCTCCAATGGCGAGCGACAACCAGATCACCATCGTGGGCAACCTGACGGACGACCCGGAGCTGCGGTACACGTCCAACGGCGCCGCCGTCGCCAACTTCCGCGTGGCCTATTCGACGCGGATCCGCGACGCGGCCGGTAACTGGACCGACGGCGAGACGTCGTTCTTCACCGTCAACTGCTGGCGCGCACTGGCCGAGAACGCGGCCGAGTCGCTCACGCGGGGGACGCGCGTGGTG
>Ga0207693_10000501_pt1 | contig 35426 bp, 35 predicted proteins | sample LARL81metaG_FD_184347 | JGI IMG/M metagenome (GOLD analysis project Ga0207693, IMG submission 184347) | Corn, switchgrass and miscanthus rhizosphere microbial communities from Kellogg Biological Station, Michigan, USA - LAR L8-1 metaG... | ecosystem: Host-associated > Plants > Roots >... | reverse complement strand
GTCGGCGGGACGAGCGACGCGATCGGCGCAGCGGGTCAGTTCGACTTCCAGACCGGCTGGGGCACCCAGAAGTACGCGCTGTCCGCAAACGGCAAGTCGTGGACCCCGAACGGCTTCTTGTACGGCGCGGGCGGTGGGTTCTCCGCGCTGTTCAACCGTCCGGGCTACCAGAACGGGGTCGTGCCGAACAACTCTTCCGGCCGGGCGGTGCCCGACGTCGGGCTCGACGGTGACCCGACGACCGGCATGTTGATCGGTCTGACCCAGCTGTACCCAGATGGCACCGAGAAGTACGGCGAGTTCCGCATCGGCGGTACGAGTCTCTCGTCGCCCCTGTTCGCAGGCATGACCGCGCTGTTGCTGCAGCACACGGGTGGTCGCCTGGGCTTGCTGAACCCGACGATCTACGCCCAGTTCGGGGGCCCAACGTTCACGGATATCAAGGGCACGCCGCCGGATGCGGGCAATGTCCGGGTCGACTTCGTGAATGGTGTCGACGCGACGGATGGTCTGGTGTACAGCGTCCGCACGTTCAACCAGGATTCCAGCCTGCAGATCGGGCCCGGCTGGGATGACGTGACGGGAGTTGGCTCACCGAACGCCAAGTGGTTGACCTCCGTCTCGCCGTAACCCAGGCGGCTCGCAGAGCAGTCGGAATCGGAGGCGCGCCCGGCATAACGCCGGCGCGCCTCCGGTTCGCTTAGCCCGATGTTCGTGTGGCGGGGGGCGACGAGCGGACCGTATGCGGGCTGCTCTCGGCCTGCGGCGGCCAGGTCCCGATGTCGTGGGAGGCCGTCACCCTTCTCCTGCGTCGCCAGACGGTACTTCGCCCGGCGCCGTTGACCGGGAGGGCTTGGTGGTGGTTCGCGCAGTCCGTTTGCGTGGCGTAGTCGCCTTCGCCGCGGCCTTCTTAGTCGTGTCGGCCGTGGTAGCCGAAATCTCGGAGACTTTCTCAGCCGCGGCATCGATGGCGGCTGCGGCCTGATCCATGGCGGCGTCGGTGGCTGCTGCGGCCTGATCCGCGGCGGCGTCGGTGGCTGCTGCGGCCTGATCCATAGCGGCGTCGGTCGCCTCGGTGGCCTGCTCGGATGCGGATTGGCCCGGATCAGCACCCGAGCCGTTGGTCGACGTCGTGTCAGCATGGCGACGACCGAGCAACTGTTGGATCACTGCGAGGGTGGCCCCGGCCGCGAGCAGAGTGAACGCGAAGGTCTTCGCGGACGTCCGCTTCTTCTTGGGGACGTCCTCGTCCCCCGACACGAGCTTCGCTGCGGCTTCAGCCACTGAGGCGGCCGCGGCTGTCGCCCGGAGCTTGGCCCGCTCAGCCCGCGCCAGCTGCTTGCGACGCTTTCTGGCGTAGACCCTCGACCGACGGTCCGTCTTCCGGCGAGTCCGCCAGCTGCGTCGGGCGGCAGTGTCGAACGCAGACGAGATGGAGTCCGAAGCCTTGGCGGTCTTGGTCTTCACCTTCTTGGCCGTATCGGCTGCCTTGCCCTTGGTGGCACTGCCCACCGCTTGCAGCGCATCGGACAACTCAGCGCCAGCAGATGTGCGGCTCACTGCAGCCCCCTCTGTCATCGTTGATCGACAGTCATGGACTACCACACGTGGCTCCGGCGCCGACAGCCGGTCGGTGGCCGCAGCGGACCGGAGCGCGGCGTGGCAGGATCAAACGAACGACCATCTGTTCACAGACCCGTGGGAGTCCAATTCGTGTCCACGACCGCAACCGCCACTTTGCACACGACGGCCGGAGACATCCGACTCAACCTCTTCGGCGATCAGGCGCCCAAGACCGTCCGCAACTTCACCGAGCTAGCGCTGGGTTCCCGCGAGTGGACCCACCCCGCCACCCGAGAGAAGACGAGCGAGCCGCTCTACGACGGCACGATCTTCCACCGGGTCATCCCTAACTTCATGATCCAAGGCGGTGACCCCCTCGGGCAGGGTTACGGCGGTCCCGGCTACCAGTTCGGCGACGAGTTCCATCCTGAGCTGGTCTTCGATCGCCCCTATCTGCTCGCCATGGCTAACGCCGGCCCGGGCACGAACGGCTCGCAGTTCTTCATCACGGTGGTGCCGACGCCGCATCTCAACCGCAAACACACGATCTTCGGCGAGGTCGCTGACGCGGACAGCCGCACTGTCGTGAACCAGATCGCCACCACCAAAACGGGACGCAACGACCGCCCCGTCAAAGACGTCACGATCAACTCCGTCGAGGTAACGCCGATCAGCGGCCGCGCCGACGGAGGCTGAGCCGGCAAACGACTCGAGCGGAGTGTCCAACCGAGAGATGGCTGCCGCACCCGGGAGTGGACATCCGGACGCCAGCGGGGGCGTCCCGCCGGTGCATCCGCCCGCGTTCTGTTATCGGCACCCGATGCGCGAGACGCTGATTCGGTGCGTCCGGTGCAATCGCCCGATCTGTAGTGACTGCATGCGCCCCGCCTCGGTCGGATTTCAGTGTCCGGATGACGTGAAGCTCGGCCGCGCGAGCCAGCGACCCCTTCGAACGTCGGTGGGCGCAGTGCGGCGCGGCAACCGCCCGTACGTCACCGGCGTCCTCGTCGCGCTGAACGTGGCCGTCTATGTGGTGACCGCTGTCCAGTCCGTCTATGGGTTCAATCGACCGTCCCGGTCCCCCTTGTTCGAGCAATGGCAGATGCTCCCGGCGGCCGTCGGTAGCAGCGGTCAGTACTACCGGCTACTGACGGCCACCTTCCTGCATGCGAACGTGCTGCACATCGTGACGAACATGCTTGCGCTGATCATCATCGGACCGTACCTGGAGCGGCTTCTCGGCTGGTGGCGTTACCTGTCGGTGTACCTGCTCGGAGCGCTCGGTGGCTCCGTGGCGATCTATTTGTTCGGGGCCCGCTTCGGTCCGGTGGTCGGCGCTTCCGGGGCGATCTTCGGGCTGTTCGCGGCCGCCCTCGTGTTTGTGCGCGAGCTGAACCTTGATCCGCAGTGGCTCGTCGCCACGATCGTGTTGAACCTGGTCGTGACTTTCTCAGTGCCCGACGTGTCGCGGCTGGGCCACGTGGGCGGCTTCGTGTGTGGTGGACTCGCTGCGTTGGCTATCGCAGGTAATCCGCGTAAGCGCCGGTGGCTCCCGATCAGGGTCGAAGTAGCCGGCTTGTCCGGCATCGCCGTGGCCTTGCTGATCGCGGTGATTGGGGAAACCCTCACTTTTTGACGTTCTCGCATCCCGGCGCGGAACACTACTTCGGGGGCGCGTAGGACTGCACCACCGCCAGGACCTCACGCGGATCCGCACCGAGCGCCCATCGACTCAACACGACAAGGTCACCGCGGGCATCGATCTCGAGCGTTCCCGTCGAGAGCCCGAGCCGGCGCCGCTCGTCGAGGCGGACTGTGTCCACCTCCGGCCAGGCATACGCCGCGCGGCGCGCCGGCGTGTGCACCCGTAGTCCGTCCGGGCCGACGGACAGCCGCGGCCAGAACACCAAACCGACGATTCCGTATGCGGCAAGCACGATAGCGGCGCCACCGGCCAGAAGTCGACCCGGGGCGTCGGTCGTCGCGATGGCGGCACCGGCGGCGACGAGGGTGAGCGCCAACCACAGGACCGACAGCGCCCGATTCGGCCCGAACTGGTGGGCCGTCACCGGTTTTCCACAGGCTTGTCCCCAGCTGGGGATGAAACTACAGAGCTGTAATCCGAGTGGCCCGGGGTCGTGGCGCCGATCAATGCCAGCGCACAGCCATCCCGAGGCCGATGACCATCAAGCCGAAACCGACGGCAAAGTTCCACGCGCCGAGATCTTGCATGAGCGGGACTGAGCTGCCGGCCAAGTAGTAGACAACGATCCAGGCCAAGCCGAGGACCAGGATGGCGGCCATCACGATCGGATACCAACGCGGCGACGGACGTACGACGTGCCCGCTGGGCGCGAGCGTGCTCGTGCGCAGTGTCGGCTCGGTCTTCTTGCGCACCTTCGACTTGGGCACGGACTCTCCTACCACGCTTGTGTGCGGCTAGCGTGAACAGCCGACGGAATATCAAGAGAATACCGCCGCGATATGTGGCCGGGCACAGCGACGAGGGAGCGCATCCGATGAAGGGGTGGCGAGCGGCGCTGACCCCGACCGGCATATGGCGGGTCATCGTGCCGATCGTGTGCCTCGTGGCTGGGCTGTTGTTCGCCACCAGCCACGAAGCCGCGAAGGGTCAAGAGCTGCGGTCACCCTCGACGGCCGACCTCGCCGATCTGGTTCGGAACGCTGAGCGTCAGGTCGACACCGAGTCCGCGACATTGCGCCAGCTCCAGGTCGAGGCCAAGGCTGCGACCGATGCGGCGGCCGCAGACGACACCCAGGTCGGCCGGTTGAAGACCGAGGAGGCGCCGCTCCTCCTCGCGGCCGGCCGCCAGGCGGTGTCGGGGCCAGGGATCCTCGTCGTGCTGGACGACGCGCCCACGGTCCCTGACGATTCGACGGCCGACCCGAACCAGCTCGTCGTGCACCAATCAGATCTACAGGCGGTCGTCAACGCGCTGTGGGCCGGCGGCGCCGACGCGGTTGGTGTCGCGGGTCAGCGGCTCATCGCCACCAGCGCAGTGCGATGCGTCGGGAACACCCTGTTGCTGAACGGGCGGGTCTACTCGCCGCCGTACCAGATCGAGGCAATCGGTCCGGCCGACGCGATGTCCAAAGAACTTGATCGTTCGCCTGGTGTGACTCTGTACCGCCAGGCCGCGTCGTACTACGGCCTGGGATACACGGTCGAATCCCAAGAGCACCTGCAGCTACCGGCCTACGATGGCCCGTTGGCGCTGGACTACGCGAAGGCGGGATGACGATGACCGAGGCGCGGCCCGACCGAGCCGCCGACGACAGTCACCCGAAGCGATTTCGTGGGGCGCAGGTCGCTTGCGCGAAGAGGCGATGCTGATGAGCGACCGGGTGTTAGGGGCAGACCGGATGAGGATCCTCGTCGTCGACAACTACGACAGCTTCGTCTACAACCTCGTTCAGTACCTGGCCCAGCTCGGGGCCGAGGTGATCGTTCGTCGCAATGACGCGGTGTCACCGGCCGATCTGGCCGAGCTGAACGTCGACGGCGTGCTCATCTCACCCGGACCGGGTATCCCTCAGGAGGCCGGCCAAAGCATGCCGCTGGTCACTGCGTGTGCGACGACGGGGCTGCCGCTGTTCGGCGTGTGTCTCGGTCACCAGGCAATCGGTGCGGTGTTCGGCGCGCCCATCATTCGCGCACCAGAGCTGCTGCACGGCAAGACGAGCGAAATTGTGCACGACGGTTCGGGTGTTCTCGCCGGGCTTCCGTCGCCGTTCACCGCCACCCGCTACCACTCGCTGGCTGTCGATGAGGCGGCCCTGCCCGAGGAGATCATCGTGACCGGCCGGTCTCGGTCTGGCGTGGTCATGGCGCTGCGTCACCGAACGCTGCCGATCGATGGGGTGCAGTTCCACCCCGAGTCGGTGCTTACGCACGGCGGTCATCGGATGGTGGCCAACTGGCTGGTGCGCTGCGGCGGCACGGTCGACGACGGGCGCGTGGCCGAGCTGTCCGACGGAGTGGATGCGCTCCGTTCGACCGCATTCGCCGACGTCTAGGGAAACTCGTGCGCCGCAGGTCAAACGACGCGGACGCCGGAACGCCAGACCTGCGCGATTAGCGGAACACCGGGCCGGTAGGCCAGATGTACATAGGACGGCGCCTCGAGCACCGTCAGATCGGCGCGTTGCCCCACCGCGATCCGCCCGATGTCATCGCGGCGAAGGGCGGCCGCGCCGCCCATCGTTGCCGCATAGACCGCCTCGCGCGGCGTCATGCGCATCTCGCGCACAGCGAGCGCGATGGCAAGCGGCATCGATGTCGAGTAGCCCGAGCCGGGATTGCAGTCGGTGGCGATCGCGACGGCAGCGCCGGCGTCAAGGAGTGTCCGGGCGTCCGGGTACGGCGAACGCGTGGAGAACTCGACCAAAGGCAGCAACGTCGCCACGGTTGACCCGGTGGCCAGATCGTCCACATCGGCTGAGGTCAGGTACGTGCAGTGGTCGGCGCTCGCCGCCCCGAGCTCGACCGCCAGTCCTACGCCCGGCCCGGGCCCAAGCTGGTTCGCGTGCAGCCGGGCGCCCAGCCCTGCGGCCAGTCCGGCTTGTAGTACGAGCCGACACTCGTCGACGCTGAAGGCTCCGTCTTCGCAGAACGCGTCGATCCACCTCGCGTGCGGGGCGCACGCCGCGAGCATCGGTCCGCAGACGCTCGCGAGGTAGTCCTCCCGTGCGACATCCGGCGGCACGACATGCGCGCCGAGGAACGTGGTTTCCGGCGTGAACTCACTGGCGAGCCGAAGCGAGCGTTGCTCCTGAGGCACATCAAGTCCGTATCCGGACTTGCACTCGAAAGTCGTGACGCCCGCGATGAGAAGCTCGCGGGCCAGGCGGGCGAGATTGGCCCGCAGGACATCATCCGACGCCGCCCGGGTTGCTGCCACCGTCGTCTGGATCCCGCCGGCGACATAGCGGGTCCCGGCCATCCGGGCGGCAAACTCGGCCGCTCGGTCGCCGGCGAACACCAGATGGGCGTGGGAGTCGACGAACCCGGGCAGCACCGCCCGCCCGTCGAGATCAGCTTGCTCATCGGCCGCCGGCGCCCGCGCCGACGGACCGATCCACGCAGTCCGATCGTCGGATAGCACGATCGCGGCATCGGTCAGCTCACCGAGCTCCGGGTCCTGCGTGGCCAGCAGCCCGATGTTGGTGAGCAGAACGCTCATTCGGCTAGGGCGCGGGCAGCATCCAGGAACTGGTCGTTCTCGTCGGGTGTTCCGATTGTCACCCGGGCACCCTCGCCGGCGAACGGCCGGACAATGACCCGCTGTTCCGCGCAGCCCGCGGCCCAATCGGCCGTGCGCTCGCCCAGGGCAAGCCAGACGAAGTTCGCCTGGGTCGGTGGGACGGCGTACCCCATCTCACGTAGCGCATTCCCCACCCGGGCCCGCTCGGCGAGAACCGTCTCGACCCGCGTGAACAGCTCCTTTTCCGCTTCCGGCTCCAGGCAGGCAAGCGCAGCATCCTGGGCGAGCTGGCTGACTGCGAACGGCACCTGTACCTGCTTGAGGCCGGTTGCCACCGACTGGTCGCCGGCCAACGCGTAACCAACCCGCAGTCCGGCGAGCCCGTATGCCTTGGAGAACGTACGCAACACGACGAGGTTGGGATGATCGTCGAGAAGCGTCCGGCCGTCCGGCACATCGGGATCGGTTACGAACTCGTGGTAGGCCTCGTCGAGTACGACGAGCACATGATCCGGCACCGCGGCGAGAAACGCCGTCAAGTCGGCCGTCCGGACGGCCGTGCCGGTCGGATTGTTCGGGTTGCACACGAACACCAATCGAGTGGCGTCGGTTACCGCGTCGGCCATTGCCGCGAGGTCGTGCACCTCATCCCGCAACGGCACCCGAGTGTGCGCGGCACCGGCAATTGCCGCCACGATTGGATAGGCCTCGAATGCCCGCCACCCATAAACGACCTCGTCGCCCACCTGGGTGCTGATCTGGACAAGCTGCTGGCACAGCGAGACGGACCCGCATCCTACGACGACCCGGGTGACCGGCAGCTCGTTACGCTCAGCCAGCGCCGCTGTGAGTTTCGACGAAGCAGGGTCGGGATACCGGTTGGCCGCTCGTAGGGTGTCCGTCAGCCGAGCGACTACATGCGGCAGAGCCGGGTACGGCGTCTCGTTACTCGCGAGCTTGATCGCGTCAGGCACCGTGCGCCCACCGACGTACCCGGGCAGCGTCGCCAGCGCCTCGCGCAACCGGACGGCCATGTCTGTCAGCCTCTCACAGGTTCCCGCGGCGTTCCTGCTCGCGCTCGATGGCCTCGAACAAGGCTTTGAAGTTCCCCTTGCCGAAGCCCAAAGAACCATGCCGTTCGATGAGTTCGTAGAACATCGTCGGCCGATCCCCGACCGGCTTGGTGAAGATCTGCAGAAGGTAGCCGTCCTCGTCGCGATCCACGAGAATCCGGCGCGACTTCAGTTCCTCGATGGGCACCCGCACGTGTCCGATCCGCGATCGCAGTTCCGGATCGTCATAGTAGGAGTCCGGTGTGTCGAGGAATTCGATGCCACGGGAGCGCATCTCGTCGGCGGTGCGCAGGATGTCGTTGGTGGCTAGGGCAATGTGCTGGCAACCCGCGCTGCCATAGAACTGCAGGTACTCGTCAATCTGACTTCGCCGCTTACCGATTGCCGGCTCGTTCAGTGGGAATTTGACGCGGTGGTTGCCGTTCGCCACGACCTTCGACATCAACGCGGAGTATTCGGTCGCGATGTCGTCGCCGACGAATTCGGCCATGTTCACGAAGCCCATGACTCGGTGGTAGAAGTCCACCCACCGGTCCATCTGACCCAGCTCGACGTTTCCGACGCAATGGTCGATTGCCTGGAAGAGCCGCTGGCGCTTGCCGGGCCTCGCCGATGACCGCTCGACGTAGCCGGGCAAATAAACGCCCCGATAACGGGACCGGTCGATCAGGGTGTGTCGCGTGTCGCCGTACGCGGCGATGGCGGCTGTCCGCACTGTGCCGTGATCGTCGCTGACGTCGTGCGGCTCCTCGAGGACGGTGGCGCCAGCGGCTCGAGCGTGCGCGACGCACCGGTCGACGTCCGGCACTTCGAGGGCGAGGTCGACCACTCCGTCACCGTGGCGACGATGGTGGTCGAGGTAGCGCCCGTCCGGGCCCACGCCGCCGAGGATGACGAAACGGGCCGAGCCCGACGTGAGGACGTAGCCGACGTGTTCCCGGTTGCCCGTCTCCGGCCCGGTGTAGCCAACAAGATTCATGCCGAAGGCGTGCTGGTAATAGTGCGCGCTCTGCGTGGCGTTGCCTGCAACGAAGACCACGGCGTCCATGGCAGTCACCGGGAACGGGTCGGTCGACTCGTCATAGTCAACGAGTCCGACGAGCTGCTTGAGGCGCGCGATGGTCAGGTGCGCTGCGCGCTCCTCCGGGGTCAGATCGACAATGCTCGACATCGGTGCGCTCCTTTGCCACACGGTCTTACGGCAACCGTCCGCTGGTCCATCGTGCTACGCAACTGTGCGTTTGTCAGCCACACATGGTGTGCAGTATGACGAGCAGAATGCCGTTGTCGGTATACAAATATGCTGGATATCAGCCACGAATTGCATTGCTGGCTGCGAGCAGGGCGAGCACCGCGAACAGCCCGCCCGTCACCCGGTGCACGATCCGAACCGGCACGCGCCGAACCAGGAGCTTGCCCGCTCCGACGGCGATCGCCGCGACAGATACGAGCGCCGTCCAGGCCCCTAGCGCCACCGCGACCGCCTCGCCCTGTCGGGCCACCAGCCCCGCGGTGGCAATCTGGCTCGCGTCACCCCATTCCGCTGCGAAGAGCACGCCGAAGGAGGTGAGTGCGACCCGCCAGCCGGAAGTGGCGGCCCGGGCGGCGGTTATCTCCTCGATTTCGGCATGCGCCGGCTCGCTGAGTGATTCCCGAATGAGCAGGACCGCCCCGATCGCGAACAGCACCGCGACCGCCGCCTCGACGGCCCGCTTCGGAAGGAGGTACAGCAGCCGCCCTGCGATCGCCGCGATCACGCACTGCACGGCAAAGGCGGCGGCAACCCCGATGAGCACCGGCCGGTGGCGATATCGGGTGGCGAGCACGAGCGTGGCCACGAGGGTCTTATCGGGTAGCTCGACGAGCAGGACGACGCCGAACGCGAGCCCGAACGCAGCGAGGAAGTCGATCACTCGACACTAACGACTTTGCTGTTCTCAGTTCTGGCTAGGCTCACCCCGTGACGCGTGCCCGGCCCCGGCTGGCATTTCTCGGCCCGGCCGGCACGTTCGCGCATGCCGCGTTGCGCACACTGCCGATCGCCGTAGAGGCAGAGCTGCTCCCGTGTACCACCGTGACGCTGGCCGTCGACGCCGTGCGGACCGGCAAGGTCGACGGCGCCTTGGTTCCGATGGAGAACTCCGTCGAGGGTGCGGTGCCGGCCACGCTGGACGAACTCGCGGGCGGTGCGCCGCTGGTCATCGCCGAGGAGACCTACTTGCCAGTGGTCTTCGATCTGCTCGCCCAGCCGGGGACCAAGCTCGCCGACGTGCGCACCCTCGCGACTCACCCGCATGCCGAGGCGCAGGTCAGGCGGTTCCTCCACGAGACCTTGCCCGCTGTCGAGGTGTCGCTCGTCTCCTCGACCGCGGCCGGCGCGCAGGCCGCCGCAACTGGGGCCTGCGATGCCGCGGTCGCGCCGCCGGCTGCCGGCGAGCTATATGGGCTCGTCACGCTGGCCCATGACATTGCCGACCACCGAGGGGCAGTCACCCGGTTCGTGCTGCTGATGCGGGCCGGGACGCCGCAGCCAGCATCCGGGAATGACCGCACGACCCTCGTGGCCTACCTTCGGGCGGATCATGCCGGCGCGCTGCTGGAGATCCTCACCGAATTCGCGTCCCGCGGCGTGAACTTGACTCGCATCGAGTCGCGCCCAACCAAGGAGCGCATCGGGCAGTACTGCTTCTCGATCGACTGCGAGGGGCATATCACCGAGGAGCGGGTCGGGGACGCACTGGCCGCATTGAAGCGGGTCTGCGCCGATGTCCGGTACCTCGGTTCGTATCCTCGCCGCGACGGCGCGCTCGACGCGGTGCCGCGCGGTCGAACCGACGCCGATTTCCTCCGCTCCCGCGACTGGCTGGCGCGGGTTCGAGAGACGGGCCGGGGCAGCGGCTGACCGGTAGTACCGCGCGCTCAGAGGTAAAGGCCGGTGTTCGACTCGACGCGCTTGGCCGCCACGGCGTGAATGTCCCGCTCGCGCAGGAGCAAGTAATCCTCGCCCGAGATTTCCACCTCATGGCGATCATCCGGGCTGAACAGCACGTGATCGCCGACCTCGACCGTGCGCACGTGGTTGCCGACCGCGAGCACCTCCCCCCAGATCAGCCGCTTCGATATCTGGGCGGTCGCCGGAATGAGAATCCCCCCGGACGAGCGGCGCTCCCCCTCCTCGCGGGACATCCGGACCAGCACGCGGTCGTGCAGCATCTTGATTGGCAACCGGTCGCCCACGAAGCACAGCCTAATGGGACTAGCCCCAGCCGAGCTCGTGCAGCCGCTCTTCGTCGATCCCGAAATGGTGGCCGATCTCGTGGACCACGGTGATGGCGACCTCGCGCGCGACTTCTTCCTCGTCGTCGCACTGGGCCAGGATCGGCAGCCGATAGATCGTAATCGTGTCGGGCAGCGCGAAGGTGTAGTCAGACAGCCGGTCGGTGAGCGCGGTACCCCGGTAGATGCCGAGCAGGGTCGGATCGTCCGGATCCTCGTCTGCGGTCTGCACGACCACGTTGTCGAGCATCCCCAGCAGTCGCTCGGGAATCGTGTCGAGCGCATCGTCGACGAGCACGTCGAACCGAGACCGCGATACCGACAGCACCCGTGCATTTTGCCAGCGCCGTACGTGCAGGGCGCCAGGATGCCGAACGACGGTCAGTAACCTGGGCGCCGTGATCGATCTCCGCCTGGTCCGCGACGACCCTGACCGGGTCCGCGCGTCCCAACGGGCCCGCGGCGAGGACGAGGCGGCGGTCGACGTGCTTCTCGGCGCAGATGACAGGCGCCGGGCGGCCGTTACCCGGGCGGACGCGCTGCGAGCGGAGCAAAAGGCGATAGGGCGGGAGATCAGCCGAGCGACGCCGGCCGAGCGGCCGCATCTGCTGACCAAGGCCCGGCATCTGGCCGACGAGGTCAAGTCGGCCGAGGCCGATGAGGTCGATGCCGATGCCGCGCTGCGGCAGGCGCATCTTGCCATCCCGAACGTCGTCGAGGACGGCGTGCCGCCGGGTGACGAGCGGAACTCGGTCACACTCGAGACGGTCGGCGTACCGCCTCGCGTCGAAGATCCGCGTGACCACATGGAAATCGGCGTCCTGCTGGACGCTATCGACACCGAACGCGGCGCCAAGGTCAGCGGGAGCCGGTTCTACTTCCTCACCGGCGTCGGGGCGCAGCTCGAGATAGCGCTGGTGAACCTGGCCATGGCCCAGGCGGCTGCGGCCGGCTTGATCCCGGTGATCGCGCCGGCACTCGTGAAGCCCGAAGTGATGGAAGGCACCGGCTTTCTCGGGGCGCACTCGGCCGAGGTGTACCACCTGGCCACCGATGATCTGTACCTGGTTGGCACGAGCGAGGTCGCTCTCGCCGGCTATCACGCCGACGAGATCCTCGACCCGGGGTCACTGCCGCGCCGCTACGCGGGCTTCTCGTCGTGTTTCCGGCGGGAGGCGGGCTCGTATGGGAAAGACACCCACGGCATCATCCGGGTGCATTGGTTCGACAAGGTCGAGATGTTCTCCTACACCACGGCCGAGACGGCCCAGGACGAGCATCAACGGTTGCTCGCGTGGGAACGGGAATTCCTCGACAAGTTGGAATTGGCCTACCGGGTGGTTGACATTGCGGCCGGCGATCTCGGTTCGAGCGCGGCCCGCAAGTACGACATCGAAGCCTGGTTCCCGTCGCAAGGTACGTATCGCGAGCTGACGTCGACGTCGAACTGCACGACGTTCCAGGCTCGGCGGCTCAACATCCGGACTCGCACCGCGAGCGGAACGGTTCCAGTGGCCACCCTCAACGGCACGTTGTGTGCGATCTCCCGGACGATTGCTTGCCTTCTCGACCATCATCAGCGCCCCGACGGGTCGGTCTACGTGCCCCTGGCGCTGCGCCCTTGGCTCGGCGGCCGAGAGCGCCTCGAGCCGTCGTGACGGTCCGTCTGCTCGCGAGTGACCTGGACGGCACGCTGGTGCGATCTGACGGGAGCGTGAGCGACCGAACCCGAGATGCGTTGCGCCGGGCCGCTGAGGCGGGTTTGCTTGTCGCGTTCGTCTCCGGGCGGCCGCCGCGCTGGTTGCACGAGATCGCCGACGCGGTCGACCATCGTGGCGTCGCGGTAGCTGCGAACGGCGCCGTCATCTATGACCTGCGCACCGAGACCGTCATCCGGGAGCATCCGCTCAGCCCCGAGTTGCTTGCGGAGATCACCGAGGAGATCCGCTCGGCCTTTCCGGCAGCGCGATTCGGGGTGGAATACGGCCTCGACTTCGGCTACGAGCCGGGGTACCGGCACGACTGGGAGATGAGTCCGAGCCACGACCGGCAGGGCAACCCGTTGCCTCCGCCCCGCATGGCGGAGCTGGCCGAGATCATCCGGAAGCCGGCGGTAAAGCTACTCGCGAAGGACCTCACCGCCGATGCCGACGAGATGATGGTCGCCACGTCCCGGTTGCTGGCTGGACGGGCAACGGTTACCCACTCGTCCCGACTCGCGTTGCTGGAGATAGCGGCGCCAGGCGTGACCAAGGCCACTGGTCTGGCGGAGGTCGCGGCCGGCTACGGCGTCCCAGCGGCCGATGTGGCGGCGATCGGTGACATGCCGAACGATGTCTCGATGCTGGAGTGGGCCGGCCGCGCGTATGCCGTGAGCAACGCGCACCCGGCGGCCATCGCGGCGGCTGACGAGGTGCTCGGGCGCAATGACGACGATGCCGTCGCCGGGCTCATCGAATCCTTGCTCAGGCGGGGCGGAGAGCGCTGACGCCCGGACTGGCTCCTACAGGTACTGGCCGGTCCCGTGCTCGCCCTCCTCGCCGCTCGGCGGACGCGGGATGAGCCGCGGACCGGGCGGGCCTGCCAGGATCTGTCCGCCCGGGCCGACGACCACCTGGCCGCCGCCTCCTCCAGGTCCGGCCGGCAAGGCCCGGCGCATCTCCTCCAACTGGGCGCGGGCGGCCATTTGCTGCGCGAATAGCGCGGTCTGGATGCCGTGGAAGACCCCCTCCAGCCAGCCGACGAGCTGCGCTTGCGCGATGCGCAGCTCAGCCTCGGACGGAACACCGCTGCCGAAGGGGAGCGTGAGCCGATCGAGCTCGTCGCGCAGCTCGGGAGACAGGCCCTGCTCCAGCTCTTTGATCGAGGATTCGTGGATTTCCCGCAGTCGTTGGCGGCCGGCTTCGTCCAGCGGCGCCGCGCGAACCTCCTCCAGCAACTGCTTGATCATCGTGCCGATCCGCATCACCTTGGCCGGCTGCTCGACCATGGCCGTAATGTCGTCGCCATCATCGGACTCACCAGGGACCCCAGGACCGGCCGTGTCAGCGTCGACAACCTCGTTCGTTGGGCGTGTCGCGGCCGAATGCGCCTCACGTCGGGGGTCATTCGCGGTGTACTCCGTCATGGGCCCAGTCTGGTCATCCCGTGCCCGGGAGAGCAACGTGACTGGACCGCCATCGCCGAGCTGACCACGTGGAGGGCTGAGGAGGTAGCACAGGGAAATGAGCTTCGACGTGGCCCGGGTGCGCGGTTTGTACCCGACGCTCGGATCGGGCATCGTCCACCTCGAAGGCACTTATAGCGCGCTACAGCCCGAGTCGGTCGTGCGGGCGATCGTCAGCACGCTCCGCTGGGCGCCGGCGCAGCCGGGATCGCGTTCGGAACGGTCGCGACGGGCGGCCGTATCGGTCGATGAGGCGCGTCGAGCTATCGGCGACCTCGTGGGCGCACCGGCCCAATCGGTGGTCATCGGCGGGAGCGTGTCGGCGTTGTTGACCTGGTTCGCGGCCGCCGTATCTCGGACGTGGCAGCTGGGTGACGAGGTCGTGCTCAACCGGCTGGACAGTGACGAGACCGCCCGGGTGTGGTCGTCGGCCGCCCGTGCCGTGGGTGCCACCGTGCATTTCGCCGAGGCCGACGTGGAGACGGGCGAACTTCCGGACTGGCAGTACGAGTCCCTGGTCGGTCGCCATACCCGGCTGGTCACGGTGCCCCTCGCGAACCCGGTCACCGGCGCTGTGCCGGACGTGAAGCGGATCACCGAGATCGCCCATGGTGTGGGGGCCCTGGTCGCCGTGGACGCTGGAGCGGCGGCAACATCCCTCCCGCTCGACCTGGATGCGTCCGGAGCCGATCTGCTGACCGTCCAGACGCAGTCGTTCGGCGGACCGACCATGGCGGCACTCAGCATGGCCGTCGGTGTCCGGCACGAGATCGAGCGCCTTCCGGCCTCAGTGCGACGGACGCTGCCCTTGATCGGTCCGTTGCCGGTTGAGCTCCTGGACGGCGTCACTGCGGCCGTCGACCACCTCGCGGCCCTCGACGAGGCAGCCACTGGGTCCCGGCGGGAACGACTGCTCACGTCAGTGACCTCGGCCCGGGGTTATCAAGATCGGTTGTTCGAGCGGCTCGACACCATGCTGCGCCGGATCCCCGGGGTAACCCTCATCGGCGCACCAGTACCCCGGGTACCCGTGTTTGCCTTCACGATTGCTGGCACGCTGCCGAATCGGGTGGCCGACTTCCTGTATTCGCGGGGCCTGTCGGTCTGGACTGGTCCCCACGGCATGTCGGAGCTCATGACGGCATTGGGCGTCGACGAATTAGGTGGTGCGGTGCATGTCGGACTGATGCCGTATACCACCCACGTCGAGGTCGATCAGCTCGCCATCGCGCTCGACGATCTGCTCGGCAGCCGCCAATCACGGGTGCCGGCGTGACCGGGTTCGGATGAAACGACGTCGGCCGGATCAGTGGAGGTTCATGCGGAGGACCTCGTAACCGATCCATCCCCAGAACAGCACAAACAGGATCATGCCGACGAAGAGCATGATGTCCGCAGCCAGATCAGGGTGCGCCTTGCGGCGGCGCCCGGCCCGTGCATGCAGGACGGCCATGACCTATGGTCTGCCCGGCCGGACGAGAGCTCAATACCAGACGACGGAGCGTAGGCGAGTCGTTATCAATCAGTGATGATGGCACCAGGTGACACGGTCGGCTCCGCGGTCGCTCCGGTCCTCGCTCGCTACGACCTTCACTCGCTGTCGCCCACCAGCGCCGGGCCGGCGTGCTACCGGACTTGCAGGACCACCTTTCCGATGTGCTGGCTCGATTCCACGAGCTGGTGGGCCGCCGCGGCATCGTCCAACGGCAAGACCCGGTCGATGACCGGCGCGACATCGCCGGACTCGATCAGCGGCCAGACGAAGCTCTCCGTGGCGGTCACGATGGCGGCCTTCTGCGCTAACGGGCGCGCGCGCAGCGATGCCGCGCTTACGCTTGCGCGCTTGGCGAGGAGCGCGCCGAGGTCCAGCTCGCCCAGTCGGCCGCCCTGCAGGCCAATGACCACCAGCCGGCCGCCGATCCGCAGCGATGCGACATTGCGCGGCAGGTACGCAGCGCCGATGTTGTCGAGGATCACGTCCACGCCGCCGACTGTCTCAGCGATCACCTCGGCGAAGTCCTGCTCCCGATAGTCGATGGCAACATCAGCGCCGAGCCGTCGCGCGGCGTCGAGCTTGGCGGCAGAACCGGCGGTCGTGATCACCCGCGCTCCGTAGTGATGAGCGAGTTGGATCGCGAGGGTTCCGATGCCGCTCGTTCCGCCGTGCACAAGCAGCGTCTCGCCGGGCCGGAGGCGGCCAACGTCGAACACCATCGACCACACCGTGCACGCGGTTTCCGGAAGGGCGGCGGCATCCCGCAACGAGAGACCCTGCGGCACGCGCATCAGTTGGCCCGCTGGTACGGCCACGCGCTCGGCGTAACCGCCGCCGGCCAACAATGCACACACCGGGTCGCCGACGGCCCAGCCGGTAACGCCCTCGCCGAGCCTCGCGATGACGCCGCTGCACTCAAGACCCGGATACGGCGACGCTCCCGGTGGCGGATCGTAGTGACCCTGGCGCTGCATGAGGTCAGCCCGGTTCACCGCGGTTGCGGTCACGTCGACGAGCACTTCGCCGACGTCCGGTCGCGGGTCCGGAACCTCCTCGACCTGGAGCACGTCGGGGGGCCCGGGATGGGTGATCACGGCGGCACGCACGCGGTGACCTTAGAGCGTGCCATTACGACCATCGACGGACGGGCGGCAGTGGCAGAGTGAGCCCATGTCAGGGATGCCGCGCGTCACAGTCGGAATCGGTCCGGTGACTGAGGCGGAGGTGGTGTCGGTCGCCCGGACCGGAGCCGGGGTGACGCTGTCGGCCGACGCGCTCTCGGCCATCGTCAAGTCGCGGGAGATCGTGGATGGGCTCGCCCACGACAGCGAACCGCACTACGGCATCTCGACCGGCTTCGGGGCGCTCGCGACGACTTCGATCCCGGCGTCCCGGCGCGCGGCGCTGCAGCGATCCTTGATCCGGTCGCACGCCGCTGGGTCCGGACCAGGGGTCGAACGCGAAGTCGTCCGGGCCATGATGCTGCTTCGCTTGTCGACCCTGGCCACAGGCCGGACAGGTGTACGGCCACTGGTCGCCAACACGCTTGCGGCGCTACTCGATGCCGGAATCACGCCTGTGGTGCCGGAATTCGGCTCGCTGGGCTGCTCAGGAGATCTGGCGCCGCTCTCCCACGTGGCGCTCGCGCTATTAGGTGAGGGCGAGGTGCGGGATCCCGAAGGCCGGCCGCGCCGCGCCGCCGACGTTCTTCCCGAGCACGGCATCCAGCCGGTCGAGCTGGCCGAGAAGGAGGGGCTCGCGCTGATCAACGGCACCGACGGGATGCTGGGCCAACTCATTCTGGCGTGTGCCGATCTCGACCTGCTGCTGCGCACTGCGGATCTCACCGCGGCGATGTCCGTGGAGGCGATGCTCGGGACGGCCGCGGTCTTCGCCGCCGATCTGCAGGCCCTGCGTCCGCAACCCGGACAGGCCATTGCGGCGGCCAACATGCGCGCCCTGCTCTCCGGCTCACCGATCATCGCCTCGCATGCCGGCCCGGACTGCGCGTATGTCCAGGACGCCTACTCGATGCGGTGTTCGCCCCAGGTGGCCGGCGCCGCGCGGGATACGGTCACGCATGCCCGGAGCGTGGCTGGTTACGAGCTCGCTTCGGCCATAGACAACCCCGTGGTGACGCCGGCGGGAGCGGTCGAGTCGAACGGGAACTTCCACGGTGCCCCGGTTGGCTACGTGCTGGACTTTCTCGCCATACCGGTTGCCGACCTTGCGTCCATGAGCGAGCGCCGAACCGACCGGATGCTGGACGTGGCCCGCTCACGCGGATTGCCGCCCTTCCTGGCCGCGGACGCCGGCGTGGACTCCGGGCACATGATCGCCCAATACACGCAGGCGGCCGTCGTGTCCGAGCTGAAGCGATTGGCGGTGCCGGCGTCGGTGGATTCGATCCCATCGTCCGCGATGCAGGAGGACCACGTGTCGATGGGTTGGTCGGCCGCCCGAAAGCTGCGCCGAGCTGTCGACGGCCTGGGTCGGGTCCTCGCCGTGGAGTTGCTCTCCGCGGCCCGCGCAATCGACCTGCGGGCGCCACTCAGGCCCGGACCAGCGACGGGAGCTGTGATTGCGGCACTGCGGCGCAGCGTCGATGGGCCGGGACCGGATCGTTTTCTCGCGCCGGAGATCGAGGCTGCGGTGGCGTTCGTCCGGTCCGGGACGGCGGTGGCGGCGGCGGAGTCGGCCTTGCCGGCGTCGCTCGGCTGAGCGCGCTGAATGCGGCGACGCACGTCCCGTGATGGAATCCGTTCTAGTGTCCGGCCGGAGGGAGACGCGATGACTGGCCAGGAGACAACCGCAGGCGCACGACCGGTCCGGGCTCCGCGTGGCACAGTGCCCGCCACGGCCGCGGGCTGGCCGACCGAGGCTCCGCTTCGGATGCTGCAGAACAACCTGGACCCGGAGGTGGCAGAGCATCCGGACCGGCTGGTGGTCTATGGCGGCACTGGCAAGGCCGCTCGCGACTGGCGCAGCTTCGACGCCATCGTCCGCGCCCTGACCGAGTTGAAGCTCGACGAGACGCTGCTCGTCCAATCCGGCCGGCCGGTGGGCGTGCTGCGAACGCACGAGTGGGCCCCGCGGGTGCTCATCGCCAACTCGAACCTGGTGCCGGACTGGGCAACCTGGGAGGAGTTCCGGCGGCTCGAGGCGCTCGGCCTCACGATGTACGGCCAGATGACTGCCGGCTCCTGGATCTACATCGGGACGCAGGGCATCCTGCAGGGCACCTACGAGACGTTCGCGGCGGTGGCCGCAAAACGGTTTGGTGGCACGCTCGCCGGGACGATCACCTTGACCGGGGGCCTGGGCGGCATGGGTGGCGCCCAGCCGCTCGCGGTCACGATGAACGATGGCGTCGCGATCTGCATCGACGTCGACGCGTCACGGATCCAGCGCCGGATCGAACACCGCTACCTCGACGTGTCGACGGACTCGATGGACGAGGCGTTGCGGCTCGCGGTCGAGGCTCGGGACGCCCGACGACCGCTCTCGATCGGGTTGCTCGGCAACGCCGCCTCGCTGGAACCCCAGCTGCTGGTGCACGACGCTCCGATCGACATCGTCACGGACCAGACGTCAGCGCACGACCCGTTGTCCTACTTGCCGATCGGGGTCGAGTTCGACGACTGGCATGACTACGCCGCCCGCAAACCCGAAGAGTTCACCGGACGGGCGCGGGCGTCGATGGCCAGGCACGTGGCCGCCATGGTGGGATTCCTGGACCGGGGCGCTGAGGTGTTCGACTATGGCAACTCGATCCGCGGCGAGGCCAAGCTGGCCGGCTATAACCGGGCGTTCGATTTCCCGGGGTTCGTGCCGGCCTATATCCGGCCGCTGTTCTGCGAGGGGAAGGGCCCGTTCCGTTGGGTCGCGCTGTCGGGAGACCCCGCGGACATCGCCCGGACCGACAAGGCGGTTCTCGATCTGTTCCCCGAGAACACGTCGCTGCGCCGCTGGATCACGATGGCCCAGGAGCGAGTGCATTACCAGGGCCTGCCGGCGCGGATCTGCTGGCTGGGCTACGGGGAGCGAGATCGCGCCGGTCTGGCCTTCAACGACTTGGTTGCCTCGGGCGCGATCAGCGCCCCGATCGTCATCGGCCGCGACCATCTCGACTGTGGCTCGGTTGCTTCGCCGTACCGGGAGACCGAGGCCATGGCTGACGGCTCGGACGCGATCGCCGACTGGCCGCTGTTGAACGCCATGGTCAACGTCGCCAGTGGGGCCAGCTGGGTGTCGATCCACCACGGTGGCGGCGTCGGGATCGGTCGGTCCATCCACGCCGGGCAGGTGACTGTCGCCGACGGCACCGCGCTCGCCGCCGAGAAGCTCGAGCGGGTGCTCACCAACGACCCGGCCATGGGGGTGATCCGCCACGTCGACGCCGGCTACGATCGCGCGGCCGAGGTCGCCTCGGACCGCGACGTCGCGATACCGATGCGGGCCGGGGCATGAAAATTCCCCCAATTCCGTCCCGGCTCGCTGAAGGATAACGGCATGCACCTTGCCTACACACCAGAAGCAAACCAGTTCCTTGTCGACGATCCGTTCGCTCTGCTGATCGGCATGCTGCTGGACCAGCAGATCCCGATCGAGAAGGCGTTCACCTCTCCGTACGAGTTGCAGCAGCGCCTCGGCCACGACCTGGATGTCCGGGAGATCGCGGAGTACGACCCGGCCGCACTCGAGGCGTTGTTCCGTAAGCCGCCGGCCCTGCATCGATTCCCGGCCGCGATGGCAAAGCGCGTCCAATCGCTTGCTCAGGTGCTCGTCGAACGATTCGACGGCGACCCGGCCGCGGTGTGGGACGGCGCCTCCGATGGGGCGGACCTCGTGCAGCGCGTCAGCACCTTGCCGGGGTTCGGAAACCAGAAGGCACGCATCTTCGTCGCGTTGCTCGGCAAGCAGTTCGGTGTCCGGCCGCCGGGCTGGCGGGCCGCCGCCGGTGACTACGGCGACGAGGGAGCCCATCGATCGGTCGCCGACATCGTCGACGACGACTCCCTGTCGCAGGTACGCGCCTTCAAGCAGCAGTTGAAGGCGGCCGCGAAGGCCGAGCCGGCCTGACCCTCCCGAGTCGCCGCCTGTCTAGGCGAGCCGCCGGGGGCGCTGCGGCGTGCCTGCCAGCTGTTCCACAGCGGACCGGGAGAGTATGCGCGTGGACGAGGCCCAGCGATTGTCGAGTCGACGGAGCGGAGGTACCGGCGTGGCGTGGTTTCTCGTCATCGTCGCGGGCCTACTCGAGACCGGGTTCGCCGTCATGCTCAAGCAGAGCGATGGCTTTACCAAGATCGTGCCGACCATCCTGTTCGCGGTATTCGCCCTGGGCAGCTTCGGCCTGCTGACCATCTCGTTGAAGACGCTCGAGGTCGGGCCCGCCTACGCGGTGTGGACCGGGTTGGGGGCGGCTGGCACGGTGATCGTCGGCATGATCTGGTTGAACGAGTCGGTCACGGTGCTCAAGCTTGTGTCGATCGTGCTCGTTATCGCCGGTGTCGTCGGGTTGCAGCTAAGCGGTGGCGCGCTCTGACCGGGCTCGACTGATGCCGGGTTCCCGGCCGCGTCTAGGTACGCCGTAACGCTTCGGTACGTACGGAACGTAACGACCAGACCGTTCGCCGGCGCGTGCTCCGTGCGGTTGACGGGCAAGTTGGGTCCGGCGTAGACAGAGGTCGACTGCACGGGTGGGTGAACATGGACGAGCACCGGTCGCGGCTGTTCGACCTGAGTCGCTTCAGCGATGAGAGCGATCGCACGGCGACGAACTGGCGTCACCGAGTCGTCGTCAACCGCGTGCCGAGCCTCGCTCGGTGTCTGGATCGGCATCGCTGATGCCCCCGGCCTCGCCTGACAGACTGGAGGGAATCCCGTCACAACGAGGTGACCAAGTAATGAGCGAGACCCAGACGTCCGACGCGTCTGCCGGAGACATAAGCCCGCAAATCGACCTCGAGGCGTTCCGACGGCGCTACTTAGCCCACGCCGCGCGTCAGCTGCCGGGCCGGACCAACCGGGAGCTGTCCGCCCTGGCGCGGGAACATCTCGAGTTAGGCATCGTCCGGCCGGACGGCGAAACGCTGATCCGGTCGCACAACATGGACGGCGACACATCGGCCATCGACATCGTGACGCCGGACGCCCCGTTCCTCGTGGACTCCATCCGGGCCGAGTTCGATCGCTCCGGCCAACCGGTCAGCCGATTGCTGCACCCGCAGATCGTGGCCAGCCGGGACGCGGACGGGCGCCTCGAGATGGTCTACGACCTTGACGACAACGTCGAGGTACCGAAGGGCGCGATCATCGAGGCGTGGATGCACCTCGAGACCGATCGTCTCGAACCGGCCGACGCCGAGCGTCTCATCGCGTCGCTACGCCGAGTGCTCAACGACGTTCACCTTGCCGCCGCGGACGCCCCGGCGATGTACGCACTCATCCGCGAGCTGGCCGACCGTCTCACTGACGATCCGGGCGAATTCGACCGCGAGGCGAGCGTCGAGGCCGGCGATCTGCTGCGCTGGCTCGCTGACGGCAACTTCCTCATCCTGGGGCATGCGGCCTACTCCGCGGCCGATCTCGCCGGGGCCGGTCCCGGCATATCCCATTCCCAGGCCAGTGGCGTGCTGCGAGGAGATACCCAAGTGTCTCCCCTGGAAGTGCTGCCGGCCTTTCGGAGCGGCGCACCCTTAGTGATCTTTAAATCACCATTGGTGTCAACCGTGCGTCGCTCGGCGCGCTACGACTGCGTGACCGTCGTTCCGCCGCCAACCGGCGGGGAGGGCCAGACCGTCCACGTCTTCCTCGGCCTGATCACCACGCTCGAAGACGGCACGGTGGCCCGGGTTCCCGTTTTACGTAAGCGCATCGCGGAGATCCTGCTGCGGTCGGGAGTCCGGGCCAGCAGCCACACCGGACGCCAGCTGCTAGCGGCGTTGCGAACCTTGCCCCGGGACGAGCTCCTCGAAGCCCCGACCGCCGATCTGCTGCGGCTCGCCCAGCTGGTCGTGGTCCGGGCTGAGCAGGGTGCGGTGGGCGTCTTCGCCCGGGTGCATCTCAACCGCGATTTCGTCAGCGTCCTCGTGTATTTCCCGGCCGATCGTTTCGGCCCGGAAACCCGGCGCCGGGTGGGGGAAGTCGTCCTCGCCCATTGGCCGGGCGAGGTCGTGGCCCGCGACGACCGGATTGTCGAGCTGGGTTTCGCTCGGATGCAGTTCCTGATCGCCTTGCCCCCGGGCGCGCCGGCGCCCTCGCCGGATCGTCGGCTGGTCGAATCAGAGGTAGCTCGAGTCACCCGCCGGTGGAGTGACGATCTGGCTGACCTGGTGGTGCTGGCGTCAGGCGAGGACGTCGGACAACGGCTGTTGCGCCGGTACAGCGGAGCGTTTCCGGAGGCGTACAAGGAAGATTTCGCCGCGGGAACCGCCGTGCACGATCTTTCCCGGTTGGAGGCCCTCGACGACGACGACGGCCTGTCGTTCGAGGCGTATACGCCGCCGCCGGACGACGAGGCCGACCGCCGGCTCAAGGTATTCCGGACCGGCGACCCGTTAAGCCTGGCCAAAGCCCTGCCCATCTTCAGCCAGATGAACATCGAGGTGCTCGACGAGCGTCCCTATGAGATCGAGCGCTCCGACGGCAGCGTGGCTTGGATCTACGACTTCGGCCTCCGCCTGCCGGCAGCACGTGACCTCGACGCCTCGCGCGCCGAGAAGATCATCCAAACCCTTCGTCTGCTATGGAACGACGAGATCGAGCAAGACCGCTTCAACGCCCTGGTCTTGGTCGCCGGTCTGACCTGGTGGCAGGCGAACGTGTTGCGGGCCTATGCCAAATATCTACGCCAAGCCGGCACGACGTTCAGCCAGGGTTACATCGAACAGGCGCTCATCGAGAATCCCGGCATCGCCCGTCAATTGATCGAGCTCTTCGAGGCGCGCTTCGATCCGGCTCGGGCCGGCACGGCGCCCGTCCTGCGGACCGACGAAGGCCGGGGCGACGGTCAACCCACGTCACTGGTTGAGGCCATCGAGGCAGATCTGGCCGCGGTGGCGAGCCTCGACCAGGACCGCATCCTTCGCTCGCTGCTGCATCTCATCACCGCGACCTTGCGGACGAATGCCTATCGTGCCAGGGGCTCGGCCCCCGCGGACACCGTCGACGCGACCGAGTCACAACGCAGCATGCTCGCCGTCAAGCTCGACCCCAGCCGGATTCCTAACCTGCCCGAGCCCCGTCCCCAATACGAGATCTGGGTCTACTCACCACGGTTGGAGGGGGTACATCTGCGATACGGCCCGGTCGCCCGCGGCGGATTGCGCTGGTCCGACCGGCGCGAGGATTTCCGTACCGAAATACTGGGACTGGTCAAGGCGCAGATGGTCAAGAACGCCGTGATCGTGCCGATGGGGGCCAAGGGTGGCTTCGTCGCCAAGCGGCTGCCCGATCCTCAGCGTGATCGCGAAGGCTGGGCGGCCGAAGGCGAGGCCTGCTATCGCGCGTTCATCGGTTGCCTGTTGGAGCTCACGGACAATCTGGTCACCGGTTCGGACGGTGTCCGCCAGGTCGTGCCGCCCCCGAACACGCGACGTTACGACGGCGATGATCCCTATCTCGTCGTTGCGGCCGACAAAGGTACGGCGACGTTCTCCGACATCGCCAATGAAATCGCGAGCGACTTCGGCTTCTGGCTCGGCGACGCGTTCGCCTCCGGCGGGTCTCGTGGGTATGACCACAAAGCAATGGGAATCACCGCACGGGGCGCGTGGGAGTCGGTGAAGTTCCACTTCCGAGAGCTCGGCGTGGACACCCAGGAACAGGACTTCACGGTCGTCGGCATCGGCGATATGTCCGGTGACGTCTTCGGCAACGGGATGCTGCTCTCCCGGCACATCAGGTTGGTGGCCGCATTCGACCACCGGCAGGTCTTTCTCGACCCGAACCCGGATGCCGAGAGCTCCTTCACCGAGCGAGAGCGGTTGTTCCGGCTGCCGCAGTCGAGCTGGGCGGATTACGACGCCGGGGTCATCTCGGCCGGGGGCGGCGTCTATTCGCGCACGCTCAAGTCGATTCCGATCAGCGACGAGGTAGCGGACGTGCTGCGGTTGCCGCCCGGCGTCACCACGATGACGCCGAACGAGCTGATCCATCACATCCTGCTCGCACCGGTGGATTTGTTATGGAACGGCGGCGTCGGCACCTTCGTCAAGGCATCGAGCGAATCGCAACTCGCCGCGGGCGATCGCGCCAATGACGCGGTTCGAGTGGACGGCGCCCAATTGCGCTGCCGAGTCGTCGGAGAGGGCGGCAATCTCGGCTTTACGCAACTGGGCCGCATCGAGTACGCCCGGTCAGGCGGACGGATCAACACCGACGCCATCGACAACTCCGCCGGAGTCAACACGTCCGACCATGAGGTGAACCTGAAGATTCTGCTCGACCGGGCCGTGACTGCGGGGCATCTTACGCGGGACGAGCGCAATGAGCTGCTGCAGAAGGTGCGCGACGACGTCGTCGAAGAGATTCTGCACGACAACTACGAGGTAAACCTCCAACTGGGCATGGCCCGCCGGCTCGGGCCGGCCATGGTCAACGTGCACGCTCGCTTCCTGCGGGCGCTGGAGGCGACTGACGGCTTGGATCGCCAGTTGGAGTTCCTCCCTTCGAACAAGGAGATAGCCGCACGAGAGGCGGCTGGAGAGGGGCTGACCTCGCCGGAGGTGGCGGTCCTCTCCGCCTATTCGAAGATCACCCTCAAGCGGCGAATCGAAGATTCGACACTGCCCGATGAGCCGTGGTTCCACCGCATCTTGTGCTCGTATTTCCCACCCCTGATCGTCGAGCGATTTGGCGACCAAATACGCGAGCACCCATTGCGGCGGGAGATCATCACCACAGTCCTCGTCAACAACATGATCAACCGCAGTGGTACGACGTTCGTCCACCGGGCGACTGAGGAGACCGGCGCCGACGCGGCGCAGATCGCGCGGGCGTACATCGTCGCTCGCGAGGTGTTCCAGTTGCCGCAGCTATGGGATGAGCTGCAGGCTCTCGACAATCAGGTTCCGATTGACGCTCAGGAGGCGGCCTACCAAGAGCTGCGCAGGTTGGTCGACCGAGCCACCCGGTGGCTGGTCGAAGCGCGGTTCCCCATCGACGATGTAGCGGGTGAGATCGAGCGTTTCGGCCCGACTATCGCGCACCTGACACCGCGCGTGCCGCAGCTCCTTCGCGGCGTCGAACGCGACAACATGGCCAAGGAGGTCGACCGATTCGTCGAGCAGGGTCTTCCGCGTGACCTTGCGACCCGGATTGGCGAGATGCTGACGGCATTTCAGCTCCTCGACGTCGTGGAGATCACCCGGAAGAGCGGACGGCCGGCCGACGAGGTGGCCGAGGTGCAATTCACGGTGTCCGAGCAGTTCAGCGTTGACGTACTGCTGACCAAGATCACTGAGCTGCCTCGGGATGACCGGTGGTCGGCCCTGGCCCGGGCGGCCCTGCGGCACGACGTGTACGCGGCACTGTCGGCGATCACGTCCTCGGTGCTCGCCAGCACCGAACCAGGGAAGCCGGCCACCGAGCGAGTGGCGGCCTGGGAGAGACAGAACGCCCAGCGCGTCGATCGGGCGCTGTCGATCATCGGCGACGCATTGCAGAGCGACCGGGTGAATCTCGAGACGCTGTCAGTGGCCTTGCGAGTAATGCGCAGCCTTGCGGACTAGCGGACGCTAGTGCGCTTCGGCGGTCACCGAGCGTGCCGCCCGCGCCGGACTGCGGCCTCCTCGGCTGAAGCGACGCGGGAACGCATGGTTGACGGCGAGTGTGGCACCTTGGCCCACACCGTCACTCGGTCGGTACCGATGTCAACCCCCCAGCTCGAGGCGAGCGAGTGGACGATGGCAAGACCTCGCCCGCTCGTATCGTCCGGTCCGGAGCTCATCAACCTCGGATGGCTCGAGCCACCGCCGTCAGTGACGCGGATCAGCACATCCTCGCCCTCGGTCGACCACTCCACGGCGAGCTCGTCACTGGGTAGCGGCCGGCCGTGTTGGATCGCGTTGGTGATTAGTTCGGTGGCCACGAGCGCAACGTCGTTCCTGGCGTCGGCCGACAAACCATGAGCCGCCAGATCAGCGATCAAGCCAGCGCGCACCGCCGCCGCACTGGCCGCCTCTGCTCGGACGTGCATTGAGACCACGAAACCAACCGCCTGCCTGTTCAGTCCTGCCCGACCTCCGTCGACATTGTCGCTAGGTTGTGGCGATTATGCCCCGAATGCCCGGCGCCTAAACCAGCCGCCGCTGCCCTCCGTGTCCGTCGAGCCAGTGGATCACATCGGCCGGCCGGTTGGTGATCACCACGTCGACGCCGAGCCCGATCACATAGTCGATATCGGCCAATCGATCCACGGTCCAGACGTAGACCCGATTGCCACGGGCGTGGGCTCGGGCCACGTATCCAGGATCAGCCACGAGCACCTCGAGGCCGGGGCCGGCAACGCCCACGCCGGCCGGTAGGCCGCCGTCGCGCCGCCCACGCATGAGCCGGTCCATCAGGAGCACCGTCGGAAGATCAGGGGCGAGCAACCGCACTCGCCGCAGCGCGACCGGCGCGAAGCTCATCACGCTGACCCGCCCGTCCGGGTGAGCCGCGCGACGCCGCACGGACGCCCGCTCGGTCACCTCCCACGGCCGGCCGGCCCAGCCGAATCGCCGCAGCACCCGGACCAGCTCCTTCTCGACCAGCCCGGCGTACCTGGTCGGATGCTTCGTCTCCACCAGCAAGCGCACCTCGCGGCTGGCATCCCGAACGAGCCCGAGCAGCGTTTCCAACGTGAGCACGCCACCCGCCGTGTGCCGGTCCGGCGCAACTCCGGCGAGATATGGTTCGTCGCGTAACCGGCGGTCAGCCGCGTCGGGCCATTCGGCGGACGTCGTGTCGTACCACGAGGAGAAGTCGAGCGCGTCCAGCCGAGCCAGGTCCATTTCACTGACCGGGCCCACGCCGTCCGACGTGCGATTGACGGTGCGGTCATGGACGCAGACGAGATGCCCGTCCCGCGTCAGCCGGACATCACATTCGAGGGCGTCGGCGCCCGATTCGATGGCGGCCTCATAGGCGAGCTCGGTGTGTTCGGCGACAAGACCGGATGCGCCGCGGTGCGCGGCCACCAGCGGCCGGGAGGGCGGGATGCGGGGGATCGGCGTGGTCCGGCGGCGTTCCGGCGTCACATCGTCCTATCGTGCCGCATCCGCGCAGGCACTACCGAAGGTGTGGGCGGTCAGATGATCACGCCACGGTTGCCGTCAGGCCCGACGATCGGACGACCGGCCTGCACCCACGCCTCCATCCCGCCGATCAGGTTCACCGCGTCATAGCCCTGGCGGGTGAGCCAGGCGGCGACTTGCGCTGACCGGGCGCCGACGCGGCAGACGACGACGATGCGGCCGGTCCCGTCGAGCGCCCCCGACTCGGCCAGGCCGGCCGGGAGTTCACTGAGCGGCACGTGGAGCGCATCGACGGCGTGCCCGGCGACCCACTCCTCCTTTTCTCTGACGTCAAGCAAGACCGTGTCGGGCGGCTCGCGGTCGAGATCTGCGACCGACACCGAGGGCACGTCGAACATCATCACGATGAGCTCATTTGAGTAGCTTGGACAGACGGCGGTCGGCGAGTTCGCGCCCTTCCGTCTGGCAGGTCGGGCAGTACTGGAACGATTTGTCGGCGAAGGACACCTCATGAACTGTGTCTCCGCAGACCGGGCACGGCAAACCGGCTCGCGCATGAACCTTCAAACCGCTACGTTTCTCTCCCTTGAGCGTCGCCGCCCGCTGGCCTACGGAGCGATCGACGGCGTCGCGGAGCACGGTGCCCATCGCGGCGTGCAGTCGTTCAATCTCTTCGTCGGTGAGCTTGGCCGCGATCTTGAACGGGGACAGTCGAGCCGTGTGCAGGATCTCGTCGGAGTAGGCGTTCCCGATACCCGCGATCAGGGTCTGATCGGTCAAGGCCCCTTTGATCTGGGCTCGCTGACCGCGCAGCATGTCGCGGAGCTCCGCGACGTCAATCGCAAGCGCGTCCGGTCCGAGGCGGGAGATGCCGGGCACCTCAGCGGGATGCCGAACGACATACACGGCGAGCCGCTTCTGGGTGCCTGCTTCGGTGAGGTCGAAGCCGCTCTCCGGGCCGCCGTCGAACTCCGGAGCAAGATGCAGGCGTAACGCGAGCGGACCCTTGCCCGGCCGGGGCGGGGCGGCCGGCAAGTTGTCGCGCCACTGCAGCCAGCCGGCCCGAGCCAGATGAATGATCAGGTGCAGCCCATCGACGTCGAGATCCAAGAACTTGCCGTGTCGGCCCGCTCCGGTGACGGTGAGCCCGTACAGAGCCGACACCGGCGGGTCGAACGTCTTGACCGCGCTGAACGCTGCGACGTCGACCCGAGCGACGACCCGTCCGACTGCTCGCTCACGGAGAAATGCCGCGAGCGCTTCGACTTCCGGTAGTTCGGGCACAGGTCGAGCGTACGGGTCACGGCGACGGACGGACGGTTCGCTACTTCTTGGCCCTTACGCTGTCCTGATGAGCCGGGGGGTTCGTGACGTCACGCGCCGTCGATGGCTTCGCCGCGGACTCCTCGCCGCCGGGGTGATCGTGGTTGCGTGGCTTGTCGCCTGCCTGCTGATCGTGTTCGACCCCACGGTCAACCGCGCGACTCACGCCGATGCCGTCGTCGTGCTCGGGCCGCCCACCGAGGACGGCCGGCTGCAAACCGGCCTCACATTGATCAACCAGGGGTATGCCAGCAACCTCCTTATCTCGGTGAACTCGCCGAACCAACGGCAGGCCAGCGCCCTGTGCGCCCAACCTCCTGCTGGCGTATCGGTCACCTGCTTCACGCCTGACCCGGCGACCACCCAGGGCGAGGCGCAAGAGATTCGACGGGTGGCGGCCGCGCAGCACTGGAGTACGGCCATCGTGGTCACGTCGACCTACCACGTCTCGCGGGCGCGGATGATCATCGAGCGTTGCTTCGACGGCAAACTGGAAGTGGTCGCCGCGCGGTCGCACATCTCACCGCTGGGCTGGGCCTATCAGTTCGCCTACCAGACCGGCGGGTACCTCAAGGCGGCGATAAGCCGGGGCTGCTGATCGCCGCTGCTGGTGGCAGGATCCGTGAACTCGCCATCGGCGAGGTCAACCCGTATCCGAGTCCGTCAGCGGGACGTAACCTGAAGGCATGACGCAGTGGGGCCTGGACACGCTTTTCAATCCGGGCAAACGTCATATGGACGAGGAGAAGCGCCGGCTCCAGTCCACCCGCCAGCAGATCGGGGACTCCTCTGGCGGCAAGCGCATCGATCTGGAGTCCGGGAAGGTCACGATCCGTCGGTCGAGCGCTCCGACGGACGAGGACGCCGAAGACGCGGACGAAGGAGCCGCGGCTCCCGTCGCCGATGCCAACCAGTCCGGCGAGGCATCCTCCGACGCCGATCTCGAGGTCGCTGGCGCCGCCGAGGACGTTTCTGCTGAGGCGGACACGCGCTAGCCGCCTAGGTTTCGGGAATCGTTCCCAGCGCACTTTCCGTTGCCGGACCCGGACGGGCGCCGAGCGCGGCCGACGGGTCGGTGAGGCCGGCCAGAAATCGGCTGGCGAGGTCCGGGGCATGGCGGACGAGAAGCGAACCGGCTAGACACCTGGCCAACAATCCGGACAGTCGCCGAGCGCCGCGTTGATCAGCGCCCGGGTCCGGTCCCACGCCGCGGAGCAGCGAAGTCAGCTGCGACACGGCCGCGTCGAGGGCTCGGTCGGCGCCGGCCGTTGTGGCCAGCTCGGCCTCCAGCGCCGCGACCGACGCCTGCGCCCGGGTAGCCGCGCGGACAACGTCGAGCGCGATGACGTTGCCGGAGCCCTCCCAGATCGAGTTCAGCGGTGACTCGCGGTATAGGCGGGGCAGTCCGCTTTCCTCGACGTATCCGTTGCCGCCGAGGCATTCGAGTGCCTCGGCGACGACCGTCACTGTGCGCTTGCACACCCAGTACTTCGCCGCGGGAATCGCCAGGCGGGCTAACGCGCGCTCGTCGTCGTCGACCGTTCGAGCCAGTCGCAGGAACAGGGCCGTGGCTGCGGCCGATTCCACGCAGAGATCGGCCAGCACCTCGCGCATGAGGGGCGCTTCGATCAGCCGGGACCCGAACGCCCGCCTATGCCGCGCCTGGTGCACGGCTTGGACGACGGCGGCCCGTTGCCCGGCCGCGCTGCCGATGACGCAGTCCAGGCGGGTCAGGGTGACCATGTCCAGGATCGAGGGCAGGCCGTCGCCGGCCCCTCCGACGAGGAAGCCGTGGGTTCCGTCGAACTCGACCTCGGCCGAGGCGTTGGATCGGTTGCCGAGTTTGTCCTTGAGGCGCTGGATCGCGAACGGATTGCGCCCACCATCGGACAGCACCCGTGGCACCAGGAAGCACGACAGACCGCCGGGTGCTTGGGCGAGCACAAGGAACAGGTCGCACATCGGCGCTGAGCAGAACCATTTGTGCCCGGTGAGGACGTAGTGGCCATCGGCCGGCGCGGCTCGGGTGGTATTCGCCCGGACGTCGGAGCCACCTTGCTTCTCGGTCATCGCCATGCCGGCGAGCAGCCCGGATTTGCTCAGTGGCGGGCGTAACCCGGGGTCGTAGGTCATCGACGTGAGCCCGGGTTCCAACGTGGCGGCCAGATCCGGTGCATGCCGCAGGGCCGGCAGCACCGAGTAGGTCATGGAGATCGGGCAACCGTGACCGGCCTCGACTTGCGACCACAGGTAGAACCCAGCCGCGCGCGCAACATGCCGGCCGCAGGTCCAGGGCGTCGCATGCAGGCCGTGCCCCACCGCTACCCGCAGCAATTCGTGCCAGGCGGGATGAAACTCGACCTCGTCGATGCGGTGGCCGAACCGATCATGAGTGCGCAGCTCGGGTGGGTGACTATTCGCGAGCCGTCCCCACTCGGCAGCCTGCGTAGTACCCGCGAGCTCGCCAAGTCGATCCAACTGCTCGGCTTCGCTCGGCTCGAAGTCCGCTGTCATAAGAACCGCGTCGGTCGTGAACCGGTTCACCTCCGCCAAGGGCGGTGGCACGTTCTCGACCTCATGCGTCGGCATGGGGTCAGTCTGCCGTCCCGGCCGGGCGGCTCTCTGCCCAACCGATGAAAGCGACGGTATGCCACGATGCGCGGCGGTTGACCGCCAAAAAGACACACCGCGTGGCGGATACAAGTCAGCACCACGCGGTGTGGGTCAGGGACCTCCAGGCCAGTGGGTGGAGGAGTCGAGCGTCAGTTGATGAGTTGTCGAGCGTCAGTTGGTGGACGAGGCAAGCGTGACCTCGACCGTGTTGGTCTTGCCGTCCCGGGTGTAGGTGATCTTCACCGTGTCGTTGGGAGCGTGCGAGCGAACGGCGGCGATCAGACCGTCGGCATCCTCGATGCGCTGTTGACCGATCGCGGTGATCACGTCACCGGCGCGCAGCCCGGCCTTCGCCGCTGGGGTGCCGCCCTGCACGCTGCTGAGCGTCGCCCCCAGGGTGGCGTTCGCCGACTGACCGTTGCTCGACGCGTTGACCTGGACGCCGATCACGGCGTGGGTGGCCTTGCCGGTGCTGATCAGCTCGTTCGCGATGCGGCTGGCCTCATCGGATGGGATCGCGAATCCGATACCAATGCTGCCGGACTGCTGGCTCTGTCCCGGAATCTGCAGGCCACCCGAGTTCGCGGTAGCGATCGCGGCGTTGATGCCGACGACGTTGCCGTTGAGGTCGACGAGCGGTCCACCGGAGTTGCCCGGGTTGATTGCTGCGTCAGTTTGCACGGCGTTGAACACGGATTGGTCGTTGTCCCCGGCACGTACCGGCCGCGCGGTATTGCTCACGATGCCCGAGGTGACGGTGTTGGACAGGCCGAGCGGTGCCCCGACGGCGACGACGGCCTGGCCCACGACCAGGTTGCTGGACTTGGCAAACGTGGCCGCGGTGAGGTTGGACAGTCCGTCGACCTTGATGACGGCGAGGTCGTCCGGCTCGTCCGTGCCGACGATCTTGGCAGTTGCCTGCCGGCCGTCGTCGGTGAGCACCTTGATGCTGCCGCCGTTGCCGGCGACGGAGACGACATGGTTGTTGGTCAGGATGTAGCCGTCGCTGCGGATGATGACACCGGTTCCGGTGCCGGACTCCTGCGACCCCGACACCGAAATGGTGACGACGCTGGGCTGGATCTTCGCGGCGGCCCCGGCGACGGTGCCGTCTGCCTTGGCCGTGACCGGTGCGGTCGCGGTGGTCGTGCTCACGCTCGAGGCAACGGTGGTATTGCTGTTGTTGTCGTCAACGAGGGCGACGGTTCCCGCCCCCACCCCGGCGCCGACGAGGGCGGCCGTGACGGCGGCGACGAAGATGGTGCGCATCTGGCGCTGCTTGGGTGGTTTCGTGGCCGGCGGCGCGTACGGACCGAATGCCGGCGAGGACGGGGGGAGCGGTTCGGTGTGGAAGCTCGGCTGCTCATAGCCACCGTAAGGACGACCCGGCTCGGACGAGGAGTAGTCCGAAGTCGATGATGACGGGTAGTCCGAAGTCGATGAGTAGCCCGCCTCCTGTGCGTAGGTGGGCTGGTCGCCGGACGGAGGCTGGGCGGGTGACGAGTAGGCGGCTTCGGAAGTACGGTCGGACCAAGGGGTTTGCGAGGCGGGTTGGTCGGACTGCGGCGGGAACTCGGCCGGCCGCTCCGGCGGCGGGGCGTCGGCGTGGTTGTTCTCGGTCATGGCTACAGCATGCCTGGACGCACTGTGAAGATTCTGGGTGAATTCTGTGTGCCGGCTACGACTCGCCAATGGGATGGTGCAGGTGACAGCTGACCTCGACCGGCGCGTCAGCGACGGGTAGTAACCGGGGCACGACGCGGGGAACGAACGTGATCGCCACCGCGCCGCCGTTAGCGCGCATCTCCCGCACGCTCTGCCAGAACGGTTCTTCCGGATTGGCCGCGCGCGCTACCTCCAGTAGCTCGAGCAGGTCTTGCGCGGACCCGGAGGCCGGGCGAACTTCTGCGGCTCGGTCCGAGCGCTCGACGGCAGAGAGCTGATCGACATTGCCGACCAGGCGTGACTCCCGAGCGAACTCCTCCGGGGTGACCGAAGTCCAGCGCTGCTCGAAAACCATGCCCAGGTCGCGAGCCTCCCAACCGCAGTACGGGAGCACGGACGGGCACCGAGGGTGGAACGGGCAGCCGGCCGGCGGACGTACCGCGTCCGGAACCTCGCCCCGAGGAAGGTCGCGCGCGATTCCACGTGATGGGTCCGGATCAGGAATTGCGCGCAGCAAGGCCTGCGTGTAGGGGTGCCGTGGGTGATCGAAGATCTCCGCGGTAGGCCCAGTCTCGACGATCTTGCCCAAGTACATGATCGCGATGCGGTTGGCGAAGAACCGTGCGCTGGCCAGATCGTGCGTGATGTACACGAACGTAAGGCCGAGATCCCGGCGTAGCTCATCGAGCAATCCCAGGATCTTCGCCCGGACGCTCATGTCGAGCATGGAGATCGGTTCGTCCGCCACCAGCAATTCCGGCCCCAGGGCAATCGCTCGGGCGATGACGGCCCGCTGCTTCTGGCCGCCGGACAGCTCGGTCGGATACTTCGGGGTGAACCGGCTGGCCGGAGCGAGCCCGACCCGCTCTAGCGCGGCGTCCACCGCTTGGGGGCGATCGTCGGGGTTCAGCCCGTGAATGCGCAGGACATCGCTGATAGCCCGCCCGATGGTCATTGACGGGTTCAGTGAGGCGTGCGGGTCCTGGAAGACCATCTGGAGCTTGCGGCGAAGCGGCCGCAGCCGCGACTCCGACAGGTGAGTGAGTTCCTGGCCGCGGTAGCGAATGCTTCCGGAGCTTGGCCGGACGAGTCCGAGCAACGCCCGGCCGAGGGTCGACTTGCCGGAACCGGACTCGCCGACTACGCCGAGTACCTCGCCCCGTGCGAGATCGAAGTCGACTCCGTCGATGGCGTGCACCATGCCGGACGAGCCGCCGAGAAGGCGAGCCGCAGCGTTGGTCCGTAGCGCGTATGCAACCCGCAGGTCGCGAACGCTGATCAGCGGCTCACCAGCGACGCGTTCGTCCACCGTCGTCGGCTCAGGCTTCGTCGGCAACAGCCACCTCCGCTCGGCGCAACGGTTGCCGGTCAGCGACGGTGAGGTGATCGCTGAGCAGCCAGCAGTCGGCCACGTGACCCGACTCGCCGAACTGCGGCGGCTGGCGGGTCGCGCAGACGTGCATGGCGTGCGGGCAGCGCGGGTGGAACCGGCACGCGGGTGGCGGATCGACCAGATCCGGCGGGGCGCCGGGGATCGAGTGCAAGGCCTGGGTGGTGAGCGAGATCGTCGAGCGCAGTAACGCTTGCGTGTACGGATGGCGCGGTTCGGCGAATATCTCGCGCACCGGTCCTTGTTCGACGATCTTGCCCGCATACATCACCGCGACCCGGTCGCAGGCCTCCGCGACGATCCCGAGGTTGTGTGTGATGAGCAGGATGGCAGCGGAGTACTGCACGCGGATGTCGGCCAGAATGCGCAGGATCTGCGCCTCGACCAGCACATCCAGG
>Ga0207693_10000500_pt1 | contig 35438 bp, 18 predicted proteins | sample LARL81metaG_FD_184347 | JGI IMG/M metagenome (GOLD analysis project Ga0207693, IMG submission 184347) | Corn, switchgrass and miscanthus rhizosphere microbial communities from Kellogg Biological Station, Michigan, USA - LAR L8-1 metaG... | ecosystem: Host-associated > Plants > Roots >... | reverse complement strand
CTTGACATCGACGGCTTTCAGCGCTTCCCATAGCCCAGCTTTTTCTTCAGCCACTCCCGTTCCTCGAATTCTTCCTTGTCGACTTGAACGGGTCTGCGGGGCTGCGTTACGTCAAGTTTCCGATTAAGCTCGTCAAGTCTCTTTTCCTTCGCGTCGCGACTCATTATTAACAGATGGCCCATCGTGATCAGTTTCATGATTCGCCAGGCCTCCAAGCCGGCGGTCTGGCTATAAGAATTCTAACGCTAAACAGGAGTGCTGGATTCACAGACACAGTGGGGCGGTCTGCAGAAAAATATCCGGAACCAAAGCTAACTTCCGGATTCGCCAGCCATGGCGGGCCTTTTTCGTCCCCTTTTGTACACAAACTCCCCAAATCCGAAGGTGATAACTCTGTAGTAAACATTGATATTGACTAAGCCTATAAACATGCCGGAAAGGCAAACACGTTAGCTTGTAGGAACAGGACTCGACCCCTAGAACGCGGTCGTAGCCGCCGTCTCGGCCAAGCTGAGCCTCGCTTCCCCTTTTCCTTCTTGCCCGCCGTCCTGATAGATTCCGCTTCTTCACGGAACTTCTTCTGGCAATTCATACAGAGTGCTCTCTTGCCTTTCTCTGCTCTCCGACGCTGGGTGAGAGCAAAGAGTTGGGGATGCTTGTGGTGACCCATGGAGCACTTCATAAACGAAAGGTCCGAGCAAATTGCCGGTTGCATCCAGTTAACAATTCGCTCCGCTACGCGGCGTTTCCTGACGCCGCACGACGCCGCAGAATCTCTTCGTGGAGAAGCCAGAATTTGTGCACTTCAGCATCGTTCAGCACTTCTCCACGAGCATGTGCGAGCAAGAGGGCCAACTCCTGCCGCAGCCCCTCCTCTGTGTGACCATCTAGATCTGTCATACGCAAGCATTCTTTCCGAGAGAGAAAACTCGCAGCAACTGTCACAATTGCTAGCAAGCGTTTTCCATTTATGCCTGATAGGGGGCATGATAAGATACCCAACGTATTTTCCCCCTTTTACTCAACCCAATGGATATCCGAGAGATTGCTCGGAGGGCGAAAGTCTCCACCGCCACCGTGTCTAGAGCGATCAACCGTGTTCCCACGGTCGACCCTCAACTTGCCAAGCGAGTTTGGAAAGTCATCGACGAGGCGGGTTATTACCCTAACACTCAGGCGCGCTCTCTGGTGCTCGGGCGAAGCCGCATCTTCGGTCTGATTGTGTCGGAGATCACGAACCCGTTTTTCCCGGAGATTGTTCAGACCTTCGAGGATCTGGCGGTGGAGAACAATTACGAGATTTTGTTGACTTCTACTGTGCACGACCCCAAACGCATGGAATCATCAGTCCGCAGAATGATTGAACGCCGTGTGGATGGAGTCGCGATCTTGACCTTCGGCATGGAGGAATCCCTGATTGAACACCTTCGCGACCGCAAGGTCCCACTCGTTTTCGTCGATGTAGGGCCCGATGTTCCAGGCATTGCAAACATCCAGATCAACTATCTCAACGGAATTCGACAGGCAGTCCAGCACCTGGCTGCGCTGCGTCATACACGAATTGCATTCATTGCGGGACCAGAGCACTTGAAGTCTGCTGCGGCCCGGCGAGAGGCTTTCGAGACCTCCATGAAGGAAATCGGTCTTTCCAACGACTTAATCGTTGTCGGGGACCACCGGATGGAGGGGGGAATGAATGCTCTTCTGCAACTCATCAAACTGAACGAGCCGCCGACTGCTGTGCTCTGCTCCAATGACATGACTGCCATTGGGGTTCTGCGGGAAGCGTATGAGCAAAACATCAAGATACCGGATCAGCTTTCGATTGTCGGCTTCGACGATATTCATTTGGCAGAATTCACCATTCCGCCATTGACCACGGTTCAGATGTCTCAAAACGATTTGGCTAAGATCGCCTTCAATGCCCTATTACACGAAGTCGAATATGGATCTTCCTCGCCCGAAGGGCACAACTATGAACTGGTGACGAGTCTAGTTCTCCGACGATCTACGGCACTGACTCCGATTCGAAAATCCGCGACTGTTCTCCCCGCAACAAGCCGGGGCGCAAGATCACGCAAGAGTCCTGTATCAGCGTCGCGGTAGTTCATGTTCTCTCTTGATTTAAGTTTTGCTGGCTTCTGATCTCACCGAGCCTGCTAGAAAAATTCCGGTCCAGTTTGACCTGAATAAGCAAGCCGTAAGGTTACGTTTGAAACGGTATGGAAATAATGGCATCGTCAACGGGTAATTGACTAGCCCGTGTTCCCCGAAGCCTTAGCCGGCTGCAGCAACGAACCTCTCGGATCTGGCATTCCGAACACTCGCGGAGATCAAGAAAAGGTAGACACTGAAGGCTCCGCGACACAGTTACGGAAGAGCGCGAAGTTCGCAGCGGTAGTGAACCGCTGGATGCCAGCGACCGTGGTCAACACGGGAGCGGTTCAAGGCTGAGCGTCCATTAAAGCGAAACTCGGCGCGAGCACATCGGTGGCGCCAAAGGTTACCTCAGGAAATTGTGCGCTTGGAAACCCTCGCCGAGAGACGCATTGCACACTTTGCCGCGGAATGAGAGCATACGTGGAATACATTCTTCGATTCAGGGCCCGATCCATGAAGATCACCCTCCCGATTGCTGCGGCTTGCGTGATTTCTCTGCTGCTTGGCTTCTGCAACTGTGCAGAGGCAGGTCTATCAACAGAAAATCTCCAGCAGGCCGCGGAAGAGAACAACGACGCAGTTCCCTCTGTTGCGCAGCTACAGGCATCGCTTCAGCGCGACCCAAATAATTCAAGACTTTACATCAAACTGGGACAAGCGTACTGGAATAATGGCGATTACCAGCCAGCCTTCGATGCCTTCAGGCAAGCTGTGAAACTCGCTCCAGCTTCAGCCGAAGCCCACAACTGGTTGGGGGCGTTCCTGATGGGGCGAGGCAACCTACCCGATTCAATCTCCGAACTCCGCAGGGCCGTTGCGCTGGATCCAAAGTATGCACGAGGTTACACAAATCTGGGTTCTGCTCTCGCGAAGAGCGGCGACCTATCTGGCGCGGTAACCGCGTTTCAAAAAGCTCTTAGCCTTGAGCCAAATAGTTGGCCGGCGCACCTCAACCTCGGGTTGGCGCTTCGTGAGAACGGAGATGCAACAGGTGCGCTCGTCCACCTTCGCCGAGTGGCGCAAGCTCAACCGAAGAATCCTACGGTGCAATGCGAACTCGGCCAGACGCTTCGTCAAAAGGGAGATTTGCTGGCGGCAGCGGCCGCGTTCGAACGCGCGCTGGAAATTGATCCGGAAATGCGCGAAGCATATTACGGCCTCGGCTTCACGCTAAAGCAGCAAGCGGCGGCGATGCACAAAGCTCCGCATGCCTCTCTTGCGCCGAATCAATATCACAAGCAAGCGCAGGACGACCTGGCCAAAGGCGATCTAAGCTCGGCCAAGGAACAACTCCTGAAAGCGCTCGCCACCGATGAAAACGACGGCGATGCTCATAACCTTCTCGGATTCATCTTAGGTCAACAAGGAGACACGACTTCGGCACTGCCGCATTTGGAACGCGCCGTCGCCCTTCGGCCCGACTCTGCAGACACTCATTACAACTATGGCGCAGCCCTGTGGTATAGCGGTGCAAAACAGAAGGCCATCTCCGAACTTAACACAAGTATTCGCCTTGACCCTTCGGCCGCCGCCAATTACGCGCTGCTCGGAATGGCGCAACGCGACGAGGGCGATCTAGCGGGTGCGAAACTGAATCTTGAACGCGCCCTCGCCCTCTCGCCGGCGACGGCAGCCAGCTTCATCGATCTTGGAATAGTTTTCCTCAAGCAAGCCGAACTTCAAAGAGCCTTGGCGCAGTTTGAAGCTGGGCTCAATGCGAACTCATCCGTTCCCACTCCCGATTGGGATGGTGCGATCAGTGCCCTCCGTGAATCTATTTCAAAAGGTCCCGATCTCTCAGAACCGCACAACATGCTCGGTCTTCTGCTTGGACGCAGAGGCGCCGACAGCAACGAAGTTCTTGGCGAGTTCCGTCAAGCTCTGCATTTACGTCCAGATTATGCTGAGGCTCACAACAACATGGGCCTAATTTTGGCGCAAAACGGTGAAAACGAGAAGGCTACGAATGAATTTCGCGAGGCTATCCGTCTTCGTCCGGGCTACGCTGACGCTCATGCGAACCTGGGAGCAGTGCTTATGCTCTCGGACGTGGCAGAAGCCATTGGCGAGTTGGAGAGGGCGCTATCCCTTGATCCAGCTTTAATAAAGGCCCAGTTCAACCTTGCCGAAGCATACGGCAATAGCCCGAAGTACGGCGTCGCCAAGCAGATCGAGCAATTGCGAAAGATCATTTCGATCGCACCGGACTTTGCCCGGGCACATCTTGCCCTCGGCAAGGCCCTGCTGCATGACGCCAAAATCAGCGATGCGATCGCTGAACTTCGAGACGCAACTCGCCTGGACCCGACAAGCGGCGAAGCGCATTACCAATTAGGGCTGGCTTTGGCCAGAAGCGGTCGGCAAGAAGAAGCTGCGGCAGAGGTAAAAAGAGGACGCGAACTTTCCTCTGCCAACGAACGCAATCAGAATGCGGAGGTCGACATTTCTGAAGGACGCGCGGCTCTTCAGAAAGGTGAACTGCAAGAAGCGGAGGCGAAGTTCCGCCACGCCATCAAATTGCAGCCGAACTCGCCGGTCGCGCAACATTTGTTAGGCATGACATTGGAAAAAGAGGGCGACACCGAGAACGCCGTTATCGCCTATCAGAAAGCGCTGGATTTGAATCCGGGCGACCTGAGCGCCAGGCGGAGCGTGAACAGACTGAAGCCATCTGAACCGCCGGATCAAACTTCGGCTTCGACAGGCCTCGCCGACAGCGCAAACGAAAGCAAAACCGCTGAAGACAATCCCGCCAAGATTTCTGAGGTCGAGAATTATATTCGCGAGGGTCGATACAGGGAGGTGGAGCCTCTGATCGCTTCCTACGTAACAGAGCATCCCAATTCCTCCTGGGGTTGGTACGCTCTCGGCTACAGCCAGTTCGCCCAGAAAAAAATCGGCGACTCCATCAAATCACTTGCCCACTCGCTCAGCTTGAATGTTAAGAACGCCGACGCACACAAGATCCTTGGGCGCGACCTTATGGTGATAGGACGCTTTGATGCCTCACAAACTGAGTTTGAGCAGGCCATCCACTATGCTCCGAAGTCGCCTGAGGGCTACTACGATCTAGGCAAGCTGTACTCGATCCAGGACAACTGGCTGGCAGCGCGCACGCAGTTCGAAGAGGCGATCCGACTCGATCCGGGGTATATCGAGGCAATCGATTCCTTGGGCTTTGCTCAGGAAGCTTTGAGCGATGATGCCGCGGCGCTTCAGACCTACCAGAAAGCAATTTCTCTCAACGAAGAGCGGCACGGAAAATTCGTTTCTGCCCATGTGAATTTGAGCGCTTACTACAATCGGATCGGAAACTCGGCAAAAGCCCTCGATTACGCGCAGAAAGCCCTGGAGCTAGATCCCAAGTCCGATTCCGCTTGGTTTCAAAAAGCACGCGCTGAAGAGCGTCAGGGACAACTGCAAGCGGCGGCCGATTCACTCAAGCAAGCGATCGCCTTGAACCAACGCTCTTCTTCTTATTACTACGTCCTCTCCGGAATCTACCGTCGGCTTGGCAAGTTCGATGAGAGCAAGAAGGCGCTGGAATCGTTCACCCGCCTGGATCAAGAGAATAACGAACTGGAAAAGATGCGCCGTGATGTTTCCAAGAGCAGAGGGGCACCCCATCCTGGAGGCGAGCGTGAGTAGTTGCACGCGGCTTCAGCGGCTTGCTGGACACTGCAGAAGAACGGGTCGGAATGGTGTACTGATATTTACGCTTTCACTGGCTGTTGCTCAAACCACTTCAGACGTCCAGTTCACTGATATCACAGCCCAAAGCCACGTCGATTTCACTCAGGAGAACTCAGCCACTTCGAATAAATATCTGATCGAAACCATGGGTGGCGGCGTAGCCCTATTTGATTACGACAATGACGGCCGACTCGATATCTTCTTCACTAACGGCGCACTGCTTTCCGACCCCATGCGCGATGGCCAGATGCCCGACAAATCCGACAAAAAATTCTGGAATCGCCTCTATCACCAGAATGCAGACGGCACCTTCACCGACGTTACTGAACGTGCTGGCCTTAGCGGAATGCCTCAGGGTTACTACAGCATGGGCGTCGCAGTTGGCGACTATGACAACGATGGTTTTGAAGATTTGTACGTTACCGGTTACGGCGGCAACATTTTATATCACAACAACGGCAATGGAACGTTTACCGATATCACCGAGAAAGCGGGGGTCAAAGCTGGCGGCTGGAGTGCCAGCGCTGGGTTTTTCGACTACGACAATGATGGGAAACTTGATCTACTCGTCGCACGCTACGTCGACTGGACATTTACGACCAATCGCTATTGTGGAGAACGGCCCCCGAATGGCATTCGTTCTTACTGCCATCCAGATAATTACGACGGCTTGACGAACATCCTGTATCACAACAACGGAGACGGTACATTCTCTGATGTTTCTCAAAAGGCCGGGATCGCCAATCCGCATGGGAAGGGGCTTGGCGTTTCCTTTGCCGACTATGACGGCGATGGCTTCACTGATGTTTTTGTCGCGAATGACTCCGTCCAGTGTTTCCTCTATCACAACAATGGCAACGGCACCTTCAGCGAAGTCGGACTGCTCGCCGGTGTCGGCTACAACGAGGATGGGAAGACTTTTGCCGGCATGGGAATCGACTTCAGCGACTACGACAATGATGGTCTGCCAGATATTGTAGTCACCGATCTTTCCAATGAACGTTACATGCTGTTTCGCAATGAGGGCGCGGGCACGTTTCGCGACGTGACCAACGCCTCTGGCATCGGTAGCGCCAGTCTGGCTTTCTCCGGCTGGAGCACTCACCTTTTCGACTATGACAACGACGGCTGGAAAGACCTGTTCGTCGCGCAGTCCCATGTGATGGACACGATCGAGAAGACTTCGCCGAACCTTCGGTATCTGGAACCACCTTTGTTGCTCCGAAATGTGTCAGGACATTTTGCCCGAGTCGTCGCTGGAGACGTCTTCCGGAGAGATTGGGCAGGGCGTGGCGCCGCTTTTGGCGACATCGACAATGATGGCGATACCGATATTGTCGCCAGCAATCTCGGGCAAAAAGCATACTTGCTGAGGAATGACGGCGGAAATCGCAATAACTGGATCGGTATTCAGCTTGTGGGCACGAAGTCCAATCGCGATGGCATCGGAGCGCGGATCAAGGTGGTGTCGCATTCGGGCCTGACGCAACAGTTTACGGTCAATACGGCGGTCGGCTATCTTTCCGCCAGTGATAAGCGTGTGATTGCCGGTCTCGGCAAGGACCCCGGCGCGAAACTGATCGAAATTCGATGGCCTTCAGGCATCGTGCAGAAGTTTGAGGACATCAAGGCCCGCCAGTATCTCAAAGCGGTCGAACCCCCCCAACGATGACTCGGATGCGACATAGGCAGAATCGTAACAGCTCTCATTCGCCCTAGCCAGCAAACGATTTCTACAATCTAGCCTATGGATTCCAGAATGTGGCGGGAGGTCCCATACGCCTACGGGTTTTACTGTAGACCCTAGCCCTATACGATTCGCTTGCCTCCAGATGAAACCTGACATCAAAAACAGCATGAGAAATTTATATAAGCCACTTATTTTAATGACGTTACATCACAATCGAAGCTCTTAGGATTAAAGTCCGGACCGATTCGTCAAGAACCTATCGATCCCTTCCCCATCCGGGGTTGAATTGCTTTTTGCGCTAGTACAAAAGAATTATCTTGACAGTGATAGGGGTTAGCAGTAAAAAATTCAGCCAATTGGGAAAAGGTTTTCTCAACCGTCTTTTGGGGTTCGCATCTATCGGGAGGCGTGAGATGAAACGCCGGCTTTTCTTTGCACACTCTCTGTTGTTTGCGCTGGCCTGGGTATTCAAAGCACAATCGAACGCTCAGTTTGCAGATCGAGCTGTGATCACTGGCGTCGTTACCGACGCGAGTGGAGCGGCGGTCCCGGATGCCCGCGTCACCATCACCGACGAACACACCGGCGTCAAGACCATCGTCGGAACAAACGGCGCCGGGAACTACAGCACGCCTCCCCTCATCCTTGGCACCTATCGCGTGGAGATTGAAAGGCAAGGTTTCAAAGTCTTCAGCAGCGCAGGCAATTCGCTCACCGGCGCTCAAACTGTGCGTATCGATGCCAAGCTCGATATCGGCGCAACGACCGAAACCGTAAAGGTGGAGGCTTCGACCACCGAACTCGTCAACACCGAGAATGCGACGGTTCAGCATACGGTTGGTGAGGAGTACTACCACGATCTACCGGCAGTCATGGGCGCCGACATCCGACTAGCGGAGTCCCTGCTGCAGCTTCAGCCCGGCTACGTGCCCATGCAGCCCAACGGCGATGCCATTTTCCGCGGAAGCCAGTTCACCTCTCGCATGAACGGCGGCCAGACGATGGCTACCGAGAACTGGTTTGATGGCGCTGCCTTCGGGTACGCAGAAGGACATCAGCAAACACAAGAAAGCTCGATCCCTTATCCCTCGGTCCGTGAAATGACCGTTGTGCAGAATACTTTCTCTGCACAATACGGTCACACCAGCGGCGGATTTATCACCTACACCACAAAATCCGGCACCAACAAGCTGCACGGAAATCTTTACGACTTCTATACAAACAACAAACTCGACGCCTCCAACTACTTCCTTGGTCCGGTTTTGCAAGCTGGCGGATTGGGAACGACTCTCCCTCTTGGGCAGAACAATTGGGGCTTTGCGCTCGGCGGTCCCATCCCCAAGTTGAAACGGATGTTCTGGTTTTTCAACCTGGACGGGCTCGACTATCACAGTACGGTGAATACGGGTTATGTGAACACTCTTCCGACTCCAGCTCAAAGGACGGGAGACTTCAGCGAATTTCTAACGGGAGCACAAGCGGTAGACTCGAACAATACTCCAATCTTTGATGTCCTTGGTCGGCCAGTTTTTCAAGGAGAGATTTTCAACCCCGCATCTACAAGGCTGGTTGGCGGCGTACCGGTGCGTGATGGTTATGGCTTTGATCCCGTCACTGGTGCTCCAATCGCCGGGCAGGCAAACATTATTCCATCGAGTGATCCACTTTGGAGCCCGGTGGCGAGCGCAGTTATCCCGAATATCCCCGCACTTGATCGCGACACGCTTCGTGTGAACGGCTTCGGTGGGAGCTCGGATGACAATAACAAGATCAATGTGCGCACGTGGCTGTTCCGCTTTGATTACAACGTCAACAACAAGTTCTCCATCTCGAATACTTATTACGAAAACGTGCGCCCCCGCATTGCCCATTGCGGTGGCCCGCAGGGATGCAATACGGTGCACGACGGTGAGACCGCCTCAGCGCAGAACGATACCTACATCGGCCAGGGATTCTATCAGCGCATTACCAACCATTTTGAACACCTGCAGATGAACTGGATCATCAAGCCGAACCTGTTTAACCACACGACTCTGGCTTATGACCGCTGGCAGATGCTCGGACATCAATTGTCTGGCGGAGTCGGATGGAATCAGAAACTGGGACTTGGCCTTCCCGATGAACCGATCTTCAACAACGCTGGATTTCCTTCGCTGAACTTCACCGGCTCGGTTGGATACACGGCCTACGGAACACCGTGGGCGAGCGGCGGAGCCGATATCAACAACCGCTATCAGTTTCTGGATGACGTCGCTTGGACGACGGGCAAGCACACGGTCAAAGCCGGGGTTGAGTATCGCTACATGACCTTCCCTCAGACGGGTTGGGCTGTGAACACCGGCGGCAGCTTCACATTCGCGGATAACGAAACTGCTGGCTACGGTCCGAACGGAGCGGTTCTAAATGCAGGAATAACCGGAAATGAGTTCGCCTCTTTCATATTAGGCCAAGTCAACAATGCCGGGTTCTCGGTGCCGTTCAAGTACATGCCCAAAATGAAGTACCTCTCGTTCTGGGGCAATGACGACATCAAGCTCACCAAGAACCTGAACATCACCCTGGGGCTGCGGTTTGATTGGCAGGGCGGCCTGTATGAAGAGTACGGCAGATTCTCTACGTTCGATCCTTCAGCGCCGAATCCAATCGGCGTCAACGGTGCGACCATCTTCAACAGTTCCAAGGCCAACGGAAACTCCAGTTGGAATGTTGGTCCGCGTATTGGATTTGCTTATTCCTTCAATCCCAAGACCGTCATTCGTGGCGGTTATGGGATGTACTATGCCGGCGTTCAGGCAGACTCATGGGATCCGTACCCGGTGGACGGCTATCAAACCAACCCTGTGGCGCCGAATAACTTTAACGGGCTGGCTCCAGCTTTCTATTTCAACGGCACTGGACCCTGTCCCGCGACTCGTACCCAGCTTACAACGCTCAGCGTGCCTTGCGGGTGGCCCGCTGGCAGTATCACTTTGCCACCGCAGCTAAGACCTGACGTAGCGAATGGCGGCAACCCCGTTGGCGTCGACCCGCGAACCTACACCATGCCGCGTTATCAGAATTGGTCGGTCTCCTTCCAGCGTCAGCTAAGTACTAACATGGCAATTGACATCGCCTATGTGGGTAACCACGGAACGCGTCTTGTCGACGGACGCAGTTCCGCTGGCGTGTATGACAACATGAACCCGGCAAGCGTCCTCAGCCTGGGTGCTCCTGTGCTGGGTGCTACCTTCACCAGTGGAGTGTGCGACAGCAACTGCGGTGGTGTAGCTGCTCCATATCCGACATTTTCTGGGACCGTGGCGCAGGCGCTCCGCAGCTGGCCGCAATATCAGGCGATTAACTGGCGATTCTTCCCATTCGGGAATAGCCACTACAACGCGCTGCAAGCAGCCTTTGAGCGACGCTTGAGTGCGGGTCTGCAGCTGAAAGTCTCGTATACCTACTCTAAACTAATGAACAATGGCGCAGAAACGGGATTAGGGTCCGGAGGGCCCCCGGTCCAGAATCCCAGCGACATGAGTAATCTGTACAGCGTCAGCTCTGACGACGTACCGCATATCTTCTCGGTCGGCTGGGTTTACCAGTTACCTTTCGGCAAAGGGAAGCCCATTGCGAGTAACGCCTCAGGCTTGCTGGATAAGTTAATCGGCAACTGGCAGATCTCGGGCATTCAGAGTTACTCATCCGGGAGACCTCTCTCCATCACGATGCCGAATGACCTTAGCGGATACCTGTTCAATACCGCCAAGTTCCCGAATAAAGCAGGGGGCGGCGCGTCGGGAAATTTCAGCAACCCGTACACCGATTCCTATTTGAACCAGGGTGGCTGGTCCGATCCCGGTGCCTTGCAGTTCGGAGACGCACCAAGAATGGATGCGAGTGTGCGCGGGTTTAGGTACTTCAACGAGGATATTTCAATCTACAAAGACACTTACTTCGGCGAGGGCAGATACGTCAGGTTCGAAGCCGACGCAGGTAACGCCCTTAATCGTGTGTTCTTCTGCCCGGTCGACCAGAACTGGATTCCCAACAACGGGAACGGTAACTTCGGGAAGACAGGTAGCCAGTGCAACATCCCGAGGCGAATCCAGTTCGGGTTGCAGCTGTTCTTCTGATTCTGCGCCAGTGACGGTAAAAAGGGATGGTCCATTATGGACTATCCCTTCTTACTGTTCTCGACCTTACGGTTTCCGAACTTCTCTCTTCGCAGGATTCCGTGTCCCTCTTGCAGCACCAGCAGTTGATTGGCCTCAATGCTCTTGAAAGACTCGACCAGGCCTAGCGGCCAACGCACTTCCACCAAGTCGGCCTGTTTGGCCTGACCCAGGCCGAAATGCAGGCGCAAATCATTCTGTGAAATGTAACTCGATCCGCTCATGACTTCATTGATCTGGGAGTGCCTCCCAGTCACCACGCGCACGCGGGCGCCAATTGCACTGCGGTTCGACTTGGTCCCAATACACTTCACTTTCAGCCAGTTGTTTTTCGTCGAACAGTCGTTTCGCAGCAGCGATGGCGGCTCGTTCATGTTGATGATCACAATGTCCACATCGCCATCGTTGTCGAAATCCCCAAATGCTGCTCCGCGGCTCGGACGCGGCTGTGTCAGCACTGCGCCGCTATCGGCAGTCACGTCCGCGAAATGACCCCGCCCGAGATTTCGATAGACGATCTTCCGCTGCTTGAACGTTAGGTGCAGCTTCTTGCTATCAACTTCAGGAAAGACGTGACCGTTCGTCATGAATATGTCAGGCCAGCCATCATTGTCGAAGTCGAATAATCCCACACCCCATCCCAGGTATCTGGTATTGCCGCCCAGTCCTCCCTGCAACACAGCATCGTAGAAAGTTCCATCCCCATTGTTGTGGTACAGGTTCGCCGTCTGATCGGAATAGTTCGTCTTGACAATGTCCAGCCAACCGTCGCAGTCATAATCGCCGACGGCCACTCCCATGCCGCCCTGCATTCCGCCGTTCTCGTTGACCGCGCAACCGATTTCCCGGCCAATCTCCTCAAAGGTTCCGTTCCCTTTATTGTGATAGAAACGGCTCGGCACCGAATCGCAAGCCACATAAATGTCGGGCCAGCCATCGTTGTCGAAATCGGCAGCCGAAACACCCAGCCCGTAGGAACCGGTCGGAATCCATTGGTCGCTTACAAAGAATGGCTCCGAGGGACCTCGCGGAACCGCAATTCCCGACTGCAGAGATACATCCTCGAACGTTCCGTCGCCGCGATTGCGATAGAGGATGTTTGTTCCCCCGCCCATCCCTTGGGGCCCGCAACCGACAGAGAGCCCAAAAAATCGGCAGTACGCATTATTCCCGGCGGTTGGCGTAGTCTTCAGGTCGAAATTCACGTAGTTCGCGACGAATAGATCGAGGCGGCCGTCGCGATCATAGTCCACAAAGCAGCAGCCCGTATTCCACCGCGGATGCGCGTCCTTTTGCACGAGACCTGCCTTTTCGGTGACATCTTTGAAGGTTCCGTCACCGTTGTTGTGATACAGGGCGATACCTCCCCAATACGTCACAACCAGATCATCAAAACCATCGTTGTCGTAGTCTCCGATGCAACAGCCCTGTCCCCAACCGGATCTGGTGAGACCTGCCCTTTCCGTAACGTCAGAGAAGGTGCCGTCACGATTGTTGTGAAATAAGAAGTTGGTTGGTGGATGCGACGCGGAGATTCCCTCAAACCTCGTACCGTTGACCATGAATATGTCGAGCCAGCCGTCATTGTCATAGTCGAAAAGCGCGACTCCGCAACCTGTTTCCTCGAGGATGTACTCTTTGCGCTCAACTCCGCCAAAGACGTTAACCGCTGCCGCGAGACCGGATTCCTTAGCAATATCCTTAAACGAGAAGCCTGCGGCTGGGCTCGGAGCAGCATCTCGCCTCTTCGTGGCTGTCGTCGGCTTCTGGAGTGCCTGCAGAGCTGGTAGTCCAGAGAGCAGCGGGGACACCGGCAGTATGGAACCTAGTCGGCCCATGGTGCCCAGGAAATCTCGACGGGAAAGGTAGGTCGCTGCCGATAAGTTGCTGGGCCTGTTCAAGTCGAGTATGCGCCGGCTCATTGTAGGTTCAGTCAGGCAGCAACAGACGCAAACGCACATCCTTTTGCGCACGTTGTGCCGCTTCCAACTTTCGTGACTCCGCGAACTCGCTCTCGGACTCGGCAGACTTGCCCAGCCGGCGTAGCAAAAGCCCTAACTGATAATGCGCCTCTACCGAATCCGGGTCGAGGGAAATAGCGCGCTCGAGGTTCTGTCGAGCGTCCTCGTACTGGTGAGCTCTCAGCAGTATGCCGCCTAGCTTTACATAGGACGGCGCATGCTTTGGATTGCTCTTGAGTAACTCGCGGAAGACTGGAATTGCACGGTCATCATCCCCAATTGCATCGTACGTTAGAGCCAAGTAATAGGAAGCGGCCACCTGATTCGGCTGAGCAGCAAGGCTCTGTCTGAGAACAGCTTCTGCCTCGCCGTATTTCCCCTGCAGGTAATATACGGCCCCGGTTGCGTACGTTAGGACGGCATCGTTCGGGTGCTTTTTGAGCAATCGCTGAAAAAGCGCCAGAGCATCAGGCAACTGACCCTTGGCAACCTTGGCGGACCCCAAAACGTAAACGTACGAGTCGTTGTCAGGCTCTCGATCGACGGCCGTCGTCAGAGCGGGAAGCGCATCATCGATAAGATTTCTCTCCAGACAGATCTTGCCAAACTCGAAAAGTACCTCCGGGTCCTGAGGAGCGAGCTTTTTGGCCGCAACCAGATATGCCAGAGCTTTCTCGCTGTTGTCCTGTCGATGAGCAATCTGCGCTAGAGTCTGGTAACACGCCACGCAGTCGGGAGCCAGCGACAACGCAAGTTGCGAATTCTTCTCCGCCTCGTCGAGAAGATCCAGATTCAGAAAGGCATTCCCCAATTTGAGGGCGACAGGCGGTGACGGACGAGCCCCGAGCCGCACCTCCTCGTCACGCAGCACTTTCGTAGCCTCAGTTTTCATCCCGTAGACAAGCAGCGTGCCAGCGAAATCCAGTGCTGCATCAGGCGAAGGATCCAGCAACTGTTGCCAATGGGCGACTAGAGCCTTTAACTCGTGTTTCTTGTTAAGCGCACCATAATCAGAGGCAAGGATAACGAGCGCTTCATCGGATTCGAGCAACTGAGGCATGATCGATACGGCTAGGTCGAGGGACTGCTGGAAATTGCGCCGTGAAGCCTCCAGTTTGAAGAGGTCAAAACGCGCATCGAAGTTGCCTGGGTCAATCCTCAGCACATCGCGAAAGCATTTCGCCGCCAACTCTGGCTTGCCTCCAAACGCGTAGGCACTCCCTAAAGTTGTGCGAGCGCCCACCAGTTTTGGATTGAGGTCAAGAGCTTGAACCAGGAACTTCGTACTCTCCTCAGTCTTACCCTGCTGCAACCGGATAGTCCCGAGCATGGCTAGCGCTAAGGCACGAGTCGACGAAATCTGCATGGCTTTGCGGGCTTCAGCCTCGGCCTGCGCCATATCGCCGTTGCTCAATAGCTGAGCAGCGGTCTCAATGTGACTGGTCTGAGGACATGCAGCAACTGCAAAGACACACAGGACGAGGAACACGCGCCAGCAGTCTCTTGCCCGCATAGAATGAGTGCCTGGGCGGATCGGAAAGCCCGGCTAGAACTTCGTCTTTTATAGCATCGCTAGGGTACGTGTGCAACGCGCAAACCTGCGAAAATACTGGGGGATTCTCTTGTGAGCCTGTGTTCCACAGGTGTAGATTGAGTCCACCGGCGAATAAGTTTCAGTCTTGTCGGTTGCGGCATTTTGGGGGCAAGCACAGGTTCATGATCCAGGGAAAAAGTGGATATTTTGGCACACGCCGTGGGTTCCTGAGTCGCGTCGGTGCGGTACTAGCCGCTTCTGCTCTCCCCGGCATGCCCAAGTTTTGGCCCTTGGCCGCATCGTCCGCTGAGTTCCCATTTGAACTCGTCCCTCCAGAAGCGAGCGGAATAACCTGGGCGCACCACAACGGGCGCTCGCCAGAGATGTACCTGCCTGAAACCGTCGGAGGGGGTTGCGGATTCATCGACTATGACAACGACGGGTGGATGGACATCTATCTGGTCAACAGCGGGAAATGCGATTTTCTGGACCCCAAGCCACCCCTTCGCAACGCACTCTATCGTAACAATCGGAACGGCACCTTTACCGACGTGACCGAAAAGGCGGGAGTTCCAGGCGGCGGCTACGGGATGGGTGTCGCGGTGGGCGATTACGACGGCGATGGCTTCCCCGATCTTCTTGTCACGCAATACAACGGCGTCATTCTTTACCATAACAATGGGAACGGCACGTTTACCGACGCGACCCGTAAAGCCGGACTTCCTACCGCTGGATGGGCCTCCAGCGCCGTATGGTTCGATTACGACAACGATGGCAAGCAAGACCTTTTTATTTGCAGATTCGTGGACTTCGATAAGTCCAAGAACAAATTCTGCGGCAACCAGCAGACCGGGGATCGGTATTACTGCATCCCTCGCGTTTACGATCCCATGCCGAGTTGGCTGTTCCACAACAACGGCGATGGCACCTTCACAGACGTTAGCCAGGAGTCCGGGATTGCCAAGTCGTTGGGCAAAGCCTGGGGTGTGGTCGCGTCCGACATTAACAATGACGGACGAATGGACCTCTTCGTGGCCAATGACACGGTGGCGAACTTTCTATTTCTCAACCGGGGCAACGGCAAATTTGATGAGGTCGGACTTCAGGCAAATGTCGGCTACAGCGCCGAAGGCCATGCTCGCTCCGGCATGGGCGTAGACGCCGCCGACTATGACCAGGATGGCTGGACCGACCTGTTTGTCACCAACGTCGATCGCGAGATGTACTCCCTCTACCACAATAATCGCGACGAAACATTCGACGACATGGCCATTCCGAGTGGCATCGGGAGAGTAACCCGGCTGATGAGCGGCTGGGGAGTGAAATACTTCGATTACGACAACGACGGCAATCTCGACCTGTTTCTCGCCAACGGGCATCCCGACGATAAAATCGAAGAGCACTCGACCGAGGTCAAATACTGCGAACCAATGCTTCTGTTTCGCAACAATGGCCGACGATTTGAAGACATTTCTGCTTCCAGTGGTCCGGTTTTCACCAAGCCCTATGCCTCACGAGGCATGGCAGTGGGTGACTTCAATAACGATGGAGCCTTAGACATCATTGTCGGCGTCAACAATGGCGCCCCCTTGCTGGTGAAGAACAATGCCGGGCGACGGAATCACTGGCTGGGATTGAAACTGGTGGCGAAGCAGGCTAATCCCGATGCGATCGGAGCCGTGATCACCTGGCAGGCGGGAGACTTGAAGCGATCAATGTTCAAAACAGGCGGCGGCAGCTACCTCGCATCTCATGATCCGCGCCTCGTCCTCGGGATCGGCTCCCGCCCAAAGATCGACTGGGTAGAAATCAAATGGCCTATGCCCAGTAGGAGGGTAGAACGATTCACCGATCTCTCCATCGACCAATACATCACCTTATCGGAAGGCCGCGGCACGAAAGTCTAATCGGAAAACGACGCCGAGCTCAGGGCGCATCACTCCGTTTCAGCCTTCTTTACGCCGCCCACTGAATCACGGTGTAGGAGCGGGACGGCACTTCAAACCTTGCACGCCCGTTGGCGGTCGAAGGCTTGTCGAAGCTCTGCGGTTTTACTCGTTCAGGTGCATCGAAGCCGTTTACCGCCTTCAGATCGTTTCCGGTCAGCACCTGTGACGCCACAACGCGGCTCTGCGGCTGGTCTTCCCAGACCACCTCGATGGCGTGAGCTTTCGACGAGTCTCGGTTCAGGATGAACAGTGAAGTCTTGCCGTCCTCGGTTGTCGCAACAGCATCAATGTAAGGAACCGCATCCAAGCCCTTCACATCGTACGTCGGTGACTCCACCAGCACATTGAGCACGCGCCCGTGCGCATATTGCAAAGCCCATGCGTACGGATAGTATATTGTCTGCCGGAAGAGCCCGTTTTCGTTGGTCATGATCGGGGCAATCACATTGATCAGTTGCGCCAGGCACGCGACCTTTACACGATCTGCGTTTCGCATCAGGGTATTGAGCATCCCGCCAACCAGCAGAGCATCCTCGAGGTCGTAGATCTCTTCGAGGAGATGTGGCGCCTCTTTCCGATGCCCGTCTACGGCGTCGCCACTGCGGGCGCGATACCAGACATTCCATTCATCGAAGGACAACCAGAGCTTCTTCGGCGACCTCTTGTGTCCCCGCACCAGATCGCAAACCGCCAGAGTCTCGGCGATCTGCTGGTCCATCGTCAAGTTCATGGCCAGATACTTTGCGCTGTCTTCGCCGGTTTCCTCATTGTTCCCGAGATAACGGTGCAACGAGAGTCCGTCCACAAGGTCATAACACTGCTCCAAGACTTCGCGGTCCCACTCCAAATAGGTTGGCATAAACGGGCCGCTTGACCCGCACGCAATCAGTTGCACGGACTTGTCCACGTAACGCATCTGGCGGGCAGTGTCCCGGGCTTTCATGCCGTATGCTGTCGCGGTCATGTGGCCAATCTGCCACGGCCCATCCATTTCATTTCCCAAGCACCAATTCTTCACGTTGTAGGGCTCGGCATAGCCGTGCTTCCGCCGCAAGTCGCTCCACTGGGTGCCTTTGTCCACGTTGCAATATTCCAAAAGAGCAGCCGCCTGCTCAGGAGTCCCAGTGCCAAGATTAAGGCCCATTAGCGGTAACGTTCCCACATCCTTGCACCACCGCATGTACTCGTTGGTGCCAAACTGATTCGTGTTCATGGTGTTCCATGCTTTGTCCAGCACGCGCGGGCGATCCTGCTTCGGGCCCACGCCGTCGAGCCAGTTGTAGCCAGAAACGAAGTTGCCGCCCGGGTATCGAATAATCGGCACACCGAGAGTGCGCACCTCCTGCATCACGTCCTTGCGGAAACCGTCCGAGTCGGACAGCTTCGATCCTCTGTCATAAATTCCCTCATAGATCGCGCGTCCCAATTGCTCAAGAAATGAGCCAAACAAGTTTCGGTCCAGAGCCGAGATGGTACGGCGCCCGTCTATCAGAATGCGGACAGTCTGATCTGCGGTTGACGATGTCTGCGCCGAGACAAGGCGCCCGAAGAAGGTGCTGGAAGACAGAGCAAAAGCGGCGGTAGAAGCTTGTTGTAAGAACCGGCGTCTCGACGGCATAGAGTCGCACTCCATCTTTGCGGCGGCATGCGGACACTGTCATGGCCGCGGCCGCAAGGCGTTTTGGGTAAACGATTACTCAGGCGGCAACAATATACGACGTTGCACATCGAGGGGCAAGGGAAAAGCCGCGACAAATGTCCTAACGAGCGGCCGAGGTACCCCTGCCAGTTAACTGGCGAATTAGCTGAACCTCGGAATCGCGATAGGGCTTCCCGTCCGGGTGAAGCACTTCGTGGAACCACACAGTTGGCTGGTCGAGGATGTAAGGATGACGCCAAGAATCCCATGGGTAGTACGTTTGCGTCTTGCCCGCGACGAAGCCCCAGTTAATGGCTGCCACGTTGTATCTCTTGGCGAGTGGCAAAACAGTATCAAACGTGCTACCGGCACTCCGGGCCATGAATTCTGTGCAGATTAACGGACGGTGGAATTTCTGAAGGAACAAAACTTCTTTTTCGAAGCTCTCCGGCCACCCATAGTTGTGGAAGCTGATCACATCGGAGTCTTCGATTTGAATCTGCTGAGTCTTCGTCAACGCTGACCCGTTCTCAAAGTCGATATCCCAAACACCGCTGGTGAGAGGCTGCGATGGATGCGCTTCCCGCGCCCAGGCGAACACTTTCGGCAGCAATGCTTCCACTAGTTCCTGCTTATTGGCAGGCTCGAGTTTCGAATAGCTGCCGTGATTTGTGTTTGAGGGCTCATTCCATACGTCCCATCCGAGCACCCGGGCGTCACTTGCGAACGCTCCAACAACTCCCGTTACGTAAGCCTTCAACCGGCCTTCCTGCGCAGGATCGGTGAGTGCCACGATGCCCGGAGACTGTACCCATCCGGAGTTGTGAACTCCGGGAATGGGTGGATGCTGAACTCCGAGTCTCGGATTTGGGTCCCAGCACGAATCAAACAGCACAAAGAGAGGCCTGATGTGGTGTCGGGAAGAAATCTCGAGGAATTGATCAATGCGTTTCTTGAAGCCTTCAGGATTTTCCTGCCATAGCAGGTCATGAAGGAATACGCGCATCGTATTCATTCCGAGGCTCTCCGCCCAACCCAACTCCTTCTCAATTTGAGCGGCGTTGAAGGTCTGTGCCTGCCACATCTCGAGTTCATTGATGGCGTCTGCCGGAATGTAGTTGCTGCCGACAAGCCATGGTTGCTCGTCATACCAAGAGTTTGCCTTGCTCTCGGTCCAACGCGGACTCTGTGCAAGCAAGTGGCTCGAAGCGAGCAATGTAAATACGATCGCCGCACAGACTGTAGTGCTTTTTAGAAGCATCGCATCACCCGATACAGAGTGTAGTTGAACAGTAGAGAACGTTCGGCATCTGTAAACGTTTACAGATTTCGCGCAATACATTACCACACCGCTTCATTTCAGGCATACTACGTCTCTGAATCAGGCAGGAGCGCTGGGTCAACATGAGAAACCGTATTCAAGGGAATTCCTGGAGCTTCATCACTTGCCTGCTCATCTATTCTTTGGCCAGCCCTGCAATAGCACAAACCGCAACGGCGACGCTCACAATCGACGCTAGCCGAATCGAGAACGTTCTCAGTCCAACTCTATACGGACAATTCGCCGAATTCATGTTCGAGGATATAAAAGGTGGCTTGTCTGCGGAGCTGATACGCGACCGCGGCTTCGATGAGCAACCGAATGCGTTGGGACTATCCAGATACTGGGAACGCGACCCAGACGACCGGAATGATGACGGTGCCATGCATTTCACGTGGGACGCCGATGTCTATCTTCCCGTCGTCGGTGACCAAAACACGCTCCCGAGCCAGCACTCCCTTCGAGTAGACATTCACGGCGACGTGGCACAGCGACGCGGAATTCGGCAGGGATGGATTCCCATCCGCTCAGGACTCGAGTACCGCGGGTATATCTGGCTGAAAGGTGCGGATTACGCTGGAGACGTTATCGTAACGCTGGAAGCCGATCAGACCGGAGGCGAACAATATGCCAGCGCTACGCTCGTTCAGGTCAACGGTGATTGGCGAGAGTATCGCTTTACTCTGAAACCGTCGAAGTCCGATCCATTGGCAAAAATTGCCATTCTCTTTTCCGGACACGGAGAATTATGGATCGACCAAGTTTCGCTGATGCCTGGCGACGCGGAAGCAGGTGTCCGCCACGACGTTGAAGAGCGCGTAGCGGCTTTACATCCTGGGTTCATTCGTTGGCCTGGCGGAAACGTCGCCCAGGACTATCACTGGCAATGGGGCGTTGGTCCACGCGATCAACGGCCGGTCTGGGTTAACGCATCGTGGGGAAACGAACTGGAGCCCAGCGACTTCGGGACGAACGAGTTCAGCCACTTTACCCGGCGGGTTGGAGCGGAACCATCGATAACAGTCAACGTCGAAGGACGCGGGGCGACCGCCGAGGACGCGGCAGCCTGGGTTCAGTACTGCAATGGTGATGCGCAGTCAAAATATGGTCGAATCCGCGCGGCCAATGGCAGTCCGGAACCATTCCACGTGCACTATTGGGAGCTCGGCAACGAAATATGGGGCGATTGGGTGCGCGGCCACAGCGATGCCAGGACATATGCCAACAACCTCAATCGCTATATCGAAAAGATGAAGGCCATTGATCCCTCGATCAGAATCATCGCCACGGGCGACAACAGCCTTGACTGGAACCGGACGGTTCTGAAGATTGCGGGCCGGAATATCGACTACTTATCTGTTCACCACTATTACGGTGAGAAAGAGATGAAGGGCGACGCGAACAACCTACGGGCGCGCCCACTCCACTACGAGCAGTTCTACCGAGAAATGCAGCAAATGATAAAGGAGATCGTGCCCGGTCGGGACGTCAAACTCGCAGTCAACGAGTGGAATACCTCTCTGCCTCTTCCGGCTCAACACTCCATGGAGTCTGCGATATACGGAGCTCGTTTGATGAACGTTTTTGAGCGAATGGGCAACATAGTTGAGATGAGTGCGGTCTCCGACATGGTCAATGGATGGAGCGGGGGGATCATCCAGGCCAGCCGACATGCTGTATTTGTCACGCCGACCTATCTGGTCAACGAGCTCTACGCCTCTCATCTCGGACGGGAACGACTGGCCAGTACATTGCGCGGACCCAGTTTCGATTCCACGCAGGAAGGCACTGCCGTTCCTGCTATCGACGCCGTCGTGAGCCGCTCCGCAAATGGCCGTCAGATATTCATCAAGATTGTGAATACCGATCCCTCCCAACCTATACCGGCGGAGATCTTGTTGACAGGAGTTCATATCGCAAAGCAAGCGCGCATTGAGACTTTGAACGGCAGCGACTTGAAGGCATCAAATGACTTCACTCATCCAGACCTGGTGCACATCACCACGGACACGATCAGCGCCGGCTCATACTTCAAGATCACGCTTCCCGAACACTCAGTCTCAGTCATCACGGTGGACATAGATCGATGAGGAAACGATTGAGCGTCGCGCGATGGCAACCAATGTAACTCTCGAAGGCAGCGGCTACCCGCTGTGGACAGTTAACAGTACAATTGGCGTCGGCGAGCACCAACAAAACTCGAATTCCGGGCGAATTCTGCCCTGTTAAGGTAAGTCCGTGCGGTAGGGTGTATCAATCAATTTCTATAACACTCCCCTTGAGAGATGCATGACTGGAACTACGAGCCCATTCGGTTCCCATCCCAAACAGGCTGCGCCAACAGCTGAACGCAGGACACAGCTTCCGGCTATTCTCATGGCGCTAGTCACGATCGCGATCGTGGTTCTCGTCTGGACCGGGTCTACGCGGCCTTTTGTGCAAGGCTATGACCCCTTTGGCCACTGGTGGCTATCGACGATTTGCGCCGCGCTACCGGTGGTTGCGCTCCTCGGCAGCCTGGCGATCTTTCGCATGAAGGCTCACTATTCGGCGTTCCTGGGACTGGTCACCGCGATCGTGATTGCTACCGGTTTGTTTCACATGCCGGTCAAAATGGCAGGTATCACGGCCATTTATGGCGCCTGTTATGGGTTGTTCCCTATCGGATGGATAATCCTGAACGTGATTTTCCTCTATCGGATGACACTGGTGACCGGTCGGTTCAAAGTGCTGCAAGAGAGCATGATCGGCATCACCCAAGATACGCGGCTGCAACTCTTGTTGATCGCTTTCTCTTTCGGCGCTTTTTTTGAAGGCGCATCCGGGTTCGGAACGCCAGTTGCAGTAACCGCCACAATTCTGATTGGTCTCGGGTTCCGGCCACTGCAGGCATCGGGGCTATCGCTGATCGCCAACACCGCACCAGTGGCATTCGGAGCGCTTGGCACGCCCATCATAGCTCTCGCTGCGGTCACCGGCTACAGCGAAGTTGTTCTCGGGGCTCAGGTCGGTCGTATCCTGCCATTTTTTTCGGTGCTGGTACCGTTCTGGCTCGTATGGGCGTATGCCGGATCCAAGGGGATGATGGAGATTTGGCCGGCCATTGCGGTAGCCGGGATTAGCTTCGCCATCCCGCAATACTTAGTTTCCAACTACCACGGGCCCTGGTTGACGGACATCGTTGCGGCCCTGTGTTCCATGATCTGCCTCATCGTGTTCCTCAAAATCTGGCACCCCAAGAAGATTTGGGGACACGGGGGACATCAGGAAAGTGAGCAGCGCACTGCTCGGGGCGTGCACGGCTATAGCCGTAGCCAGGTGGTTCGCGCGTGGCTGCCATGGCTTGTCCTCAGCGTCTTCGTTTTTTGTTGGGGTACCACTACCGGGAAGAGAGTCATGAATACCCCGGAAAAGGTCTTCCCTTCCCTTGGCGGTTGGCACACGTTACCAAGCGTGATCACCAACCCACAAATTCCCGTGCCCGGTCTCAACCAGATGGTGCAGCGCGTTCCTCCGGTCGTGGCAAAGCCTTCGACTGAAGCTGCGGTCTTCGGCTTGAATTGGGTCTCGGCAACCGGCTCGGCAATCCTGATCGCGGCGATCATATCCGCCTTCATCATGGGACTCTCGCCTTCCAAGATGGTGGCCATGTGGTGGCAGACCGTCTGGCAATTGCGCTTCTCGCTCGTGACAATTGCGGCCATGCTCTCACTCGGCTTCCTGACTCGTTACTCGGGACTCGACGCCACCATGGGTCTCGCGTTTGCCCGAACCGGACACCTGTACCCGTTCTTCGGTACACTTCTGGGCTGGTTGGGTGTGGCGCTGACCGGTTCCGACACGTCGTCGAACGTACTCTTCGGCAGCCTACAAAAACTTTCCGCTCAGCAGTTAGGGATTTCTTCTGTTTTGATGGCGTCGGCGAACAGCGCCGGCGGCGTCATGGGCAAGATGATCGACGCCCAGAGCATCGTGGTAGCTAGTACTGCTACCGAATGGTATGGACACGAGGGCGACATCCTGCGCTATGTGTTCTGGCACAGTACCGCTCTGGCAGGTCTGGTCGGCCTTTTTGTTTTCCTGCAGGCCTACATTCCCCCGTTTACGAAGCTTGTCGGCCGATGACGGTCAGAAGTAGTCGAAGTGGCGAAGTATCCAATATCGATCATGCCATTCCGTTTGTGATTGCGCTCCTCGAGGCGTTGAGGGCGCTCGTTTCAAGACGACTTCCGGTTTGATAGCATGGCCGCCATGAGACTCCTTCTGGCTCTGTCCGTCCTGCTTTTTGTTTCCGGCCCCGCCGAAAGAAAACGCGAGAATCCACTCGAACACTTGCCGCAGAACATTGAGGTGCTTACCCACTTTGGAGAGCGAGCCGATATATCTCCGGACAACCGACGAGTTGCGTTTATGGACAAAAGTTTCGGCGATGCAATGCTGATCGACTTAAAAACGCGCGTGATTACATGTTTGACCTGCAATGTGCCCGGGGCAGTCTTTCTACGCGTGATGCATCTAGTCACGGGAGACTACATCCTCATTGGTCCCGACCACTTCGAAGACGTCCACACGAGCCGCACTCGCGACAATGAACTATGGTTCCTCAGCAAGGAGCCGGGAGCGAAGCCGGTCAAGCTTGGGCAGAAAATGAGCGAGGGGGCGGCCATCTCCAAGAAGAGTCTGAAAATAGCATTTTCCCAGTTGCCAGAGCAGGCCGCAGATCTCATGCCGAACTCATCACGGCTGATTATCGCTGATCTCGACCTTTCCAGCAGTGTGCCAACGTTAACCAACGCGAAAACCGTGTACGAAAGCAAAGATCACAAATGCATTCTTGAAGCCCAGGATTTCTACGACAACGACACGAAGATGATCTTCACCTGCTACGAACCACCCCACGGCGGGTCGGTTATGGGAATTGATTTGCGGACCAGAAAGGTAACGAACTTCTCAAAGGCTCCGGAGACGTACAACGAGCCAGAAGGCATTTTCCCGGATGGCCTCTACACAACTGTAGAAGCAGACCGCCAATGCGCGTGGCTTGGAGGGCAACGCGGCTCTGGCAACATCGATATTTGGAAGCTCAAGCTAGATGGCACTGGAAAGGACTTAAGCCGGCTAACGCACTTCAACGACTACGTTGGCGGGAAGGCCTCTAATCCCGTGGTGTCGACCGATGGCCGGTTCATGGCGTTCCAAGCGGCAAGGACCGGAGACGCAGCTGGTGTAGGTTACGGGGTTCTAATTTACTGGTTCAGTGGTCCGGAAACCAAACGTGCCAAGCGGTAAGCAATCGGCGTATCTTAGGTTACGGTCAGTGACCGGATCGACCAATTCTCAGAGTCCGCCATCGTAAAGCGGGTCTTAACCGGAGAGTCGTCCGTCGCGAGGTTTTGGTGGTCGCCAGTTCTGACGCCTACCCTATCGAGGTAGCACTCTGGCGTCTCGTCGCGAATCGTATTGTATCTCAGTACTTGCACACGCGAGGCACGCAAACTGGGAGCTCGCGCGGCCGTTCAGTCGTTTTTTCGACTGACTGATAGTCAGTCGAGAAAGGTCCATGCCAGCTAGCAAATCTGGCACACCGGCGGCACACCATACTCGAGCCGACGCATGACTTCCGGGTTGCGCGTCACCTCGCAGTATCTCTCTGGCCGCACCGAGCTAGGTCTCTCGAAGCGGCCTTTCACGAGTTGATGGGCCGAAGCAAGGACCACAATTACGGCAATGATGAGAAGGGGTCGATCGCTAGAAACAATAATGATTTGCCCATGTCGAAGATCCCAAGAAGGGAGCTATCTCGAGAGAGATCAGCATCCGGAGCCTCCCGTCTGCCCGAGCATGGCAGGCAAGATGTGCTTGGAGGGCACGGTCATGTTGCTGGCTACGGTTGCGCCTGACGGCACTGTGAATTCCTTGCAAGTTCGCGGCGGGCACCCCTTGATCGCGAAATGCTGCTGAGTCGCGGTATACAAATGGAAATGCTGGATCATCTTTGAAATGAAATAGTGAGCGTTGGCCCGCAACTGCCGCTTCCACCAGCAAGAAACGCAGCAGCGCATTCTTGCTTGCTGAGGTGAGAGAGCGCCGCCGATCCCCGACAGTAGGGCACCTGAGCGGCATCGAGGTCGATTACACAAGCTCGAAGCCAGGAAGTCGGAGTGCCCTTTGGTCAAAGGTCAGCGTGCGAGTGCATCCTGCCCGCGCTCCGAGCTGTACGATCAGCGCATCCGCGAATGATCCGCGCCCCTGTTTTAGCGCAACCATGGCAGTGAAGACTTCCTGCTCGTTTTCGATTGCCAGAACCTCAACCTGCAGCAGGCGTTCGACGGCGGTTGCGATTTCCTGATCTGTCAGACCATAAGCGCGATCCAGTACCCATACGGTTTCGACCATTGCCACGACGCTGACAAAGCCGGGATTCTTCGGTGTCAAATGACGTTCAAGCATCTCTGTGGCCTTGGCTGATTGTATCGCGTCGTCCTGGGTGAGATAGCGTATCAGAACGTTGGTATCGAGCCCGATCATCGGCGGCGCCGTCGCGGATTTAGACTCAAAGCACCCTCCGCAACCGCTTCAGTCATTTGCCCGGTGGTCACTGGTCGCGTTTTCCAGGATTTGACGATACCACGTATTGCCGAAGCAGAGAGTTTCGGCAACAAGACTACACTGCCATCAGGATGCACGAAGAACTTAACCCGATCACCCGGCCGCAGCCCAAGATGTTCACGGATAAGTTTCGGGATGGTGGCTTGACCCTTGACGGTGATCGCAGATTCCATTTCCCCTCCATTACATATTTACAAATGTAATACCACGACTGCAGTCTAGTCAAGCCGGCAATCACCCAAAGGCCGGCACCCTTAGCATCCCTCGGGGCAGGGTCTCTTCTCGGTGGCCCGCCCTGCTGTTGCTCCGTGCGACCATCTTGCTAACCTTGCAAGCCCGTAATCGGACGCAGTCGGCTCGACAAACTAACTATTCAGGGGAAGAATCCGCACGCGACAGAATTTCGACTTCCGGCCGACTCGGAGTTTCGGGCCCGTGGTGTGGGCGCCGTTCCGCAGAACCGTCGCGAGTGTGGGTGGATTTTAAGAGGCCCCTTTATCGCGTACTGCAGAAACAATTCGCGCGAGCAGTCGCGAACCACTCTCGTTCTTAAACGACAACAGTGAGAAACTGCCGGGCTGCTCGCCGTGCCCAGCCTATTGTCCTTACTGGGGCGACGAAGTGCCCCATCTGCTGGATTCTCCCTATCGGTATTTCAGATCTCTGCATTTTGCATTCTTCGCCGCCTTCCGTTCGCTTTCGAGAGTGTATTCTCCGAAGCCTGGAAATGTTTGACGGTACAGTGCTCGAATCCTTCTGGGAACTCGCGATCGCGAGAGAATCGGTATCGCAGAACAGATATGTTCCTTTCTTTCCGATCTCGGGAATCGCTTCCGAGTTTGCTTCCTAATCGTGATCTCATTTTCCGTTCGCGGAAAATGCAAGGTTCATTGTCAGCCGGGCAACAGATCGATTGATTTCGCTGTTGGACTCGGCGTGCCACCGATTTTTCAGGAGCTATGCGTGAAGTGAAGTAACCTGGAACCGAGACGGAACAGCTCGAGTGCTGAACCAAGCAGCGCACGCTGCTGTGGCGAAGAAAGGCCGTCACTTTCAGGTTGCATTCCGGCGTCTGCTACCCCGCCTAGGCTATCATTCCGCCATCTGGGCCGTTGCCGATCGACTCGGTTGCGTAGTTCAGAAGATCTTGTATCAAGGGGTGCGATTCGCCAGGGCGCAGGCCGCTGAAGTGGTTTTGTAAAGTCATCCCTTACCCGGTGAGGACATTGCCTGGCGATGCCTTTTGCGCAATAGGTCCGAGTGCGCGTTAAGCTTCTAGAAATTGGACTAAACGCGACACACCGACCCATTTGCGCTTACGGAACAATACTTCTCCAAGAACGACGCGCGGGAGAAGCACATAATATGGTTTGAAGAGTCCGCACATTTTCCTTTCTATGAGGAACCGGCAGCCTTCGCTCGGGAAATGCGAGGCGTGCTCACAGCCACCCAGCCTTCAAAATAAATAACGAAGGAGCTGTACTAATCATTCCCTCGGGAAGTTCCTCTACTTAACCCATGAATCAGAGGACAATACGTACGAGTTCGCCCTCGACTCTTCCACCGGCGCGGGGGCAGCGATCGATCCTTGGGGGACAATTTCTGTAAGTTGCTAACGTCCTCGGGTATCAGATCGAATCGCCGACCGGAATTCTTATGCCGCTGGCGGCTGGGCAGTTTGCGACGGGTCAGCTCCGTTTCGATGGTATTCGGTCCGTCGAGAAACTCCGTATACATGGCCTGCCAGGGCGGCGGTGTCTACGGCCACGCCTTCGATGTGAATACCGGCATGTTAACGGCACTTCCCATTTCGCCGTTCTCGGCCATCGAGTCGGAAAAGGAATCGTTTAAGGGATAGGCGAACTGGACGGTTGTACCGCCGGACGAGCCAGTCGCTCAAGATGCAATCCCAGCTGCTGGCGTTGCTGTAGCGCCCGAGCTGCATTCCTGCTTTGCTCCACCACCTGCTTGTGCTTGCGGACCATTTCAGGATGCCGCGCATTCGTGACCTGTTTCTCGGCGGCCTGGCCAAACAACTCAGGAGCGATATAGTAGCCACGTTCCTGCGGGCTCTTTTCTTCTTCCACCGGAATGCGGTGAGCATTTGCCCACGCATCCTGGCGGGTGCCTGTGACCTGCCAAGAGACTCTCATGCCAGGCTTGCCTCCGGCAATCGCGAAGTGGTTCCCCGAGACTTCCTGTGAGATATACAGGTTGGGGCCCGGTCCGCCGATGGACGTGAGCTGGTAGCGGAAGTCCTTGTTAAGAGCATCAAACCAATCGGGCAACTGCACCGCGGCTTCACCGTTTCCGTCGAGCGTAACAACACCATCGTAAATGTTCTTCATGTCGGGCGATTCAACGAACGAGTGGTAGAGGTACTTGTTGGCAGGATCGAGCGGGTGGTCGATTTTGAAAGAGCCGCTGGACTTGGAGAGGTTGCCGAACACACTCACGTCGCCTTCGAAGAAAGCGGCGATGCCACTTCCTGGCCAAACCACCATGCCGTCGCCGGAACCAGCGCAGCAACCTCCGAAGAAGACGCCGCCGGTACCATCAAAACCTCCGGAGGCGCCAAGGCCGCCGCTGCCGTGAACGCCATCGCCGCCGCTGAAGCCGGCGTCAAAGGTTTCCTGGCCTAGAGCGATCAGACCGACGTTGCTATTGTCGCCGGCAGGCGGATTTATGAAGACCTGGGTGCCACCGAACTTCTCCGTCGAGTTCCCCATGCCTATGGTTCCATCCTGGTAAATCGACATGCGTGCTGCGAAGTTCGTGTAGAAGTCGAGGCCGAACTGGTTGAAGAACGAATTGGCGCGGTTTGAGGTAATCGACTCGCCACTTCCGGTCCCGCCAAAGATCACACCAGGGGCGAAAGAGGAGTTATTCGTGCCGGTCACATCAGGAAAAATGCTGCCGACCACTGATTGGCTCGCATTGAAAGTGTTCGCGGCCGCTAGCAGCGGGACCTTGGTGGTATCGAGATTCAGAGTTGTGTTGCCACCAAGCGGCACCGAGCCGCCGCCGATCAGGTCCGTGCCTGCAGTCACCGTCAACGACGAGTGCTGCAGCATTGCGTTAGTCACACCCCCGGTGGCGATGCTTAGAGTTCCGCTGGTGGTAATGGGGCCTCCGGTCAGTCCGGCGCCGCTGCCCACGCTAGTGACGGTTCCCGTGCCGGTGCCCAGGGTCTTGCACACCCACGACGTCCCGTTGTATTGCAAAACCTGATTGGCGACGCACGCTTTCAGGCCGATGGTATACGTGCTGCCCAGGTTCATGGTTCCCGGAACGGTGAGTCCTCCCGTCGCACTCGAATTCAGAATGATCTTCGAGTTCTGCAGCATGACATTAGTGATGCCTGCCGTGGGAACCTTCAGGTTCAGGATGCCGGTCGTGCCACCGCCCGCGAGGCCGCTGCCGGCCGCCGTTGTGATGCCCGTGATCGTCCCCGTTCCTGGAAACTTCTGTCCGGTAATGAATGTGACTTTGCCCGTCGAATCGATCTTAAACGACGTTCCGTTGACCGCGACCGTCGGGTCGGTGCTCTTCGGGAACAACGTCAAAGTGTCGCGAACGTCAGTCTTGCCATTGACATCGAGAGTCGCGGCCGGCGTCGTGGTGCTGAGGCCGATCTTCGAACTTTGCTGAAACATGATCGAATCGAGAATATCGCTCGTCGAATCCCACATCGGAATGAAGTTGATCACGCCTTTGCCGGTGACCGCGGGATTCGCAGGCGGCGCGGTGGTAGCGGCGGATGTGTGGGACTTGCCGGTCGCCGCACTGCTGGACGTGGCGTTGGTTGCATTCTTTCCATTTGCCAGCATAAACGCGGATGCCGGCAGACCGCCGATCGTGTCGGCGTCGGCCGCCTTCATGGCGTAAGGCACCGACACAAGCAAAACCCGAGGCTGCTCTGCCTGGCCCGAAATCTGCACACCCAGCCACCGTGCTTCGCTGTTGGCGAACGAGTCTGACAGTGATGATTCGAGCTTGGTCGCACCCAGATTCACACTGTACTTTCCAGTCTTATCGGGAGTGATGTTCTGCGTCTCGATCCACAGCGGGACTCCGCCCTGCTCGTCTCTGTATAGCAAGAACGTCACCCCGGTGATTCCGGTCAACGGCCTGCCGCTGCTGTCTCTCAGTACACCGCTGTAATTGATCAGACTGGGTATGACGCCGTTAGCTGTGGATGTCGTTGTCCCTGCGGCGGCTTTGGTGTCCTGCGCAAAGCCGCTGACCGTCATACTGCATAAGACTATGACTAGGCTCCATTCGAGCCCCGATTTTGCAAGCTTCATGGTTTTTTATCCTCCCGAGGGATTCGTGCACCTCGCTCCCGAGCAAGCCGGTTGCTGTAGGACTAACAAGCCGATGTTTCTCAGCAGGCCCTAATTCCGGAGCAGAACTAAACTTCGCCAGATGACGCTCAAAGCAGTCTCGAAATTCCCGGTGGCCTCGAATGGAGTTCGCTCGAGCCTTACAGTCTGCATGTCCAGATGAATCGCCGGGCATTCTGACATGAAGTCACGCAGCAGGCAATTTCCATTCAGGAGAATAGTGCGGGAAAATGACGTAACGTTTCACTCATTAGTCGTACTCGTCCAGCGACTTGAAGATAACTAGAAAAAACGCCGTGGTGTAAGCGACTGCATATCCGTGGTGCTTTGTTTTGCGACGGTATCGCACGGGGACTTGTACGGTCACAATTTGATTGACAACGCCAACGTTGTTGGGGGAGGCGATTTTCTCGCCAAAAAACCTTCGTGAAAGGTCACCAAATTCACCGCCTTCATTGACCCGTTTTGCAGACGTAAGATTCGCGCCAGTGATCTAACAAACCATGTCGCGCTAGCCAATCATCGAAAAGCTCGGTGGCGGCCGGAATGGTTGTGGTCTACAAGGCCGAAGATGCCCGCCTCGGACGCTTCGTCGCGGTTAAGTTTCTGCCGGACAATGGAACTTGGGCGGCCTGGCTCTACGATCTGTTCCAGCCGCATGTTGCCAAGTAAGTGGTGTACAACCGGTGGCGCCTGAATTGATCTGAAGAAATTAGCTTAAATGAAAGGTCTTGAACCTCATTCTCCCTATTAGCGGCGAGGTGATTATGTCGAAAATCATTGTGTTCCACGTACCCACCAGCTTCAGGAAGAAAGCAACGAAGCGGATCTCGTCGGAACTGTACGGAAAGCTAATCCCGTTCGGCTTACCACAAAAGAAGTCGGCGTAAGGCTTCAGGGCGCGACCAAGAAAAGGCGGAGGACAACTGACCAGAGGGGGCGAGTGTTGTCAAGAGGCCATAGCTCAAAACCCCGTCATGACGCGTCTATCTCCGCCAGAATTTGGCGTAAGAACGGATCGACTCCAGCTTGTCTTCCCGAAGGCCGCCCAACTCTTCCTCTTTGGGTCGGCTTCTTGCAAGAGTCCCACAGACGTGCGTGAGTTGCGAGGAAAGATAGTCGTACTTGCGGTCAATGTCTTTGCGGCGTTGGGTAAGGTAGCGTTCCAAGTCCCACAGATCCGCGGCGCTATGTTCCGGCCATCTGTTGTGCTCCTTGAATCACCTGGTGCAGCGTCGAAGGCGCGGGCGATGGCGTTATCTGACGTCGACCAACTCTGGACTCAACAAGCCCGAGTCGGCGGCTTCGTGAGCGAGTCGGCGCACAGCTGCGATGCTAGCGATGAGGCTGGACGGGCAAGTCACCAAGCAACTGTGGGCCGTTGCACAGCTATGCGGAAGTTCTCCAGATAAATTGATACCTCTTCACACTAGCTCCATGGACGTTTTTCCCTTTCCGGTTCAAGATCGCGTCACTTTCCCCTCTGGAAGCAAATTAAACCGGGAGCCGACTTATGAATCTGAACTACGGTCGCAGCGTACGCGAGTTTGTACAAGTTTCTTACATCGGCAGTGAAACGCCTTTTCACGCGCGAACACTATTCCGTTAGCGAACCTGACCTTCGGGCTCGTGTTATGCGCAGGGCGTCGATGCTAGGCGTGTGTTGGGACCAGCTCTCTCCTAGCAGTCACGGAGAACCGAAACAGAACTAGGCAACAATCGAAACAAGGGGGCAACAATGTCAGCCATACGCAGCTTTTCATTCACATCCCGGAAAAACCTCGTTTGCCTTTTGCTTTTCGTACTCGCGGCGGTCGTGTCGTCGCCCGCGCCTATTCGTGCGCAGTCGCCGGGTTCCAATTCTCCGAAAAACATTTTGGGGCCTGGCCAGCCAGGTCATGGTAAAGGCCGTTTAGTCAATCCACGCAAGCTGCCAAAGCCGACCGGCAAGCAAAAGCCAATGATGGTGGAATCCGAAGAGCCGGAGGGCTACGCGCAAGCCAAGGAACTCGCCAAGACCGAGTCCTTGCCAATAAAGGGCCCCGTTTCGCACCCGCGCCTTATCATCAAGGGTCCTCGCAGGCCGGTGAAACTCGGCTCCAAATACGGTTCTCCAGCACCACCGCGCCCGGGCGACCGCCCGCTCCCAGGCCAAGAACAGCCCATCTTCGGCAACGGCTTCCTGCTCGATCAAGAACAGTTCGTCGGTAACCAATTTTGCGATGTCGGTTCCTCGTGCTTTGCGCCGCCCGATACGCAATTGGCAGCCGGCTTCAACGAGGTCGTGGAGCTCTCCAACGACACGATGCGTGTCTTCTCGAAGGGTGGCGCTGTGCTTCAGACCAACGACTTAACACCCTTCTTTTTCGCGGCTGCCGACCAAACGGCGACTGACGGCAAAGTTGTCTTCGATGCGGCTAATGGCCGCTACTACATGGCGGACTTGTTGGTCAATCGGACCGGAACGACGGTTACGGGCAGCCAAGTCAAGTTGGGAGTCTCGCAGAGCTCTGATCCGACCGGGTCGTGGTGCGTCTACACCTTCGGCTTCTTCACAAAAACAGATGGAACGGTGCTAGATCAACCAAAGCTCGGTTTCAGCGACGACAAGATCATGATCACCGATAACGAGAACGGCGGTACTCCGGAAGATCTCGACATCCTCCAAAAGAGTGACGTCCTGGCAGGCTGCGGGGGCTTAGCGGGGACAGCGTTCACGAACAGCGCCTTCAACCTAATGCCGGTAATCTCGCTTTCGTCGACCGCTGATATGTTTGCCGTCTACAATTTTCAATCCTGTTTTATCTTCTGCTTCGCTCAGAATGCGGGTATCCTCGACATTACCGGGACGCCGGCGGGGGGCAATGTCAGCATTGCCGAGACTGACAAGGGAATCAACTTCCTGAATATTCCTCCTCAAGGCGTCCAGCCACCTTTTTCGAGCGGTGGCACGGCGCCGATCGATACCAGCGATAATCGCTACCAAACAGCGGTCTTCCAGTTCGGGCATATCTGGGCCGCCGCCGATGATGCGTGCAACCCGGGTGACGGCAACCACGCCTGCATGCGCTTCGATGAGTTTGACGCGACCAATGGCTTCAACGTTCTAACCGACATCGAGATCCAAAGCCAGGGCCAGGATCTCTACTATCCCGCACTCTCGCTCGACTCTTCAGGAAACATCTTCTTCGTCTACACTGTCTCCTCGTCGACAATGTTCGCGACCGTGCAGACTGGTGCCACCAGTCTGCCGTTCGGTGGTTCGTTCGCGGCATTCAACAATTTCTCCGGCGACTCGACCTATCAATGCACCTTCTGCTTTCAGAGCGACGGCGTAACCCTTCGTCCTCGCTGGGGCGACTTTTCGGGTGCTGGCCAAGACCCAAATAACCCTTCGACGATCTGGCTCGCCGGCGAGTTCGGCGCCACCAGTTCACTGTTTCAGGGGTCGGACGGCTGGAGCACAGGCATCGTGGCCCTAACCTTCGACATACCCTTCGCCGTTTCCGCCTTCCCATCGGTAGGGCCCGGCAGCGGCGGCACGTTCGTGGACATTCGGGGCGGCGGTTTCGTCAATGGAGGTACAAGTGTGTTCTTCGGCGGAGCGGCCTCGCCGTTTGTTAGCTTCATCTCGACCGATGAGGTCATTGCGGAAACACCGGCCGAGGCGCCTGGCCACACAGGTGTTGCCCCTGACACGGCCAACGGCTTCGGTTTCGACTTCACGTTCGGGTTCGATTTCCAACCTAGTGTGACCGGAGTAAGCCCAAATACCGGACCCACCTCCGGGGGTAACTCTGTCACGATCAGTGGATCAGGATTCACGGGGGCCTCTAACGTCAATTTCGGGGGTGTTGGAGCCGCCTTTACGGTTAACAACGATGGGAGTATTAAGGCCACAGCCCCGCCGGGTGCGGCAAGTACGGTCGATGTGACCGTCATTACGAATGGGGAAACGAGTCCAACCTCGTTCTCCGATCTGTACACCTACGTCGTCAGGCCGACAGTGACCGGGGTCAGCCCGAATGCTGGGCCCACATCCGGCGGTAATGCTGTCGGGATCACGGGAAGTGGCTTTTCCAGCGCCTCAACCGTCGCCTTTGGTGGCGTCGGGGCCAGTTTCTCTATCAATAATGACGGAAGCATCACCGCGTTTGCGCCGGCACATGCGGCTGGTACAGTCGACGTGACGGTGACCTCGCCAGGTGGGACGAGTGCCGCGGTCGCTGCCGACCACTACACCTATGACGCCAAGCCGACGGTCAGCAGTTTGATCCCGGCGACGGGTCCGATTGCAGGTGGAAACACGGTAACCATCAACGGCACAGGCTTCGTGTCGGGCGCGGGGGTCAAATTCGGTGCCACTGCATCCGCCACCGTCA
>Ga0207693_10000499_pt1 | contig 35458 bp, 35 predicted proteins | sample LARL81metaG_FD_184347 | JGI IMG/M metagenome (GOLD analysis project Ga0207693, IMG submission 184347) | Corn, switchgrass and miscanthus rhizosphere microbial communities from Kellogg Biological Station, Michigan, USA - LAR L8-1 metaG... | ecosystem: Host-associated > Plants > Roots >... | reverse complement strand
GACGTTGCGGAGACCGTCCTTGACGATCGCCTGAGCCAGGACGGTCGCGGTCGTCGTGCCGTCGCCGGCGACGTCGTTCGTCGACGTGGCGACCTCACGGACGAGCTGCGCGCCCTGGTTCTCGAAGACGTCCTCGACCTCGATCTCACGTGCGATCGTGACGCCGTCGTTCGTAATCGTGGGCGCGCCGAACTTCTTGTCGAGCACGACATAGCGCCCCTTCGGGCCAAGGGTGACCTTGACCGCGTCGGCGAGGATGTTCACGCCACGCTCGAGAGCACGGCGCGCGTCCTCGTTGAACTTCAGCTCCTTGTGAGCCATGTGTTTTCGATACCTCCGTTAGGACTTCGCGCCCGCGAGCTCGCGGTCGCCGATGACTTTTGCGAGGACGTCGGACTCGCGGAGGATCAGAACCTCGTCGGTGCCGACCTTGATCTCCGTTCCGCCGTACTTGCTGAAGATGATCTCGTCATCCTCGGCAACGTCCATTGGGATGTGCTTCCCGTCTTCGTCCCGACCTCCGGGGCCAACAGCGAGGACTCGGCCGCGCTGCGGCTTCTCCTTGGCTGTGTCGGGCAGCACGATGCCGCTGACGGTCTGCTCCTCTTCATCGAGGACTTCGACGATCAGACGGTCACCAAGCGGCTGCAGGTTCATCCACACTCCTCCTGTTCAGACGACTTTGTGACAACCATTGGCACTCTCACCGTGAGAGTGCCAGGGCATCCTAGCGCGGGTCGGCCTCCTACTGCAAGCCGGAAGCGGCCCTGTGTTACAAAGTCCCGGTGCGCCGGGAGTTCTCTGCTGGAGGCGTGGTCGTCCGGAGCCTCCGTGGCCGCGCGGTTGTGGCCGCCATCAGGCCGGGTGGAAAGCCGGAGGGCACATGGGCACTGCCGAAGGGCCTGATCGGCCCCGGCGAGCGGGCCGAGGTCACGGCGCTCCGTGAGGTGAAGGAGGAGACCGGAGTCGAGGCGACCCCGGTGGAGAAGCTCGGCGACGTCCGCTACGTCTACACCTGGGCCGGGGAACGGGTCTTCAAGGTGGTCAGCTTCTTCCTCTTTCGCTACCGGGCCGGCCGCCTCGGCGACATCCCTCCGGAACACGCCCACGAGGTCGCGGAGACTCGCTGGCTCCCACTCGAGGAGGCGCCCGAGCTTCTCGCCTACAAGGGCGAGCGGGAGATCGCGGCAAAGGCGCTCGAGCGGCTCTCGCGTTAGGCTCCGCGCGTGAGCGAGCCGGAACAGCCGGAGCAGACGACCCCCGCCTATGTGCCGGAATCCCGGTTGCAACGCGGGGTTCGCTACTCGCACCGGACCGGCCTGTACCTCTCGCTCGCGATCGCGCTCGCGACGATCGTGTTCCTGATCCTGTTGATCGCTCGCAACACGCGCCACGTGAAGCTCGATTACGTGTTCGGGAGCACCAAGACCGGGCTCGTCTGGCTGGTCATCATCAGCGCGATCACCGGCTGGGTCCTCGGCATCGTGACCGCCTTCCTCATCCGCCGGCGCACCCGCCCGCGCCAACCCGCGTGAACGAGGCCATGTACGCACTCAACTTCTACTCACCGATCGTCGCGGAACAGCTGCGGAGCGGTCGCAAGACGGCGACGATCCGCCTGGGCGACAAATCCGCGAAGTACCGGAAAGGGATGATCGTCCAGGTACTAGCGGGGGCGCGGTTCAGCCCACGTGAGCGAGTCTTCAACGCAGTGATCGACAAGGTGGAGGTGAAGCTCCTCGTTGACCTTTCCCCTCGCGAAGTCGAGCACGACAACCCGGAGATCAGACGCACGGAGGACATGGCGTCCTTCCTCAGCCAGCTGTACAACCGCGAGGTCACGCCCGACGACACGGTGACCGTGATTCGCTTCAGCCAGATCCGCTAGCGGCGGCGGATCCTCGTCCCGAACAGCTCGGGATCACGCAACTGCGTCCCACAGGACTCGCAGTCGACCGCGAAGATCGAGCTGAACGGCGCGTTGCACGAGGGACAGCGGCGCAGCATCGCGCCGCCGCACTGCGGGCACTGCTCCGGAACGTCGGCCTCGAAGTCGTCGAACCAGCGGCGAGCCCCACCGCAGCCGAGACAGAAGGCCACCCAGTCGCCGAGCACCTTGCGGCGCTCTTCTCGCAGCCAGTCCGACGCCTTTCCCATCGGGGCGATGGTAACCCCAGTCGTTAGAGTGCCACCGCTATGGCCATCGCCAGGGAAGCCGAGCCGGTCGGCTCGCTGAAAGAGGTTCGAGAGGCAGGACTCGACCGCGGGGATCTCCTCGGCGTCTACAGCAACATGCTGATGACCCGCGGGATCGAGGAGCGCGGTCACATCCTCTATCGCCAGGGCAAGATCCCCGGCTCCTTCTATACGGGACGGGGAAACGAGGCCGGCTCCGTCGGGGTCGCGACCGCGATGGGCGCCGACGACGTCGGCACGCCGCTCCACCGCGACATGGGCGTCCACATCGTGCGCGGTGTCGAGCCGTGGCGGATCTTCGCCCAGTACATGGGACGGGCAGACGGGCCCACGAAGGGCAGGGACGGGAACGTCCACATGGCCGACTCGAAGCTGGGGCTGATTGCGATGGTCAGCCATCTGCCGGCGATGCTCCCGGTCGCGGTGGGCTGCGCGCTCGCCTTCCGCATCAGGGAGGAGAAGCGCGTCGCGGTCGGCTGGTTCGGTGAAGGAGCGTCCGCGCGCGGCGACTGCCACGAGGCGATGACGCTCGCCGGCGTCCGCAAGCTGCCGGTGGTCTTCGTCTGTGACAACAACCAGTGGGCGTACTCGACGCCGACGCACCTGGAGTTCGCGACCGGCCACGTCGCCGACCGCGCCGAGTCCTACGGCTTCGAGGGAGTCGTCGTCGACGGCACCGACGTGCTCGCCGTCTACCGAGAGGCGAGCCGCGCGATCGAGAAGGCTCGCGCCGGCGGCGGCCCGACCCTGATCGAATCGGTCACGCTGCGCATGGAAGGGCACGCAGTGCACGACGACGCGTTCTACGTCCCGAAGGAGATGTTCGAGAAGTGGGCCGAGAACGATCCGATCGAGCGCTTCCGTACGTGGTTGCGCGAGAACGCCGACATGTCCGACGAAGAAGAGGACGAGATCTCGGCGGGGATCAAGAAGGCGCTCAACGACGGGCTCAAGCGCGCAGAGGAGTCCCCGCTGCCGGACCCGTCCACGCTGACCGAGGGTGTCTACGCGACACCGGAAGACCTCGACACGCCCCACCACAAGTAATGGCCGAGCTGACGTATCTCCAGGCGATCTCCGACGGGCTGCGCACCGAGATGCGCCGGGACAAGCGCGTCTTCGTGATCGGTGAGGACGTCGGCGTGTACGGCGGCGCATTCAAGGTGACCCTGGGCTTTCAGGAGGAGTTCGGACACTGGCGGGTGATGGACGCCCCGCTGGCCGAAACGGCGATCGTCGGCGCGTGCACGGGCGCGGCGATGATGGGCTTGCGCCCCGTCGCCGAGATGCAGTTCGCCGACTTCATCTCCTGCGCGTGGGATCACCTCGTCACCGTCGCGGCGAAGCAGCGCTACCGCGCCGGAACACCGGTTCCGATCACCGTCAGGCTCCCTTCGGGAGGCGGGTTCTCCGGCGGGCCGTTCCACTCACAGAACCCGGAGTCGTCCTTCGCCCACATCCCGGGACTGAAGTGCGTCTGCCCGGCGACGCCCGAGGACGCGAAGGGTCTCCTGATCAGCGCGATCGAGGACCCGAACCCCGTTCTCTACTTCGAGCACAAGCACCTCTACCGGCGGATCAAGGGCGAGGTTCCGGAGGAGCGGTACACGGTGCCGCTCGGCAAGGCGCGCACGCACCGCGAAGGCAGCGACATCTCGCTGATCACGTGGGGCGCGATGGTCTACACCGCCGAAGAGGCGGCGCAGCAACTGGACGACGACGGCGTATCGGTGGAGATCATCGATCTGCGCACCGTGATGCCGTGGGACAAGGCGGCGGTTCTCGAGTCGGCGCGAAAGACCTCGAAGGTGCTGGTGCTTCACGAGGACACCCGAACCGGCGGCTTCGGGGCCGAGATCGCGGCAACTGTTGCGGAGGAGGCCTTCGAGGATCTCGACGCGCCTGTACGTCGGATCGCGGCGCCGGACACGCCGGTGCCGTTCTCGCCGCCTCTCGAAAAAGCCTTCATCCCGCAGGTCGACGACGTCACGAAAGGCTTGCGCGAGCTCGCGGAATACTAAGGAGAACCGATGGCCACCACCGAGACAGTCGACGTCGTGATGCCGCAGATGGGTGTGTCCGTCTCCGAGGGCACGATCACCAAGTGGCTCAAGCAGGAGGGCGAGCAGGTCGAGGCCGATGAGCCGCTGCTCGAGATCTCGACCGACAAGGTCGACACGGAGGTGCCGAGCCCGGGCTCCGGCACGCTGACGCAGATCCTCGTGCAGGAAGGCGCCACGGTCGATGTCGGAACGAAGCTCGCAGTGATCGGCGCCGAGGGCGGCGGGGCGACTTCGGCGGACGACGTCCCCGAGCCTGCCACTGCACGGGCCGCCGCCGAATCGGCAGCCGTCTCCGATGCGCCGGAGACCCCGACGGCCGAGACGGTCGAGGAGGCGACGCCCGCGCCGTCGGCGGCGAGCGAGACGACGGAGCCCTCGTCCACGAACGGCAAGACCTTCGTGTCGCCGGTCGTGGCGAAGATCGCGTCCGAGCACGGCGTCGATCCGAGTCAGGTGGAGGGGACCGGTCGCGGCGGCCGCGTGACGAAGAAGGACATCCTCAACTTCATCGAGTCGGGCGGCAAGGCTGCGCCCGCCGCGACACCCGCGCAGACCCAGGCACCGAGCGCGCCGGCTCCGACACCGATCGCGGCGCCGCCTCCGGCAGTAAAAGAGGCGCCCGCACCCGCGGCGGCTCGCGCGCCGTCGCAACCCGGCGAGAGCTTCGAGCCGATGACGGCGATGCGCAAGGGGATCGCCGAGCACATGCGGCGCTCGCTCGACACGTCCGCGCACGTTACGAGCGCGATCGAGGTGGACATGTCGAGAGTGAGTGCGATCCGGGCGAAGCTCAAGAAGGAATATCAGCAGAGCTATGGCGTCAACCCGACGTATCTCATCTTCGTTGCGCGCGCGGCAGCCGAGACGTTGCACGAGTACCCGTGGATCAACGGCGAGATCCGGGGCGACCAGATCGTCACGCGCAGCTACGTCAACCTCGGCTTCGCCGTCGAACTGCAGGACGGCAAGGGCCTGATCGTTCCGGTCGTCAAGGACGCCGAAACGCTGAACCTGCTCGGAATGGCGAAGGCCGTCACGGACATCGCGCAGCGCGCCCGCGACAAGAAACTGCTGCCGGACGAGGTTCAGGGCGGGACGTTCACGATCACGAATCCCGGGGGCTACGGCACGTTCCACGGGACGCCCGTGATCAGCCAGCCCCAGGCGGCGATCCTTGGCACGTACGCAGTGGTGAAACGCCCGTGGGTCGTGCAGGACGAGCTCGGCGAGGACGTGATCGCCATCAGGCCGATCATGAACCTGACGCTCACGTACGACCACAGACTCGTCGACGGTGCCCTTGCCGGACGCTTCCTACGCGACCTCCGTGAGAAACTCGAGACCTGGGACGAGTCGGCTTACTAGCCCCGCGAAAGCTTTGCTTTCGCGGTTGATTGGTTACGGCGCTTCGCGCTGAACGTGCGCGGGCAAAGCCCCGCGCACTCCTCTGGTGGTTCTGCTCGGCGCCTGTTCCCTTCCGTGCGGGCACGGGCGCTAAAGCGGCCATGCCCGCATTAGGTCGCCTCCATCTAAGCCCGGCTTCGCCTGGTCTTAGCCTCCGGCCTAGGTGGTGCTGCTTGTCCGGCGTTTCTCAGGCTGGGGTGGTGGCGTTTCTTACGGTGAACGCGAGGAACCAGTCCTCTTTCGTCTCGTCGTTGATCGTCAGCCGCAGCTCGTAGCGCCCCTCGTCGAGCACCAGTGGACCGAACGGGACGACGAGCGGTGCGTCGACGGGTGTCCCCGGCCTGAGGCCCGCGGGGCGGCCCGCCTCGAACTCTCCTTCCGCACGCACGCTCTCACCGTTTGGAATCGGGACGCCCTGACCATCGGCGTCGAGCAGCTCCAGCCTGAACTTGTGCTTCGCGTTCGTCTGGTCCCACGGAATCTGGAAGAGAGCAGCGACGAAGAAGCCGAACGGGCCTTGCGCGTTCATCATCGACCAGCCTCCGCCGATGACGTCCAGCTTTCCGTTCGCCACTCGCGCGAAGTCGGCGATCATGAGAGTCACCTTCATGGCCCTGGCAGCTTTGCAGCTCGCCGCTAGGCTGGACCGCATGAGCCGCGGCGCCTACCTACTCGATCTCGGCCTCGTTCCCTACCAGGAAGCCTGGGACCTCCAGCGCTCGCTCGCCGGTGCGGTCTCCCGGGGCGCGACCCCCGATGCGGTCGTCTTTCTCGAGCACCCGCCGGTCGTCACGCTCGGCCGTCGCAGCGAGACGGAGGAACTGCACGTCCCCGAAGGGACGGAGGTGGAGGTCGTCGAGACGAACCGCGGCGGAAAGTCGACCTTCCATGGGCCCGGTCAGCTCGTCTGCTACCCGATTCTCGACCTGCGCCGGCATGGCAAGGACGTGAAGAAGTACGTACGCGACCTCGAGGAGGCACTCATCCGGACGGTGGCCCCGCTCGGCCTCGAGGCAACCCGCATCGACGGCCTGACCGGAGTCTGGCTCGAACGCCCTCCGCGCAAGATCGCGTCGATCGGTGTCCACATCTCACGCTGGGTCACGACGCATGGCTATGCGTTGAACGTCGACCTCGATCCCGCACCGTTCACCGACTGGATCACCGCCTGTGGTCTCGAGGACGCGACCTTCACGACGATCGCCCGCGAGCTCGACCGCGCCGTGACGGTGGACGAGGTCAGGCCGCTGGCGCGCGAGGCGCTGGCCGAGGTCTTCGACCTGACGCTCGAGCAGATCCCAACTGACGAAGGCCACGGTCTCTGGAGCCAGCCGATCCACGGCCAGCTCGCCGCGAAGAGATGACGGTGCGGGGCCGGCGAGGGCCCCGCACCGAATGATCGATCCTACGGGTTGAAGTTCGCGACCACGACGTCCTGGTTCGGCGGCGTCGTACCGGGGTTGCCGCGGAAGTCCGTCCAGGAAGCGTGGGCCTTGCCGTCCGTGCCCATCGCGATCTGCGAGTAGTCGCCGATGAACGAGCCGTCGGCGAACTCGACGTACGGGTTCGAGCTCTGGCTCGTCAGCCGGTTCGTCGCCGAGAAACCTGATCCCGACGACACCTTCGCGGCGTAGTCGAGGCAGACGTTTTCGGTCGACGGGATCGGCGGAATCGAGGTCGGATTGGTGTTGGTCTGCCACATGCAGTTGTTGTCCGTCGTATTCGGCAGCGCGTACTCACGCGTGTAGTAGCTGATCACCAGCTTGCTGTTGTAGCTCGCGACCGACGGGAAGACCTTGTCGGGCGAACCGACGGGCGTCACCTGCTCGACCGGCGCGGAGTCGATGCCGGCCCACGTGCCACGGATGAGCTTCACCTGGTTGGAGGTGTGTCCGGTGAAGGACGTCCCACCGGTGCCACAGTTCCCGGAGCCTTGCTGATCGGTCCAGACGATCGCGATCTTCCCGCTCACCGGATCGACGCTCATCGACGGGTAGCTGTTGAGCCGGAAGTGCTCGGCCGTCAGTGTCTGCCGCCCCGCGAAGAACGGATAGCAGTCGAGATCGTCGTAGACGCGGGCCAGCTCCTTCGTCTGGAAGGTTTTGCCGTTGTCGGTCGAGCGCGCAACGACGGTCGCGTCGGTCGTGTACCCGAACTTCGGCGAGGTCGCCGCGTATGCGACGTACAACGCGCCGTCAGGCCCGTACTGCACCTGCGAGCCCTGGTCGAACGGATGCGCGGGATCGGACACGGGTGAGCCCTGCCGATTCCACGTCTTGCCGCCGTCCGTCGAGAACGCGGCAACGATCGGCGATTCGCGGTACCCGGCGCCGTGTGGGCCGAGGTTGAAGCGGGTCCATGTGACCACGACCTTCCCGTTCGACCCGGCCGCAAGCCAGACCTTGTCGTGAAGGAGGTTACCGCTGTCCGTGTAGGTGACGAGGTTCGGCGCACTCCAGGTCCTGCCGCCGTCTGTCGACCTACTGACGACGATGCCGGAGACCGGACTGACGCGGCTGAAGGCAATGTTCGCGTAATAGGCGGTCCCATCCGAACCGAAGGCCATGACGGGATCGCCCGCCGAATCGAACTTCTTCATCGAGCCGGTTGCGCCTGTCTCGGCCGTCAGGCCGGGAACCTGGACATTGCCCCACGTCTGGCCACCGTCGAACGAGGAGTACGCCCAAGCGGTAGCGTCATTCAGCCCTGTGAAGTCACAACAGACACGATAGTCGTTCGCGCCTGCGATGAGGTTGCGCGGGTTCGTCGGGTTGACGGCGATTGTCGTCTCGTTCTGTGGCGTAGTGCAGCCGAGGTTGGAGAAGCCGCTGTTGTTCAACTGATCGCCGGTGATCACGTCTCGCTCCGCAGCTGTAAGCGCTCCGTAGGTGAGAGGAATCGCCGACGCAGAGCGGCACAATCCTGCGGCCGCGTCCGGTGGTTCGAATTCTTCCTCGTCGCCCTCGTTCGCCCACGGTGCGTTGACCGTCGGATCGAACTTGAACTCATGCCCCGGAGCCGATGCGGCCGACGCGCCAGACGCCGCGGCGACGAAACACACGCATGCCCCAAAGAGAAGTGCCACGATCGCTCGCTTCACCCCGTCCTCCTTTGGTCGTCTCTCCCCTGTCCGGCGGCACTCTACAAGGCCTCACTAGACTGATCCGGATGGAGACGTCGCTTCCAGTCGCAGAGCGGCCGCGCCGCCCTGAGTGGATGAAGGTCAGGGCGCCAAGTGCGAATTCGCGTTACTACGACGTCAAGAAACTGATCCACGGCCAGAGCCTCCACACCATCTGCGAGGAGGCGCGCTGCCCGAACATCGGCGAGTGCTGGGGCCGAGGCACCGCGACCTTCCAGATCCTGGGCGACACGTGCACGCGGGCTTGCCGGTACTGCTACGTGCACAGCGGCAGGCCGGACAGCCCACCGGATCCGCTCGAGCCCCTCCGCCTGGCGAACGTCGCGGCCCAGATGGAACTGAAGCACGTGGTGGTCACGTCGGTCGACCGCGACGACGTGCCGGATCGTGGCGCGGGCCACTACGCAGCGACCATCCGCGCGCTGAAGAAGAAGCTGCCCAACGCATCCATCGAGGTCCTCACCCCGGACTTTCTGGACGTCGAGGAAGAAGCGCTTCAGACCGTGATCGGCGCGCGTCCCGACGTCTTCAACCACAACATCGAGACGGTCCGGCGTCTCCACGCGCGCATGCGCGGGGCGAAGGCGAGCTACGACAAGGCGCTCTGGCTCCTGCGGCGCGCCAAGGAGCTCGCCGACTATCCGGTGCTGACGAAGTCGGGGATCATCGTCGGCCTCGGCGAGACGAACGACGAGGTAGTGCAGACGATGCGCGACCTGCGTGCGCACGACGTCGACGTCGTCACGATCGGGCAGTATCTGCAGCCGAGCTCGAAGCACGCACAGATCGATCGGTGGGTCCACCCCGACGAGTTCCGCTGGTTCCGCGAGCAGGGCGAGGCGCTCGGTTTCGGGTCGGTGTTCTCGGGCCCGCTCGTGCGTTCGTCGTATCGGGCGGACGAGCAGCGGCATGCGGCCGCAACCGGCCGCGGCGCCGTCGCCTACTAGCGGATTCCCGTGTCGATGTCGAAGTTCTGGTGCCGCCACACGGTGCGCACACGGACTGCCGCCGGATCGATGCGCCCGCCGATCCCGCCCGCGGGTGCACCGGCAACGCGGACGGTGTAGACGCCGCGCGACAGCCGAACGCGATAGCGGCCGCGTAGATCGGTGCGGGCTGTGGCGACGAGCGTCGCGCCGCGGAGAAACCGGAGGCTCACATGAGCGGCGGGCTCGCTGCACGGCGCCTCGTTCGAGCACACCGGCTTCGTCGGGCTGCGCGTCACCGAGCCGTAGAGGCCCTGGCCGGTAGCTGCGCCGGCCGGTGCGACGAGGAGGAGCGTCAGGAGCATCAGGAGCGTGGCTTTTCCCACGCGCCTACCGGATGCCTGTGTCGATCGAGAAGTCGGTGCGGATGAAACGCCCAGCCAAGACCCGCACCCGGTTGGGATCGAGCTTGTTATCGATCCGTCCCGTAGTCGAGCGTCGCACGGAGTAGAGACCCGCAGGAAGCCCAAGCCGATAGCGCCCCTGACCGTCGGTCGTCACACGGCCGGCCACGTGACCTCCTCGCGAGAAGAGGAGCGTCACGTTCTTGGCCGGCGCGGTACAAGGCGCCTCCGCGACGCAGACGGGTGTGATCGGCCCGCGCGTCACGACGCCTCTGAGACCGCTCTGGCCGGGTGCCGCCTGCGCGGCGCCGGCAATCAGCAACGCAAAGCTCGCCGCTGCCACCGTGAAACGCATCTGCACACATGGTAGATGCCAAAGAGAGGGCCGGCCTTGCGGCCGGCCCTCCAGTCATCATCCCGATCTTCCGGTCGATTACGGCGTGAACTTGCTGATCCGTGTCGACCAGTTCGCGAGCGCGGTTCGTGTGCCCGGCGTATTCGGGGTTCCCGTACCGTCGGCACTGAAGGTGCCTCCGGCACAGGTGCCGAGCAGGTTGTCGCCAGTCTGGCCGATGAAGAACGGCCCGCCCCACGTCGCGTAGTCACACGCCGCGGCGATGTATTCACTGGCGATCCAGATCGAGTTGCCGTCGACCGAGGCCGCGCCGTAGTCGCCCCAACGCGAGCGGATGGGGTTAGGTGCATTCTGCTGCTTGTACCCAGAGAACCCGTCGTCCGCTGCGGCACCGAGGCCACCGGGAACGTCGTTCCAGGTACCGATACCGGCGTTCGCGTCAATGGACGCATAGGCCGCGCTCGGATACGTCGAATTTCCCGTATCCGTGAAGGCCATGATCCCGCGTCCGCTCGGCGTGACGCCGATGGCCGGATACGTGAAGTCGTGTCCCGTCGCCCCGAGGTAGCCCTGGAGTACGAGCTTCCCGGCGGATGGATTCACGATGTACCAGGCGATCCCGGCACGCTGAGCTCCGCCGTCGGGATTGAGCGCTGTGTCGAGCGCGCCCCAGAGCTTTCCGTTTGCGTAAGTCACCTGTTGCATGCGGGTGTCATTCGAGTCAGGTCTCGCGACGACCTCGGGGCCGCCGAACGCATGAGCCGCTGGGGACACGAGCAGCCGCCAGCAACCGGTGCCCGCGATCGTCACGGTCACCGCGTCGTTCAGACAGTGGCCCTGCGGAACCGACTCGTCAGGTGCCGCACCCGAGCCCGGCTGCTGTTGCTTGGGCGGGAGCGCATAGGTGTTCACACCCACAAGCTTCGTGCTGAGCCCAAGCGCCGGAACGCCGTTGAGCGAAGACGTGTTCGTCAGCGTCCACACGACGATGTTGTGTCCAACGTAGTCGCCACCGGTGCCGGCCTTCGGGTGGGTCGCTTCGTCAGCCGCATTCGAGCTGAGGAAAAACTCCGTGCCACCGTTGTCGGTCTTGAACGAGCCTGCTCCGGGGGACTGAGCCGGCCACACGGTGAAGCCCGGCTGCGTCGGCCCAGCATCGCTCGGTGCGTTGACCAGGCCCGACGTGTCGATGTGCTGCATCGTCACATTCGCGGCACCCGCGGCGAGCTGTGCCTTCGAAAACGCGTAGATCTGCGCGCCTGCGAAGCCGTTGGCGTGCCATGGATACGCGTTCGTCGTCAGGTAGATCCCATTCGCGTCCGCACCGATGTGCGGATAGTCGCCGAGATACGGGCCCGGATTCACGCCACCGGTGTTGGTGCCATCGTTCGTGACATCGGTCCGGTAGATGTTCCAGCTGCCCGTCGGATTCGACGTCTGGCTGACTGCGAGGTCGAGGTGGTTCACGCAGCTGAACACACCCTGACATGGACCGGGCACTTGCGGATCGAGGGTCAGCACGACCATAAAGAAGCGCTGCGTCTGCGCGTCGTAGATGCAGCTCGGGTCGGTCACGAACTCTCCCCGCACGTTTCCGTGTGCTCGATCGACCGCCGGCGCGTAGCCGTAGAACGAGTTTAGATCGACCGCATGGTTCACGTTACGCGGGAAACCGGCGACAATGTTGGTCGCTGTGTTGTCGGGAAGCAGCGATGCGCCGGTCGCCTGGCTGAAGACGTTGAAGACGTCGTTGACGGATTCCACGACGTAACCGTTCCCCACGCACATGCCCTGGTCGGGCGGTTCGACGGAGAACTGGTTTCCGCCTCGTGAGTAGCGCTGCTGATAGTGGTTCAGACCCTGGAATCCGAAGTTGAAGACCGGATCCGACTTGGCCTTTTTGCCGGTTGTCGTGGTCACGCCGACAGTGGCTCCACCTCTGGCGAAGCTGCGATCGACGATGTTGCCCGCGTAGGCATCGGCGGTTTCCTCGTCTTCCCCGGCCGCAAACTCTTCGCCGGTGACGCCGTCCCACGGCGTAAATGCTCCCGTGGTCGGGCCGCCCGTTCCCACTTTCGGAACCTGGCTCGAAACGGCTGAGCTCGCTCCGGTGGCGGTTCCTGCGGACGCCGTCAACGCGCAGACGGCGAGCGCCAGGACCGCTCCGAGCACGAGCTTCGTCCTTCCTCTCACTCGCATCTCTCCCCCTCTGGAGTAGATGAGGCGACCGTAGGTACCCGGACGGGCCGCCTCGTGACAGGGGTATATGGGCCTCTCGATACCCATTTGTCAAGCTGGAACCGTCCCGCGCCCCCACGCTCCACGGGGTTTCGATCAGGTGTCGCGATGCAGCGTTACCGGTTGTCGTGCGGCTTTGCCATCGCGCGATAGTCGAGCGCTTTGTCGAGCACGTCCTGCGCGACACCCTTGTCTCGCGCGACATCGCGCAGCGGACGGCCCGAGGTCGCAGCCTCCTTGACGATCTCGCCGACCGCGTCGTACCCGATGTACGGGTTCAGAGCGGCCGCCGCCGACAACGTCAGCTCCGCATAGTGCTCGCACTGCTCCCGGTTCGCCTCGATCCCGTCGACGCACTTCTCGGCAAGCAGCCTCGACGCGGCGGAGAGCAGCTTCACGGAGTCGAGCAGGTTGCGGGCCAGCATCGGAACGAAGACGTTGAGCTCGAAGTGACCCTGCATGCCTCCGACCGTGATGGCGGCGTCGTTGCCGACCACCTGCGCAGAGACCTGCGTCACGACCTCTGGAATGACGGGATTGACCTTCCCCGGCATGATCGAGCTTCCCTTCTGGAGCTCGGGAAGACGGATCTCCGCGAGGCCGGCGCGCGGGCCCGAGCCCATCAGCCGCAGGTCGTTCGCGATCTTGGTCAGGGACACCGCAACGGTCTTGAGCGCGCCGGAAGTCTCGACGATCCCATCGCGTGCAGCCTGCGCCTCGAAGGGGTCAGCCGGCGCAGAGATGTGCAGGCCCGTCTCCTGCGACAGACGACGGCGGACACGCTCGGCGAACTCGGGATGTGTGTTCAGCCCGGTTCCGACTGCGGTACCGCCGAGTGGAATCTGTCCGAGCCGCTCGAGCGTCGAGCCGACGCGGTCATAGCCTTGGCGTACCTGTGCCGCGTAGCCCCCGAATTCCTGACCGAGCGTGACCGGCACCGCGTCCATCAGATGCGTGCGGCCGGACTTGACGACGTCGTCGAACTCGGCGCCCTTCGCTTGCAACGAGTCGGCGAGACGCTGCATCGCAGGCAGGAGGTCGTTCGTGATCTCGTCGAGTGCCGCCAGATGCACGGCGGACGGAAAGACGTCGTTCGACGACTGCCCCATGTTCACGTCGTCGTTCGGGTGCACGTCCTCGCCGGCGAGTGCTGCCATGACCTCGTTGGCGTTCATGTTCGACGACGTCCCGGAGCCGGTCTGGAAGACGTCGATCGGGAACTGATCGTCCAGCTCGCCTGCAGCGACTCGGTCGCCGGCAGCGGCGATGCGTTCCGCCTTGTCCTCGTCCAGCAGACCCAGCTCTGCGTTCACCCGCGCGGCGGCGGCCTTGATGCGTCCGAGCCAGCGCGCGACGGCCGCGGGGATCGGTTCGCCTGAGACCGGAAAATTGTCGACTGCCTTGCGAGTCTCCACGCCCCACAGCTCCCGTTTCGTCTCGGTCTTGGCCACCGAATCGAGTTTACTGACGTCATGCGGGCCAGAGACCTCGGCATTGCTCTCGGCGACGGCGTGCCCGGTCCGAGGAATGCGATCACCGACGTCGCCGGCGTGCGCGTGGGCCACAGGACGCTGATCGAAGGCGAGTCGGTGCGCACCGGCGTGACGATGGTCGTCCCGCCCGAGACTCCGCTCTTCGCCGGGTGTCATCGACTGAACGGGAACGGTGAGCTGACCGGGCTCGAGTGGGTGCGGGAGTCCGGGCTGCTGACGACGCCGATCGGGATTACGAACACGTTCAGCGTGGGCGTCGTGCGGGACGCGATCGCTGCAGCATCCGCGGATGAGGATGCGTGGTCACTCCCGGTGGTGGGAGAGACCTTCGACGGCTTCCTCAACGACATCCGCGGCCAGCATGTGACTGCCGAGCACGCACATGCTGCGCTCGAAGCGGCCGAGGGTGGAGCGGTCGAGGAGGGAAGCGTCGGCGGCGGCACCGGGATGATCTGCCACGAGTTCAAGGGCGGGATCGGCACGGCATCGCGCAAGGTCGGGGACTACCTCGTCGGCGTCCTCGTCCAGGCGAACTACGGCCGGCGCGAGCGTTTCCGAGTGGACGGCGTTCCTGTCGGGCGGCTGATCGGCGACCGGATCCCGCTACCGCGGGACGGCGACGAGTCGGGCTCGATCATCGGGATCGTCGCGACGGACGCGCCGTTGCTGCCGCACCAGTGCGACCGGCTCGCGCAGCGCGCAGGCTTAGGTGTCGGCCGGATGGGTGGAACGGCCGCCCATTCGAGCGGGGACATCTTCTTCGCTTTCGCGACCGGCAACCGCGGGCTCGACGGAGTGGGCGAGCTTCCCGTTCGCATGCTCTCCGACACCGAGATCACGCCGTTCTACGACGCGGTGATCGAGTCGACCGAAGAAGCCATCCTCAACGCCATGCTGGCTTCGAAGACCATGACCGGCCGAGACGGCAACACCGTGCACGCGCTCGATCCGGAACTGTTGCTGGAGGCCCTGCCTAGGCAAGCCTGAGCCGGCGTCGTTCGAGTGGGCGGGCGCGCATCGCGCGACGCTCGTCCTCGGTGAGTGCATTGACCGGAGCCCAGCCGACATACCCGCAGCGCGAGCAATCCGGGTTGGCCTGCCGCAGCGGATTCGGGGAGAGCTTTCTGTGACTACCGCAGCGGAGGCACTCGACTACGAGTGACTGCATGCCCTTATCTTCGTCGGCCAGGGGAGATCGGCGTCCCCCGACTGGGGGAGGGCTGCCTAGGCACGGGCGCTTCGGGACAAGTCCGGTGCCAGGCACGTGACGTGTCCGCCGGAGCCAGGTTCCAGGGACTGTCCCTGGAACGCGACGCTTCGGGCCCTGTCGGGGCCCAGGTTCCACGGGCTGAGCTAGGCGGTCTCGGCTGCGACCCGTTCGGCGGCCTCGAGCAATTCGTCCCAGGTACGTAGCTTCACCCGGGGACGGCCGAGCTTCTCCCCGGCTGCTCGCTCGAGCTCGTCGATGGAGGTCCAGCCCGGGTACAGGACCGCCCGGGCGTCCCGTTCCGCCAGGAGGTCCTCCACTGCGGCGGCGGTCGCCTCGTCACGATGACGCAACTTCCCCTGCTCGACGTCCTCGAGCAGCTGGGCGACCGTCTCGGTCGCGTCCTTCTTGTTCGTGCCGATGATCCCCGTCGGGCCGCGCTTGATCCACCCGGCGCAATACGTACGGCCGACGGGCTCGCCGTCGTCGGCCACGACGCGGCCGCGCTCGTTTCGAATCGTGCCGCGGCGCTCGTCGAAGGGAAGCTCGGGCAGGCCGACGCCGCGGTAGCCGACGCTCCGAAACACGAGACCGCACTCGATCGTCTCGCGCTCGTCGGTCGGGATGGCGACAAGACGTCCATCCCGCTCCTCGAGTCGATTGCGTACGAGCTCGATTGACTGAACCTTCTCGTCGCCGTGGAGTGCGACCGGCGACGCGAGGAAGCGAAGCCTCACGGTCACCGGCTTGCCCGTGCGCTCGCGCGCGGCGAAATCGCGCAGGACCTCCAGGTTGCGACGACCACTGGTGTCGTCCTCGAGCGCTGCCTCGCTCACCGCGTCGAGCTCCAGCTCGGCGGGATCGACAACGACGTCCGCGCCGGCGAGCTCCCCGAGCTCCTTCAGCTCCGGCGTCGTCCACGACGCCTGGGCCGGGCCGCGCCGGCCCACGACGACGATGTCGCGAATGGTCGCGCCGCCGATCGCCTCGATCGCGGGGTCGGTCGTGTCCGTGGGCTCGAGCTCTGCCGGTGTCAGCGCCAGCATCCGGGCGACGTCGAGGGCGACATTGCCGTTACCGATCACGACTGCGCGCCCGACGTTCAGGTCGAACTGCAGCTCCTGGAAGTCCGGGTGGCCGTTGTACCAGGCGACGAACTCGGTGGCCGACCACGAGCCCGGCAGATCCTCGCCCGGGATGTCCAGTCGACGATCGCTCTGCGCACCGAAGGCGTAGACGACCGCGTCGTAGAGACGGTTCAGATCGGCGTGCGTGAGATCACGTCCCACTTCGACGTTGCCGAAGAACCGAAAGCCGGGCTTCAGCGCGATCCGTTCGAAGGCTCGCGAGACCGTCTTCAGCTTCGGATGATCGGGAGCGACGCCGAGCCGGACGAGCCCCCACGGCGTCGGCAGGCGTTCGAACATGTCGACCTCGATCGGAGTCTCTGCATCGAGGAGCGCGCCCGCAGCGTAGAACCCGGCCGGGCCGGATCCGACGACAGCCACGCGGAGCGGTCCGCTCACGGAACCGATGCTAGAAGGTCAGGCGGAGCAACCGGAACCGCAGCCGCCGACGTTGGCGTCGGCTTCACCCTCTTCCACCTGGAAGGAGTGACCACAGCCGCAGGACGAGCTGGCATTCGGATTGTTGATCGCGAAGCCGGCCGCCTGGATCGAATCGACGTAATCGACCTCGGCGCCCTTGAGGTACGGGGCGCTGAACGGATCCACAACGACCTGGACGCCGTGCATTTCGAACTCGAGGTCGCCTTCGGCGGCACCGCGGTCGAAGCCGAGCCCGTACTGGAACCCCGAGCACCCACCGCCCTGAATGGCGACGCGGAGGACGTTGACGTCTTCTTCCTCAGCCATCAGCTGTTTGATCTTGCTGGCCGCCGACTCCGTGACCGTCATCAGCGGGATGACTCGCTCCTGAAGTTCCATCGTGCTCTGATCGTAGCAATCGGTCCGCCCTTCAGGGCCCTCGCCGAAGCCCTAGTTTGTAACACTCGTCTCAGGCACCGTTGAGCGGTTTCTGGCTGAATTCGTGCGGCTAGTGTGAACCTGTTAGGTTCCCCGGCGCTCCAAGGGAGGGACCGTGCTCGACAACTGGCTGCCGTTCCTGATCTACGCGATCTTCGCGCTTGCGATTCCGGCATCCATGATGTGGTTCTCCTTCGTCTTCGCGACGCGCCCGGACAGGCGGACCCGCTGGCGCGAGCTGCCGTTTGAGTCGGGCGTCTCCACCGGTGCACCCAAGGCTCAGCGCTTCACCGTCAGCTTCTACCTCACGGCGATGCTCTTCATCGTCTTCGACATCGAGATCGTGTTCCTGTATCCGCTCGCGGTGATCCTCCACCAGCTCGCCTGGTTCGGGTTCCTCGAGTTCCTCTTCTTCATTGCGATCCTCGTGATCGCATACGTCTACGTGTGGCGGAAGGGTGCTCTCGATTGGCAATAGAAGACGGCAAGAAGCTCCGCGACTACGGGATGCAGAGCGAACGGCTCCTCTGGCCGACCAAGGGGCCGGGCGTGTTCGAGCAGGAAGTCGACTCGATCGAGCAGGCGGTCGGCCTGACCACGCTCGAAAAGGCGGTCGCCTGGGCGCAGAGCAAGTCGATGTGGCCCGACACCTTCGGGCTCGCCTGCTGCGCGATCGAGATGATGTCGATCGTCTCGTCGCGCTACGACATCGCCCGCTTCGGGATGGAGGCGTTTCGCTCGTCACCGCGCCAGGCCGACCTCCTGATCGTCTCCGGTCGAGTGGTGCACAAGATGGCCGCGCCGCTGCGTCAGGTCTATGACCAGATGCTCGAGCCGAAATGGGTGATCGCGATGGGCGCCTGCGCCAGCTCGGGCGGAATGTTCAACAACTACACGACCTTGCAGGGCGTCGACAAGATCGTCCCGGTCGACATCCACGTGCCGGGATGCCCGCCGCGGCCGGAGGCCCTGATGGAGGGAATCGTCCGGCTGCACGAGAAGGTCATGGCCGGCGTCCCGCCCGCCTATGTGATCCGTGGAGTCGCGTCCTGAACTTCAACCGCGTCCCCGGACTGATCGAGACGCGCGAGCAGCACGGCGAGACGACGCTCGTCGTCGACGCGCCGCGCGTCGTTGATGCCGCGCTGCATCTGCGTGACGAGCTTGGCTTCAACTTTCTCTCCGACCTCGCCGCGACCGACTACCTGGGCTGGGGCAAGGCCGGCGTCTCGGGCTACATCGGGACACCGGCGGGCCGGGATCTGAACGAGCCGTCGACGCAGGGCTATCAGCGCCTGCCGGTCGAGAAGCCGCAACGATTCTCGATCAGCTACCACCTACTCGCACTGAGCGAGGGAGCACCGCGAGTACGCCTGCAGGTCTGGGTCGGCGACGGCCAGTCCGTGCCGAGCGTTGTCGGCGTCTGGCCGACCGCGGACTGGTTCGAACGTGAGGCGTGGGACATGTTCGGGATCGCCTTCGACGGCCATCCCAATCTCAGCCGCATCCTCATGGACGACGACTGGGAAGGACATCCCCTGCGCAAGGACTACCCGATCGGCGGCGAGCCGGTCCGCTTCTCCGGAGAAGAGTAAGTGGCGATCGCTCCCGAACGGCCTCACATCTACGAAGGCACACGCATCCCGTCGCCGATCCCGACGGTGCTGCAGGTTCCGCCCGACCTGAGGTCGTCCGAGGACGTCCTCCGGATCAACTTCGGGCCGAACCATCCCTCGACGCACGGCGTGCTCAGGCTCGTCGTCGATTTGCACGGCGAGGAGGTGCTCGGCCTCGCTGCGGTGGTCGGCTATCTGCACACCGGTTTCGAGAAGAACATGGAACAGAAGAGCTGGTGGAAGGCGATCACCTACGCCCCGCGCATCGACTACCTCGCCTTTCAAAACAACGAGCTCGTCTTCGTGCTCGCGGTCGAGAAGATGCTCGGGCTCGAGGTCCCTGCGCGCGCGACCTGGATGCGCATGCTGCTCGCAGAACTGAACCGGATCCACTCGCATCTCGTGTGGCTCGGAACCGCCGCTCTGGAGCTTGGGGCGATCTCGATGTTTTGGTACTGCTTCCGCGAGCGCGACCGCATCCTCGATCTCTTCGAGCTCGTCGCCGGGTACCGGATGCACACGCGCTACTTCCAGGTCGGGGGTCTCGCCGAGGACGTTCCGCCCGGGTTCTGGGACGAGTGCGCGAAGTTCGTCGAGGTGATGCCGAAGGCAATCGACGACTACGAGTCGCTCGTCAACCGAAACGAGATCTGGCTGGAGCGCACGCAAGGGCTCGGGCTCCTTTCCGCGGACGACGCGATCGCCCTCGGGCAGTCGGGCCCGGTCCTGCGCGGGTCCGGCGTCGACTGGGATCTCCGGCGTGCCGAGCCGTATCTGGCCTACGACCAGGTCGACTTTCGCGTTCCCGTCTACCAGGAAGGCGACGTGTACGCGCGCTACCGCGTGCGGATGGAGGAGATGCGCGAGTCCGTCAGGATCGTCGACCAAGCGCTTCGCCGCATGCCCGGCGGGCCTTGGATCGCCGACGACCGCAAGGTCGTCCTCCCGCTGCGTGAGGAGCTTCACACCTCGATGGAGTCCTTGATCCACCACTTCAAGATCGTCACCGAGGGCTTCCGCGTCCCCGAAGGCGAGGTCTATGTCACAGTCGAATCGCCGCGCGGCGAGCTCGGCTGTTACGTGGTCTCCGACGGTGGGCCGAAGCCGTGGCGGGTCAAGTTCCGCGCGCCCTCCTTCGTCGCTCTCGAGGCGACGGCGACGGCGATGAGCAACGCGCTGATCGCCGACATGATCGCCATCGTCGGCTCGCTCGACACCGTCATGGGCGAGGTCGACCGGTGAGCACCTACTACGACGAGGTCCAGGAGATCAAGGCGCAGTACCCGAACTGGCGCTCCGCCACCTTGCCGGCGCTGCGTCTCGCGCAGGAGCGCCACGGCTACCTGTCCGCCGAGGCCTTGGGCGAGTGCGCCGATGCACTCGGCACGACCCCAGCATTCTGCGAGGCGGTCGCCTCCTTCTACGACATGCTGCATCTCGCTCCCGTCGGCCGGCACATGGTCGAGGTCTGCACGAACGTGTCGTGCGCCTTGGTCGGAGCCCAGCGGGTTCTGGAGCGCTTCGAGGAGGAGCTCGGCATCCGCGCCGGCGAGACCTCCGCCGACGGAGAAGTCACGCTCCGGCCGATCGAGTGTCTCGGCGGCTGCGGGTGGGCAACCGTCGTCTCGATCGACCATCACTACCGCACGCACGTGAAGCCCGACGACGTGCCAGCGATCGTCCAGGAGCTGCGCAATGGCGGGTGAGCGCATGATCGTCCTCGGCGGTGCCGACGAGCGGGACCTCACGAAGCTCGCCGAGTACGAGGCGATCGGCGGCTACGGCTCGCTGCAGAAGGCGCGCGCGATGTCACCGAACGCGGTGATCGACGAAGTCATCGCATCCGAGCTTCGAGGCCGCGGCGGCGCGTTCTTCCCGACCGGGCGGAAGTGGTCCTTCGTCCCGAAGCCGGATCAGAACCCGAATCCGCACTACCTCGTCGTCAACGCGGACGAGTCGGAGCCCGGCAGCTTCAAGGACAACGAGATCATGGCGCGGGTTCCTCACCGGTTCATCGAGGGCTGCCTCATCGCCGCTCATGCGGTCGAGTCGACGAGCGTCTTCGTCTATATCCGCGGCGAGTACACCGGCCCCTACGAGGTACTCCGTTCCGCTCTCGAAGAGTTGCAGGAACGGCCAGAGCTGCGCGGCGACGTGACGATCGTGCTGCACCGAGGCGCGGGCGCCTACATCTGCGGCGAAGAGACCGCGCTTCTGGAGTCGCTCGAAGGAAAACGCGGCCAGCCGCGCACGAAGCCTCCGTTTCCGGCGGTGCAGGGGCTCGACGCCTCACCCACCGTCGTGAACAACGTCGAAACGATGGCCACTCTCCCGCCGATCATCGAGATGGGCGGCGCCGAGTACGCCAAGCTCGGCGTCCCGGACTCACGCGGGACTCGAGTGGTCTCGATCTCAGGACATGTCGAGAAGCCCGGGAACTACGAGATCGAAAACGGCACCAGCATGCGCGAGTTGATCTACGGCCTCGGCGGCGGCATTCCGGACGGCCGCGAGCTCAAAGCAGTCATTCCCGGCGGCTCGTCGACAGTGATCCTGAAGGGCGACGAGATCGACGTCGGCTACGACTTCAACTCTCTTCTCAAGCTGAACACGGCAATGGGATCGGCCGGAGTCGTCGCGCTCGACGACCGCTGCTGCATGGTGCAGCTCGGCATTCGCATCTCCGAGTTCTACGAGCACGAGTCGTGCGGCAAGTGCACGCCGTGCCGGGAGGGCACGCGCTGGATGACGCAGATCTTGCGCCGGCTCGAGTCGGGCGAGGCGGAGCAGTCCGAGCTCGACCTCCTCCTCGACGTCTGCGACCGGATCAACGGCAAGTGCCTGTGCCCGCTCGGCGAGACGGCGGCGATCGCCGTCGCCAGCTATGTCGAGAAGTTCCGGGCCGAGTTCGTAGCGCATCTCGACCAGGGCGGGTGTCCGTTCGGCGCCTCGTCGCCGTTGCACGACGTGCTCGCCCCGGTCGCCGTCCATACCCATAGTGCGGTGCCGGCTTGAACGTCCGGGCCAACTCCTCCCACGTCCTGGTGTCGGACATGGTGCCGTCGGTGTCACCGGGGCGTCACGCATGAGTGACCACGAGACTACGCACCCACGGAGCCATGGCAACGCGGCCGGCTTGAACGTCCAGGCCTACTTCTCCCACGCCTTGGTGTCGGACATGGTGCCGTCGGTGTCACCGGGACGTCACGCATGAGCGCGCCCGAGCTGGTTCGGCTGACGATCGACGGGGTGCCGGTTGAGGTGCCGAAGGGGACCGGGCTCGTCGAGGCTGCTCTCGCGGCCGGGATCGAGATCCCCGTCTTCTGTTACGAGCCACGGCTGGGGGCACCCCTCGGTGCATGCCGCATGTGCCTCTGCGAGATCGAGCCCGGCCCGCCCAAGCCTCAGGCGGCCTGCACGCTGACTGCACAGGAGGGGATGGTCGTGCGCACCGCTCTGACCTCGCCGGTCGCGGCTGACGCGCAGGACGCCACCCTCGAGTTCATCCTCGTCAACCACCCGCTCGACTGCCCGGTCTGCGACAAGGGCGGCGAGTGCCCGCTCCAGGATCTGACCTTCCGCTACGGGCCCGGGAACACGCGCATGACCTTCCCGAAGCGCACGTTCGAGAAGCCGATCCCGGTGTCGCCGCTGATCGCGCTCGACCGCGAGCGCTGCATCCTCTGCTACCGCTGCACGCGATTCAGCGAAGGCGTAGCCGAAGACGGACAGCTCGTCGCAGTCGACCGCGGTGCAGGCTCGATGATCGCGACGTTCGGCGACGAGCCCTACCGCGCGCCCTTCAGCGGGAACGTCATCGAGCTTTGCCCGGTGGGCGCCCTGACCTCGACGAAGTACCGCTTCGAGGCGCGGCCCTGGGAGATTCAGGACGTGCCGACGGTCTGCGGCCTCTGCCCCGTCGGCTGCAACGTCAGCGCGACCACCCGCGAAGGCAAGGTCAAGCGGATCCTCTCGCGAAACCACGCCGAGGTCGACAACGGCTGGCTCTGCGACAAGGGACGGTTCGCGTACAGCCATTTGCATGCAGAGGACCGACTGCGGGACCCATTGCTGCGAGTGCGGCGGCGCGGCTTCGAGGAGGTCTCGTGGGAGCGTGCCCTCGACGAGGCCGAACGTCTGCTCCGCGAGGCGAACGGGCGGATCGTGACCGCGCTGTCCGGCTCGGAGACGGTCGAGGAGGCCTATGCGCTCGCCAAGCTCCTGCGCCGGGGCCTCGACTCGCACACCGCGGTGTTCGCCGAAGAGGTATCGGATGCCCTCGATCCGTTCCGCATGCCGCTGTCGTCGATCCGCGATGCCGACGTCGTCGCAGTGCTGGGTGACGCGCCAATCGTCGAGCGGGCTCCGATCGTCGACCTCTGGATCAGGGAAGCACGGCGCCGTGGTGCACGCGTGCTCTACGAGCTCGACGACGAGGCCGTGCGCAGTGCGAAGAACGCGATCCTCGTCTGGTGCGGCCCCGGTGGCCACGGCGGCGCGACCGTCGCGGCGCACGCGCAGCGGCTCGGAGCGAAGGGCGCCTTCTACATCTCCGAGACCGCGAACGGCCGCGGCGTCTGCGATGCGTGGGCTTGCGCCGCCGACACCGAGCCGTCCAACCCGGATCCGGTTGGCCTGCTGATCGTCTCCGGCGACGAGGCCGCGGCGAACCCGGTCGTGCGCGCGCTCGCCGAGAAGGCCGAGCGAGTGCTCGTCATCTCGATGTTCCACGGGCTCGCGGCGGGCTGGGCCGACCTCGTCCTGCCCGGGACGAGCTACCTCGAACGGGACGGCACCTACGTCAACCTCGAGGGCCGAGTGCAGCGCCTTCGCCGAACGGTGGTCCCGCCCGCGCCGGACGAGCTTGCGTGGATCTCGAAGCTTGCCGAGCGCTTCGGCGTCGAGATCTCTCCCTACCCCTCACTCGTCTTCGAAGAGGTCTCCGCGATTGCGTTCGGCGGCATCCCGTACGGCGAGATCGGCGAGCGGGCCCCGCTTCCGCCGGCAGCCGAAGCGGACGCTCCGATCGACCTACCCGCCGATTCCGCGCAGACCTCGAGCGGCGGCCTGACGCTCGTCCGCTATCGCCCGCTCTTCTCGGGCCCCGCGGTCGAGCGCGTCCCCGAGCTCGACTTCCAGCGGCCCCGACCCGAAGCCGAGCTCTCGGAGGAAGACGCCCGAAGACTCGGGATCCGAAACGGCGACGCGGTCACCGTGCGCTCGAACGGGACGTCCGTCAAGCTGCGCGCGCGCCTCGCCAGAGAGCTTCGACCCGGCATCGTCCGCGTGCCGGAAGACTACGCAGGAGAACTGCAGCCGCAGGTGGAGGTCTCGAGATGACCGAGCCCTGGTGGGTCTCGCTGATCAAGGCCGCGGTGATCGTGAACCTGATCATGGTCGCGTTCGCATACACGACCTGGCTCGAGCGCAAGCTGCTCGGTCGCATGCAAAACCGCTACGGGCCCAACAGGGCTGGACCGTACGGACTCTTACAGCCGTTCGCCGACCTGATCAAGCTCGTGCGCAAGGAAAGCTTCTTCCCGGTCGCGGCGCAGCACCCGCTGTACATCGCCGCGCCGATCATCTCGATGTTCACCGCACTGGCCGCATTCGCGGTGATCCCGTGGGGAGCGGGCTGGCAGATCTGGCATTACCGCGTCAACGGCGAGATCGCCAACGTCTCGATCGGTCTGATCCTGATCTTCGCCCTCGGCTCAGTCGGCGTCTACGGCGCGATCGTCGGCGGCTGGGCCTCGCACTCGAAGTTTTCGCTCCTCGGCGCGATGCGCACCTGCGCACAACTCGTTTCCTACGAAGTGTCGCTTGCGCTGTCGGTGCTCGGGGTCGTCCTCATGGGCCAGTCGCTCAACCTCGTCGACATCGTCAACAAGCAGGGCGCGACGATCTGGTTCGTCGTCCCGCAGCTCGCGGGCCTGCTCGTGTTCGTGTTCGCGATGATCGCCGAGACGAGCCGCCCGCCGTTCGACCTCCCAGAGGCCGACACCGAGCTCGTCGCCGGCTACCACACCGAATACGGCGGCATGCGCTGGGGCCTCTTCCAGACGGCGGAGTACATCAACCTGATCACGCTCTCCGCTCTCGCCGTGACCCTGTTCTTCGGCGGCTGGCACGGGCCGTACGCGCCACTGGGGCCGCTCTGGTTCCTGCTCAAGGTCTTCGCGTTCGTCTCGGTCTTCATCTGGATCCGGGCCTCCGTGCCGCGGCTCCGCTACGACCAGTTGATGCGGTTCGGCTGGAAGGTGCTGCTACCGGTCGCGACGATCAACGCCGTCATCACCGCCCTCCTCGTGGTGTGGGTCTCATGAGCCCCCAGCCGCTCGACAGCTTCATGGGCTTCGCCGTCACGTTCCGGCAGCTGTTCAAGAAGCCGGTGACACAGCAGTACCCGGAGTACAAGCGCCCGGTCTACCCGCGCTTCCGGGGCAGGCACCGCCTGCACCTCCACGAGAACGGGCTGGAGAAGTGCGTGGGCTGCTCGCTCTGCGCCGCCGCGTGCCCGGCCGACTGCATTCGCGTCGTCGCCGAGGAGAACACGGCGGAGAATCGCGTCTCACCCGGGGAGCGGTACGCGCGGATCTACGAGATCAACATGAGCCGCTGCATCTTCTGCGGGTACTGCGAGCTGGCCTGTCCGTTCGACGCGATCACGCTCGGCAACGAGTACGAGATCGCGGAGTACTCGCGCGACGACCTGATCTACACGAAGGACATGTTGCTCGCCGAGCCGATCAAGAAGATCCCCGTCGCCGACCGCGAGCTGTACGACACCCCGATCCCGTACTACAAGGACCACTCGTGATCGTCGCGTCGGTTGGCAACGTGCTCGTCTGGGCCGTGTGGATCCTGGCTGCGTTCGCCTGTCTCGGGTCCGGCGTAGCCGTCGTCTCCTTCTCGAACCCGTTCTACTCGGCGCTCGCGCTGATCGGGAACCTCGGCTCGCTCGCGGTCCTCTATCTGCTGCTGTCGGCCGAGTTCGTCGCCGCCGCCCAGGTGCTCGTCTACGCCGGCGCGGTGATGGTCATGTTCCTGTTCGTGATCGCCTATGTCGACCCACGCCTGGAGTCGCCGTGGGCAGGCGGACCGGGCTGGCAGGCGATCGGTGCGGTGCTCGCGGCCGCCGCGCTGCTCGTGGAGATCATCGTGGTGATCGGATTGAACGCCGGCGGCAGCCTTGCGCACTCCCACGACGTCGGCGGCTCGTTCGGCAGCCCGAGCTACATCGGTCGCCTCTTCCTCACGGACCACCTGCTCGCCTTCGAGATCACGTCGATCGTTCTGCTCGTCGCCGCGATCGGCGGCGTCATCCTCGGCTCGCATTCGCGGCGATCCGAGGCGGGAGTCGAGCCGCTGTGAACGGCCCGAACATCACCTGGTACCTCGGCGTCGCCGGCTTCCTCTTCGGCGTCGGCGCACTCGGTGTGCTGCTCCGGCGCAATCCGCTGATCGTCCTCCTCTCGCTCGAGATCATGTTGAACGGAGCGAACCTCGCGCTGATCACCTTCTCGCGCCACCTCGACAACGGCGACGGGCAGATCTTTGCGCTCGCGGTGATGGCAGTCGCTGCTTCCGAGGTCGTTGTCGGTCTCGGGATGGTCGTCGCGCTCAACCGTAAGCGCGTGCCGCTCGACGTCGACCGGCTGAGCTCACTCCGCGGCTAGATGGTCTACGGCTCCTGGATCTGCCTGCTCTCGCCGCTTGCCGCGGCCGTGCTGATCACGCTTGCGGGCGAGCGCCTCACGCGGCGCGGCGCCGGCTATCTCGCGACCCTCTCCTGCTTCGTCTCCTTCGGCGCGGCGGTCGCTGTCTTCGTGTCCTTGCTCGGCCGCGACGCGGAGCAGCGCAGCGTCCTCTCGACCGCGTGGATCTGGATCACAGGCGGTACGTACCGGTCGGGTCTCGCGGTGCTGATCGACCCGTTGAGCGTGATGATGATGCTGGTCGTCTCGGGGGTCGGCGCACTGATCGTCCTCTACTCGATCGGCTACATGGACGGCGAGCGGGAGGAGCGCCGCTACTTCGCCTACATGGCGCTGTTCGTTTTCTCGATGCTGCTGCTGGTCCAGGGCGGGAACCTGCTGATCCTGCTCGCCGGCTGGGGAATGGTCGGGCTCTCCTCCTACCTCCTGATCGGCTTCTGGCACGAACGCCCCAGTGCCATCGCCGCTGCGAAGAAGGCCTTCGTCATGAATGCGATCGGCGACGCGACATTCGCGCTCGCGCTCTTCCTGCTGATCCAGAAGGCCGGCTCGGTCGACTTCGGGATCCTCGGCGGCGAGTACACCTCGACCGTCGCCAACCTCGTCGCCCTCGGCCTGCTCGGCGGCGCGGTCGCGAAGTCGGCACAGCTGCCGTTGCAGACGTGGTTGCCGGACGCGATGGAGGGCCCGACGCCGGTCAGCGCTCTCATCCACGCGGCGACGATGGTCACCGCCGGCGTCTACCTGATCGTGCGCACGCATGCGATCTTCGAGCAGGCGCCGAAGGTCGCAGACCTGGCCGCTGGCCTCGGTGCAGCGACGCTGCTAGTCGCAGGGCTGGTCGCGCTCGTGCAGGTCGACATCAAACGCGTGATCGCGTACTCGACCATGTCGCAGATCGGTTACATGTTCGTCGCGGTCGGGCTCGGCGCATACGCGAACGGGATGTTCCATCTGATGACGCACGCCTTCTTCAAGGCGCTGCTCTTCATGGCGGCCGGCATCGTCATCCACGCGCTCACCGACGAACAGGACATCCGCAAGATGGGCGGCTTACGCAGGTTGCTGCCGCGAACGTTCATCGCGTTCGCGATCGGCGCAGTGGCTCTGGTCGGGCTACCGCCGTTCGCCGGCTTCTTCTCGAAGGACTCGATCCTCGCCGACGCCATGGACCGCGGGGCTTTCGGCTACGTCCTCTGGGTCGTCGGTCTCGCGGGGACGTTCCTGACCGGGCTCTACACGTTCAGGCTCCTCTTCCTCGTGTTCTGGGGTGAGCCGAGCGCGTTCGTGCGGGAGCACTTCCATGCGCCCAAGCGCGATTTGGTCGGCTGGACGATGGGAGTGCCCGTCGCAGTGCTCGCCGTCCTCTCGGTCATCGGCGGGTGGCTCCAGTTCGCGCCGCTCTGGCATCCGGTGGAGACGTGGTTGCAGAGCGTCGCTGAGCCGGTGGTCACACCGACGGACTGGCAGGAGGGCATCTCGAGCGCGCTCGCCGTCCTGCTTGGGCTCCTCGGGATCTACGTCGCCTGGGCCCTCTACGCAGTCAAGAGGTTCGCCGTTCCGCGGTTCGCCTTTGCGCAGCGTGTGCTCGAGCACAAATTCTATTTCGACGAGCTGTACGACGCGCTGTTCTACCGCCCCACCGTCTGGCTGGCCAAGGCGCTCTACCGAGGTGTCGAGGACCCGCTGATCGCGGAGTCGTCGACGTCTCTCGGACAGGACACTCGTGACCTCGGCGGAATCGTCGCTCGCCTCCAGACGGGGCTGTTGCGCACCTATGTGCTCGCGATCGCCTCGGGTGCGGCCGTCCTCGCCATCGTCTTCATTGCGGTCAAATGACGACGCTGCTGATCCTCCTGCCCCTCGCTGCAGCACTCCTCATCTGGGTGCTGCCGCTGAACGACGTCTCTGCCGGTGCCCTCGCCCTGCTCGCCGCTCTCGCGGAGGTCGGCCTCTGGATCCAGCTGCTCGTCCGCTACGACTTCGCAAAGGGCGGCCTTCAGTTCGCTCAGGAGCGAAACTGGTTCAGCGACCTGCACGTCTCGTACCACGTCGGCGTCTACGGGTTCTCGGTCTGGCTCGTCGGGCTCACCGTCATCGCGATGGCGGCAGCGATCGCATACGGGTTCTGGGTCGGCCGCGACCGCGTACGCGCCTACATGGGGCTCATGCTCTTCCTGACCGGCGCCATCATCGGCGTCTTCACCGCGCAGGATCTGCTGCTCTTCTACGCCTTCTTCGAGGCGATGATGATCCCGCTCTACATCCTCGTGGGCGTCTGGGGCGGCCCGGGCCGGCTGGGGGCCACGCTCAAGTTCCTGCTCTACACGATGGCGGGCTCGCTGCTGATGCTGGCCTCGATCATCGTCTACGGGCTCTCGCAGAACACCTTCGACCTGACGCAGATTGGCCAGAGCTCGAGCGACTGGATCTTCCTGGGCTTCGTGGCGGCGTTCGCGATCAAGGCGCCGCTCTTCCCCCTGCACGGCTGGCTGCCCGACGCGTACCGCGAGTCGTCTCCCGAGGTCGCCGCGATTCTCTCAGGCGTCGTCTCGAAGGCGGCCGCCTACGGCTTCCTGCGGATCGCTATCGCCAAGTTCCCCGAGCCTGTGCAGCACTACCGCGCCCCGATCCTCGCCCTCGCGGCGATCGGGTTGATCTACGGCTCGCTGCTCGCATTTCGCGCGCCCGACATCCGCGGGGTGATCGCGTACTCGTCGCTCGCACAGATGGGGCTGATCACGATGGGCCTCTTTGCGGTCAACGACCTCGGCTTCGACGGGGCCGTGCTGCAGATGGTGAACCACGGGCTGGTGTCGGCCGCGCTCTTCCTGCTCGCGGGCATGGTGGAGCGGCGAACGCTCACGGGTGAGCTCACGCGGCTCGGGGGGATGGCGCGCGGACGCCCGGCGCTTGCGACAGTGCTGATCACCACCGGGGTGATCGCTCTTGCGGTGCCGCTGTCGTCGGCATTCGCCGGTGAGTTTCTGATCCTCGCCGGGGTCTTCCGTCAGGGCTGGGGGTGGTCGGTCGTCGGCGCTGTTGCGATCGTCCTCGCCGCTGCCTACGTGCTGCGGCTGATCTCCGCTGTTCTCCACCGCGACGTCGGGCCCGCCGTCTCCGACTCCGCGCTCGACCTTCGGCCGGCGGAACTCGGCGTCGTCGTCCCGCTCGTGGCCTGCCTGCTCGCCCTCTCTGCCTGGCCCGCGGCGATCACGGAGCACTCCTTCCGAAACGACCGCGGCCAGACCGACGTGTCCCAGGGCTTCAAGTGATCCACGGACCGCACATCGACTGGTTCGCGCTCGCCGGGGTCAACAGCCTGCTCGCCGCCTCCGCGCTCGCGCTCCTCTCGGCGGTCCTCGTGCCGGGCCCGTTGCGAAGGCCGGTCGCAGCCTCGCTCTGCGCGCTCGGGTATGCAACCGCAATCGGCTTCACGATCGCGCTCTACGTCAAGTCGCCGCACGGGCACGGCGTCGTGGTGGATGCGTTCCGCCGCGATCGTCTCGCCCAGTTCGCCGGCATCATCCTCGCGGGCTCGGGCCTGCTCGCCACCGCGATCTCCTACAGGGAACGCATGCGCGAGCACCACGGCGAGTACTACGCACTCCTCGCCGCAGCCGGCGGCGGGATGCTGTTCTTCGTCGGCGCCAACAACCTGATGACGCTTTTTCTCGGACTCGAGTGGTTCTCGATCTCCCTCTACATTCTGTGCGCGATCGATCGAGACCGGCTCGGCGGTCTGGAGGCGGCACTCAAGTACCTCGTCATCGGTGGCTTCGGCTCTGCGGTCCTGCTGTTCGGCTCGGCGCTCGTCTACGGCGCCACCGGCCAGCTGAACTTCGACGCGATCTCGGCAGCGGGACAAGCACACGACTCGCTGCTCGTCTTCGGTCTCGCGATGATCATCGCCGGGCTCGCCTTCAAGGCTTCCGCCGCGCCGTTCCACATGTGGACGCCCGACGTCTACGAAGGTGCGCCGACCCCGGTGACCGCGTTCATGGCTGCCGCGACGAAGGCGGCGGCGCTCGTCGTCATGCTGCGCGTGCTCGTCACGGCGTTCCCGAGCCAGGCACACCTCTGGACGGTCGCCCTCGCGGCGATCGCAGTCTGTTCACTCGTAATCGGCAACCTCGCCGCACTGGTGCAGAAGGGCGTGAAGCGCATGCTCGCGTACTCGTCGATCTCGCAAGCGGGCTTCATGCTCATCGCGGTCTCGACAGATTCGAACCTCGGCGCCCGGGCGCTCCTCTACTACCTCATTCCGTATGCGGCGATGTCTCTTGGCTCGTTTGCCGTCGTCGCTGCGCGCGAGCGCGAGCTCGGCGTTCCTGTGACCTTCGAGAACATGGCCGGGTTCGGCTGGGAACGGCCGCTGCTCGGAGTCTCGATGTGGGCATTCATGCTCGGCTTCGCCGGCTTCCCGCTGACCGGCGGCTTCGTCGGCAAGTTCTACGCCTTCGCCGCCGCCTACGAGCACGGTTGGACCTGGCTCGTGATCGTCGGGGTGCTCGCCACGCTCGTGAGCCTCTACTACTACCTCGGCCTCGTGCGCGCAATGTTCATGCGGCGCACGGAGGACCTTCAGCTCGCGCCGATTGGCGGCTCGCCGCCGCGCGACGCGCTGCTCCAGACGGCGGTCGTCGCATGCCTAGTCGTCACGGTCGGCTCGTTCTTCGCAGTCCAGCCGCTGATCGACTTCGCCCGGCACGCGGCAAACAGCCTGTCCTTCTGAGTTGACCGGCGAGGTCGGTCAGGCCGGTTCGGTTGCCGGCCGCACCTCTGGCGCCGGCTCACTCGGCTGGGTGCGGAGAGCACGCGCGGCCCAGGCCGGTAGCCACCAGTTCCAGCGGCCCATCAGGACGACGATTGCCGGAACCAGCAGGGCTCGGATCACGGTCGCGTCGAAGATGATCCCCGCAGCCAAGCCAATGCCGAACTGCTTGATATCGGTGCCCGGGCTCGTCGAGAGCACGAAGAAGGCGAACATCAGCACGAGCGCGGCGCTCGTCACGAGCTTGCCCGTGCGAGCGAGCCCGAGCTCAACCGCTTTCTTGGTGCTCTTCGTCTCGTCGTAGGCTTCGCGCATCCGAGTGAGCATGAAGACCTCGTAGTCCATCGAGAGACCAAACAGGAACGCGAAGATCATCAGCGGAATCCAGGCGATGATGGCCTGGGTGGCCGGCACCCCCCAGATGGCCTCCGAGCCGTGACCCTGCTGGAAGATGAAGACGATGATTCCGTACGCCGCTCCCAGTGAGACCAGATTCAAGATCACGGCCTTGAGCGGAAGCAGCAACGAACGGAACGCTCGCGCGAGCAGAACGTAGGTCAGCAAGATCACGAACAGCAGGACGTAGGGGAAGTTGCCGTAGACCGCGTGGACGAAGTCTCGGTCCTCCGGCGCGACGCCACCGAGACTTGCAGTTGGAGGCAGAGCGGCCTTCACGCGGGAGATCGTCCCGCGCACCGCCTTGCTCGAGCCGTCAACGCTCGGGATCGCTTCGACGAGAGCCAGGCCGTCCTTGCGCCAACTTGTCGGAGCCGTCGCACCGACCACTCCGTCGACGCCCCGGAGATCCGCCACGACCCGTTTCGTCTCGCCCACGGGCGTCAAAACGATGAACGGCTTGATTACGCCCGGCGATATCTCTGCGCTCGACAGCAGATCACGCCCGACAATCGCGTCGCCTTTGCCGGGAAAGTCCTTCGCCTGAGCCTCGCTTGGATTGAGTTGGAGCCCATACGAAATCAGCACGCCGACGATGACGAGGCCGACTGCGGCAACCGGCCATGGCCTGCGGATGACAAAGCGCGCCCACCTGCCCCACCAACCGCTCTCGGGATCCGAGACGGTGACGAAGCGCTTCGGCATCACGCGCAGCTTGTTGATGCGATGCCCGAGTAACGAGAGCAGCGCAGGAAGAAGGGTGATCGAGACGATCACCGAAACCGCCGGAATGAGCATTCCGCCGATGCCGATCGACCTGATGAACGGCAACGGGAGGAGCACCATGCTGAGCAGCCCGACGGCGACCGTCGAGCCAGAGACGATCACCGACCGGCCGGCATGCGTCATCGTCTCGACCAGAGCGGTTTCGACGTCCTCACCGGCAGCGAGCTCCTCGCGGAAGCGGAAGATCATCAGCAACGCGTAATCGATCGCGACGCCGAGGCCGACGAGCGCAATCAGGAACTGGACGATGATCGAAACGTTCGTGAGGTAGGTCAGCAGCCACACGACCGTGAATGTGTTGAGGATCGCCGTGACCGCAATTGCGAGCGGAATCGCGACCGCCGGAACCGTCCCGAACACGAAGAGAAGGATCACAAGTGCTCCGAGGCCGCCGATCAGCGCCTCTGTCAGGACGCTCGGGCCACCGCTGTTGCCGCCGCTCGAGGCGTCGTTGAGCGGCAGCAGGCCGGTGAGAGACGCCTCGACCCCCGGCGGAACGTTCGCCTTCAGCGCAGCCCGCACGGCGCCGATGTGCGGCTCCTTCGAGAACGTGTTCTGTCCAGGCGGATAGATCTCGGCGAAAGTCGTGTGCCGATCGCGCGAAACGTAGAGAACGTTGTGCGAATCGAAGTACGAGCTGACACGCGAGCCCGGGTTGACGGCTGCAGCCTTCTCGATCGCAGGCGTCAGGTCGTGCTTCGTGACGTCACCCTTCGAACGGAAAACCGCCACGAGTGGCGCCTGCTCTCCGGTCCCGAACGTCTTCACCGTCTTTTGATTCGTCTCGTACGCGGAGTAACCCGGAATCGAGAACGACTCGAACCATCGACTCGAGACTTGCATGGTCGCGAAGACGCCGAATGCTGTCAGCAGAGCCCAGAGGGCGACGAACCGACCCCGCCGGCGGTGCACGAGATGGGCGAGACGAGCGAGCATGGTCCGCTTCTACCTGTCGCGGGACGCGCGGCGCAATTGTGAACCGCTCAGGCCGATTCGGGAACCGTGCGCCCGAGCGGGATCAGAGCGCCCACGCCAACCGCCGCGTAGAGCAGGAGGGCCAAAACAAGCGAGGAGACGGCAAAGTGCGGGACGCCGCCCACGACGGCCGGGCTCCGCAGAGCCGCGCTGACGACCAGCACGACCACTGCCAGGCCTGCGAGCAGGGGCCGGGCCAGGCTACAGCCGGACTCGAGCACGTCGCCGTAGTAGTCGAGCGCCACGTAGCTCGAGGCGGGGATCGCGAAGAGGAGGAACGCAAGCGCGAGACCGTGATCGCCGCCGAGATCCGAAAACAGGGCCGACGCCACGAGCAGGGCCGGTAGGAGGCGGCGGGACATCCCGACCAAGCTTCGCCTTCGCCCCGGACGTTCCTTTACGCTCCGCGCCACTGGTTGCCCAGACCAAAGGAGACTCATGGCTGACGCGTCGCTGACCTGGCTCGGACACGCCTCGTTCCGGCTCGATTCCCCCGGTGGAAAACGAATCTACGTCGATCCCTGGCTCGAGAACCCGAAGTGCCCCGACGCCGAGAAGGAGCCTGAGCGCTGCGACGTGATCGCGGTCACGCACGGCCACGACGATCACGTCGGCTCGACGATCGAGCTCTCGAAGAAGTTCGGTCCGCTACCGATCGTGGCGATGGTCGAGCTCAAGGGCTGGCTGAAGGCGAACGGCGCCCAGGCCGACGACCTTCCCGGCCAGAACAAGGGCGGCACGGTCGAGGCCGCCGGCGTCAAGTTCACGATGACGAATGCCTTCCACTCGGGCTCCGCGCCCGACGGCTCCTACGGCGGCGAGGCGGCGGGAATCGTCGTCGAGCTCGAGAACGGCGCGAAGGTCTACTTCGCCGGCGACACCTGCGTCTTCGGAGACATGCAGCTGATCGGGAGGATCTATGCACCCGACGTCGCCGTACTTCCGATCGGCGGATACTTCACGATGGACCCACGGGAGGCAGCAGTCGCCTGCGAGCTTCTGGGTGCAAAGCGCGTCGTTCCCTGTCACTACGGGACGTTCCCCCTCCTGGCCGGCACACCCGACGAGTTGAGGCAGCTCGCGAAGGACGTCGACGTCGTCTCGGTCGAACCGGGGGGCTCGGTCGAGCTGTGAGGGAGCGTTGGTTCGGAGCAACCGGGCGGCGCGTCCCGGAGATCGCGGTCGAGGGCGAGCTCGACGTCGACGAGGCGCTCGTGCTGGACGATCCGTCCGACGTCGACGCGCTGCGAGCGGCGCACGAGGTCGGACGCCCGATCGTCGTGCGGACCGCCTCCGCAGAAGAGGTGAAGGCGGCGCTTGCACATCCGGAGGTTGCGACGGCGCTGGTTCCTCCAAATCGGCGCGAGCTGCTCGAGCTCGACCTGCGCGAGCTGACCTATGGGCCCTAGGCCGGTAGTCGCGACCTACTCGCTCGTCGCCTGCGACCTCGAGGCTGGGCAGTGGGGCGTCGCCGTGCAGTCGAGGTTCCTCGCGGTCGGATCGGTTGTCCCGTGGGCCGAGCCGCACGTCGGCGCGATCGCGACCCAGTCGTACGCGAATCCTCGGTACGGGCCCGACGGACTAGCCCTCCTGAAGGAAGGCCGCACTGCCGCGGAGGTCGTCGAGGCGTTGACCTCCGCCGACGAGGGCCGCGCGGAGCGGCAGGTCGGGGTCGTGGACGCCGCGGGCCGCGCGGCGACCTTCACAGGTGAGGAGTGCCACGACTGGGCCGGCGGCCGCACCGGCGCCGGGTATGCCGCGCAGGGGAACATCCTCGTCT
>Ga0207693_10000497_pt1 | contig 35535 bp, 36 predicted proteins | sample LARL81metaG_FD_184347 | JGI IMG/M metagenome (GOLD analysis project Ga0207693, IMG submission 184347) | Corn, switchgrass and miscanthus rhizosphere microbial communities from Kellogg Biological Station, Michigan, USA - LAR L8-1 metaG... | ecosystem: Host-associated > Plants > Roots >... | reverse complement strand
CGATGAGCTTCTCGACACGACCTGAGCTGCGTGGGACGTTCGGGATGGTGGCGTCGACGCACTGGCTCGCGTCGGCGGCCGGGATGGCCGTGCTCGAGCAGGGCGGGAACGCGTTCGACGCCGCCGTCGCGACCGGATTCACGCTGCAGGTCGTCGAGCCGCACCTCAACGGCCCCGGCGGCGACCTGCCTGCGCTCGTCTGGCCGGTGGAGAGAGACCGGCCGCTCGTCCTCTGCGCGCAGGGCCCGGCGCCGCGCGCAGCCACGATCAAGCGGTATCGCGACGAGCTCGGGCTCGCGCTGATTCCCGGCACCGGCCCACTTGCGGCGGTCGTGCCCGGCGCCTTCGGCGGCTGGATCGAGCTGCTGCGCGAGTACGGGACGCTGCCGTTGCACGACGTCCTCCACTTCGCGATCGGCTACGCCGAGGACGGCTACCCGGCCCTCCCCTCGATCGGCGACGCGATCCGCAAGGTCGAGCAGCTCTTCACCGACGACTGGACGACGTCCGTCGACGTCTACCTCCCCGCGCCGGAACCGGGCAGCCTGCACAGGAACAGGAAGCTCGCCGAGACCTACCGCCGCATCCTCGCGGAAGCCGAGGCCGCCTCCCACGACCGGGAGGCGCAACTCGATGCCGCCCAGGACTGCTGGTATCGCGGCTTCGTCGCGGAGGAGATCGTCGGTTTCCAGTCACGCGAGTGGCTCGACAGCTCCGGCGAGCGCCACGCAGGCCTGCTCGCCGAGGGCGATCTGCGCGATTGGGCGCCGTCGTGGGAGGAGGCGCTCTCGGTCAACTACCACGGGTACGAGGTCTTCAAGGCCGGCCCGTGGAGCCAGGCGCCGGTCTTCCTCCAGCAGCTCCGGCTGCTCGAGGGGTTCGATCTCGGCGCCATGGGCCACGCGAGCGCTGACTGGGTGCACACCGTCACCGAGTGCGCGAAGCTCGCGTTCGCTGACCGCGAGGCCTGGTACGGAGACCCGGACTTCACCGAGGTGCCGCTCGGCGAGCTGCTCTCGCGGGACTACGCGGAGGAGCGGCGGCAACTGCTGGGCGAGGAGGCCTCGACCGAGCTCCGGCCGGGCTCACCCGAAGGCCGTGAGCCCCGGCTGGCGCAGCCGGTCGCGAACGCACCGGTCGCGCCGGGCGTCGGCGAGCCGACGCGTGGGGACACGGTCCATCTCGACGTCGTCGACCGCTGGGGGAACATGGTCTCGGCGACGCCGAGCGGCGGCTGGCTCTGGGGCGCGCCGGTGATCTCGTCGCTCGGCTTCCCGCTCGGCACGCGAGCCCAGATGTTCTGGCTCGAGGAGGGACTGCCGAACTCGCTCGAGCCCGGCAAGAGACCGCGCACCACCCTCTCCCCGACGATCGCCGCCCGCGACGGCGAGTCGTCCCTGGCTCTCGGCACGCCCGGGGGCGACCAGCAGGACCAGTGGACGCTGCAGGTCTTCCTCGGCCACGTCCACCACGGCCTCGATCTCCAGGCCGCGATCGACGCGCCGAACCACCACACCGAGGCGTTTCCGTCGAGCTTCTACCCGCGCGAGAGCCGCCCGCGGCACGTCGCGGTCGAGGAACGCGTCGGCCCCGAGGCGATCGAGGCGCTACGCAGTCGCGGTCACGACGTCGAGGTGTCCGGCCCCTGGACGCTCGGCCGCGTCACCGCCGTCGCGCGCGAGCACGCCGGGATCCTGAAGGCGGGCGCGAATCCGCGCGGCCGGCAGGGGTACGCCGCGGGCCGCTGATGCCGGTCGATCATCCCGAACGGATGATGTAGCGCGGGCCCGCGCCCGGGACCCTGCGATCCGATGGAAGATTACGGTTTCAAGTTCTGGCTGAAGATGGCCGGTCTGTTCGTGCTCGGCGCCATCGCCCTGTTCATCTTCATGTGGATCTTCCTGAGCGTGATCTACGCCTGGAGCTTCCTCGGCGCAATGCTCGCTCTCGCCGTCGGCGCTCTCATCATCGGCTGGTTCGTCGACCGCCGGAACTCGGGTCAGCGCGAGGGCAGCGTCTAACCGCCCGCGCTGGGGGCGCTGCCGATGGGAGCAGCCGACCAGGGCACGCAGCCGGACGAACGGTCCGCGGTCTCGGACGCGATAGGAGGCGCGGCCGCCTACTCCGCACGCGTCGCGGCCCGCGTCTGGCGCGGCCCAATCGAGGCGGCCGCGGCCGAGCTCCTGGCGACCCCCGAGGTCAGGCGAGCGGCCGATCGAACACTCGCCGGTCCACTGCCGGAGGAGTTGGGGCGACTGCTGGTCCGGCACCGGATCGTGGAGCGTGTCGTCCACGAGCTCGTCGCTTCCGGCGAGCTGGAGCGCATGCTCGAGACCACGCTGGCAAGCCCCGAGTCGCAGGCCATGGTCGACCGCATGCTCGCGAGCCCGGCGATGAAGCAATCGCTCGAGCGCGTGCTGGCGGGGCCGGAGGTGCGCGCTGCTCTGAAGTCGCAGTCCGCCGGCCTCGCCGACGAGGTCATGAGCGGCGCACGCGAGACCGCCAGCGGCCTCGATTCTCGCCTCGCCCTGCGCGAATCGCCGCGGCCGTTCGCCGGCGTGGCGAGCCGCGGCGTCGCGCTCGTCGTCGACGCGTTCGTGGTCGTCGTCGCCACCGCGGTTGTCGGGGGCGCCGCCGGCCTCGTGGGCGCGGTGGTGGGCGGCATCCGCCCCGACTGGCTCGCGCAGGCCCTCCTCTCGCTCGCGGCAGTGGTGATCGCGGTCGGCTACTTCGTCGTCTTCTGGCACACGGCCGGCCAGACGCTCGGCATGCGGCTGATGGGGGTGCGAGTCCTCTCCAGCCGCGGGCGGGACCGGTTGACCGCGTGGCAGGCGCTCGTGCGGACAGTCGGCCTTGCGCTCGCGATCATCCCCTGTTTCCTCGGCTTCGTCCCGGCCCTGTTCGATCGACGGCGCCGCGCGCTCCCGGACTACCTCGCGGGCACGGTGGTCGTCTACGACGACGGCGGCACCGACGGCGCGGAGTCATAGCGGTGGCCGACGACGTGAGCGACCCGGGAAACTCACCTTTCAGCGGTCCGGGACGCAAAGTGCCCCATCCCGGAAGCCTCATCGAGCGCCGGATGTCGAAGTTCCTCCAGGAGCCGCCTTCCGTCCGGCTCGCCGCGAACGTGATCGTCACCGCGACCGTCGTCGTCGTGGTACTCGGCGGCGTGATGATGCGGGTGTTCGATCACAAGGAGTACGCCTCCGTCTGGCTCGGCATGTGGTGGGTGCTGCAGACGGTCACCACGGTTGGCTACGGCGACCTGACGCCCAAGGCGGCGATCGGCAAGATCCTCACCTCGATCGTCATGTTGTGGGGCGTGGCCTTCCTCGCGATCGTCACCGCCGGCATCACGTCGGTGTTCGTCGCCAGGGCCCAGCGGGAGCGGGCAGAGAGCGACGCGTCGGAGGTGGCCGGGGCGCGAGCCACGGCCGACGAACGCTTCAACCACATCGACGCCCAGCTGCAAGAGCTCCGCGAGCTGCTCGAGAAGACGCCGCCGGACCGCTAGCGCCGGCGTCGGGCGAGCAGCGCGAGCCCGAGCGTCGCCGCCACCGTGAGCACGAGCTTCACGGCCTTGCCGCCACGGAGCTTCGACTCGCCTCCTGCGCGCGGCGCCATGTCGACCGGTACCTCCTCGAGCCGCAGTCCCGCGTCGACGACGCGGATCAGCGCCTCGACCTCCGGTGCCCCGCTCGTGTACGGCTCGGCCAGGAGCGGCAGCGCCTTCGCATTCACGGCGTAGAGGCCGCTCGTCGCGTCCCCGAACGGCCGCCGCAACACGACCGCCACCGAGCGGCGCAGCAGGCCCGTCCCGAAGCGTCGCGCCGGGCTCGGCCGGTAGCGGTACGGCGCGTAGCCGTTTCCCGACACGAAGCGCGAGCCGACGGCGACGTCGCACTCGTCGGCGCGTACGCGTTCGAGCAGCCGCAGGAGCTCCTGCGGCGGATGCTGGCCGTCGGCGTCGACGCGCCCACAGAACGCATAGCCGTGCTCGAGTGCCCAGCGATAGCCTGTCGCGATCCCGATCCGCAGGCCCTGGTTGCTGCCGAGCGAGAGCACCTCCGCGCCGTGCTCGCGGGCCACGTCCGCCGTGCGATCGGTCGAGCCGTCGTCGACGACGAGCACGTCCGCCCACGGCAGCCGCTGCCGCAGCCCGTCGAGGACCGCAGGCAGGTTCTCCTCCTCGTTCCAGGCGGGGATGAAGACGACGGTGTCGCTCATCGCGACCGCCGCGCGAGCTCGGCCCGTGCAGCGCGCAGCTGCGCCGGCAGGAACGGGAACGCCGCGAGCTCCCACGCGATCGAGCGGAGGCTCGGCGCGACGGGCACGGCGCGAAACGCCAACTCGACACCCGCGCCGCGGTAGAGGCGTCCGAACAGCAGACGGGTGCGGGCCAGATGCGTCGGCGCGCAGACGACGACGGCGCGCTCGATCCCGCGTTCGTCAAGCAGTGGCAACGTGCGCGCTGCGTTCTCGGCGGTGTTCCGCGCCGTCGGCTCCACGACCAGCTCGACGTCGGGACCGCTCCACAGGTCCCGCATCTGCTCGGCCTCCGACGGCCCGCCGGTCGACGACCAGCCGCTGAACACGACGACGTCCGCACCGCCCGCGGTCACGAGGCGCTCCGCCTCGTGGACCAGCCGCAGGCAGCGGCGGGTGATGCGGTGGGTCCCCGCGTGATCGACGTCTCCGTGACCCGGGACGACGATCGCTGTCCGCTTCCCGGCCATGCCGCCGATCATTGCTGACGCGCGGCGAGAGCCGGCTGGGCGGGAGCCGGCGACTCTCCCTCGAGCAGGCGCCGCCAGCCGGCGAGCACGCGATGCAGCTCTTCCGCGCCGACGACCGGCTCCGCAGGCGGCGGCAGCTCGGCCGGGTAGAGCACGAACGGCCGCGTCTGCGGCCCGCCGAGCCCCCCGTGGAAGGAGATCAGCTCCTCGAAGGCGCAGCCCTCGTCGAGCGCGGGATCGTAGAAGCTGCCGATCAGCAGGTCCGGCGCGTGCGCGAACCCGTGCGTGCGCAGGAGGTGCTGCGCCGCGGTCGGCGAGAAGCGCTCGAGCGGGTCCTGGCCCTCGATCCGGCCCTCCTCGAGATACCGCATGCCGGCATCGCCGAGCACCACCGCACCGTGCTCCTCCGAGCGCGCGAGCACCCAGCCGATGTGTGGATGTCCTGCGAGCGCAGGCAGCAGCTCGGGGTGCCGCGCCGAGAGCTGCTCGACCGACATCCTCCCCTCCTCCTCCATCAGGTAGACGAGACCGAGGTTGCCGGAGCCGAGCACCACGACGTCGCGGCCGGAGACGTCGTTCTTCTCCGGCTTCGCCTTCCGCCCCGTTGCCTCGGCCGCAGCGTGGCCGACCATCGCCTCCTGCTCGTCGCCGCCGGCGAGCGCGCTCACGCCCCCGTCCGCGAGATTCCGCTCCACGAGCTCGTCGAGCCCGTAGCCGTTCCGCTGCTTGAAGGTCGCTCCCTGCGTCTGTCCGTGGTCCGAGAGGACGACGAGCGCGTACGGCCGTGCGGCGTAGCGGCGGGCGCCCTCGATGCGGCCGAACTGCTGGTCGAGCTTCCGCAACGCCTCGAGCGTGTCCTCGCGCTCGAGCCCGGAGTGGTGCGCGACCTCGTCGTAGCTCGCGAACGTCGCGTAGACCGCGGGCCTCCCCTTCATCATGTCGCTGAGGACTCCGTAGACGATCAGGTCGCGGGCGAGCACGCACATCGTCGCCCGCAGGAAGGGATAGACGCCGCCCCGGTGCCCCCGTGGCCGGACGTCGCGTCGCCGCTCCCGCGCAGCCGCGCTCCACTCCAGGATCACCTCCCAGCCGAAGAGGACGAACGTCCGCGCGACGTTGAACCCGTTCGCGAGAAAGGCGCGGTAGCCCGGGTTGGCCCTGCGCTCGGCCTCCATCCTGCTGACGGTGAGGATCATGTGGTCGGCGCCGCCGGAGAAGAGGTTGCCGCGGCTTGCGCCGCCGTTCGCGAGGAGACCCGATCCCGTGTCGTGCCTCCGCTCGATCTCGGCGCAATCCTGGGGCGAGGAGCACGCGACGACCTTCTGCCGCTCCTTCTCGACCCAGCGGAAGGCGGGGATGTCGTCGTTCGAGCCCAGCAGGATCCCGGCCTGCGAGGCGCCCGTCTGCGAGGAGAGGTCGGGCTCCCACTCGGCGAGCACGTGCGAGCCGTCCGCGAGCCAGCGCGCCATCGTCGGCGCATGTCCGTCGCGCATGGCCCGTTGGAGCACCGGCAGAGCGAGCCCGTCGATCTCGAGGAAGACGATCCCCGGCGTGTCGGTCACGACCCGCTCGCCCGAGCGCCGGGCGATTCGCTGCACGACACTCAGCGAATACACGTCGTCGTCGTTCGTGCCGAACAACACGGACAGGACGACGCCCACCGCGGCTGCGGCGAGAGCGACGGCGAGCGCCGACCAGAAGGAGTCGATCGTCAGGCCCGAGCTGACCCGGCCCACCAGGAGCAGCATCCCGGCGTCGACGAACAGCACGAGAAAGAAGCCCAGCAGAGCCGTGAACGGCAGCCTCAGCGCCGCGACGAGCGGCGGCAGCACCGCGTTGAGCAGCGCGACGAGCGCCGCTGCGACGAGGGCGGTGCGGAAGGTCGAGTCCGACGCGCCGGGGACGAGCTCCGTGGCGACGAGCAGTGCAACGGCGCCGAACAGCCAGCCGAGCACGAGCTGCCCGAGCCGGAAGCGAGGCCGCTCGGGCTTCCAGCCCGGCGCCTCGCCGTGGGCGACGCTCACGGAGCGGCCTGCTCGGACTCCGCCGAGCGAGCGGCCTTCCTGGCGCGCCGCTTCTCCTGCTCCTCGGCCTGCCGGCGCTTCGCCTCGCCGTACGAGTCGGTGACGAACTGCTTGCCGCCGCCCCACCCCCACGCCCAGATCATCAGGATCAGCGCGTAGACGATGTTCCACGCCGTCCCGACGAGCTGTTGCGCGACGGAGTAGGCCGTGGCGTCGGTCGAGGACGCGACGCCCTTCAGCGAGGCCACGTTCCATGCCTGCGTCACGCCGACACCGCCGGGGGTGAACGACGTGACGTTGGCGAGCGAGTTCCCGCCGGCGACGTGCATCAGCGTGTCGAAGCTGACCGGGATCCCGTAGGCGTTGAGGAAGACGCCGATGCAGGCCAAGCTGGCCGCCCAGCCGATGAACGACGGCAGGAACACGCGGCCGAAGTAGGCGCTGGGCCGGCCGAGGATCGCGCCGCCTTCCTTCGCGTTCTGCCACCAGGCGACGACGTTCGGCCAGAAGCGGCGCACGAGCAGCACGATCATGAGGGCTCCGCCGCCGAAGACGACGATCGTGGCGGGCCAGTGCTCGTGCACCCAGCTGAACGAGATGTCGAACGAGCCGCCGACCGTGAAGAAGAGATAGGTGTAGACGAACGTCCCGGAGAGCGTGAAGAAGATCTTCTCCACGGCGTAGCCACCGAGAACGGCGGAGAAGCTGATCCCGATCAGGACCGTGACCATGATCAGGAAGACGAGCGTGCCGATGTTGGCGGGCAGGATCCCGTTCAGGGCCACGGAGACCGCGTAGCCGGCGAGGATGTCGCGCCACTTCGTCCGTTCCGGGTAGGCAAAGCGCAGGATCGAGTACCAGGCGAACGCCGTGGCGGTCGTCTGCACGATCATGAGGGCGATCGCGGCGATCAGCGACCCCAAAGAGATAGTCGTGATCGTGTTCCAGAGCTGGTGGAACCAGCCTCTGATGTCCCAGCCGAGCAGGTTCGCGGCCGCCCCGATCACCACGACGATCAGCGCCCACATGACCATCCGGCGCCACAGCGGCTTCGACCGGGCCTTCGGGGTCGGCGCGTCCTGTGCGGCAGCGGTCATGCCGCGAGCTCCGCGACGTCGTCGAGCGCGGCGGCGATCGTGCTCGTCTCGAGCAGCTCCACGGGCACGCCGTAGTCGCGCAGGCCGACGGCCCGCTCCGCCGCACCGGGAGAGCCGAGCGGCACGAAGAGACGGCTGGGATACGCGAGCGACGAGCGCCAGCCCCGCTCACACTCGAGCACGTTGCCCCACAGCGAAACCGTGCCGATCACGAACAGGCCCCCCGGTGGCAGGCCGTCGTCGAGCGACAGGTTCCTGCGGATGAGCTCGAACGGGGCGCCGTAGATGCCACAGGTACAAGTCTCGCTCGGAGCCGCATGACGCGGCCGGCCTGACAGTCGCAGCCGCTGCGCTTCGCAGCGAGCCTCGAACGGAGCGCCGACGGGCCAGAAGCTGAGCCTGTAGAGGCTGCGCAGGCGTGGAGCCGCGTCGACGTCCTCGACCTCCCAGAGCCTCCAGGCGCACAACGGCTCCGCATAGTCGGGCACGAGCGCGATCTCGGCCACGCTCGCTGCCGGTTCGCTCGACTGCCGCCAGCGCATCCTGCCTCTCCTCTCGTTCGACCGGCCCAGCTTCGTCCCTCGTCGCGACCGCCGCGTCATGCGAGGCGGATGAAACGACGTCCCAACGTCCGGCTCAGATCCTCAGCCGGCGAACCGCATCTCGTAGCGGCTGACCAGCCCGTCGCGGATCGTCAGCTCGAAGCTTCGATCCCGGCTGTAGGACTGATCGTCGGACACCGTCGACCGGTAGAGCACCCGTATCTCGCACGAATACCGATCGTTGCCGAGACGCTTCCAGTCGCCGGTCTCGAACTCGAGCTCGAACCTGTCGGAAGGGCGCGCGCGGCGCAATTCCTCGGTGAGCGCGTCGACGCCCTGCAGGGAGTGCTGCGGCGTGACGCACTCCACGTCCGGTGCGAGGAGAGCGGCGACCGGCTCGAAGTCACCCGTGCGCATTGCCGCCTCGGCGGCCGATTGGAACTGCCTGGCGAGATCGAGGTCCGGCGCGGACATCGCGGCAGGAGCCTAGGCGGCGCCCGCAGCCGGAACGTCATCCCGGCGGGATGAGCTGTTGCGAGCTTCACCCGCGCAGGACGATGCGCAGGCGGGCCGCTAGGCGGGAAAGTCGTCTCAGGCGCGACCAAAGTCCGACCAGGAGCGTGACAACGATGGCCCTGAAAGAAGAAGTGCACGAACTGCAGCAAGCAGCCGACCTGCTGGTGGCGCCGCTCTACTCGCTCGAGGCCCAGCGGATCCCCCGGCACACGCTGACCGAGAACGAGCTGCCGCCGGAGGTCGCCTACCAGATCGTCCACGACGAGCTGATGCTCGACGGCAACGCGCGCCTGAACGTCGCGACGTTCGTGTCGACGTGGATGGAGCCCCAGGCCGAGCGCCTGATGGGCGAGTGCCTCGACAAGAACATGATCGACAAGGACGAGTACCCGCAGACCGCGGCTCTCGAGACGCGCTGCGTCAACATCCTCGCCGACCTCTGGCACGCGCCCGCGACGGAGGAAGCGACCGGCTGCTCGACGACCGGCTCGAGCGAGGCCGCGATGCTCGCGGGCATGGCGCTCAAGCGGCGCTGGCGCAAGCGGCGCGAAGCCGCGGGCAAGCCGGCCGACCGCCCGAACATCGTCATGGGCGCGAACGTCCAGGTCTGCTGGGAGAAGTTCGCCAACTACTGGGAAGTCGAGATGCGCCTCGTGCCGATGGAGGGCGAGACGTACCACCTCACTCCCGAAGGGGCCGTGGCGCACTGCGACGAGAACACGATCGCCGTCGTCGCCGTCCTCGGCTCCACCTTCGACGGTTCCTACGAACCGGTCGCCGACATCTGCGCAGCACTCGACACCTTCGAGAAGGACAAGGGAATCGACGTGCCGGTGCACGTCGACGGCGCCTCGGGCGGCATGGTCGCGCCGTTCCTCGACCCCGACCTCGTCTGGGACTTCCGGCTGCCGCGCGTCGCGTCGATCAACACCTCGGGGCACAAGTACGGGCTCGTCTACCCGGGCGTCGGCTGGATCGTCTGGCGCGACGTCGACGCGCTCCCGGACGAGCTCATCTTCCGCGTCAACTACCTCGGCGACACCATGCCGACGTTCGCGCTCAACTTCTCGCGGCCGGGCGCGCAGGTCGTGGCGCAGTACTACAACTTCCTGCGGCTCGGCTTCGAGGGCTACCGACGCGTGCAGCAGTATGCGCGGGACGTCGCGACCGGGCTCGCCGCTCGGCTCGACGAGCTCGGGCCGTTCGACCTGCTCACGCGCGGCGACGAGCTCCCGGTCTTCGCGTTCGCCCTGAAGCCGGAGGTGGACAATTACACCGTGTTCGATCTCTCGCTGGCGCTGCGCGAGCGTGGTTGGCAGGTGCCCGCGTACACGTTCCCGGAGAACCGCACCGACCTCGCCGTCCTGCGCGTCGTCGTGCGGCGCGGCTTCACGCACGACATGGCCGACCTCCTCCTCGCGGACGTGAAGCGGCAGCTGGCGCGCCTCGAGCAGCAAGCGAGCCCGACTCACGACGCGACGAGCGCCACTGCGTTCGCGCACTAGCCGGCAGGGCCGGCCCGGAACCGGGAGGAGCCAGTGCTCTAGGCTGCTCCCGGGGGACGAAAGGAGATCCATGGTCGTGGTGGACGAGAAGAGCGACGGGCAGCCCGCGTCCGCCCCCGTGGTGACGCACTTCACCGCCTCCGAGCGCGCCGCGCGGGGCCGCTCGGCGCGCGCCGAGTGCCCGCGCTCGAGCCACGCGAGCTTCGAGCTCGCGCCGGACCGCGACCCGGTCGCGATCCTGGAGGCGCAGGCGGCCACCCGCGTCCCCGAGCTCGTCCCCGTGCGGTACGGCCGCATGCTCGTCTCCCCGTTCACGTTCTACCGCGGCGCCGCCGCGGTCATGGCGCACGACCTCGCGGCGACTCCGCGGGCCGGGCTGGGCGTCCAGCTCTGCGGCGACGCTCACCTCTCCAACGTCGGCGGCTACGCCTCGCCCGAGCGCTCGCTCGTGTTCGACCTCAACGACTTCGACGAGACGCTCCCCGGCCCGTTCGAGTGGGATGTGAAGCGGCTCGCCGCGAGCTTCGAGATCGCCGGCCGCGACCGCGACTTCACGGACAACGAGCGGTCGAGAGCCGTCCTGAACGCCGTCCGCTCGTACCGCGAATGGATGCGGAAGCTGGCCGAGGCCCGCAACCTCGATGTCTGGTACGCCCGTCTGGACGTCGAGACCATCGAGCGGAACCTGCGCGAAAAGCAGGCGAAGCCCCAGGCGGCGAGCGTGGCGAAGGCCGCCGAGAAGGCGCGGACCAAGGACAGCCTGAAGGCGTTCGCGAAGCTCACCCACGAGGTCGACGGCGAGCCGCGCATCGTCTCGGACCCGCCGCTGATCGTGTCGGCTGCCGACCTGACCCAGGAGGCCGGCATCCAGATCGAGTGGCTCGAAGGCGTGGTCCACGGGCTTTTCCGCCAGTACCGCGAGACGCTGCAGGACGACCGTCGCCACCTGCTCGAGGAGTTCCGGATGGTCGACCTCGCCCGCAAGGTCGTCGGCGTCGGCAGCGTGGGCACGCGGTGCTGGATCCTCCTGCTCCTCGGCCGCGACGGCGACGACCCGCTGTTCCTGCAGATCAAGGAGGCCCAGGCCTCGGTGCTCGAGCCGTACCTCGGCAAGAGCGAGTTCGCCAACCACGGCCAGCGCGTCGTCGCCGGTCAACGACTGATGCAGGCGACGAGCGACATCTTCCTCGGCTGGCTGCACTCGAAGGAGACCCTCGACGGCGCCGAGCGCGACTTCTTCGTCCGCCAGCTCTGGGACTGGAAGACGTCGGTCGACCTCGACACGATCCTCCCGGCGGGCCTCGAGCTCTACGGCTCCGTGTGCGGCTTCCTCCTCGCGCGCGCACATGCCCGCTCGGGCGACCGCATCGCGATCGCGTCCTATCTCGGCAAGAGCGACACGTTCGACCGGGCGCTCGCCGAGTTCGCGGTCGCGTACGCCGACCAGAACGAGCGCGACCACGCCGCCCTGCGGCAGGCTGCGGACGAGCGCCTGATCCCCGTGCGTGAAGGGCTCTAGGGGTCGCGCCGGCGCGCCACGCGCCTGACCCTGCGCCGCGCCACCCTGCGACTTGCTCCGAGCATCACGACGGGACCCGCGCCCGCTTCTCGTGCTCCTGTAACTGCTTCGCCTCCTCGGCGCTGGCGAGGCCGATCGCGAGGAGGTCGTACGGCCCGATCATCCCGTCGGCGATGCGATAGCCGCCCGCGCGCGCGATCGCATCCCGCAGCGGTGCCGCCCAGTGGTGCTCGAGCAGGATCAGAGCTGCGGCCGAGTCGTTCGGGATCTCGCCGATCACGTCCCACTCGAGCTCGTCGTCGAAGACGTCGATCCCGTGCGCGGCAGCCCGCTCGGCACCGATCTCGGCGGCTGCGTGCATGCCCTCCTCGCCTGCGATGCCGAGGCCGACGAGCCCCGCCACCTTGCTGCCGAGCTCGATCGCCTCCTCCTTCGTGAGGTTGCTGAGGTGCTGCACCTCGATCTCGCCGTCCGCGTCCTTGTGCACCGCGAGCGCGTCGATCACGCGCACCGTGTCGCTCTCGCGCAGCCGCTCCAGCTCCCGCGCGATCTCGCCGTGGAACTCGGCATTGTCGAACCCGAGCACGAGCAACTGAACCGGCCCGACTGGCAACGCTCTCCTCCTTCCCGGAAAGGCGACGCGGTGAGGGACCTAGCCTGTCGCCGTCAGCGGCTGTGCACCTCACCCCGGCGGGATGAAGCACGCGAGTCGCGTCGAAAGGAGACTCGATGCGAGTGAGTGCGACGCGCCTGCAGGATTCGTTCGCCACGCCGCGCTGGCTGCGCGACCTCGGCCGCAGCTCCTGGCTGCTCGTCGGGTTGCTGCTGCTTCTCTTCGGCATCATCTGGCTGCTCGCCGAGACGTACACGATCACGGGACCGATGGTCGGCGCGCTCATCGTCTCGGTGGTCGCGATGCCGCTCGTCCGTCGACTCGACCCGCACATGCCGCGAGCGGTCGCGGCGGCCATCGTTCTGATCGCGATCGCGGTCATCGCCGTCTTCATCGTCGTGATCGTCATTGCCGGCATCACCGGCCAGAGCTCGGAGATCTCGGCGGCGCTCGCGGCGGGTGTCGACCGGATCCAGGGATGGATGAAGAGCGCCGGCGTGGACTCCTCGAGCGCCTCCGGTGCCGCCACGACGGCGAAGAACGCGGCGGCGCAGATGACCTCGACCCTCGTGCACGGCATCATCCACGGCATCCGAGGGCTGGCGTCGGTCCTGTTCGGGCTGTCCCTCGCCGCACTCGGGACGTTCTTCCTGCTCAAGGACGGACAGCAGATGCGCAGGTGGCTCGACCGGCACGTCGGATTGCCCGAGCCGATCGCGTGCACGATCTCGGGCGCGGTGATCACCTCTCTGCGGGGCTACTTCCGCGGCGTCACCCTGGTCGCCGCCTTCAACGGCGTCGTCGTCGGGCTCGCCGCTCTCATCCTCGGCGTCCCGCTCGCGGGGACGATCGCCGTGGTCACCTTCGTCACGGCCTACGTGCCGTACATCGGCGCTGTCGTCGCGGGCACGTTCGCGGTCCTGATCGCGCTCGGCGCGCAGGGGCCCGGCATTGCGATCGCGATGCTCGTGGTCGTCCTGCTCGCCAACGGCCTGCTGCAGAACCTCGTCCAGCCGTTCGCGATGGGCTCGGCGCTCCATCTCAATCCGCTCGTGGTGCTCGTGGTCACGATCGGCGCCGGCTGCCTGTTCGGGATGCTCGGGCTGGTGCTCGCGGCCCCGCTCGTCTCCGCGGCGGTTCGCGTCGCGAAGGAGCTGAACCAGCCACACGAAGCGCCTCCCGAGGCTGCGGCGGTCCCGCCCGAAGCGCTCGGCGGAGACCAACTCATCCGAACGGGGTGATGCCCCGGGCGCCGGTCGTCGCGATCGTCGGCGGCTAGATGTCAGCCGTGCGCCAATCCGCAGGGGTCTCCGCAGCGGAAAACGCGGCTGAGCTCGGCGGCATCCCCGGCGATCTCCATGGCGCTCTCGAGGACGTGAACGTCCCGGCCTACGCGGTCGACCGCTTCGGGATCATCCGCTGGATCAATTCCGCCGCCAAGAAGCTGGTCGGTGACGTCCGCGGCAAGCAGCAGTCGTCCGTCGTCGTCCCGGAGCAGGCGCGCGAGGCCAAGGAGTCGTTCCTGCGCAAGATGATGGGGACGGAGAAGTCGACCGAAGGCACGGTCGTCGTGACGGGGCCGGACGGCGAGCGCGTCCAGGTCGAGATCAGCTCCGCCCCGCTCCACGAAGGACACCGGATCGTCGGCGTGTTCGGCATCGTCCGACACCGTACGAAGTCGGCGCCGCCGCAACCGCACCCGCACCTCACGCCGCGCCAGAACCAGGTCCTCCACCTGCTCGCGCACGGTCACTCCACCTCGCAGATCGCCGCGGAGCTCCACCTGAGCGTCGACACCGTCCGCAACCACATCCGGCGGATGCTGCGCGCGCTCGGTGCGCATTCGCGGATCGAAGCGCTCGCGGTCGCGCACCGTGAGGGGATCCTCCGCCGCGACTGACGCTCGGTCGGATCCTGAAGTGGGTCCACATGTGCCAGCTCGACGGCTCCCGGCAGGTCGTACCGTCCGGCTCGTGCGTTGTGTCGAATGCGGTCATCTGAAGAGCCCCGACGAGCGGGGCTGGGTCACCGTGCTCTCGCCCTCGGCGGAGCAGCGGATCCACTACTGCTCGAGCTGCATCGCGGACCTGGTCCACCGCGCGTCGACCGCCAACGAGGTCGACGACTACGCGAACGACGACTAGGCGCCGACGGGCGCGGCCGGCTGGAACGTGCTCAGCTCGTCCGGCCCCGGCTGCACGACGCCCCAGCTCGCCTCGGGAACGGGGTTCCAGACGCCGGCCACGTCGCCGAGAGGCTCCGAGACCACGATGCGCGACTCCTCGTCGAAGTCCGCGAGCCGCGGATCGTCGGGATACAGCGCCTTCAGCGTGTCGTAGGCCGTCGAGAAGTAGAGCGAGCGGGACTTGCCCTCGCTCGAGTAGCGGAAGGCCCAGATCCGCTCACCGTTCGTCGTCGCGATCGTGCCCTGGAACGGGTGCTCGACTCCGTGGCGCCGGCCGATTTCCTCGACGAGGCCGATCGCGCGCTCGACCGCTCCCGGCGGGTCCTCCTCGAGGCCGAGCGTGAGCGCGAGGAAGAACAGCACCTCGGAGTCGGTCGTCCCTTCGATCAGCGGGTAGAGCTCCGGGGCGACCTGTAGGACGAGGTCGCGCTTGATGGTGAGCCAGTCGCCGATGAGCCCGTTGTGCATCCAGAGCCACTTGCCGTGGTGGAACGGATGGCAGTTCGTCTCCTGCACCGGCGTCCCGGTCGTGGCGCGGACGTGCGCGAAGAAGAGGTGCGACTCGATGTGGCCCGAGATCTCGCGCAGGTTGCGGTCGTTCCAGGCGGGCTCGGTGCTGTGGAAGACCCCCGGGTCGCCCGCGGACGAGTACCAGCCGATGCCGAACCCGTCCCCGTTCGTCGGCTCCGCGCCGAGTCGCGACTTGAGGCTCTGGTCGATCAACGAGTACTGCCCCTGGTACAGGACCTTGTCCATCCGGATCGGCTTCCCGTAGTACGCGAGCCAGCGGCACATGGCGCGATCCTGCCCGCCGCGACTGCCGGCGCACAGGGTGCGCAGCCGACGCGAGCAGGCGTGCACACACACTGGGCCGGCTGGCGGGACACGACGAGAGCGTCGAGGACCAGGCAGTCTCGGTGCGGTGGCCCTACACCGACGTCTGAGGCGGGACGCCGGGTTCTCTTGGCCTTCCGGGCAGCCGCCGCGTGAACCAGAACGAGAGCACCGCGAGCAACGCGACCGCGAGCATCGCCGTCTTCAGCGCGTTGAGTTGCGCATCGCCGTAGTCGGCCGTGACGGCGTCCGCATCGGCCTGGCTCAACCCGGCGTCGAGCAGCGTCTGGTGCGCCTGAGAGGTCGTGACGATCGGGATCCCGTTCTCGGTTGCCGCCGCGATCTGGGTCTTCGCATCGGCCGACACGGCCGGGTTCTGCTGGATCCGCGAGTTGAACCCGTTCAGCAGCCCGAGCAGCAGCACCGAGCCGATCAGCGCCGTGCCCAGGGACGCGCCGAGGTTCTGCGCCGTGCCCTGGAGCCCGCCTGCCTCGTTCGTCTCGTCCGGCGGGGCCGAGGACATGATCACGTTGCCGAGCTGTGACATGAGGAGCCCGGCGCCGATCCCGAAGAAGACGAGCGACACCGCGAAGGCCGTCCCGTTCAGCTTCACGTCGATCGTCCCGACGAGCACGAGCGCGGCGATCGCCATCGCGCCGAGGCCGGCCTGGACGACGGTCCGCGGCCCGAACCGCCCCGCCACTTTCGGGCCGGTGAGTGCAGCGGCCAGCATCGAGATCGACATCGGGAACAGACGCTTGCCCGTGTCGAAGGCATCGAAGCCGAGCACGACCTGGAGGTACACCGGCAGGACGAAGAACGTGCCCATCACGATCAGCTGCTGCGCGGCGAGCGACGTGAGGCCGGCGTGCAGGGTCTCGATCTTCAGCAGCGCGCGGTTGAGAAGCGTGCTCTTGCCGAGACGCTCTCGGCGCTCTTCATAGGCCAGGAAGGATCCGAGCACGACGAAGCCGCCGATGAGCAGGAACGGCACGAGGGAGAACCCGAGCGGCGTGATCTCATGGCCGCCGATCGTCGGCTTGGCGATCGGCTTGATCCAGCCCCAGGTGCTGCTCTTCAGGATCCCGAAGACGATCAGCCCGAGCGCGACGGCCGAGAGCGCCGCGCCGCCGAAGTCCAGCCTCGGCGGGTGCTCGGGCTTCGGCGCGCGCTTCATGAGCCGGTGGACGATGAGGACCACGATCACCACCACGACCTCGCCGACGAAGACGTACCGCCAGGTCCAGGTCGTCGTCACGTAGCCGCCGATCAGCGGGCCGGCCGCGATCGCCGCGCCCGCGGCGCCGCCGATCATCGAGTATGCGAACGCGCGAGCCTTGCCCTCGTAGTTCGCGGCCGTCAGCGCGGCGATCGCCGGGATGACCAGCACCGCGCCAAGCCCCTCGATCCCCGACCAGCCGATCAGCAGCACCGTGAGGTTCGGGCTGAGCGCCGTGGTCAGCGAGCCGAGCCCGTACACGGCCAGCCCCAGGCCGAAGGCTCGGTCACGGCCCAGGATGTCGCCGAGCTTCGCTCCGACGAGCATGAACGCCGCCATCACGAGCGTGTACATCGTGATCGCGCTCTGCACACCGGTGACCGTCGTGTCGAGGTCGTCCACGATCTGCGAGATCGAGACGTTCATCACGCTCGAATCCAGCACCATGATGAACTGGGCCGACGCGAGAATGGTCAGCGGGAGCCACTTGCGCACTGCCCGACCCTACGTTTTCCGGTGCGGCGACCGAGCTCCAGCCACCGAAGCCTCGCTCAAGTCTTGATTCGCGCCGGCGCCGGCCGGCTTGGCGCGGACGGCGCGGGCGCGGGCTTGGGCGTCCGCTCCGGAACCGGGTCTCGGATCGGCTCGACGACGATCTTCCTCAACGGCTTCCCGATCTCCATCTCACCATCCTTCCCGCATGCCTCCTCCCGCGGCCAGGAGGTGGGCATGCCGACCGCAGGCAAGCAAGCGTCCCCGGCGCGGTCTACCGTCTCGGACGATGGCCACGGCGTCCCAGCCGGAGGTCCACGTGCAGGGCAGGAAGCCCTGGCGCGTGATCTTCCGCGTGCTGCTCCTGCTCGCGACGGCAGTCTCGCTCTACTTCCTCTTCCCGAGCCTCGTCGACCTCTTCACGCAGTGGCACTCTCTCGCCCACCTGCAGCCGTGGTGGCTTCTCCTCGCCCTGGTCTTCGAGGCCGCGAGCGTGACGGCGCTCTGGGAGGTGCAGCGGATCGCGCTACGCACGCCGAGCTGGTTCGCCGTGGGGACGTCGCAGCTCGCCGGCAACGCCGCGGGCAACATCGTCCCCGGCGGGGCGGCCACCTCCGGCGCCTTCGCCTACAGGCTGCTCGTGCGAGCGGGGGTTCAACGCGACAGCGTGGCCGCCGGGCTGGCGTCCGTCTCGATCGCGAACACGACCACGATCCTGGCCTTCCCGGTACTCGCCCTCCCCGCGATACTCGGCGGCCTGCAGGCGCCTCGCGGGCTGCTCACGACCGCCTACATCGGTGCGGGCGCGTTCGTGCTCGTGGTCCTCGCCGGGCTCGCCGCGTTCCTCTGGGACCGGCCACTGCGGTTGGTCGGGCGCGCGATCGACGCCGTCCTCCGGCTGTTCCCCGGCAAGCGCGACGCGCACGGCACCGGCGAGCGGCTCCTCGCACAGCGCGACGGGCTCCAGCATGCGTTCGGCTCGCGGTGGCCGTTCGCCCTCTGCGCGGTCATCGCCAAGCCGGGATTCGACTATCTCGGGCTCCTCTGCTGTCTCGCCGCGGTCGGCGCGCGGCCGAATCCGTCGCTCGTCATCCTCGCCTACTCGGGCGGGATGCTGCTGGCGCTGATCCCCTTCACGCCCGGCGGGCTCGGCTTCGTCGAAGCAGGGCTCACCGGCCTGCTGACGCTCGCCGGAGCGACTGCGCACCAGGCGGTGGTGGCGACGCTCGCGTACCGGCTGCTGACCTTCTGGTTGCCGTTGCCGCTCGGCGGGGTCGCGTACCTGCTCCACCGGCACCGCTACGGGAGCGGAGGCGCGTCGGCGTCGCCGACCGCGCCGTAGGGCGCAAGCTCCTGGCGCACCGCAGCTGCGGCGTCGGGGTGCACGAGCACGCACAGCAGCGCGCCACCCGGGGCGAGCGACTCGCCGAGCTCCCGCAGCCTCGCGTCGGGGACGCCGGTGTCGCGCGCCCCCCACACGCCGCCGCCGAGCATGCCGAGGAGCGCGCCGCCTACGGGGCCGCCCAGCAGCATGCCGGCGACGAACCCGATCGTCCCGCCGGCCACCACGCCTTCGCCGGCCGCGACCTGGTGCGTCTGGCGCAGATCCACGCGGCCGCGTTCGGATTTCGTGACCACGGCCGCGTCGAGGACGTGCGGCTTCAACCCGCCAAGCGCGCCGAGCGCACGGTCCGCCTCCGCTTGCGAGGCGCATGAGACGACGACGAGCCGAGCCGGATCCGCCACGCCGCCCAGGGTCCCACCGCCGCCGGGCCGGGCACGGGTGCCGGCCTCTCGACCGCCGACGTGGGCGCCTGCTGTGAGCCCGGCTCGGCGGCCCAGAGAATCAGGACAGGATGGCAGGCATGTCGACTCAGCTCGCAGTGGCGTTCGCGCTCACCTCGCTCGTGGGCATGCTGATGTTTCTGCACGGCATCTCCGTGAACCTCCTCCAGCGGAGGACCGTCCGGTGTCGCAGCTGTGGCGGCATCGCGGGCCGTACCTGCCACTGCGATCGCAACCGCTGATCCCGTCCAAAAAGAAGGAGCCCCGGACGCATCGGCATCGGGGGCTCCGGACGTGCGGGTCAGGCGTGGAGGCTCACTCCATCTGCTTGCCCCCGTAGACCGCAAGGGCATAGATGATGAGGATGTCGAGCGTGATGACGATCAGCGCCCAGAACGGGTACGCCTGCACGGACGAGAAGTGCCCGATCAGGTTCAGGCCGGCGATGAAGATGCCGAACCAGCGCGCGAACCCCGATCCGCTGAACACGCCCATGGCGGCGACGATGAGAAGCACGCCGATGATGAGCGTGATCCAGGCCCAGGTGCGCAGGTCGCTGAACACGTAGTGCGCGTTGGCGGTGTAGAAGCTCGACTTCGACAGCCCCACGATGCCGTCGATGATGCTGAGAACGCCGGCGAGCCCGAGCATGGTCGCCGCGAAGAGCAGCCAACCGAAGCCCTTCTCCTCGAACTCGAGCGCGTCGTCACGGGTGACGGTAGCCACTGATTCCTCCTTGAGACAGGTCAGCAAGACCTTGGCAGCACACTGTTCGCGCGCCCAGGCTGCGTTCCTTCGCACCGCCGGGGCGCCCGTGCGAAGCGGGACGGGGTGTGCACCTCCTCTCCGAAGGTTTCACCCTCTTATGACGACGACCGGCCGCCCCCGCAGGACGACGCTGGCGGAAGAGAGAGGAGAACGAATGTCTTCTGCCCCGACCGCACCGTCCGGCTTCTCGAACGAACAGGTCGTCCAGCTGCTCGACCTGCTCGAGGGAGCCGACAGCGTCGAGCTGAAGCTGACGGTGCCGGAGCCGCACCAGCGCTCGACCGTGGCGGCGCTCGATCTCGATCCGCTCGACGCGCAGATCCGCCAGGTCTTCTTCTTCGACACGCCCGAGCTCGACCTCGACGCCCACGGCGTCGTCGTCCGGGCGAGACGAATCCAGGGCAAGGGAGGCGACTCGATCGTCAAGCTGCGTCCGGTCGTCCCGAGCGAGCTGCCCGACGACTTGCGCCACTCCGGCGCATTCCGCGTCGAGGTGGACGCGCTCCCCGGTGGGTTCGTCTGCTCCGGAACGCTCAAAGGCACCCCCACCGCGGACGAAGTGCGGCGCGCGGCCAATGGGAAGCTCCCCGTGCGGAAGCTCTTCTCGAAAGAGCAGCGACAGCTGTTCGCCGCACACGCACCGCAGGGGATCGCGCTCGACGATCTCGCCATCCTCGGGCCGATCTTCGTCCTCAAGCTGCGGCTCACGCCGCCGGGCTTCGGACGCAAGCTCGTGGCCGAGATCTGGATCTACCCGGACGGATCCCGCATCCTCGAGCTGTCGACCCGCGCCGCGACGAACGAGGCGTTCCAGGTAGCCGCCGAAGCCCGTGCCTTCCTCGTCAAGAGCGGCGTCGATCTCTCGGGCGAGCAGGAGACGAAGACGCGCAAGGCGCTCGAGTACTTCGCACGCGAGCGGGCGGAGGGGAAGCCCTGAGCGACGGCGTCGCCGGCATCGTCCCACGCTGGGAGTGGCGCACCTTCGGCGAGAGCTTCGGCTCCGCGGAGAGCCTCCTCGGCCAGGGTGAGAACGAGCCGGCGCAGGAGAGCGACGACCTCTATCTCCTGTCCGAGGAGAGCGACGCCTCGGTCAAGGTCCGCGACGACCTGATGGACGTGAAGCGGCTCGAGGCTGTCGACGGCAACGGGGTCGAGCAGTGGCGCCCGGTGCTGAAGAGCCCGTTTCCGCTCGCCGCGGCGGACGTCGCGCTGGTGCTGGATGCGCTCGGCGTTGCCGTCCCGCAGCTCACGCGCGACGCGTACACCCTCGAGCAGCTGAAGGCCGAGATCGTGCGTCCGGATCAGGCCCTCACCGACACCGCCGTGCACAAGCGGCGCGTCCACTACGAGTTCGCCGGCTGCCTGGCCGAGCTGTCGGAGATAACCGCCGCCCACCGGTCGATGCGCACGATCGCGGTCGAGGCGGAGGATCCCGCACTCGTGATCGCTGCCGTCCGCGAGCTGCAGCTCTCCGACCGGCCGAACGTCTGCCTCGCGCGAGGGCTCAAGACGCTGCTCGGGATCGATCCGGTCCGCTTCGCGGTGATCGACGTCGGCACGAACTCCGTCAAGCTCCACGTCGGCGAACGCCACGCCGGGAACGCCTGGCGCACGGTCCTCGACCGCGCCGAGGTGACCAGGCTCGGACAGGGGCTGCAGGAGACGGGCTCGCTGCAGCCGCAGCCCCTGCAGCTGACGGCGGACGCGATCGTCGGCATGGTCGAGGAGTCGCGCGCCGCCGGCGTCGCCGAGGTCGCCGCGGTCGCGACGGCGGGGATGCGCCAGGCGGGGAACTCCTCCGAGCTCGTCGACCTCGTGCGCGAGCGCTGCGGTGTCGGCATCGAGGTGATCTCCGGCGAGGAGGAGGCGCGGCTCGCCTATCGCGCCGCGACGTCCGAGCTCGACGTCGGCCGAGGGACGCTCGTCGTCTTCGACACCGGCGGCGGCAGCACCGAGTTCACGTTCGGCCGGGGCGGACGGGTCGAGGAGCGCTTCAGCCTCGATGTCGGCGCCGCGCCGTACACCGACCGCTTCGGGCTCGACGGCGTCGTCTCCGAGGACGGGCTCGCCCAGGCACTCGAGGCGATCGCGGCCGATCTCGCGCAACTCGACGGGAGGCAGCGCCCGGCCGCTCTCGTCGGCATGGGCGGCGCCCTCACCAACCTCGCCGCCGTCCGCCACGGCCTCGCGAGCTACGACGCCGACGTCGTCCAGGGAACGGTCCTCGAGCGTGCCGAGATCGAACGCCAGATCGACCTCTACCGGACGCGCAGCGCCGACCGGCGCCGCGAGATCGTCGGCCTGCAGCCGGCGAGAGCCGAGGTGATCCTCGCCGGAGCCTGCATCGTGCGGACGGTGCTCGACAAGCTCGAGTGCGACGAGCTCACGGTGAGCGACCGCGGCTTGCGGCACGGCCTCATCGTCGAACGCTTCGGCAGCTAGAGCGCGGGCTGGCCGCCGTCCTCGCGGGCCGAACGCCTCCGCAACCACCAGACGACGCCTCCGATCACTACGGCTGCGGCGAGGATCCCGAACGCGATCCAGCCCCACTGCGTGGAGGACTCCTGCTCCTGCGACGACGCCACCGCCGCGCCCGCGGCCACCGCGGCGGCAGGGTTCGCGGTCGTCGTGGTGACCGTCGCGGCCGGGAGGGTCTTTGTGGTCGCGGGCAGGGTCTCCGTGGTCACGGGAAGGGTCTCGGTCTCTGTGACGGTGACGACCCTGGCCGGAAGCGTCTCGGTCACCGCCGGAACGGTCTCGGTCACCGTGGCCGGAGGGACGGCCGGTGCCTCGGTCGTCGTCTCGAGAGTCACCGCCGTCTCCGTCTCGCCCCCGATCGGCGACGTCGTCGTTCCCGACGTCGTGCGAGTGAGGCCGGGAAGCGTCGACGTGATGGCGCTGGAGAGCCCGCCGCCCCCACTCCCGCAGCCGGCCGTCGCCAGCGCCACCGCGAGGCCGAGCAACGCTGCCGCGGCATAGCCGGCGCCCGCGAGAAATCCTCTCCCCGTCACGTCCGCTAGCGTCTCCGCCCGGCTTCGGCCGAGCATCGTCCTGCGGGGGTGATGCTGCCGAGGACGGCCAAACGGACGATTTCACGGACCTGGAGGAGGCGACGATGGCGACGACGGCAGCACCGGCCCCGGCCCAGCCCGGGGACAAGCAGTGGTTCGCGCTCGCGAGCGACGTCGTCGCCCAGGAGCTCGGTACCGACGAGCACTCCGGGCTCGCCCCGGCCGAAGCCTCCACGCGGCTCGCCACGTACGGCCCGAACGCCTTCGTCGCCGCGAAGACCGAGCCGCGCTGGCGCGCGTTCGTGCGCCAGTACCGCGACCCGATGCAGATCGTCCTGCTCGTCGCCGGGATCGGCAGCATCTGGCCGCTGCACGAGCTCGGCACCGGCCTCGTCCTGCTCTTCCTCACCCTGTTCAACGCCGTCCTCGGCCTCAACCAGGAGGGGAAGGCGGCCGCCGCCGTCGCCGCGCTGCAGAAGATGATGATCGTCAAGGCGAAGGTGCGCCGCGGCGGCGGGCTCGTCGAGGTGCCGGCCGAGCAGCTCGTACCGGGCGACATCGTCGCGATCGAGGCGGGGGACGTCGTGCCCGCCGACGGGCGGCTGCTGAGGGCGGCGACGCTCGAGGTCGCAGAGTCGGCGCTGACCGGCGAGAGCATGCCCGTCGCGAAGAGCGCCGAGACGGTCACGCAGACCGACGCCCCGCTCGGCGACCGGACCGACATGGTCTACATGAACACGAACGTGACCCGGGGCGCCGGCGAGCTGATCGTCACCACGACCGGGATGTCGACCGAAGTCGGCCACATCTCGCACATGCTGTCCCAGGAGACCGAGTCGGCCTCGCCGCTGACGAGGCAGCTGAACAGGCTGACGAGCCAGATCCTCGTCATCTCCGGCACCGCGCTCGTCATCTCGATCGCGATCAACGCGTCGCGGCCGGAGAACACGTTCAAGGAGGTCTTCCTCGCGGCCATCGCGTTCGCCATCGCCGCCATCCCGACCGGGCTGCCCGCGGTCGTGACCGCGATCCTCTCGATGGGCACGCAGACCCTCGCGAAGGCGAACGCGATCATGAAGCGGCTGCGCTCGACGGAGACGCTCGGCTCGACGTCGGCCATCAACTCCGACAAGACCGGGACGCTGACCCTCAATCAGATGACGGCGGTGGAGCTGACGATCCCCGGCCGCCGCTACACGATCGACGGCACGGGTTATTCCACGGACGGCCGGATCATGAAGGTCGCGGGGCAGGCGGACGTCGACCTCGAGCCGTTCATGCAGCCGCTGGTGCTCGCCTGCGACGCGGTCGTCCACGACGGCGAGCTGATCGGGGACCCGACCGAGGGCGCCCTCGTCGTGCTCGGCGAGAAGGGCGGGCTGGCAGCGGACGCGACCCGGGAGACCTTTCCGCGGCTCGCGGAGCTGCCGTTCGACACCGCGTACAAGCTGATGGCGACCTTCCACAACATGAAGGACGAGTCCGGCCGCGACGTCGTCCGCTGCTTCGTCAAGGGTGCGCCCGACCAGGTGCTCGCCCGCGCGACCCACACGCTCGCGCCCGACGACCTCCACCTGATCGACGCCGACGCCGGGTTCAAGGAGCGTTACGAGGCCGAGAACGAGCGGCTCGGCGAGCAGGGTCTCCGCGTCCTCGCGACCGGGCGGAAGGACTTCGCCCCCGGCTCGTTCGACCCGAACGCCGATCTCCTCCCGTTGCTCGACGGGCTGACAGCGCTGGCGCTCGTGGGCATCGTCGACCCGCCGCGTCCGACCGCGAAGGACGCGATCGCGATCGCGCATTCCGCCGGGATCCAGGTGCGCATGATCACCGGCGACCACGCCGTGACCGCCGCGGCGATCGCGAAGAACCTCGGCATCACCGGCCGCGCGATCACCGGCGCCGAATTCGCCGCGATGAGCGACGACGAGCTGGTCGCGCAGATCGACGAGATCGGCGTGATCGCGCGCGTCACGCCGGAGGACAAGGTGCGGCTCGTCGACATGCTGAAGCGAAAGGGACAGATCGTGGCGATGACCGGCGACGGCGTGAACGACGCGCCGGCGCTGAAGCGCGCCGACATCGGCATCGCCATGGGGATCACCGGCACCGAGGTCTCGAAGGAGGCTGCCGCCATGATCCTCACCGACGACAACTTCGCCACCATCGTCCGTGCCGTCGAGCTCGGACGCGGCCTCTACGACAACCTGACGAAGTACATCCGGTTCCAGATGGGCGTGCTCTTCGGCCTCGTCTTCACCTTCCTCGGCGCCGCGATCGGCAACATCGTCGGCGGCGTCGCCTTCGTTCCGCTCCAGACGCTGTGGCTGAACTTCACGACGCAGGTCTTCCAGGCGGTCGGGCTCGGCTACGGCGAGCCGGCCGAAGGCTTGATGAAGCGGAAGCCGCGCGACCCCGAGGCGCAGATCCTGCCCCGCTCGAAGCTGCTCTGGCTCGCCCTCGTCGGCGCCGTCATGGGCGCCGCCACGCTCGGTGTCCTGGCCTGGGCGGACGACCACTACACGCGGGACGTCGCGCGCACCATGGGGATGACCTCCTTCTCGATCGCGAACCTCTTCTATTCGTTCTGCGAGCGCGACGAACGGATGTCGGTCTTCAGCCTCGACGTCCTACGCGACCGGAAGTTCCTCATGTTCTCGGGAGCCTCGGTGCTCGCGATCATCCTCGCGCCGCAACTGAACCTGCTCAACCGGATCCTCCAGACGACGCCGCTCACGGTGCACCAGTGGTTGATCTGCATCGTCGCAGCGCTGGCGACCGTGGCGCTGACCGAGATCCGGAAGTTCAGGCTCCGGCGCAAGGAGGCGGACGCACGGCAACCGCCCGCCGGCGCGCCGGAAGCCGCTGCGCGGTAGCCCGCCTCTTCACCCGTATGGGACGATGTCCGTCGCCGGGCGTAGTAGGACCCTGCTGACGTGGCAGCCTCGACCGCGACAGCTCCTTCGCTGAGCAAGAAACGCCGCATCCTCGTCTGGACGCTCGTCGTCCTCGCAACGGTCCTCGCGCTCGTCTCGATCCTGACGACCTGGGTGAACCGGCAGATGCTGGACAACACGGCCTGGAACAAGGCCACGACCCAGGTCATCCAGGACCCGCAGGTGCAAACGGCCCTCGGCGGGTTCATGGTCAACCAGCTGTACGAGAACATCGACGTCGCCCAGGCGTTACAGCAGCACCTCCCTCCGGCGCTCAAGCCTCTCGCTCCGCAGCTGGCCGGCGCGCTCCAGGGGCCCGCCGAGCGGGCGGTGACGCTCCTCTTGCAGCGGCCACGCGTCCAGAACACGTTCATCCAGGCCAGCTCGGTCGCCCACGAGAAGCTCGTCAACGTCCTCGAAGACAAGACGGGTCACGGCATCTCGACCGGCAACGGCGTCGTCACGCTCAACGCGCACGAGTTGGTCGTCGAAGTCGGCACGCAACTCGGGCTCTCGCCCGACGTCCTCGCGCGGCTGCCGAACAAGGCCGGGACGATCACCCTGATGAAGTCGGACCAGCTCTCGGCGGCGCAGACCGGGGTCCGCGCGGTCCACGTATTGAGCATCTGGCTGCTCATCGGCGTGCTCGTGCTCTACGGGTTCGCGATCTATCTCGCTCGCGGTGCAAGGCGGGCCACGCTTCGGAATGCAGGTCTCGGGCTTGCGCTCGTCGGCCTGATCACCCTCGTCATCCGGCACCTGCTCGGTAACTACATCGTCGACTCGCTCGCGGCTCCCGGGTATCAACCGGCAACCCACCGGATGTATCTGATCGGGACGGAGATCCTCGGCCAGATCGGCGCGGCGGCAGTCCTCTACGGCGCGATCGCAGCGCTCGCGGCGGTCTTCGCCGGGCCTTCGGCGCCGGCAGTCTGGCTCCGCCAGAGGCTCGCACCCACCATGAACGAGCGGCAGGGAGTCGTCTGGGGAGCCGTTGGCTTCATCTTCGTCTTGCTGGTCCTGTGGGGCGGGACCCACGCCCTACGCGAGTGGTGGGGAATCCTGCTGCTCGCCGCGCTGTCCGCTCTCGGCGTCGTCGCTCTGAGGCGGCAGACGCTGCAGGAGTTCCCGTCCGGGGTGGCGCCGGCCGGGGTTCCGGCCGCGGCGGTTCCGGCAGCCGACGCCCCGCAGGCAGACGACCGCGCCTCCCAGCTGGCGCGGCTGGAGGAGCTGCACGCCTCGGGCGCCATCAGCGACGACGAGTTCGAGCGCGCGAAGAAGACCCCGCCCAACTAGGAAGGAGCCGGCATGCAGGAGCCGCTTCTCGCCGGCACTTCGCCGGACGAGCCCGACAACGGCGATCCACTGTGGTGGGTCCCCCTCGTGACCGGGTCCCTGTGGGTGCTCTTCGCCCTGCTCGTCTTCCGCTTCGACTACACGTCGGTGTCGGCGATCTCGATCCTGCTCGGAACGGTCCTGCTGGCCGCGGCGCTGGTCGAGGCGATACGGGCCGCCGGCGCCCACGGCTGGTGGCGGGCGACGCACGTCGGCCTGACGATCGCGTTCGCCGTGATCGGGGTGCTCGCCTTCGTGCATCCGGAGAACACCTTCAGGGCGCTGGCCGCGATCTTCGCCTTCTTCCTCTTCCTGCGCGGGATCGTCGACGTCATCGCAGCGCTCTACGCCCGCCCCGCCGAGCTCTGGTGGGTCGGGCTCGTCTCGGGCGTGGTGCTGATCCTGCTCGCGTTCTGGGCTGCCGGCGACTTCGGGAACAAGGCGTTCCTGCTCGTGGTGTGGATCGGCGCCGCGGCACTCACGCAAGGCGTGCTCCAGATCGTCACGGCGTTCCGGCTTCGGCACGGTCCGCCGCCGCTCCGTCCCGCCTGACCCGATCGACTAGATCCCGAGCAGCTTCTTCTTCTCGGCGGCGAACTCTTCCTCGGTCAGGATCCCCTGCTCGCGGAGCTCGTCCAGTTCCTTCACTCGCTCGAGCGGCTCCACCGGCGGCGCCGCGTCGGCCTCGTGCTCCTCTGGCGGGCCGGCGTTCGCGCGCCTCGCGGCAATTGCCCGGCGCATGATCCTGCGCGCTCTAAACAATTTCGCTTCCTCCCACTCGTTCATCAGCTTAAGCTGCGTGGCCTAACGACGAAAGGAGCTGCTGGTGCTCGGCGCTTACACGTTCTGGGATGTGATGTGGACGATGATCGTCTTCTTCGCCTGGATCATGTTCATCACGTGGGTGATCATGTTGATGATCGACAACTTCCGGCGGAAAGACCATGGCGGGGGGGCGAAGGCCGGTTGGGCCCTGTTCATCATCTTCTTCCCCATCGTCGGAGCCGTCGTGTACACGATCGCGCGGCCGAACGACGCCGGGGACTACGGCTACGAGCCCGGGGTCGCCTACGCGTCCGGCACACCGACCTCGACGGCCGCCGAACTGACGCGCTTGAACGAGCTCCGCACCGAGGGCGCGATCAGCGACGCCGAGTTCGCGGACCTCAAGGCGAGGACGATCGCGGCTTCCTGACCGGCTGGCCCGGGGACGCTCCGGCGCGCGGGGCGTCCCTCCCTCCGGCTGCTTTCTCGGGCCACGCGGCTCCCACCGGGGTAGGCGTGCCTACGTATGCGCGACGGGCCTGCCCCCTTTGCCTGCCGCAAACGCGCCTGCAGGCTTGATGTGTGTCCGTCCTGGAACCACTGACGCGCGCTGACGCCGGGTCGTCGGCGAGCCCTCTCGTACCGGCCTCGACCGGGAAGGCCGTCGTTCGGACCGCTCTCCTCAACCGGCTCTGCGGAACCGAGGACGGCACGATCGTCACGATCGTCGCGCCTGCGGGGTTCGGCAAGACGACACTGCTGGCCCAGTGGGCCGAGCGCGACCGGCGTCCTGTGCTCTGGATCGACCTCGAGCCGGAGGACGACGATGCCGAGATCCTCGAATCGCGGCTCGCCGAGGTCGCAGACGAGCCCCGTGTGCTCACGCTGGTCGACGACGTGCACGTCCTCCGCTCCCCGGCAGCGCTCGCCGCCCTCGAGCGGTTGCTCGGTCAGACCGCGAAGGGGACGAGCGTCGTGCTCGCGGCGCGGCGCCCGCCGGCGCTGCCGCTCGCCCGCCTGCGGGCGGAGGGCCGCCTCCTCGAGATCGGGGTGGACGAGCTCACGCTGAAGGACCGCGAAGCGGAGACCTTGCTCCGGCGGGCCGGGGTGCTGCTCCCTCGCCAGGAGGCGGCCGCGCTCGCGGAGCGGCTCGAAGGCTGGCCGGCGGCTCTCTTCCTCGCCGCGTTGTCGCTGCGAAGCGGCGCGCAGGCCTCGACCGTGGGTGGCGACGACCGCTTTCTCGCCGACTACCTCGACACGGAGCACCTCGCGGTCCTGTCGTCCGCACAGCGGAAGTTCGCGATGCGGACGTCCGTCCTCGCAGAGATGACGTCGGAGAAGTGCGACTCGCTCCTCGCCCGGTCCGACTCGGCGCAGATGCTCGAGTCGCTCGAACGCGCCGGGGTGGCCGTCCCGCTCGACCACCGCCGGCGCCGCTACAGCTACCCGCGCATCGTTCGCGATCTCCTCTCCCGGGAGCTCGAGCGCTCCGAGCCGGAGCAGGCGCGCGCACTGCACCGCGCCGCCGCGGACCGGGCCGTCGAGATCGGCGAGGTCGAGGAGGCACTCGAGCATGCGGCCGCGGCCCGCGACGTCGGTCGTGTCGCCGATCTCGCCGAGCGGTTGGCCACCTCGGCTTGCGGACGCGGCAGGCTGGACGCGCTCGAGCGCTGGCTCGACCTCGTGCCCGAGGACGACGCGGAGAACCATCCCGACCTCTGCATCGCCGCGTCCTGGCTGCACGGACTGCGAGGGCGAGCCGGAAACGCGCAGCATTGGGCCGACACCGCCACGCGCGGCCTCAGCGGCGACGCCGCCCGCCTCTCTCTCTTGCAGGGGCTCCGCTGCCGCGACGGCGTCGACCAGATGCTCGACGACACGCATGCCGCGTGCGAGGCGCTACCCCCGGGGCACCCGTGGCGTCCGGCCGCCGTGCTCGGACGAGCCGCAGCCCTCCTCCTGGCCGGCGACACCGCACGCGCGGAGAGCGAGCTCGTGCTGGCGATCGAGCTCGCCACCGCGGCCGGCGCAACCGAGCTGACGACCCTCGGCCTCTGTCTCCGCTCGCTGGTCGCCGTCGAGGAGAACCAGCGGGCCGACGCCGAGGCGTTCGCCGAGGAGGCGGCCTCGATCGCCAGGGTCGAGCCCGCCCCGTCGCTCGTCGCCCTCCTGCTCGAGGCGGTCGGAGCGCGGAACGCGGCCCGACGAGGGGACATCCCCGAGGCGTCCGCCGCCCTGGAGCGCGCCGACGGGCTCTTGCCATTCGCAACTCCGGCCGTTCCGTGGCTCGCCGCCTACGCTCTCCTCGAGCTCGCGCGCGTCCGGCTCGCACTCGCGGACGCGGACGGAGCTCGCGCCCTCCTGAGGCGCGTCGCCGACATATTCCGCGTTCGCCCGCGCCTCGGCGTGCTCGTCCAGCGCAATGCCGAGCTCGACGGCCGGACGCATGCGCTGGCGGAGCCGCAGGGACGCTGGGCGTCCAGTCTGACGCCGGCGGAGCAGCGCCTCCTGCCGCTACTCGCCACCCACCTCTCGTTCCGCGAGATCGGCGAGCGTCTGTACGTCTCGCGCAACACGGTCAAGACGCAGGCGATCGCCGTCTACCGCAAGTTCGGCGTCACGAGTCGGAGTGCGGCAATCGAGCGGGCAGTCGCCCTCGGCCTGATCGACGAGGCCGCAACGGTGCCGCAGGAAGGGCTGCGGTGCGCGAACTGAGCGGCGCCGACCCACCGGAGACGACGCCACTGCAGTTCGGCCGGCCGGTCAGATGCACTGATGGGCCGGTCGGTTCGCTCTCCGACCTCGTGATCGACCCGGCCGAGCGGCGCGTCAGCCACATCGTGGTCGAGGCCCCGAACGGCGCCGCGCGTCTCGTGCCGGCAGACCTCCTCGTCACGGACCAGGGGCTGGACGGCGACGTCGTCCTTTCATGCAGCGTCGCGGACGTCCTGGACCGCGGCACGATTCGCACGTTCTCCTACGTCGGTCCCGGGACGTTCCCTCAGAACGACGAGAGGAGCGACATCGGCGTCGAGGACATGCAGGTCCTGCCGAGCTTCGGGGGAACCGACTTCGGCGAGTTCGGTGCCGATCTGTGGGGCAACTACACGGTCACATACGACCGCATCCCGCCGGGCGCGGCGGAGCTTCGCCGCAACAGCGTCGCCGTATCCACCGAGGGAGACGAGATCGGGACGATCGACGGCTTCGTAGTCACCGGCGTTCGGCTCACGGAGGTCGTGCTGCAACCAGGGGCGACCCGCATCCCGATCGACTCCGTGACCGCGATCGAGACGGACCACATCACGGTGTCGCTCCCCTAGAGGCGGCGGATGGCTTGCGCGCCGCTCGGCGCTCTCCCCGCGAGCCACGCCTCTTCACGGGGCCGGTCGTCCTCCGCCGCACGCGGCAGACCGCCGCGGACCTGATCGGCGCTGTCTGGCTCTTCCTCGAGATCGCCCGGCTCGTGCAGGCCCGCCTCGCGAGGCCGTACCCCGTTTCACCCTCTTCGCACCTTGCCGGCTCCCTTCCGCGGCACGAGGATCTGACTCCCCATGGCGACAACTGACGCGACCGCCGGAACGCTGACGTGGCTCGGGCACAGCTGCGCCGCGATCCGGCTCGACGGCCTCGTGATCGTCACCGACCCGGTGCTCCGCAGCCGGGTCGTCCACCTCCGCCGGAAGGAACCGGTCGCCCGGGGAGCCGTCGACGGCGTCGGCGTGGTGCTCATCTCACACACCCACTACGACCACCTCGATCTTCCCTCCCTCGACCGGCTCGATTCGGAGGCGCAGGTTCTCGTCCCGGCCGGTGCAGGAGGTCTCCTGCGGCGGCGCGGCTTCAGCTTCGTCCGCGAAGTGGTGGCCGGAGACGAGGTGGACGTCGGTGCGGTGCGAGTGCGGGTGACCCACGCCGAGCACGCCTCCGGATTCCGCGTGGGCACCGGAAAGACGCAGCCCGTCGGCTATGTGATTGCAGGCACGCGCACTGTCTATTTCGCGGGCGACACCGACGTCTTCCCGGGAATGGGTGCCCTGGGGCGGATCGACGTGGCTCTCCTCCCGGTTGCGGGCTGGGGCCCGCGCCTCCCGGCCGGCCATCTCGATCCCGCGCGGGCGGTGGAGGCACTCGAGCTGATCGAGCCGCATCTCGCGATCCCGATTCACTGGGGGACGTATGCCCCGTGGCGGCCGCCGCTGGGTGACGAGACACCCGCCCGGACCTTCGCGGAGCTTGCCGCGACGGTCGTCCCCGCGGTGGACGTGCGCGTGCTTCGGCCGGGTCAGTCGTGCACGCTCGACGACCGCCCGACGCAGAATGGCGTCAATTCGCTCGGCGCCACGAGGTCGACCGGGACCTCGTAGGCCTCGAGCGCCACCAGGATCTCGTCCAGGTAGGCGCGCCGGCGAAGTCCGCTCCGTCCGACCGTCGGCGTCGGAAGATAGAGCTCGATCGGATACGCGTGCGAGGCCCGCCAGCCCGAAGGTCCCTCGACGACGTCGCCCCAGAGCGCGACGCGCCCGATCACCCGGTCGTCTCGAGAGAGCAACGGCGGTGTCTCGAGGTACGAACGGGCAACGGCAACGGACTGGACCCCGTAGATGCCGCAGCAGCACTCGAGCTCGGGAGCCGCGTGATCGTTCGGCGTCTTTCGCCACGGCGCCCAGCGCGACCGGTGGCCGCCGGTACACGAAGCAACGAGCGGGACGAGGGGCTCCCAGATCGAACCCGCAAAGAGGCTCTCCAGGACGATACGGCCCTGGCACATGGAGACGCGCCACGCACGCCAGGCTTCGATCGGCTCGACGAAGTCCGGGATCGGACCCGTGTCCAGCTCGGCGAAGGCGAGAGACATCGCTGTCAGATCGCCACCTTGTCCGTGACGAGCGGCACAGGGAAATGTGACCAGCTGGAGGCGCCGCCAACCAGGAAGCGCGCACCTCCCTCCGAGGCGGGCGGACCTACAGGCGCGCCAGTACCCCGGCCTCTTGCCAGAGCGCGACGAGCCGGCGCGGCGACAACTCGCACTTGTGGAGGATCGCAGCCGCTCCGCATTCCTCGACGCTGTCGGGCAGCTCCGGCCGGCGCAGCGCCGAGACGAGGACGACGACGGAACGCGCACCGCCGGCCCGGATCAACCTGCTGGTCTCAGGGCCGCTCAGGCCGGGCATCCGCACGTCGAGCAGCACGAGCTCCGGGTCGAGGCGGGATACCGCTTCGAGCGCCTCTTGGCCCGACGCCACCGACCCGACGAGCTCGAAGCCGGGCGTGTGGACGACCACCTTTCCGATCGCAGCCCTCGACTCGGCGCTGTCGTCTACGACGAGCACGCCGACTCGATCAGGGGCCGCAGTCACCGAAGCCGCAAGTGTCGCTTCACGGTCGATCCTGATGCTTTCCCGATCCGCGGTCCGGTACACCGGGTGCACACACCACAATCGTGACGGTCCGGTGTCAGAGCTCGGGCCCGACCTCCGATCCCGACTCCAGATCCGCGTCGGCGAGGAACAGCAGCGCGGCGCGAACACGCCTGCTCGTGGTCTTGTCGTCGGTGAGGTCGAGCTTGGCGAAGAGCGAGTTGATGTTCTTCTCGACGGCGCGCTTCGTGAGGAACAGGGAGTCGGCGATCGCGGCATTGGACGCCCCGGTGGCGACGCCGGCGAGCACCTCTCGCTCTCGCGTCGAGAGCCGCGCGAGCAGGGAGTTCCTCGCGCGCATCCGCGCCTCGACCAGCACGTCCACGACCTTGGGGTCGACCACCGAGCCGCCGGCGGCAACCTCCCGGATCGCCTCCATCAGCTGGATGCGGTGGCCGACGTGCTCCTTCAGCAGGTAGGCCCGCCCGGCCGATCCGTGCTCGAAGAGCTTGAGCGCGTAGTGAGGGCTGACGTACTGGCTGATCACGACGACGCCGATCTCGGGGTCGCTCTCGCGCAGGCTCGCGGCCGCCTGGATGCCCTCGTCGCCGTTGGTCGGGGGCATCCGGATGTCCGTGATCACGACATTGGGCCGGTGCAGCTCGACGGCGCGCAGAAGCGAACCGAGATCGGGGCAGTACTCGAGAACCTCGACCTCTTCCCCCTCCCGCTCGAGCGCGCTACGGATGCCCTCGCGGATGAGGTACGCGTCCTCGGCGACCACGAGCCGGTAGACCGCGGTCCGTGGCTGCTCAGACGTTGACGCCATCACCGATCCGATCGCTCGCCTCGATCGTGACCGCACCCGCGACCGTCGTGCCCTCTCCGGGTGTCGACCTCACCGCGAGCATCCCGCCCACGGCCCCGATCCGGTCGGTCATGTTCGTCAACCCCGCCCCCTTCGCCGCCGGACGGCGCGGAGCGAAGCCGACGCCGTCGTCGCTCACGGAGAAACGTACCGCCTTCCGGTCCCGCCAGAGACGCAGCGAGGCGGCGGCTCCGTCGCCGCCGTGCTTCGCGACGTTCTGGAGCGCCTCGAGGCAGCAGTAGTAGATCGCCGTCTCGCGGTCCTCGGACAGCCGCCCCACGTCCTCGAGATCCACGGTGAGCGGCACGGTCGACCGGCGCGCGATCTCGCGGAGCGCCGCATCGAGGCCGTCGTCCGCGAGCAGCGGCGGGTAGATGCCGTGCGCCGCCGAGCGGAGCTCGTCGAGCGCCTCGTCGAAGTCGGCCGCAAGCTCGGCGAGACGGCCGTCGAGTGCGCCGTCGTCGACGAGGTCGCGGGCGAGCTCGAGCTCGATCCGGAGCGCGACGAGCTTCTGCTGCACGCCGTCGTGGAGATCCCGCTCGATCTTCCGCCGTTCCGCCGACGCGGCCCCCACGAGCCGCCGCTGGGACGCACGCAGCGCGTCCACCGAGTCGATCAGATCGTGCTCCAACCGGCGATTCTCGAGCGCCAGCAGCGCGGCGGCTCCGACGGCCTCCAGGAGCTCAGGGTCCTCGCTCAGCGCGTCGTCGTGAACGATTGCCAGCACCTTGGCGTCGCCGTGCCCGAAGGCACGCCAGGTGACGTTCGCGAACGCCGGATCGAGAACCACCGGAGTCCCGTGCCGATCGACGAACTGCTCGCTACGCGGCAGCCAGAAGACCAGCTTGGCCTGCGGATCGTCGAGCACGCGCCGTACGAGCTGCTCGACCGCCGCGATCGGCGGCCGGCCGACGAGCTTCCGAGCCATGTACGCGAGCGCCTCCCCTGCGTAGGCCCGGGCGAAGAGCAAGCCGGCGATGAACCCCAGCGGGAGCAGGATGCGCGTGCCGGAGAAGATCGCGCGGGCGGTGTCGGTCGACGGAACGCCGGCAAGGTCGAAGAGCGCGGCGTTGAGCGCGAAAGCCACGACGAAGGGGGCAGCCGAGACGAAGACGGGGAGGAGCAGGCGACGCCGCGCATGGCTGGCCCACAGGAAGCGAATCGCGAGGTAGGACAGCAGCCCTACCCCCCAGGTCAACTGGAGCACACCCTCGACGTGGCGAAAGACGTCGGCAGCATCCGGCGAGTTGACGGCGAGTGCCGGGTTGGCGGGGCACGCGCCCACACAGTTCCCGACACCGGTGAGCCCGAGCACTCTGGGGGACACGAGCAGCAGCGGGATCTCGCCGACGAGGAAGGTGGCGAAGCCGATCCCCATGACGACCCAGCCCACCCGGCCGAGGCGTGAGCCCGGAAAAGCCA
>Ga0207693_10000495_pt1 | contig 35594 bp, 39 predicted proteins | sample LARL81metaG_FD_184347 | JGI IMG/M metagenome (GOLD analysis project Ga0207693, IMG submission 184347) | Corn, switchgrass and miscanthus rhizosphere microbial communities from Kellogg Biological Station, Michigan, USA - LAR L8-1 metaG... | ecosystem: Host-associated > Plants > Roots >... | reverse complement strand
GATCGAGACGGCAGCTAGAGACACGGTCGAAAGCGCCCTCGCAGTAGCCGTTGGCCAAGAAGTGACGGCAACCGCGAAGCGCATGGTTCGTGATTCGCGTTCGCGCTCCAACGATGTCTCAGCGCCGTCCGATTTGCCGCTTTTGGACGAAGGCCTGAGCCTTCGCTCCGTCGATATTTCGCGTCAGCTGCTGGAGAGAGCGAGGGGCCTCGCAGCCGAGAAGCACGCACTTGAAGCCGTAGGCTTCTCGAGCGAGGAGGCGATGCGGATCCTCGTCGCTGAAGTCGCGGCCGGTGGCTATTAGCTCGCCACGACGGGCGACGTCGGTGGCAAGCCGTCAGAAGATCCCGGCGGCCCGACTACTTACGCAAGCGCTTGTAGAGCCGGTCGATCAGATCCGGCATCGCCTCGAGGCGCTCGGTGATCACGCGCAGCCGGTACTCGCGGAAGTGCTCCGGCTCGACGCCCAGCGCCTTCGCCAGCGTTCGCATCACGTCGTCGGAAGGAACCGGCCGGTTGCCGTGCACGAGGTGGTTGAGGTAGCCGGCCGAGAGCTTGGTCTTGTCGGCGAGGGCCCGGTACGTGACGCCCGTCTCGTCCATCAACTTCTCGACCGTCGGGCCGAAGGCCTCCTCGCTGAACCTGCGCTTCCGCCGGGCCACTAGAACGCCTCTCCCAGGGCAGCGATCGCGACGCGGCGTTCCTCGCCTGTCGCCCGATCGCGCACGTCCACGGCACCGTCGTCGACCGTCTTCTTGCCGACGGTGATCCTGGTCGGGATGCCGATCAGATCGGCGTCGGCGAACTTCTCGCCGGCGCGGGCCTCGCGGTCGTCCAGGAGGACGCTGAGGCCCGCGGCGTCGAGGACCGTCGCCGCCTCGAGGGCTTGTTCTTCGACGCCTGGGAGCGCGACCACGTGCACATCGTACGGTGCCACAGATCGGGGCCACACAATTCCCTGCTCATCGTGATGCTGCTCGACGATGGCCGCGATCACGCGGCCCGGGCCGATGCCGTAGCTCCCCATCACCAAAGGCTTCTCCGTTCCGTCCTCGTCGAGGAAGTTCGCCTCGAACGGGATCGAGTAGAAGGTCCCGAGCTTGAAGATGTGGCCGACCTCGATCGCCTGCTCGATCGTCAGCTTGCCCCCGCAGTTCGGGCAGGTATCTCCCTCCTTCACGCGCCGCAGGTCGGCGTAATCCGCCTCGAAGTCGCGCCCGGCCTCGACCCCGCGGAGATGCCAATCGTCGCGGTTGGCGCCGACGACGTACTGCCCCTCACGGAGGACCTCGTCTGCGACCACGCGTACCGGCGAGCCGACCGGCCCGATCGAACCCCCGCTCGCCCCAAAGGTCTCGGCGATCTCATCCGGGTGTGCCGGCCGCACGAGCACGCTCAACGCAGCGGCGAGCTTGGCCTCGTCCAGCCGGTCGTCCCCTCGGATCAGCGCGAGAACGACCTCGCCCTCGACGACCACGGGCATCGCCTTCGCGGTCGCCCGCGGGTCGACGTCCAGGAAGTTCGAGACGTCCTCGATCGTCCGCATGCCCGGCGTCTCCACCTCTTCCGGCGCCGCGAGCGCGGGCGGGAAGTTCGCCGGCGACGGAATCCCCCGAGCGGCCTCGATGTCGGCCGCATAGTCCCCGTTTTCGCAGCGGACGAGGTAGTTCTCGCCCGCGCCGGGGGCGAGGAAGTCGTTGCTGTCGCTCCCCCCCATCTCGCCGGATTCGGCCTCGACCTCGTAGAACTCGAGCTGGCAGCGCTCGAAGATCCGGCCATAGGCCTCGGCGTGCTTGCGGAAGCTCGCGTCTAGACCGGCCTCGTCCCGGTCGAACGAGTACGAGTCCTTCATGATGAACTCGCGAACCCGCAGGAGGCCTCCTCGAGGTCGCGGCTCGTCACGGTCCTTCGTGCCGAAGTGGTACCAGATCTGGGGCAGCTGCTTGTACGACTGGAGCTCCCTGCCGTGGAAGGTAAACGTCTCCTCGTGCGACATCGGCAAGACGAACCGACGGCCGTTGCGGTCGTGAAGCTTGAAGACGACCGGCAGGTCGTAACGACCGGAAAGCTCCCAGAGCTCCGCAGGTGTCAACACGGGAGCGAGCATCTCCTGTCCGCCGATCGAGTTGATCTCCTCCCGGATGATCTGAACGACCTTCTGGTGGACGCGCCAGCCGATCGGCATGTAGGTCCATATGCCCGCGCTGACCTGTCGGATGAAGCCGCCGCGTACGAGCAGCTTGTGGCTCGCGACCTCGGCCTCCGCCGGGTCGTCGCGGAGCGTGGGTAGGAAGAGCTGAGAAGCCCGGGCGATCGGCATCGCTGGGGAGATTAAACGCGTGTTGCCTTGCTGGGCGGCGCTCGCCTTCCCCCTCGTTGTGTTGACGCGCGTCCCGCGCAGTTAAGGCTCCGGCGGGCAGAGCCCGCCTCCGCCGACCGAGAACCCTGGCTTGGGCGAGCGCGACATTCACCTGAGCGCTGGAAGCGCGAGAGACGAGCACGAGGTCTCCCCGAAGGACAGCCGGAGAAGTAGGTCTCTACTCGATTGGAATCAGCGAAGCTTCAGCCATGGCCAACGCAGCGGGCTTCGCCATCTTGAGGCGCTTCGGCCGGTGCATGCCGTCGGCGATCCACTCGTCGATCGCGTTGAAGAGCTCGTCGATGAGGATGTCGGAGGAGACCTTCCTGAGCACGCGGCCGTGCGCGTAGACGAAGCCGACGTCGCGCCCGCCGGCGATGCCGAAGTCCGCATCGCCCGCCTCCCCCGGTCCGTTGACGGCGCAGCCGAGCACGGCGACCTCGAAGTGCTGCGGATAGGAATGCAGGCGCTCCTCGACCTTCTCGGCAAGGGTCTGGACGCCGACGTTGTCGCGCCCGCAGCTCGGGCAGGCGATCATGATCGGCCCGCGCTCGCGCAGGCCAAGCGCCTTCAGAATCTCGTAGGCCGTTTTGACCTCCTCGACGGGATCGGCGGTCAGCGAGACGCGGATCGTGTCGCCAATTCCGTCCACCAGCAGCGCCCCCATGCCGACGGCGCTCTTGATCGAGCCCGAGAACGGCATGCCGGCCTCGGTGACTCCGAGATGCAACGGGTACGGCACCTTCGAGGCCAGCAGCCGGTAGGCGCGGATCATGGTCGGGACGTGGCTCGACTTGACCGAGATCTTGAAGTCGTAGTAATCGAGGCTCTCGAGCAGCCGCACCTCCTCGAGCGCCGCCTCGACCAGAGCCTCGGCCTGGTCTTTTTGCGCCAGGTCGGAGAGGTGCTTGGGGAGCGACCCCGAGTTGGCCCCGATCCGCATCGGCATCCCGGCGGCCTTCGCGGCGCGCACTACCTCGGCGACCTTGTCGGGGCCGCCGATGTTGCCCGGGTTGATCCGGACGGCCGCGACGCCGCCGTCGATAGCGCGCAGCGCCAGGCTCGCGTTGAAGTGGATGTCCGCGATCACCGGAATCGGCGACAGGCGGACGAGCTTGGGCAATGCGTCGGCGTCCTCGGACTTCGGGACGGCGACGCGGACGATCTCGCAGCCCGCTGAGGCGAGCGCCGCGATCTGCGCCGTCGTCGCCTCGACGTCGTGCGTCTTCGTGAGCGTCATCGACTGGACGACCACCGGCGCGCCGCCGCCGATCTGGATCCCGCCGACGTTGATCGAGCGTTCGCTTGCCACCCGCGCTGAGTCTAGCCCCCGCCGATTCGCCCGATGTCGTTGGAAAGCCCGACGAAGAACAAGAGGAGGACTAACGCGATTCCGAATGCGGAGACCCGCTCGTAGACGGCGCGGCCGACCGAGCGGCCGCGGATTCCCTCGATCAACGAGAACGCGATGTGGCCGCCGTCCAACGGCAGCAACGGCAGCAGGTTGAGCAGCGCCAGCGAGAGGCTGATCAGCGCCAGGATCTCCAGATAGTCGCGGTAGTCAGTCTTCACGGCCTGGCTGGAGACGTCGACGATCCCGACAGGTGACGAAACCTGCTTTCGCCCCGGGCCGCGCACGATCGAGGCCAGCGACGCGGCGATGCCTTTGGTCACGTCCCACGTGTCCCTCGCCGCGTACCCCACCGCGGTGGCCGGGTCGTAGTGCTTGTAGACGATCCCTGCAGGCTGGAAGCCGTAGATGTAGTAGCCGTTCTGTTTGATCGTCTTCTGCGGCGGGAGCTCGAGATACCTGCCCGGCGGCCGGCGCACGGAGACGATGATGGGTTTCCCCTTGCTCGCCCGGATCGCCTTCGACACGTCCTTGAACGTTTTTGTCGGTTGCAGGTTCACGGCCACGATCTCGTCGCCCGCGCGCAGCCCGGCGTGTGCGGCGGGCGACTTGGGCGAGACCTTTTCGACGCGCCGGGAGGCGCCGTTAGGGACCCCAAGCACGTAGACGAGCGCCAGCACGAGGACCGCGAAGAGAATGTTCGCGAGCGGGCCGGCCGCGATCACTAGGACGCGCTTCCAGGTCGGCGCGCGCCAGTACGCCTCGGGACCGAGCGCGTCCGCGAGCTCGTCACGCCCGCGGCGGGCAGCTCGCGCCGCGACCGGAGGCAGCTGTGCTCGCTCGAGCTCCTCGTCGAGACTCGAGAGGGCCGTGCGCGCCTCGACGAAGTCCCCCTCCGCGACCAGCCGTTTCAGGCGTTCGACCGGTCCGACGAGCGACGGGTCGTGGAGCAGCGCCTGCCCGAAGCTCGAGTCCAGGTCGCTCGGCGCCGGCCTGTGCATCCCGGGGATCTTCACGTAGCCGCCAAGCGGGATCGCGCCGATGCCGTACTCGATTCCGTTCCGTTTCGTCTTCACGAGCGCCGGCGGAAACCCCACGTAGAACCGTTTCGGCTTCATCCCGACCGCGCGAGCCGTGAAGAAGTGGCCGGCCTCGTGGATCAGCACGAGGAATCCGAGCCCGATGATCCCGATCAGGATGCTCATGCCGCTGTAGCTGTTCTCTCCGCGAGGCGACGCGCCTCCGCGTCGGCCTCGAGGAGCTCGTCGACGTCGCCGGCGGGCTTCCCGCCGACGGAGGCCAGGGCTTCCTCTACCGTCTCGGCGATAGCGAGGAAGGGAAGTCGGCCTTCGAGGAATGCCGCGACCGCGACCTCGTTCGCCGCGTTGAACGCGCAGGGATAGGTGCCGCCCTCCTCACCGGCGCGGCGGGCCAGAGCCAGCAGAGGGAACGTCTCCAGGTCGGGCGCCTCGAACTCGAGGGTCAGGCCGGAGGCGAGGTCGAGTGGCGGTACAGGCGTGGTCGCGCGCTCGGGAAATGTCAAAGCAAAGGAGATCGGAACGCGCATGTCGGGGTAACCGAGGTGCGCAAGCGCGGCGCCGTCATGGAAGCGCACGAGCGCATGCACGGTTGAGGTCGGGTGGATGACGACCTCGATCCGGTCGTAGTCGAGGCCGAAGAGGAAATGGGCCTCGATCAGCTCGAGCCCCTTGTTCGCGAGCGTCGCGGAGTCGACCGTGATCTTCGGGCCCATGTTCCAGGTCGGGTGCGCAAGCGCCTCGGCGGGAGTCACGTTGGACAGCTCCTCGCGGTTCCGCCTGCGGAACGGTCCGCCGGAAGCGGTCAGCACCAGCGAATGCACCATGTCCGGGGTCTTGCCCTCGAGGCACTGGAGGGCAGCGGAGTGCTCGCTGTCGACCGGCAGCAGCCGGCCTCCTCCACGTCGCCACGCCGAGGTCGCCAGCTCGCCTGCCGCGACGAGGCTCTCCTTGTTCGCCAGGGCCAGATCGGCACCCCGCTCGAGCGCCCAGAGGGTCGCCGGCAGGCCTGCGAAGCCGACGACAGCGTTGAGGACGAGGTCCGGCTTCGAACGCTCGAGCAACTCCGTCAGGTCGCCGCCGACCTGGGTCAGCGGCGCAAGCCCGTCGATCGGCCGGGAGCCGGACGCCGCGGCGACGAGCTCGAGCTCCGGGTGCGCACCGATGATCTCCAGCGCTTGTCGCCCGATCGACCCGGTGGCCCCGAGGAGGGCGATTCGCTTCATTGCATCAGAGTTTACGAACCTGGGGTGGGATGCGGATTCACGCCCAGCCGAAAGCGCGAACCAGATAGTAGGAAGCGACCGACGCGAACAGCAACGCGTCGATCCGGTCGAGCATGCCGCCGTGGCCGGCGAGCAACTGTCCCGAGTCTTTCACGTTCAGGTCGCGCTTCAGCGCCGACTCGAACAGGTCGCCGAGTGGAGCCGAGACCGCGATCACGACGCCGAGCGCAAGGGATTCCCCGATCGTCAGGAAGTGCTGGTGGTAGAGGGCGAAGAACGGCACCAGGATCGCGACGATGGTCCCCGCGGCCAGGCCCTCCCACGTCTTGCCGGGCGAGATGACCGGCGCCATTTTGTGGCGGCCGATCAGCACCCCGACGAAGAATGCAAACGCGTCCGCTGCAAACACGGTCAGCAGCACCGTGAAGACGGCCAGGCGCCCGTGCTCGGGAATCGACCGGAGCAGCAGCGCGTGGCCGAGCCCGAGGCCGATCCAGGCGACGCCGAAGACCGTGGTCGCGATCGCGACGGCCAGCGACTGCCTTGTGTCGGAGATGCCCTTGAGGACGAACGCCAGTGGGATCGTGCTCAGGAACCCTGCTGTCATCCACGGGATCCCACCGAGCTGCGCGCCGAGCAGCGCGAGCACGGTGCCTGCGTACCCCGCCAGCACGAGCGGCCGCAGCGGCCGCCCGATTCGGTAGAGCTCGTGTAGCGCGATCAGCGCCGCGACGAGCGCGAGCGCCCAGAGCCACCACCCGCCGAGATAGACCAGGCCGAGCACGGCCGGCAATAGCACGGCGGCTACGACGATTCGCGACCAGAAGGAGCTCACCTGCCGCCGAATCGTCGCTCGCGGTTCGCGTACTCGGCCAGAGCCGCACGCAGGTCTTCCTCTCCGAAGTCCGGCCACGGCTTTTCGACGAAGACGAGCTCAGCGTAGGCGAGCTGCCAGAGCAGGAAGTTCGAGATCCGCTGGTCGCCGGCCGTCCGGATCAACAGATCGGGATCGGGTAGGTCCGGCTCGTAGAGCGCGCGGGCGAAGGTGTCCTCGTCGATCTCGTCGGGCTGAATGCCTGCCCGGATGAGCCGCCTCGCCGCGTCGGCCAGCTCGGCCCGGCCTCCGTAGTCGAATGCGATCCAGAGGTCGAGGCGATCGTTCGTTCCGGTTCGCGCCTCGAGATCCGCCATCTTCTCCTGGAGCTCGTCGGGAGCCCGATCACGGCGGCCGAGGAATCGCACCCGTACGCCCTGCTTTGCCAGATCAGGGAGCTCGCGATCAATCGTCTCGCTGAAGATCTCCATCAGGGAGTCGACCTCGTCCGGCGGGCGCGTCCAGTTCTCGGTCGAGAAGCCGTAGACGACCAGCGAGCCGATCTCCAGCGCGATTGCGGCCTCCACCGTCCGCCGGAGGGCCCGCGTTCCCTCGCGGTGGCCCTCCGCCACCGGAAGTCCTCGCGACATCGCCCAACGCCCGTTGCCGTCGAGGATGATCGCGACGCAGCCGACCGGCTCCGGCGGCGGCTCCGGGGTCCGAGGTTTGCGGAAGCGGTCGAGCAGGCCCACGGAGACCTCAGACTTCGAGGATCTCCTCTTCCTTGCGTTTGAGGAGGTCGTCGATCTTGTGCGTATGGTCGTCCGTGAGCTTCTGGACACGCTCCTCGGCCCGGTGCTCCTCGTCGCTGCCAACCTCGCCCTTGTCGACGAGCTCCTTCAGGTGGTGCATGACGTCCCGCCGGACGTTCCGGACTGCGACGCGTCCGTCCTCAGCCATCTGCCGGGCAATCTTGACGAGCTCCTTGCGCCGCTCCTCGGTCAGCTGCGGGATCGGCAGCCGGATGATCTTGCCGTCGTTCGAGGGAGTCAGGCCGAGGTCCGACTCCTGGATCGTCCGCTCGATCGACGGCAGCGAGCTCGGGTCGAACGGCTGCACCGTCAGCAGGCGCGGTTCTGGCGCGTTGATCGTGGCGAGCTGGTTGAGCGGTGTCTTCGTGCCGTAGTAGTCGACCTGGATCCGGTCGAGCAGGGCGGCCGAGGCGCGTCCCGTCCGCAGCGTGTTGAACTCGTGCTGGGCGGACTCGACGGATTTGTCCATCCGGCGGGTCGCGTCGGCAATGAACTCGTCGATCGTCATCTGGCTGCTCCCGGGGTCGGAGTGGAAACGATGGTGCCGACACGCTCGCCGTCGACGACGCGGCGGATGTTGCCGTCCGCGAGCGCGAAGACGTAGATCGGCACGTGATTGTCCATGCAGAGCGAGAGCGCCGTCGTGTCCATCACCTTGAGGCCGCGCTCGATCGCCTCCAGGTGCGTGATCTCGGGCAGGAACTCCGCGTCCGGATCGAGTCGCGGATCCCCGTCGTAGACCCCCTCGACCCCGTGCTTCGCCATCAGGATCGCCTCGGCATTGATCTCCAGCGCTCTCAATGCGGCGGCCGTGTCCGTGGTGAAGAACGGATTGCCCGTGCCGGCCGCGAAGATGACGATTCGCTGTTTCTCGAGATGGCGGATCGCCCGCCTGCGAATGTAGGGCTCCGCGACCTCGGAGACCTCGATCGCCGACTGGACGCGCGTGTGCGCCCCTCGCCGCTCGAGTGCGTCCTGGAGCGCGAGTGCGTTCAGCAAGGTGGCGAGCATGCCCGCGTAATCCGCTGTCGCCCTGTCCATTCCTTCAGCGGCAGCAGCCATGCCACGGTAGATGTTCCCGGCGCCGACAACGATCGCGAGCTCGACGCCCCGCTGCTGCACCTCGACGATTTCCCCGGCAACCGCGTCGATGCGATCGCGGTCGAGCCCGTAGTCCTTGTCGCCCATCAGCGACTCTCCCGAGAGCTTCAGGAGAACACGGCTGAAGACCGCTCGCGCGGGCTCGCTGGCGACCTCTTCGGAGCTCAGCGCCACTAGCCGAGCTGGAGACGCTCGAACTCGAGCACCTCTGCTCCTTCTTCCCCCAGCACTTCCCCGACCGACTTCGAAGCCTCGTGGATCCACGGCTGGTCGACGAGCACCTGCTCGGCGAAGAAGCGCTTGTTCAGCATCCCCTCGACGATCTTCTCACGCGCCTGCTCGGGCTTCGACTGCACCTCGTCCGAGTTGGTGTAGATCTCGCGCTCCGCGGTCACGATCTCGTCCGGCACGTCCTCGCGCCCGATCCAACGAGTTCCCGGCGAGGCGGCGATGTGCATAGCAAGCTTGCGTGCGAGCTCGTTCGAGCCGCCGCGGATCTGGATCAGCACGCCAAGCTTGTTCGCCGGCGGGTGCGCGTAGCCGTTGATCACGGCCCCGTCGACGGCCTCGAATCGCGCGGCTCCGGTGACGACGATGTTCTCGCCGAGCTTCGCCGCAAGCTCCTGGCGCTCCTCGTCGAGCTGTTCGACCGCGTCAGGGCCTTCGCGCTCGACGGCCTCGAGCACCTTGCTCGCGAAGGACAGAAACTCCTGGTTGTTCGAGACAGGCTCGCTCTCGGAACCGACGGCGACGATGACGCCGCGCTTGGCATCGTCCGCGACCCGGTAGCCGACCTTGCCCTCGGTCGTCTCGTTGCCCGCACGCTTGGCGGCGCTGGCCAGCCCGCGTTCGCGAAGCAGCGTCTTCGCAGCCTCGATGTCGCCGTTCGTGTCCTGCAGCGCGCGCTTGCTGTCCATCATCCCGGCGCCGGTCTGGTCGCGGAGCTCCTTGACGAGAGCAGCAGCGATCTCAGTCATTCCGCCTGCTCCTGCGACCGCTCGGGTGGCCCTGCCTGCGCTGCAACGCCGGTCGGAACCTCGATGCCGGGACTCTCGTCCGCGATTTCCTCGTCTGCCGACTCCTGGGCGAGACGCTCAGTCTCCGGCTTTCCCTCCTGGATTTCCGGCTCTTCGTGATCTACCACACTTGCTTCGGCGGCCGCGGTCATCTCGGCCGGCGTCACCTTCGCCTTGCCCGCTTCGATCGCGTCGGCGATCACCCGGATCACGAGCGAACACGAGCGAATCGCGTCGTCGTTGCCGGGGATCACGTAGTCCGCCTCGTCCGGATCGCAGTTCGTGTCGACCAGCGCGATGATCGGCAGGCCGAGGCGCCGGGCCTCGCGCACCGCCAGCTGCTCCTTGCGCAGATCGACGACGAAGACCGCATCGGGCTGCTTGCGCATATCCGCGACACCACCGAGGTTCGTGTCGAGCTTCTCGAGCTCGGCCAGCATCGCGATTCGCTCCTTCGAAGGCAACAAGTCGAGCTGCCCGTCGTCGCGGAGCCGGCGAAGCTCGTGCAGGCGCTCGATCCGGTTCGAGATCGTGCGCCAGTTGGTCAGCAACCCGCCGAGCCAGCGATGGTGAACATAGGGCATGCCGACGCGTTGAGCCTGCTCTGCGATTGCGTCCATGGACTGCTTCTTCGTGCCGACGAACAGAACGGAGCCGCTCCGCTCGGCGAGGTTCCTCGAAAACGCAGCCGCTTCTTCGAGCCGTTCGAGGGTTTGCTGGAGGTCGATGATGTAGATACCGCCGCGCTCACCGAAGATGAAGCGCTTCATCTTCGGATTCCAGCGGCGCGTCTGGTGGCCGAAATGAACTCCGGCTTCCAGAAGCTCTCGCATGCTGACGACTGCCACGGGCTGAGCCCCTTTCTCTTGGTTTGACTGCTGTTACTGCCGATGGAAACCGGGTGGAACCAGCGTCGTCTGCACCGGCACCGCCACCCAGCCGACCCATCGGGTCGGGGAAGGAAACTGCGGGAAGCTTAGCGTGTTCTCTTGGCGTCTCTTCTGATCGTTACCGGGGACCAAGGCCGGGGTAAACGGCCGAGCCGCCATGTCGGCGCGGCCGCTTGTCGGTCGGCGTCGTAAAGCGACGCCTTAGCAACGCAAAATACGCGTTAGAACTCAGCTAAGACCGAGCGACTGCCGATGGTTACCGGGTGGAAGGGCCGCCGCCTGAGACCCCAGCATCCCTCGGCCACCTCGCCGAAGAGATCCGGGCCGAAGCCTGGAATCTCGCCCTCGCCGTCGTCGCCGAAGGACTGCGCAACGACATGATTCCACCCCTAGGACGCCTCGGGCGGATCGGCCAGCTCGGAGACATGCCGACCTTCATCGGTGAGCTCGCCGAGCACCTCCAACATCCCCGGCCGGAGCGCCTGCAGCGAGGCAGCCAGCTCGCCGCCCTCGTCCGCGACCACGCGCGCGAACGCGAGGCCCTCGGCTTCGCACCGCGTGACATCGTCACCGAGTTCCTCGTGCTCAGGCGAGTCCTCTGGCGACTCGTGCGCGACCGCAGCGCGATGCTCGAGGCCTCTGACGTCTTCGTGCTCGAAGAGCGCCTGCACGACGTGATCGACAGCCTCGTCACCGAGTGTGTTGTCGCCTATTTCGACCGTGCGACCTCGGAGCTCGCCCACAGGGCGCGCCACGACGCGCTCACCGACCTACTCAACCACGCCGCCTTCACCCGTGAGCTCGAGCTGGAGCTCGAACGGGCAAAGCGCTACGGCTCCGGGGTGACACTGGTCTTCTTCGATCTCGACGACTTCAAGGAGCTCAACGACTCCCACGGCCACCAGGCAGGCGACCGCGCGCTGCAGCAGGTCGCGCGGCTCTTGCGCGAACAGATCCGTCAGTCCGATCTCGCCGGCCGCATGGGCGGCGACGAGTTCGCGGCGCTGCTCGTCGAATCGGATCAGGCAACGGGTGAGACCTTCCTCTTCCGCCTCGAGGCCCGGATCGCCACGCTCGTCGAGTCGGGCGAGCTGCCGGTCCCAATCGTCCTGAGCGCCGGCGTGACGCGTTACCCGGACGACGGTGAAGACGCGGAGACGCTCTTCGCCCTCGCCGACCTGCGCCTCTACGAGGCCAAGCGCGCCAGCGCCGCCTGAAGTTCTGCAGGCAGCGGAGACTCCGCTTCGACGTTTCCGCCGCCGAACGGGTGCGGGAAGCTGAGCCTGTTCGCGTGCAGGAACTGCCGTCCGAGCTCGAGGTCGGGCACGCCGTACACAGGATCGCCGACGACGGGCAGGCCGATCGCGGCCAGGTGGACTCGGATCTGGTGCGTCCGGCCGGTCTCCAGGCGGATCGCCAGCAACGCGTGCCCCGGCAAGAGGCGCTCGACCCCGAAATGCGTGATCGCGTCCTTCGGCGTGTCCGTGTCGAGTGACCGGCGCAGCGGATCGTGGCGGTCACGGCCGATCGGCGCCTCGATCCGGCCGCTTCGCGAGCGCGGCATTCCTCGAACGAGCGCCAGATACCGACGGTCGAGCGCCCGCTGCCGAACGAGGTCCTGCAGCCGGCCGTAGGCCTCCTCGGATCGGGCCACGACCAGCAGTCCCGACGTATCTCGGTCGAGGCGATGGACGATGCCAGGGCGTTCGGGTACCTCACCCCCCGCGATGCCGCGATCGACGAGCGCCTGCACGAGCGTTCCGCCTGGGTGTCCGGCGGAAGGGTGGACGGCCATGCCGGACGGCTTGTCGACGACGAGCAGGTACTCGTCCTCATATGCGATCCGCAGGTCGCGCGGCTCCGGCTCCAGAACCGCCTCCACCCGCTCGCCCGGGTCGACCTCGACGAGCTCCCCACCCACCAGCCGGTAGCTCTTCGGCCGGGCCTCGCCGTCAACCCGAACGGCCCCGCCCGCGACCAGACGTTCGGCCTCGGCCCGCGAGGCGATGTCCGGCAGCGTGGCGACGAACCGGTCGAGCCGCTCGCCGGCAGCAATGGCCGGAACCCGAAGCGTGAGGGTCAGTGGCGGCTCTCGCCGAGCAGGATCGCGGCGAAGAGGATGCCGACTCCGACGACGATGAATGTGTCGGCGAGGTTGAAGGCGGGCCAATAGCGGAAGTCCAGGAAATCTGTCACGTGGCCGAGCCGGATCCGGTCGACCAGGTTCGAGGAGCTCCCGCCGATCAGCAGTCCGAGCGCGACAGGCAGAACCGGATGGCGCGCGCCGGAGCGCGCGAAGAAGACCAGCATCCAGCCGACCGCGAGTGCCGTCAGCGCTGTCACCAGTGCTGTCGCGTTCGCGAACAGGCCGAAGGCAATCCCCGAGTTCTGGACATGGTGGATCGAGAAGGGGCCGATGACGTGCACCGAGTCGTCGAGGGCCAGTTGGCCGGCGACGATGTGCTTGGTCACCTGGTCTGCAAGCACGGCCGCCCCGACCACCAGGCCAAGGCCGATCCACTGCGGCCAGCGCGCCGCGAGTGACCGCGTCGCCACCGAGATCGGCGTCAAGGCGTCGGTCGACGAACCGACGCGAACGTCGACGGCGCGCGGCTCACTCAACCGCGTGTTCCTCGCGCGTCGTCTGCGCACTGGGTCGCCCAGGGCAGGTATTCCAGCCGCTCCGGCTCGATCGGCTTGCCGCAGGACGTGCAGAAGCCGTAGCCCCCGTCGTCGATGCGCGTGAGGGCCGCCTCGATCTCGCGGAGCACGTTTCCGGAGTTCTCTTCGAGCGTGTAGTCGATCTCCCGGTCGACGGTTTCGGTTGCGAGATCGGCGAGGTGATTGTCGCCGGGACCCATCGCCAGGTCGCCGGTGATCTCTTCCGGCACGGCCGGGTTCTCCTTCTGGAGATACTCGATCGCGTTTCGCACTTTTCGCTGCTCGTCTTCGAGGCGTGCGCGGAAGTGCTCCGTGTCGATTTGGGTGCTCATCGGTCCTATCGGGGGCGGGCGAGCCTGCGCTCGGCCTCCGCCGGGTCGATGCCGTGCAGCTCGACGATCTTGTCGCGGCTCGACGGCCCCGAAACGAGAGTCAGGCTTTTCCCGGGCAAGTCAAGGCGTTCGGCGAGGAGCCTGAGAACGGCATCGTTCGCCTTGCCGTCCTCGGGCGCCGCGGTCACGCGGACCTTCCACCCCTCGCCATGTCTGCCGAGAACCGCGTTCGAACGCGCCCCGGGAGAGACGCGCACGCGGAGGCGGGTCGTGTTGGCGGCCATGCGCCCAGTATAGGTTTCGACCTAAGCCGCCTCGGCCCGAGGCTCCCCTTCCGCGCCGTCGACCGCGTCGAGCGCCGCTCCGAGCAGGGCTTTGATCCGGTGGGTCTCGGCTCCCAGCCGCTCCCGCTCGGCCAGCGCATCGCGCGTGATCTTCCGCGCCTCTGCGTGTGCTTCCTCGAGGACGAGCGCGGCTTCGCGGCGCGCCTGGTCCTTCAGCTCGTGCGCGGTCTTCTCGGCGTTCGTCAGCGTCGTGCGCAGCAGCGACTCGAGCTCACGGTGACGCTTGAGCTCGGCCTGGAGCTGCTCGATCCGGTCCGCATAGTCCGCTCGCTCGCGCCAGACGGTCTCGAACGAGTCGGCGACCTCATCGATCGTCCGATCGATCGGGCTGCGCTGGTACCCGAACAGACCGCGCTTGAAGCGGACATGTCTGAGTTCGACGGGTGTGTAGGCCATGGAGAGGCCCCTCCTTTCTCGGGTCAGACGCTGTTGAAGATCGCGTCGACCACTTGTCTCAGGATGACGAGGACGATGACGGCGACGACCGGGGACAGGTCGAGCGGCCCGAACGAGGGCAGCAGGCGACGAAACACGCGCAGGTACGGCTCACAGACGTCGCGGAGGAAGTCCTGTATCCGGCGGAGCCAGGGCGAGTACGGGAGCCTGACCCAAGAGCTGAGGACATAGATGAAGATCAAGAGGATGTAGACGAAGATCAGAATGTCGATGAACCGCTTCGCCGACGAGGCGGCATCGATGAGCACGACGGACTGCAGGCTCAAGCCCATGTGGCTACGTTCGGCTTGATAGTCGCTGTTCCTACACTCAGGCCTGGTTGAAGAAGCCGCCGCTCTCGAGCAGGCGGGCGCGCTCTTCGGCCGAGACCTCGACGTTGCGAGGCGTCAGCAGGAAGACCTTGTCGGCAACCCGTTGCATGCCGCCGTCGAGGGCGTACGTGAGCCCGCTGGTGAAGTCGATCAACCGCTTCGACAGCTCCTGGTCGGCCCCCTGCAGGTTGAGGATGACCGGGATCCCGTCCTTGAAGCGATCGGCGATCTGCTGGGCGTCCTGAAAGGTTTGCGGAACGACGAGATGCACACGCACCGACGGCACCGGCGTCGGCCCCGGCATCGAGGCGACCTCACCGCGGCGTTCCCGGCGTCTCGGCCTGGTTACCGCGGTCCGCTCGTCGGCGTCGGGGTCGGTCCAGTCGTCGAACTCCTGCTGCCTGCTGCGGGGCGTTAGCCGCCGGACGTTCGGGCGCTCGCTGTACGTCCGCCCGAGCTCCTCCTCGGTGACGTACCCGTCTTCATCCCACTCGTCGTCTTCCTCGGCGATCCCGAAGTAGACAAGCGTGCGGTTCCAAACGTCTCCGAAGGCCATTTCCAGCGGGATTCTAACCGCGGTAGAGAACGGAGCCGATTCGGATCAGCGTCGCGCCCTCTTCGACGGCGATCCGATAGTCCTGGCTCGTTCCCATCGACAATTCCATCATGCCTCTCTCCTCGGCGAGCTCGCGCAGGCGCCGGAAGAAGGGGCGCGAGCTCTCGGCGTCCTCGGTTTCGGGCGGCATCGTCATCAGCCCTCGCACGTCGGGATAGGCGGCGATCAAGCTGTCGAGCTCGTCCTCGGTGACTCCTGACTTCGTCTCCTCGCCCGAAAGGTTGACCTCGATGAGCGCCGGGATCTCGAGGCGTTTGGCGGCAGACTCCGACGAAAGCGAGTGGACGAGCTCGCAGATCGCGTTGACGACTTTCGCTTTGCGGCTCTGGAGGTGCCCGATGAAGTGCCAGCGGAAGGCGTCGCCGTACGCGGCGTGCTTGGCCTCGAGGTCTTGAGCGCGGTTCTCGCCCACGACCTCGATTCCGGCCTCGGCGAGAACCGCGAGATCGTCGACCGAGACGTACTTCGTCGCCGCGACGATCGTGATCTCGTCGCCGACCTCGGCGCGGATGCGCTCATAGCGGGCGCGAACCTCGTCAGGCGACACGCGCCAGCACCCCTTGCACCCCGCGAGGCTTGCCGTCGCGGCGATGCGAGAAAAAGAGCTTCGGATTGCACGCGGTGCAGAGATCGACTCGCTCGATCCGCGCGACGCCGGCGTCGCGCAGTTCTCGTTCCGCGGCCTGCCAGAGGTCGAGGTTGCGGCCGCGCACGATTCCGGCGCCGAACCGCTCGCGGTAGGGCGCGGCGACCTCCTCCCCCACCTCGTAACAGCAGGGCCCTATCGACGGCCCGATCGCGGCGGCGAGCGTCCCGCCGAGTGCTCTAACTCCCGCCGCGACGATCCCGTCGAGCAGCCCGATCCGGCCCGCATGCAGGACGCAGACGGCTGGTGCCTCGCCGTTCGCCCGGACGAGCGTTATCGGCAGACAATCGGCGGCGAGCGCCAGGACAGGCAGCGCCGGGTCGCCGGTCCAGAGTCCGTCGCCCCGAACGACGCCTCGCTCGCCTGCCCGGGCGGGATGGACGACTGTGGAGTGAATCTGATAGTTCAGCGCGAGGGTTTCCGCATCGCCGCCGATCTCGGCGCACGCACGCCGACGATTCTCGTCGACGCGCTGGACGTCGTCGCCCGTCCTGCGGCCGAGGTTCAGCGACGCGTACGGCCCTTCGCTGACGCCGCCGAGGCGCGTCGTGAAGACGACTTCGTACGGCCCGGGGGCGTCCCAGCGGATCACCCGCTGATGAGCTCCCGGGCGGCCTGGAGCTCGGATTCGCGGCCGTCGAGCTCGCCGTTCAGCTTGCGGCGCCTCAACTCCGCGAGAATCTCCCCCACGCGCGGCGACTCGCCGAGCCCGAGGTCGGCCAGGTCGCTGCCGGTCACCTCGAGCCGGATGTCGCGGAGGCCGCGGAAGTAGTCATGCAGCGGCTCGAGATCCGCCAACGCCAGCGCGAAGAGCGGCGCGTCCGGCGCGTAACGGTCGGCGAGCGCCACGACCTCAGCAGGCTCGACGTCGCGCTCGCGCAACCGCTCGGCGATGCGGGGGCCGACCGTGACCGCGGCCGCGATCTGCTCGGCGTCGCGCCGGCGCACCTTCAACCGCTGCAGCCAGCCGTACACCTCGTCCGGCGGCAGCTTGCGCGCCAGTGCGATCAGTCCGAGCCGCCAGGCCGGGATGTCGACTTCGTACTGCTGCGCCAATGCGCGCAGCCGGGCAAGCAGCGTCACTGCTTCCTCGTCGGCCGCAAGGTGCGGATGGATCGCCTTGTCGGCCCCGAGCTCGGCGAGCCTCAGGATCGAGTGCTCGACCTCCTTCTCCTCGAGCAGCGCGACGAGCTCGTCGCGCAGGCGCGCGGACGAAAGATCGCCCACGAGCCCCATCTCGATCGTCCCGCGCGCAAGCCGCAGGGTGTGCTCGTCCATCCGGAAGCCGTAGCGGTTTTCGTAGCGGATCGCGCGGAAGATCCGCGTGGGATCGTCGATGAACGAGAGGTTGTGGAGGACGCGGATCCGCTTCTCGTCGAGATCGGCCCGGCCTCCGAACGGATCGACGAGCCGCCCGTAGTCGTCCCCCTTCAGCGAGACCGCCATCGCATTGATCGTGAAGTCTCGGCGGAACAGATCCTCACGGATCGAGGCATGCTCCACCGCCGGCAGCGCCGCCGGGGCGTCGTAGAACTCCGTTCGCGCGGTCACGACGTCGACCCGTTCGCCGTCGCCGTAGACGACCACGGCCGTCCCGAACTTCTCGTGCGCGCGGACACGGCCGCCCAGAGCGTCCGCGAGCGCTTGCGCGAGGGCGATTGCGTTCCCCTCGACCGCGATGTCGACGTCAAAACCGCGTTCGCCGAGCAAGATGTCCCGCACCGTGCCCCCGACGAGGTAGACGCCGTCGTACGTCTCGCTGAGCGCTGAGGCGGCTTCGAAGACAGGTGCGAGCCGGTCCAGCGTGGAGAGCTCGTCCGCGAGCGAAACGGCTGGACGCCTGACCGCTGTGGCGCGCTCTCCGAGCGCCTCCAGTACGTCCCCACGCGTGACGACGCCCGCGAGCTTCCCGTTGCTCACGACAGCGATTCGCTCGTTTCCCGCCGCCAGCAGCCGCTGCAGCTGCTGCAGCGGAGTGTCTTCGTCGCAGGTCGCGACCCGCGAGCTCATGATTCCCTTGACGGGTGCATGCGAGAGCCCGTGAGAGATCGCCTTGTCGAGGTCCTCCCGGCTGACCACTCCCACGGCCTCGTCGTCTGCGGCGACCAGGATGCCGCTCTGTCCGAAGCGCTGGCAGGCCAGCATGGCGCGGGAGATAGTCTCGTCCGGCGCGATCGTGCGCGGGGGGCTCGACATCACGTCTCTGGCGTGCGCCGGTTCGCGGACCGCCTCTCCCAAGTGCTCCACCACGAGGCGGCGTGCCTCGTCGAGTGAGCCGCGATAAATCGCCGACGCCGCTTGCGCATGGCCGCCGCCGCCGAGCACTGCCGCAAGCGCAGCGGCGTCGAGCTCGGGGGCCCTGCTGCGTGTGACCGCAAAAACCCGGTCGTCCATCTCGACGAGCACCGCGAGACCCGCGGAGTCGGTCACGTCGATCAGCTTGTGCGCGAGGTTCGAGATCCCTTCCACGTACTCTGGCGCGGTCGCAGCCGCCACGAGCACCTCGACGCCCGCCACTTCGTGTGCCTCGAGCGAGTCGAGCAGCGTCGACAGGAGCTCGCGCTCTGTCTCGCCCAGCGGCGTGTGCAGGAAGCGCGAGAGCACGTCCTGCTCTGCGCCGTGGCGCAGGCACCAGCCGAGCGCCTCGGCGTCGCGCTGGGTCGTCGTCGTGTGCGTGAGCGAGCCGGTGTCCTCGTGGATCCCGAGCGCAAAGACCGTGGCCTCCAACGGACTCACCGAAACCTCTCGTTCGGCCAGCACGCCGACGAGCGTCGTCGTCAAGGCTCCGTCCTCGGAGACGACGACGTTCTCGGCCGGGGCCCAGTCGGGCAGCTCCTCCTCGCCGTGGTGGTCGAAGACGACCTTGTCGACCGCTGGATCGAGCGCGAGCTCCTCGAGCTCGCCGAGTCTGCTTGCGTGGACGGTTTCGACGACGATCAGACGCCGAACTGCGTCGAGCTCGAGCCGCGAGGCGTCGACGATGAAGTCCAACTCGTCCGCATGCAGGCGGTAGAACTCGCGGACGTTTCGGTTCAGCGAGCCGGCGAGGCAGACGATCGACCCCGGATAGAGCCTGCGCGCGGCCAGCATCGCCGCAAATGCGTCGAAATCGGTGTTGGTGTGGGTCGCGACGATCGTGTCTTCGCGCATGTCCCCATTTTGCTTCTAGAGGGCGGCGATCGCCTCGATCTCGACCCTTGCCCCGGAAGGGAGCGCCGACACCTCGACCGTGGCGCGGGCCGGCGGCGCGTCGCCGACGTGCCGCGCGTAGACCTCGTTCATGGCCGCGAACTCGCCCAGGTCGACGAGAAAGACGGTCGTCTTCACGAGCCGGTCGAGACCCGTGCCGGCTTCCTCGAGGATCGCGCGCAGGTTGACGAAGATCTGCTCCGTCTGCTCCGCGATTGAGCCGCTGATCTCCTCGTCGCCCAGCTTCAAGCCGAGCTGGCCGGAGACGAAAACGAAGCCGACAGCGCGGATCGCCTGCGAATAGGGCGCGCCCTGAAACGGCCCGGGCGCCCGGTCGGTGCGGACGACGGATTTGGTCTCAGCCACCGCTCTCCTCTCGATGTCGTGGACGGCAGGCCTGGGCCAGCGCTACGCCGAGGCCCTTGAAGATCGCTTCCAGCACGTGCTGTGTGTCCCGCCCTTCGATCAGCCGCACGTGCAGCGTCAGGCCGGCTCCCTCGGCGAACTGGGTCAGGAACCGGGCGACGAGGTCGGTCGCGAGGCCGCCGACGCCCATGTCGGATAGATCGACGTTGGAGACGAGCAACGGGCGGCCCGAAGCCTCCAGCGCGACGTGCGCGAGCGCTTCGTCCGCCGGGAGGGCTGCGGAGCCGTAGCCCCGCACGCTCTTGTCGTGGAGCGCCTCGGAGAGCGCCTGGCCGAGGGCGCGACCCGCGGCAGCGACTTCGGCGTCGGGCTCGCCGGGCGCAACCTCCAGTGCGACGTCGAACGAGGCGTGCTCGGTAAGCAGCGTCAGCAGGTGGTCGAGGACGGGAATTCCGGTCTCGACGGTTGCTCTGCCGGTGCCGTTGACGTCGACCCGCGCCTGGAGCCGGCCTTCCTCGCCCGCGTAACCGGTGGCCGCCATTCCCTCGAAGCAGGGTATCGCAGCCTTCTGTGGCCACCGATACGGCTTCTGGCGGCTCCCGAGGACCGTCTGCGGCCAATGATCGGTGCGTTCAATCACGTCTCGCGTCTTGCGGTGCTCACCGCGCTCGCCTGCACGGTCACGCTCGCCCTCGGCGGCACGGCGTCCGGATCGTCCCGCTCCAGTCGCGCCGACGCAGGACCAGTGACCGTGGTCGGCTACAGCTCGGAGAGCGCACTCCGGCACGCCGTTGCCCAGTCCGGCTCGCGCGTCGTCCGCCGAATCCGCGCACTTCATGTCGCCGTGCTCAGGACCCCCCCGGCGGCGGGTCGGATCCTCGACGGTTTCCGCGGCGTCCGCTACACGGCGCAGCCCGTTCTCCGCCGTCGGCTCGTCGACCCGGCGATCGCACCGGCGGCCGTACCCGGCGGCGCCTACGAATGGCAGTATGCGGCTGCTCGCGAGAACCTCGTGCCGGCAAACGTCGCACGTGCGGCCTCTGCGATCACGATTGCCGTGATCGACACCGGCGCTGACGTCTCGTCCCCTGACCTGGCGGCGAAGACCCCGGCGACGTGGAGCGTGCGCAGCGGTTCCACGGACGTCACCGACTACTTCGGGCACGGAACGTTCGTCTCGTCTCTGGCTGCAGGGTCTACGACCAACGGCGACGGCGTGGCGGGGTTCGGCGGCGACGCCAAGCTGCTCGCCGTCCAGGCCGCAGCGCCCGACGGGACGTTCACGGACGTCGACGAGTCGGCCGCGATCGTCTACGCGGTCGACCACGGCGCGAAGATCATCAACATGAGCTTCGGCGGGCCGTCGAGCTCGCCCACCGAGGCGACCGCAATCGCCTACGCGGCCGCTCACGGCGTCCTGCTCGTGGCAGCCGCCGGGAACAGCGGCCTGAGTGGTAACGAGCCAAGCTATCCGGCCGCGTTGCTGCAGCCGCTCGGTTCGAACGGCCAGGGCGGCATCGGACTGTCCGTCGCGGCGTCGAACCTCACCGGCTCGCGCGCGTCTTTTTCGAGCTACGGGTCGTACATTTCACTCGCCGCGCCGGGCGAGAATGTCTTCGGCGCAATCTCCTCGAGCGCCGATCCGAGCTACTGGCCTCGTCAAGCCCTTCCCGGCTCGGTCGCGGGCATTTACGGCTATGGCAGCGGAACGTCTTACTCCTCGCCCGAGGTTGCGGGCGCAGCGGCGCTCGTGTGGGCGGCAAATCCGGCGCTCGGAGCGGCGGCCGTGGCGGAAATCGTCAAGCAAACGGCCTCGGGCCACGGCGGCTGGAACCAGGACACCGGCTACGGCAACCTCGACGTCGCTGCGGCCGTCGCGCGCGCGCAGGGAACCAGCGTCGCCGTGCCGACCTATTCGGCCGTAAAGCTCGGGCTCCGGACCTTGTCCGTGCAAGGGAAGCAGACCCGCGTTTGGAGTCTTTTCGCCCCGGCGAGCAAGACCGTGTCTAGGGCTGGGCGGCGCCTCGTCCTGGAGTCCTTCGACGGCCGTGCCTGGCATCGCCTTTCCGCGGCGAGCACCGGCAAGGCCGGCGTGGCGACGTGGACGCTGAAGCTTCGGCGCGGCAGCTACAGGATCCGGGCGAGCTTCGCCGGCGCGGACGGCCTCGCGCCCGCGGCGAGCCGCTCGGTCACGCTCCGGGTTCGCTAGCCCTCGACGCGCTCGATTCGAGCGCCCTCGGCATCGCTTGCGATGCCGCCCAAGAGGCCGCCCGATTCACTCGGGCGGCCGCTAAATCCCGGTAAGCGGTGCGTCTACCCTTCTACTCGTTCGATGCGTGCGCCAAGCGACCGGAGCCGTTCGTCGATCCGCTCGTAGCCCCGGTCGATCTCACCGACGTTGCCGATCGTCGAGGTGCCTTCGGCGCAGAGGCTCGCGATCAGCATTGCCATCCCGGCCCTGATGTCCGGGCTCGCCATCCGCTGGCCGAACAGCCTCGCCGGTCCGGTGACGACCGCGCGGTGCGGGTCGCAGAGGATGATCCGCGCACCCATCGAGACGAGCTTGTCGACGAAGAACAGCCGGTTCTCGAACATCTTCTCGAAGATCAGCACCGTCCCCCGGGCCTGGGTGGCGACCGCGAGTGCGATCGACGTCAGGTCGGCGGGGAACGCCGGCCACGGCCCGTCCTCGATCTTCGGGATCTGGCCGCCGAGGTCGTCCTGGATCACCAACTCCTGGCCGGGAGGAACTCGCAAGGTCGTTCCATCGAGCTCGACCTGCACACCCAGCCGTTCGAACGACGGCAGGATCGGCGCGAGATCCTCTGGGACGACGTCGTCGATCGTCACGTCACCCGCGGTGACCGCGGCAAGGCCGATGAAGCTCGCGACCTCGACGTGCTCGCAGGCGATCCGCCACTCGCCCCCTCGCAGCCGCTGTACACCCCGGACGGTGAGCACGTTCGAGCCGATCCCGTCGATCTCGGCGCCGAGCGAACGGAGGAAGCGGCAGAGATCCTGGACGTGCGGCTCGCAGGCCGCGTTGCCGATCACCGTTTCTCCCTGGGCGAGCGAAGCCGCCATGACCGCGTTCTCGGTCGCCATCACGCTCGCCTCGTCGAGGAAGATCCGCCTGCCGCGAAGACCCTCGGTTTGCATCTCGTAGCCGCCGTTGATCTCGATCTGCGCGCCAAGCTCGGCGAGCGCGTGAATGTGGGGGTCGAGCCTGCGCCGGCCGATCACGTCGCCGCCCGGAGGCGGGACCGCCGCGCGGCCAACTCGCGTGAGCAGCGGCCCGGCGAGGAGGAACGACGCGCGGATGCGGCTGGCGAGCTCGTGGTCGACGTCTGTCGTTGCGATGTCGGCCGCGCGCACTCGCACCTCGTTCGCGCCGATCCAGTCGGCGTCGGCGCCTAGCTGCACGAGCAGCTCGACCATCGTCTCGACGTCGCGAATCCGCGGAACGTTGGTCAGGGTCACCGGCTCATCGGTGAGCAGACACCCGGCGAGGATCGGTAGCGCTCCGTTCTTGTTCCCGGACGCGGTGATGCGACCGTTCAAGGGCTGGGAGCCCTCGATCACGAACGTTTCCATGAGCGCGTCGGCGACAGCGGTCGACGGCATCGGTGGGGCTATCGTACTGACCGGTGAAGACGACGCGCGACCAGGCCTGGGAGACCCTGACGAAGTACACGCAGAGCGAGGCATTGCGGCGCCACGCGCTCGCCGTGGAGGCCTCCGTCGGCGCCTACGCGCGCAAGTTCGGCGAGGACGAGGAGCTCTGGCGCGTGACCGCGCTCCTGCACGACTTCGATTACGAGATGCACCCGACGCTCGACAAGCACCCTCAGGACGGCGCGCCGATCCTCCGCGAGGAGGGCTATCCCGAGGAGGTCGTCGAGGGCGTCCTCTCGCACGCCGAGCACCTCGGCCTGCCGCGTGACACGCCGTTGAAGAAGACGCTGTTCGCGTGCGACGAGCTCTCGGGGTTCATCCACGCCTGCGGGCTCGTGCGGCCGGACGGAATCGACACCCTCGAGCCGAAGTCGGTGCGCAAGAAGCTGAAGCAGCCGTCCTTCGCGTCGGGCGTCAACCGGGACGACGTCTACAAGGGCGCCGAGCTGCTCGGGGTCGATTTGAACGAGCACATCGCATTCGTGACGGACGCCATGCGCCCGATTGCGCGCGAGCTCGGGCTGCGAACCGCGGCCGACGTTCCGGCTTAGTCGCCTACTCCGCGCGACGCAGGAAGGCCGATCTTGGTGCCAGGCACCGGATACATGTCTTGGAAACGCTAGAGGGCTGCGAGCAGGCGCTCGACGTCTTCCTCGCTCGTCCACCAGCCGCAGGAGACGCGTAGCCAGCTGGTGCCGGGAACGTCGCGGACGACGACACCGGCTTCGTAGAGCCGCGCCGCCGCTTCTGCTGGGTCACCTTCGACGACAAAGGAGATCAGGCCGGCCTGCCCGGGGGCCGTCACGACCTCGTAGCCGGCTTCGACCAATCGCGTCCTGCAGTGCCCGGCGATCTCTGCGATGCGCTCGTGACGCCATTCCGGCGCCGCTCCGAGCGCCGCGATCAACCCGGCCAGCGTCCCGGGGGCGTACCAGACGGAGTCAAACCGCGGCGCGCCAGGCTTCGGAGTGAACCCCTCCTCGACGTCGTAGGCGGCCTGTGACATGTAGGTCGGTAGGGCGACCCGCAGGCGCTCGGGATCACGCACGTAGAGCGCTCCGGTCGAATCCGGACCGCAAAGCCACTTCTGCCCGGAGGCGGTGTAGAAGTCGAACTCGTCCGCCTCCGTCTTGAAGACACCCGCCGACTGGGCCCCGTCGACGAGGATCTGCAGCTTGGGCCGGCGCCGCAGCTCCAGGGGATGAAGCGAATTGCCCGTCACCCAGGAGACATGCGAGATCGCGATCAGCTTCGTCCGGCTCGTCACCTGCTCGGAGATGAGTCGCGATGCTTCCTCCGGTGGGGCGTCCCGGAGGTGCGCGACCCGAACCCTCGCAGGCGACGCGAGCAAGGGCCCCAGCAGGCCGAAGTGCTCCGCGTCGGTAGTAACGATCTCGTCCTCGGACGTCAGGCCGAGACCGGTGAGAACGACGTTGCACGCGTTCGTCGTCGAGCTCACGAGCGCGACGTGCTCCGGAGCGACCTCGAGGACGCCGGCAAGCGCCTCACGCGAGCGCTCCCGTAGGGCGAGTACCTCCTCGAAGTACGCCTTGCCGCCGCGCCCCCGCTCGAGATCGCGCTGGTTGAAGTCCGCCATCGCCTCGACCGTCGCTCGCGCCAGCGGCCCGTTCGTGCCGGCGTTCAGGTACGCGTAGCGCTCGAAGACCGGGAACTGGGCGCGGGCCTCCTCGAAGGTCATGCCACTCTCGCCTCCACGGGCGTGTGATCGCTGAGGACGCGCCCGTCGACACGGCGCCGGCCGACCGGCCAACGCGTCAGGCCGTCGACCGGGGCTCCGCGGACAAGGATCTGGTCGATCCCCTCGGCGGCCGGCTCTGAGAACCCCCACTCGGTGCTCGCGAGCTCGGCTTGGGTCGCCGACCGCGCAGCGGGCACGTTGAAGTCCCCGGCGAGCACGACGACGTCGCCGGGCTGTGTCAATCCGTCGACGAAGACGGCTGCACGCAGGAGCTCCGCGTCGGCAAGCCGCTGGTCTGCGGGGTAGCTGGTCGCGTGCAGGTTCGCGACGAGCAGGGTCGTGCCGTCGCCGAGCCGCGTCGTGACGGCCTGGACGACCCGCCGCTCCTTAGCCCAGGCGAGCCGCGCCACGAGCGGCAGCGAGAGCCAGCGCGACTGTGCCTCGCGGAAGTTCCGGCTGTTCAGCACGAGGCGGTCACGGCCGAGAACCTCCGCGTCGGGACGCAGCAGGATGGCGATAGCTTGGCCGGCCACGGCAGACCGGAGCAGCCCGTTGTTGAGTGCCGTGAGCTTGCGGCCGAGCTCCGCCGGGATCGGCAGCGGGCCGATCCGTGGGGGCTGCGCAAGGTCGCCGTACGCCTGCATTCCGCTCCAGCCCTCGAGGTGGACGTAGGCCCAAGCAGGCAACTCCTGCAGGCAGAGCACATCGGGCCGATCCGATGCCGCGAGCCGGACCATCTGCTCGAGGTACGCCCGCCGCTCGGGCGGCTTCGCGTTGCCATGGAAGACGTTCCAGGTACGAATGAGCAGCGCCAGAGCGAGGGCTAGTCTAGGCGCGTGTTTCGGCGCCGCCGCTTCACCGACGTGATCTCGCGGCAGCTCGATCTCTTCGAGCGAGAGCATGCGGATGTGATCCGCGAGTGCGACGAGCTCGAGCGGGCGTACAACGAGGCGCAACGCGACGAGGCGGAGGAACGGTACGGGGACTATGTCGATGCGGTCGAGACGGGGACCGAGCTCCTCGCCGACCTCCGCGACCACTTCGCCCTGACCCTCGGTGCAGACGCCTGGGAGGCGTACGAAGAAGAGTTCAACCGTGCGGTGCTGAAGCGCTTCCCGCGCTTCGCGCTCGAGATCGAGAACCGCTAGCGGTGCCCGAAGTGGTGTGCGGCTGGCAGCGAGCCGAAAACGTCGGCGCCGTTGGCGACCTCCTTTGCGAGCGGAACCAGCGACTCGAACTCGCTGACAAGCACGTTCTGGTTGCGGCCGACTTGCTCGAACCGCCCGCGCGCGAGCACAAGCGGCTCGCTGCGAACGAGCGGGCGGAAGCGCTGGTAGACGGGCGGCGGCACGATCAGGTTCACCTGCCCGAACTCGTCCTCGAGCAACATGAAGACGACGCCGTTCGCGGTCGAGGGCCGCTGGCGCGCAACCGCCAGGCCCGCGACGGTGATCCGCCGGCCATGCGGCTGGTCGCCGAGGTCGCGGCTTGGGACCACTTCTTTCGCCAGCCGCGGGCGCAGGAGCGCCAGGGGGTGCCTGCCGACGGAGAGGCTCGTCAGCCGGTAGTCGGCGAGCATCCGCTCCCACGGCGTCTGCTGGGGCAGCTCCGGGGTCGCGGCGGCCGGGTCGAGCGAGAGCGTCAGCTGGCGAGCCTCCCCGCGGGAGCCGGGAACGCTCGCGGGGCGAAAGGCGAGGCCGAGCTCCCAGAGCAGCTGCCGTCGCACGCCGAACTCGTCGCAAGCGCCTGAGGCAACGAGAGCCTCGAGCCGGTCACGGTCGAGCTCGACCCGCTGGGCCAGCTCACGGACGCCGGTGAACGGCCCTCGCCGCTCGCGTTCCTCCACCACCGCCTTCGCTCCAGGCTCGCCGAGCGACTGCACATAGTCGAGCCCGATCCGCACCGCGTCGCCCTCGAGCCCGCACTTGACGTCGCTGCGGTTGACGTCGACCGGCCGCACCTCTACCCCATGCCGCTGCGCGTCCCGGACCAGCGAGGCGGGCGGATAGAAGCCCATCGGCTGCGCGTTCAGCAACGCCGCGAGGAATTCGCGCGGGTGATGATGGCGCAGCCAGGTCGACTGGTAGGCGAGCAGGCCGAACGCCGCGGCATGGGACTTGGGGAAGCCGAAGCCCGAGAAGCCGGCCAGCTTGTCGTAGACCTCGTCGGCAAGCTCTGCTTCGACGCCGTTCTTTATCGCACCCGCTACAAAGCGGGTGCGATAGGCCTCAATTGCCTCCTCGCTTCTTTTGCGACTCATGGCGCGTCGCAGGCCCTCGGCCTCGCCGACGGAGAAGCCGGCCAGCGCCATCGCGACCTCCAGCACCTGGTCCTGGAAGACGACGACGCCGAGCGTGTCGCGGAGCGGCTCCGCGAGCAGCGGGTGGTCGACCGGTGGCACGAAGCTCGGGTCCTCGCGCAGCCGCTGGCGGTGTTCGATGTACGGGTGGACGGCCTTGCCCTGGATCGGGCCCGGGCGCACGAGCGCCACCTGCACGGTCAGGTCGTCGAGGTTCTCCGGCCGGGTGCGCAGCAGCGACTGCATCTGCGCGCGGCTCTCGATCTGGAAAACGCCGACGGTGTCGGCGCGCTGGATGTCGTCGTAAACGTCCGGATCGTCGAGCGGGAGGCGGGAAAGGTCGAGGGATTGCCCCTCGCCTGAGGGACTGTCACTGAAACGGGTCCGGACTGAGGACTCGGCAATCAGTTCGACGCACTCCTCGACCGCTGAGAGCATCCCGAGCCCGAGCAGGTCGATCTTCAGGAAGCCGGCGTCCGCGCAGGAGTCCTTGTCCCACTGGACGAGCTGCCGCCCGGCCATCGCCGCCGGCATCACGGGCACGAGCTCGACCAGCGGGCGGCTGGAGATGACCATCCCGCCGGGATGCTGCGAAGAGTTGCGGGGGAGGCCGCCGATCTCGCCGCAGAGCTCGCAGAACACACGCCAGCGCGGCGAGCGGAGCTTCGTCTCGGCGTCCGGCAGCGACGCCACCTCGTCGGCGATCCGACGCGGATTGCCCTCCGTGAGCCGCGCCAGCCGCTCCAGCTCGGCATGCGGCAGGCCGAGCGCCATCCCGACGTCGCGGATCGCGCCGCGCGCGTGGTAGGTCGGGAACGCGGCGACGAGCGCGGCGTGCTCGCGCCCGTATTTGTCGCTGACCGCCGGGAGCAGCTTCTCGCGGATGTCGCGCGGGAAGTCGAGGTCGATGTCGGGCACCGCGGCCATGTCGCGGTTGAGGAAGCGGCCGAGCGAGAGCCCGGCGGCGACCGGATCGACGTGCGAGAGTCCGGTCAGGTAGCAGACGATCGAGCCGACCGAGCTGCCGCGGCCGCGACCCGGCGGCAGCGTCGAGCGCGGCGAGTCGCGGCCGCGCACCTCGACTGCGAGCTCCCGCGCGAGCTCGAGCACCTCCCAGTGCAGGAGGAAAAAGCCGGCCAGGCCGAGCTCGTCGATCAGCTTCAGCTCTTCGTCGAGGCGGGCCAGAGCGCGCTGTCTGTGGCCGTTCCCCCCCGCATAGCGCTCGGTGAAAGCACGCTTGCAGACTGCCGCCAGCTGCGCGATCGCAGGCTCGCCGTTCTCCGAGAAGTCGGGATAGCGGTAGCCGAGGTCCTCGTTCAGGTCGAACCGGAGCCGCTCGGCGAGCTCCCCGGTTCGCTCGACCGCGTCTCGGTCGTAGGGGAAAAGGTCGGCGATCTCGCCGGGCGGGCGCAGGAAGCTCTCGCGGTTCCCGCGTCGCTCGGCCTCGCAACCATCGAGCGAGGTGCGGTTCTTGACGGCGACGAGAGTGTCCTGCAGAGCGGTCCGGCGAGGATCGTGCGCGTGGACGTCTCCGGTCGCGACGGTCGCGACGCCGAGCGCCTCGGCCAACTCGCGCAGGACTCCATTGCGGCGAGCGTCGCCGCGCTCGAACGGCCGCTGCAGCTCGACGAAGAAGCGGTCGCGCCCGAAAGCCTTCGCCAAACGTGCGGCTGCGTTCGGGCTTCGCACTGCGAGCCCGTGCCGTGCGCAGCCCGACAGGCACACGAGCCCTTCGTTGCGCTGCTCCAACTCCGCCTGCTCGAGTGCCGGCTCGAGCAGCTCCCGCTCTTTCCCCGGAATCCGAGTGCCCGCATGAGCGGCGGTCAGCAGCCGGCAAAGGTTCGCGTAGCCCACAGCCGACTCGACGAGCAGCGTCACGTGCGATCCGTCGGCAAGCGTCACCTCGGCGCCGGTGATGGGACGGACGCCGAACGTCTTCGCTGCCCGCGCGAACTCGAGCGAGCCGTAGACGCCGTCGTGGTCGGTCAGCGCCAGCGCACCGTAGCCGAGCTCCGCGGCCCGAATCGCAAGCTCCTCCGGCAGCGAAGCGCCGTCCAGGAACGAATAGGCTGAGTGAGCGTGGAGCTCGATGTAAGCCAACCGCTGCTCCTAGCCCCCGGCGAGGGTGAGACGACCACCGATCGCCCCGAGCGGTCGATCATGATCCTCTGCGAGCTCGACCAGCTGATCGTCTCGCTCTTCCGCTACGAGCCCGGCGAGAAAGGCCCGGACGCCCACGTCCACCGCAAGCACACGGACTCGTTCTACGTCCTCGAGGGAGAGGTCGACTTCGGCCTCGGCCCGGAGATCACGCGGCTCAAAGGCGGACCGGAAACCTTCGCCGGCGCGCCGCCGAACGTCGTGCATACCTTCCGGAACTCGAGCGACGCAACCGCGCTCTTCCTCAACGTCCACGCACCGAGCATGGGCTTCGGCAACGTCCTCCGCGGTGGCGGCCATAAGCATTTCGACCAGTTCGACCCGCCCGAGAACGGAGGCAGGCCGTTCGAAGACGCGATCTTCCGACCGGCCGGCGCCGGCGAGCCGATCGAGCACGAGCACACCTCTCACCGCGTCCAGGCCGAGCTGCCCGAGCTCTCCGTGATCGAGATGACCTTCCGCCCGGAGTTCGAGGGCGTCGACCCCCATACGCATGACGACCTCGTCGACGCGTTTTACGTGCTCGCCGGCGAGGCCGACTTCGTGGTCGGCGACGAGGTACGGCGGGCCGGCCCTGGCTCGTTTCTGGCGGCGCCGCCCGGCGCCCGCCACGGCTTCTCGAACCCGGGACCGGCGGACCTGCGCGTCCTCAACTTCCATGCGCCCGACGCCGGTTTCGTCGGCAGGTTGCGGAGCTGACACATGGCGAGGTGGGTCGTCGTCCAGGCGATTCACTCGGACGAGTGGCCCGGGCTCGCTCGGGACGCGCTCTCGTTCTAGCGGCTCTCTAGGCAAGCGCGTCTCGCGCCGATAGCGGTGACGATGCGCGCCAAGCTCACGTTCCCGCTCAGCGTCGCGTTCACCGCTGCCTTTGCAGCCCAGATCGAAGGGATGCTGGTGACGCGCTGGGCCTCCGATCGCGGCAGTGCCTGCTCCGCCTCGAGCCCAGCTGGCGCGTGCTCCCTGAACGGCAGCATCTCCTTCCTCGCCGGCACCTTCTTCGCCGTCGAGGCGCTCGCGGCAACGCTCACCGCCCTCGTTCTCTTCCGGAACGGGAAGCGCTTCAGCGCAGCCGTCACAGCCACAGCTCTGGTGCTCGCGCTCGTTGTTGAGCATGCGTGGTTGCTCACCTACGCCCGCTGAGCGCAAGCGATGCCTTAGGCCCGCTGACTGAACCAAAACTGAGCCCTTCCGGCCTTGCCGCCCGGGTTTAGACGGCCGCCCGGGCAAAGCCCGGCCGTCCTCCAAGCGGCATCGCAAGCGATGTCTTAGGCCCGCTGACTGAACCAAGACTGAGCCTCCCTGTCGAGGAACACGACCGCGTTCTCGCCGCTCGCGAGCACGACGTCGAAGTAGCGCCTGTCAACCGGCTGCTCCGTCCACCAGCGGTCGACGACGCGCCATTCCTCACGGACGAGCGCGACCTGCTGCCGGTTCACGGCGCATGGAGAACCGTCGAAGTGCGTCTCCACGAGCGCCTTTTGAGGCGCGTTAAGGCGGCGTGTCGACGCGGTCACCTGCTTTGCCACCTGGGTTTAGCGGCCGCGCCGGCGGAAGCGACCGGCCGCGCCGCACAGGTCGGCGCGGCCCGCCGCCTCAGCGGCACGGCCTTTTAGGTGGCATCGCAAGTCACGCCACAGGGTCAGTCGTCGCGCGGAACCAGCAGCGCTCTCTGCTCGGGGATTCGCGACCAGGGAGCGACCTCCACGACCGAACACACCGCGCCGGAGCCGGCCCCGGCGCGAACCTGCTTCAAGCCTTCGCTGAGCTGCGCGCGGAGCTCGACCCCTTCCGGCTGGACGAGCTCCAGCTGCCGCCCGACCGACTGCGCAAGCTCGGCCACCTCGAGGCCGAGCCTTGTCACCGGCGCGGGCAGCTCGGCGAGCTTCGAACCGAGCGCAACACGTAGCCGATTACGGTCGGCCGTCGCATCGCGCAACGTGACCGTCCGCCGCCACGATCCCCCGCTGACGAGCTTCGCAGACAGCGCGAGCTTGCGTACCGCTCTGTCGCCGCGCTCCGGCCGGGCGAGGAGCCGGTCGAGGAGGGCACCCAACGCCCGCCGGAGCGTCAGCTCGTTCGCGACCGCCTCGGGAAACTCGAGCGTCTCCGCGAGCTCGTTCACGACCTTCCGCGCGCGGACCTTTCCGCGCTTTTCTCCTCTCGCCAGGCTCCAGGCCCGCCGGCCGTCCGGCCCCAAACGTTCGGCAACGGCGGCGCCCGGTAGCCCAGCAAGCTGTCCAAGCCTTCGCACCCCGAGCTCCTCCAGCTCCTCACGACGCTCCGGGTCGACCGGAAGCAGGGTCAACGGCAACGGCGCGAGGAAATCCCGCGTCTTACGGTCGGAGACGACGAGGGTCTGCCCCGACCGTGCAACGTGGGCAGCCGCAAGTGCCGCGAACCGGCGGTCGGCGGCGCCGATACGCGCATCCCACGCCGGCCCCACCGCGGCAAGCGCTCGCTTCAGCGCCGGCTCGAGCCCGCCGTAGAGGCGCTCGATCCCGCGCGTCTCGAAGTAGACGCAGCCGACGGCAGCCGCTTCGACCGCAAAGCCCGAGTCTTCGAGCCGCTGCAGGAGCTGCTCCCATTCGTGCTCGGCCGTCGCCGGATCCTGCTCGACGAGTGCCAGGTCGGGGCAGAGCGAAAGCGCCTCCCCCAGCCGCATCCCCGGCTTCACGCCTGCGGCCTCGGCGGCCGCAGTGACGGCCCCCAGCACGGGCTCCTCCCCCGGCGCCGGCCCGAGCGCAGCAGGCCGAAGCGCGAGCGCAGGCCGCTCCCGCAGCGCCGCCCGCAGCTCGAACCCGGGGATGAGAAGACATGCGATCACTTACGAACGTATGTTCTACACGAACACATGTTCGCTTGTCAAGTCCGCTAGGCAGCCCTGCCCGCTCTGTCAGTTGACCGACCGAAACGCGTCAAGAAAACACGAAGGCGGCCCCTGCGGCGAGACCGCCTTCGTTTCGTCAGCTGGGATAGCTTGGCGAGCCCCCATGCGGAAAGGATCCCCTTCCTTGCTGACTGCAGTAAATATCGGTTGAAGATCAGAAAGCTTTAGCGCTTATCTCGGCCGCGACGCCGACCATCCGCGTGAAGCGCGGGACAACAGTCAGCGTGTTCTCCTGCGTGCACCAGCGCAGGTCGTCCTCGAGCCCGGGCGGCCCGTAGGTCCGCGCGTTCACGCCTTCCCACGCGGTCGGATAGGCCCGCGCGATCGCTGCGGAAGCGACGGCTGCGTCGGTCCGCTCGCCCTCCAACAGGGAGACGATCCGCCCGGCGCAGTAGGCGTCGTCGATGGCGAAGCTGCCCCGGTAGCCGGCGCAGACGACGGTGACGTCGTCTCCGGACTCGCGCGCGGCAGCCGCGACTGCGTCGAGGTTGAGCAGGCTGCCGAGCAGGACGTGCTCGGCATTCTCGGCCGCCGCGAGCGTGGTCCGCGTCCCGTTGGTGGTGGTCAGGATCGCCGTCTCGGCGCGCGGCTCGAGGTAGTCCCGCGGCGAGGCGCCGAGGTCGAAGCCCTCGATCAGGATGGCGTCGCGCTCTCCGCCGATGACGGCTTCGTCGCCGAGCTGCTCGCGCAGCGCCCTCGCCTCGTCGATCTCGGCGCAACAGAGCACGCGCCGGTATCCGGACGCGAGCGCCTGCGCGATCGTCGACGTCGCGCGCATCACGTCGACGACCACCGCCACGTGGGCGGGGCCCGCTTCGGCCGGAGTGAAAGCGACGTCTATCCGCATCGCGCGTCTACGCTAACGAGACATGGCCGCTGCGATGAGGTGCTACCGGCACCCAGACCGAGAGACGTATATCTCCTGCTCCGAATGCGGCCGGCCGATCTGCACGGAATGCATGACACCGGCGCCGGTCGGCCAGCGCTGCCCGGAGCACTCTGGCAAGCGACAGGGTGTCGCCCGGATGTCGCGGGGGATCCCGCGACTCTCCGCCGGCAACAGCGTCGGCCTCGTGACGCGGACGCTGATCGGAATCAACGTCGCGGTCTACCTGCTCGAGCTTGCCACCGGAGGAAACATCGACGGGGTCGGCAGCAAGATCTTCGAGAAGGGAGCACTCTTCGGGCCGCTGGTCGCGAGCGGCGACTGGTGGCGGCTGATCACTGCAGCCTTCCTGCACTACGGTCCGATTCACCTCGGCTTCAACATGTTCTTCCTCTACTGGATCGGAACGCCGGTGGAGCAGTACCTGGGCCGGGCCCGATTCCTAACCGTCTACTTGGTCTCGGGCCTCGCCGGCTCTGCCGGCGCGCTCGTCTTCTCGCCCAACTCGGTCACCGTCGGCGCCTCCGGCGCGATCTTCGGGATCCTGGGCGCCGCCCTCGTACTCGAGCGGCAGGGCTCGTACGTACTCGGTGGCAGCGCGATGGGGCTGATCGTGATCAACCTCGCCCTGAGCTTCGTACTCTCGGGCATCTCGATCGGCGGTCACATCGGCGGCTTGATCGGCGGCGCGGCCTGCATGCTCGTGCTCTCGCGCTTCGGCCGTGGCCACGGCGCCTACGGCAGCGTCGGCGCAGCCGGAATCGCGGGAATCGTCGTGGTCGCCGCCCTCAGTGTCGCGATCGCGTACTGGAAGGTTCGCGGGTACGCCTAACTAGCCGTACCGCTCGATCTGCGTGACGCGGTCGAGCTTGTCCTTCCAGGCATGGTCGACGCCCGACCCGCCGTTGAGGCGGTCCGCGAAGCCGTCCCAAGCCCAGATCGTGTCTCGGCCGGCGCCGCCGTAGACCGTGTCGCGGCCGACGTCGCCCTGGAGCTTGTCGTTCCCTGGGCCGCCGTAGAGGATGTCGTTGCCGTCGCCGCCGTTCAGTTGGTCGGCGCCTGCACCGCCGATCAGGACGTCGTTGCCGCCCTGACCGTCGATCCTGTCGTTGCCGCCGAGCCCACAGATCACGTCGCGGCCGGCCGTGCCGAAGAGGATGTCCGACCCGCTCGTGCCCGTGATCGTGCAGCCCTGCGCGTGGTACGTCGCAGCGTGCACCTTCGTCGCGGCGAAAAGCGCCAGCGAGGCGAACATTGCTGCCAGTGTCCTGATTCGATTCGCGTCGCGCGGGGCCACGGTCGAGTCCTCCTGCTGCTACCGGCGTGGCCGCCCGCCGAACTGGGTCTTTCGTGGTCCTGATCGGCGGCTACCCCGTTCGCCGGTATCCCTCGGCGTAGTGAAAATCCCACATCTGAGCGACCTTCCGCCGGGCGGCGAATGAGGGATCTAGGCCGCGGCGCGAATAGCCGCGAACGCCTGTTCAGCCGCCGCGGTTCTCGTCGCCGCGAAGGCTGGAGGGCCCTGAGTACCGCTCGTCGCGTTCGTCGGCCGCCAAGCCGCCTCCCAGCCGCCGGACCGCTGCCTGAACGCAAGCAGGTAGCCCTGCTCGAGCGCTGCGTCGACGATCTCGGTCACGCGGTCGTCGTAGCGATCACCGTCACACATGCGCTTAAGGTACGACCCGCATCAGACGGAACTAACGGCCATAGCGGCCGACCAGCCGGGCGACCGCGAGCACGCGTCCCCTTAGGGCGCGGTGGAAGGCTGACGGCGACGCTCCGGGCGCCAGCCGCAGCCCCGCACGCAGGGCATAGAGCCGGAAGATGTAGTGGTGCGCGGGCCCGGCGGGCGGACAGGGACCGGTATAGCCGCGCGTGCCGGCGCTGTTCGTCCCTTCGGCCGGAGCGTGCCGGCCGGCGGCCAGCCTACGGGCGGTCGCTGAGATGTTCCAGGCCGTCCAATGGACGAAGGTGCCACCTGGGGCATCCGGGTCTTCGAGCGAGAGCGCGAACGAGCGCGTTCCCCGGGGCGGCGCCTTCCACGAGAGCGGCGGCGAGATGCCTCTGCCGGAGCAGGTGTATCCCTGGGGGATGACGCCGCCGTTCGAGAACGCCGGGCTCGAGAGCACGAACGCGGCGGCGATCCCGGCCAGGGCAGCCACGTGCTTACCCGCCGGCGGCCACGTACGCCGCGCCCTGCTCGGCCAGTGCCGCCTGTGCCGCTGCGAGTCGCGCGAGAGGCACCCGATAGGGCGAGCAGCTGACGTAGTTCAGCCCTAGACCGTGGCAGAACGCGACGCTCTCGGGCTCGCCGCCGTGCTCGCCGCAGATGCCCATCTTGATCTCTTCCTTGGTCGACCGGCCGCGCTCGACCGCGATCCGCATCAGGTCCCCCACCCCGCTCTGGTCGAGCGTCTCGAACGGGTTCCGCTCGAGCACGCCGTCCTCGAGGTAGCGG
>Ga0207693_10000494_pt1 | contig 35617 bp, 27 predicted proteins | sample LARL81metaG_FD_184347 | JGI IMG/M metagenome (GOLD analysis project Ga0207693, IMG submission 184347) | Corn, switchgrass and miscanthus rhizosphere microbial communities from Kellogg Biological Station, Michigan, USA - LAR L8-1 metaG... | ecosystem: Host-associated > Plants > Roots >... | reverse complement strand
GCCGCAGAGTGAAATGGGTCGCACGCTCGGCGTTCACGGTGATGACGACGCGTCCGTCCGCCGGGAACGCCGTATCGCAGATCACCTCGACCGCTACGCCACCGAAATCGCAGCGCATGCGCCCCGGGCTGTACAGGTTGAGCAAGAGTGCTTGCTTCTGAAGACCCCAGGTCAGCTGCGGGAGGAGCGAGATGCCGCGGGGTCCGCTCGACACGCAGCACAGGATCGCATCGGTGAATTCCTTGCGCCCGGTGAAGCCGGTGTAATAGCAAATGTCACCGTTTGCCGCGTCCTGCGCCGCCAGCAGGTGGTTGTAGACCGTGCGCTCGATCTCCTGGCCGAAGCGCGCCTCGCCGGTCAGCCGCAAGAGCCGCCAGTTGAGCTGCAGCCAGGTGACCGTCACGCACATCTCGCCGACGTTCGATGACTGCAGGGTGAGCAGCTGTCCCGCCGGCTGGAAGTGCTCTCCCGCACTCGCCGTCCCGGTGCGGTACAACTGCTGCCGGACGATGTCCTCCCACGCCTGCAGTACGGCCGCCAGCAGCGTCTTGTCGGCCGACAGGCGGTAGAGATCGATGAGGCCGTTGAAGTTAGACAGCATCTCGTACGCCTTGCCGTTGGCGACGCGGTACACGCCGCCGCCCTCAAGCAGCGTGGTCACGATGCGCGGGCCGTGCGGATGCTCGTAGGAGCGCACCAGGTACCTGCAGAACTCCAGATGACGCGTGTCCGCGGTGTACCGGTACAGTCTGCACATCGGCTCGAGCACGGACGTCGCCGCCATGCCCATGTGCTCGCCCGCGGCGATGACGTCGCGCTGCCCGGGTCCCTCGCCGAAGGTGCGTGCCAGCAAATCACCCGCGGCCTGGCAGGCGCGCAGCGCCGACGGCTCGGCAGTCAGCTCGTAGTAGCTGAGCAGGCCGATGAGCGTGTACTTGTGCACCCAGACGTCCCAGCCCGTCCAGCGGTGTGCCGTCGGATAGGTACCGAGATAACCGTCCGGCTCCTGACTGGCGATGAGGGTGCGGGCCATGTGCTCGACCATCTGCCGCAGGCGTTCGTCCTCGCCGTAGCGCAGCGCGTTGCAGGCTGCGTCCAGGAACTTACCGGCGTGCTCCCCCAGCCACGCGGTATCGAAGCTGCCCGCCGTGTTACGCCGCACAAAACCTGCCAGGCAGGCCTCGGTGTCGACCCGCAGCAGCCGCCCTTGCACGTTGCTGCGCATGCGCTCGGCGAGGAGTCCGCCCAGCTCCTGCGACTCGAACGGCACAGAAACGAAAACCTCCGGGACCTGCTCGGCCACTGCGAATTTCGGCGCGTGCCGCCGATTCGCCGTGGGCTGCGGCGCGTTCGTCGCCGCAGCGCCAGCCCACGGCAGCGTCGCGGCCGCCGCGGCGATGCGCATCAGCTCCCGACGCGAGAGGCGCTCCATGCGCGTCTACGTCGCCCCGGGGGCGGCCAGGAGGTCGAGATAGGAGCCTTCGATCAGCTGCGACCCACCCAGGCCGAGCTGCATCAGCAGCTCGTGTGCCTCGCTGATGCCCTGGGCAGGCGGCTCGTGGTCGGCGAGGACCACCTCGAGCTCGAGGAAGTCCCCCAGGCCACCGACTCTGTCGAGATGGATACGCGTTCTGCCGCGCAGGAACACCGTGCGCACCTTCTCGACACGACCGACCTCACCCAATGCCTGGATGAGCAACTCCCGCAGAGACTTCGGATCCGAGGTCGGGAAGCGCTGGTAGAAGGACTCCTTGGGCGCGGCCTGATTGTCGCGGCGGTAATAGATGAGCTCGCCGGGATCTTCCGAGCCGGTACGCAGTTTCAGCCTGCCGCCGGCGCATGCGAAATAGGTGTCGACCTGGCGCACTTCCCACGGTCCCTGGTCCGCAATCGACCTCACCTTCGCCACCAGGGCGTCGACGCTGCTGATGCGGGCTTTGATCTCGATGTTTCTCGGCATGCGCCTCCGAACGAATCGCCTCAATCCCCGCCGGCCTATTCAGGCCGAAGTATAGCGGAGCGACCTTGCGATCAAGGAGTTACGCTGCGGGCACCGGAGCGTCAGCGTCCCACGCAGCCCCGGCGCGCGCGCGCCGAGTCCAGCGCTCGGCGCTGCGCAATGTGCGAAAATGCGCTTTCGCTGCCGCACACAAGAACTGCCCGTGAACACGCCAAGCCCTTTGCCTGCCCCCGCCACTCCTGAGAAGGTCTTCGTTTCCAGCGAGTCGCTGCTGTCCGATTCGATCGAGCTCGCCATGCGCATCGTGCGCAGCGGCTTTAGGCCAACCTTCTTGGTTGCCCTGTGGCGCGGCGGCGCACCGGTCGGCATCGCAGTGCAGGAGGTACTCGAGTACCACGGCATCCACGTCGACCACATCGCGATCCGTACCTCCTCGTACACCGGTATCGATCAGCAGGCCAAGGTCGTACGGGTCCACGCGATGAACTACCTGATATCGCGTCTCTCGTTCGCGGATCAGCTGCTGATCATCGATGACGTGTTCGATTCCGGTCGCAGCCTCGAGGCCGTCATGGCGGAGCTGCGGCGCCGGTGCCGCCGCAATCTCGCGGGGGAGATTCGCATCGCGACGGTCTACTACAAGCCGGAGCGCAATCGCAGTTCTCTCAGGCCCGACTACCACATTCATTCCACCAACAGCTGGCTGATATTTCCACACGAACTCCACGGCCTGACACGTCAGGAGATCCTTAAAAACAAACCGGTCAGCGAGAGTTTTTTCGACACCGGGACCGTTACGGAGCGCTGATTGAGGCAGTGGGGCGCGGGAGCGGCAGGCCGCACTCTGCCCTAACGACGGCGGCTCTGCCTAAGCGCACGCCGCAGGCGCATCTGCGTTGAAGCGGCGGACCTGCGCCAGCCAGCCCTCTTTTTCGGCCTGGGGCAGAAACGAGGCCTCGAACGAGTTGCTCGCGAGTTGCACGATGTCGGCCCGCGAAAGAACGAGCGCGCGGAACGCGGCCAGATAGTTCTCCGCAACATAGCCACCGAAGTAGGCCGGATCGTCCGAATTCACAGTCACGCACAGTCCCTGCCGTAGCAGGCGCTTGAGATTGTGGTCCTCCATGCGATCAAAGACCCGCAGGCGGACGTTGGACAGCGGACACACCGTCAGCGGCACGCGGTCGCGTACCAGGCGCGCAAGCAGTGCCGGATCCTCCGCGCTGCGCACCCCATGATCCACTCGTTTCACCTGCAGCAGGTCGAGGGCCTCGGACACATACTCCGGCGGTCCTTCTTCGCCCGCGTGCGCCACCGTGAGCAGCCCTTCACTGCGCGCGCGTGCAAACACTTCGGCAAACTTCGAGGGTGGATGCCCCGCTTCGGAGGAGTCCAAACCGACTGCCGTGATGGCGCAGACATGCGGCAGCGCCTGCTCGAGCGTCGTCATGGCGTCTTGCGCGCTCAGGTGACGCAGGAAGCACAGGATCAGGCGGTGCGTGATGCCGAGCGCCCGCCTGGCCTCCTCGAGCGCGCTGTGAATGCCACCGATGACGGTCGCAAACGGCACACCACGCGCGGTATGCGTCTGCGGATCAAAGAAGATCTCTGCATGCACGACGCCATCGGCGTGTGCCCTGCGCACATAAGCCGAGGTGAGCGCGTGGAAGTCGTCCTCGTCGCGCAGCACGTCGGCGCCCTGGTAATAAATATCGAGAAATGACTGCAGGTTGCTGAAGCTGTATGCCTGACGCAGTTGCTCGACCGAGGCGTACGGCAACGCGAGGCGGTGTTTGCGCGCCAGCTCGAACATCATCTCCGGCTCGAGCGTGCCCTCAATATGCAGATGAAGTTCCGCCTTGGGAATTCTGCGGATGAAAGACTCCATCGAAGTCATGGGAACCTACGCTAGCACGGGGCCCGGCTACCAAGCAGTAGAGGCGGCCCGTGTTAGCTGCGCTGCGGTGCCGCCCAGCCCACGGTACACAATCTGACTCATGGCTGGACCTGCGCCACGCGTTCGGGCGGCGCTTGCCGGCGGCTGGCGTGTCCTTCGAGGACCGCCAGGGTCTGCGGGGCCAGCGCTCGACGCGGGTAACGACGGATCACGGTGGGGCGGAACTGCGGAACTGGCGCAACGCGGCCAACGTCGGAAAAATGTCCCGCAGCGAGCGTTCTGCGCCTGACGGGATGCCGTGTGACGAGCTTAAGTGATTGATCTAATTGGTGGGTGCTGACGGGATCGAACCGCCGACATTCGCCTTGTAAGGGCGACGCTCTACCAGCTGAGCTAAGCACCCGACCCGGACGCAGCACGCCGCGCCCGGCGCATTCTAATGCGCCGGGGGCAGGTCCTGCTTGATGCGCCGTACGCCGCGGCGCGCGGGCTTGTCCTCGGTGACGGCGGTCGCGGCCACCGGTACCGGGGGAGCGTCCGCACTGTGCAGCGGCATGGGCTGCTGCGTGAGGGCGACGGCCAGGACCTCGTCGATCCACTTGACCGCCTTGATCTCGAGGTTGCCCTTGATGTTATCCGGAATTTCGACCAGGTCCTTCTGGTTCTCATCCGGGATCAGCACGGTCTTGATGCCACCGCGGTGCGCCGCGAGCAGTTTCTCCTTGAGGCCGCCGATCGGGAGCACCTCGCCGCGCAGCGTGATCTCGCCGGTCATCGCCACATCCGAGCGCACCGGGATGCGCGTCAGCGCCGAAACCAGCGCGGTGCACATGCCGATGCCGGCACTCGGGCCGTCCTTGGGCGTGGCGCCTTCCGGGATGTGCAGGTGCACGTCGAGCTTCTGGTAGAACTCAGTCTCCAGCCCCAGCATCTGCGAGCGGCTGCGCACCACCGTCATGGCGGCCTGGATGGACTCCTGCATCACCTCACCGAGCTGTCCGGTGTGCTGCAGCTTGCCCTTGCCGGTGACCACGGCCGCCTCGATCGTGAGCAGCTCGCCGCCCACCTCGGTCCAGGCAAGACCGGTGACCTGCCCGACGCGGTTCATGTCCTCGGCCTTGCCGTAACGGAAGCGGCGCACGCCCAGGAACTTGTCGAGGTTGCGCGGGGTCACCGCGACCGACTTCTGGTCCTTCTTGTGCATCAGCATCTGCTTCACGGCCTTGCGCGAGATCTTGGCAACCTCGCGCTCGAGGTTGCGCACGCCGGCCTCGCGCGTGTAGTAGCGCACGATGTCCATGAGCGCCGCGTCGGACACCTTGAGCTCATCGGGCTTCAGGCCGTTGTTCTTCATCTGCTTCGGCACCAGGTAGCGCCGCGCAATGTTCATCTTCTCGTCTTCCGTGTAGCCGGGCAGACGGATGACTTCCATGCGGTCGAGCAGCGGCGCCGGAATGTTCAGGGTGTTCGCGGTGCAAACGAACATCACCTCGGAGAGGTCCAGGTCCACTTCCAGGTAGTGATCGTTGAAGGTCGAGTTCTGCTCAGGATCGAGCACCTCGAGCAGCGCCGAGGACGGATCGCCGCGGAAATCCATCGACATCTTGTCGACTTCATCCAGCAGGAACAGCGGATTGTGCACGCCGGCCTTGGACATGTTCTGCACGATCTTGCCGGGCATGGAGCCGATGTAGGTGCGGCGATGGCCGCGGATCTCGGCCTCATCGCGCACGCCGCCCAGGGACATGCGCACGAACTTGCGGTTGGTGGAGCGCGCGATGCTCTGCCCGAGGGAGGTCTTGCCGACACCCGGCGGACCTACCAGGCACAGGATCGGGCCGCGCAGCTTGTCGACGCGCTGTTGCACGGCGAGGTACTCGACGATGCGTTCCTTGACCTTCTCCAGGCCAAAGTGATCCTCGTCCAGCACCTTCTGCGCGCGGGCGATGTCCTTGATGATCTTGGTGCGCTTCTTCCAGGGCACCTTGACCAGCCAGTCGATGTAGTTGCGCACCACCGTGGCCTCGGCGGACATCGGTGACATCATCTTCAGCTTGTTGAGCTCGCCGGTGGCCTTGTCGCGCGCCTCCTTGGGCATGCCGGCCTTGGCGATCTTCTGCTCGAGCTCGTTGATCTCGTTGCCGCCCTCGTCCATCTCGCCGAGTTCCTTCTGAATGGCCTTCATCTGCTCATTCAGGTAGTACTCGCGCTGGCTCTTCTCCATCTGCGCCTTGACGCGTCCGCGGATGCGCTTCTCGATCTGCAGCACGTCCATCTCGCTCTCGATGGCGACCAGGATGTGCTCGAGGCGCTTCTTGACGTCGAGGATCTCGAGCACCTTCTGCTTCTCGGCGAGCTTCAGCGACATGTGCGCCGCCACGGTATCGGCGAGGCGCCCGGCCTGCTCGATGCCGGCGAGCGCGGTCAGCACCTCCGGCGGCACCTTCTTGTTCAGCTTCACGTACTGCTCGAACTGGGAAATGACCGAGCGCGCCAGCACGTCCATTTCCTTCTCATCGTAGGCTTCCGCATCCGGCAGCAGCGTGGCGTCGGCCGAGTAGTGCTCCCCGGCGTGCAGCTTCTCGATGCGCGCGCGGTCCACCCCCTCGACCAGCACCTTGACCGTGCCGTCGGGGAGCTTCAGCAGCTGCAGCACCGTGGCGACGGTGGCGATGCGGTAAAGGTCATCCGCCTTCGGATCGTCCACGTCGGCCTGTTTCTGCGCCACCAGCATGATGCGCTTGTCGGTGCGCATGGCCACATCCAGCGCCTGGATGGATTTCTCGCGGCCCACGAACAAGGGCAGCACCATGTGCGGGTAGACGACCACGTCCCGCAGCGGCAGCACCGGCACGTTCTGCAGTTCAGCGGTCAGGGAAGGAGGCGGAGTGGTTGGTTCGGACACGCTTAAGCCCTCGATGGACCCATGGAATACCGGCCAGGGCGTCTGTCAGACCCGTGGCCGATCGCGCTTGCGGCGCTAGTGTAGCGGGAATTGTGGCGCGAACTGCGCGTTTCAAGGGTGACGCGCCTCACGGGCGGCGCGTTCCGCGTGCCGGACGCGCGGGCGCGCGTCTCAGTGATGAGTGGAACCTGTGGCGCGGCGCGGCTCGGTCTCTTCCGAGTACACCACGTAAGGCTTGGTCTGCCCCTCGATCACGGTCTCATCGATCACGATGCGCGCGACGTTGCGCATCGAGGGCAGCTCGTACATGGTGTCGAGCAGCACGGTCTCAAGGATGGTCCGCAGGCCGCGCGCGCCGGTCTTGCGCTGCATCGCACGACGCGCGACGGCGCGCAGCGCCTCGTCGCGGAACTCCAGCTCGGCGCCTTCCATCTCGAACAGGCGCCGGTACTGCTTGGTGAGCGCGTTCTTGGGCTCGGTCAGGATCGAGATCAGCGCGCCCTCATCGAGCTCATCCAGGGTCGCGACCACCGGCAGGCGGCCGACGAACTCCGGGATCAGCCCGTACTTGATCAGGTCCTCGGGCTCGGCGTCGTGGAACAGGTCGCTGCCGTGCGGGCGCGTATTGATGTCGCGCACCTCGGAAGTCAGGCCAATGCCGCTCTTCTGGGTGCGGTTGAGGATGATCTTCTCCAGCCCCGCAAAGGCGCCGCCGCAGATGAAGAGGATGTTGCTGGTGTCGACCTGCAGGAACTCCTGCTGCGGGTGCTTGCGGCCGCCCTGCGGCGGCACCGAGGCGATCGTGCCCTCGATGAGCTTCAGCAGCGCCTGCTGCACGCCCTCGCCGGAAACGTCGCGGGTGATCGAGGGGTTGTCGGACTTGCGCGAGATCTTGTCGATCTCGTCGATATAGACGATGCCGGTCTGCGCCTTCTCGACGTCGTAGTCGCACTTCTGCAGCAGCTTCTGAATGATGTTCTCGACGTCCTCACCGACGTAGCCCGCCTCGGTCAAGGTCGTGGCGTCGGCGATGGTGAAGGGCACGTTGAGCAGGCGCGCGAGCGTCTCGGCGAGCAGCGTCTTGCCGCAGCCGGTCGGGCCGATGAGCAGGATATTGCTCTTGGCAATCTCGACCTCGTCCTTGGCGCGGGCGCTGCCGGTGCGCGTCTGCAGGCGCTTGTAGTGGTTGTACACCGCGACCGAGAGCACCTTCTTGGCGCGCTCCTGGCCGATCACGTACTCGTCGAGTACCTTCTTGATTTCGTGGGGCTTGGGAAGCTTGTCGCGGGCGCGCTCGGCGCGGTCCTCGAGCTCCTCGCGGATGATGTCATTGCACAGCTCGACGCACTCGTCGCAGACGAACACGGAGGGGCCGGCGATCAGCTTGCGAACCTCGTGCTGGCTCTTCCCGCAGAACGAGCAGTACAGCAGCTTGCCGTCGTCGTGACGGTTGCGGGAATCTTCAGTCATCGCGGTCCCTCATAGACTCCACGTCGCCCGCAGCTGCAAAAAGAGGCGCTGTGCACGTTTTCTTATATAGCACGGTGCCCGCCACCGAAGCAAAGCGCCGCCGCACGGCTAACTCCTTGGTTGCGCGGGAGTTGTATGACGTGGTTCACCACTTTGACATTTGCTGGCGGCGCGCCGACGACGACCCGCCCGTTCACGCCTTAACCGGGGTGCCCGGGAGGACGCCACGCTTCTCGAGCACGCTGTCGACCAGGCCGTACTTGACCGCGTCGTTGCAGTCCATGAACCGGTCCCGGTCGGTGTCCTGCTTGATGCGCTCGACGCTCTGGCCGGTGTGCTTGGCGAGGATCCGGTTCAGGCGGTCGCGCGTGCCGAGCATCTCGGTGGCGTGGATCTCCATGTCGGCCGCCTGACCCTGGAAGCCACCGAGCGGCTGGTGAATCATGACGCGCGCATGCGGCAGGCAGTAGCGCTTGCCGTGGGCGCCCGCGGCGAGCAGCACGGCGCCCATGCTGGCCGCCTGGCCGACGCAGATGGTGCTGACGTCGGGCTTGATGAACTGCATGGTGTCGTAGATCGCCAGCCCCGAGCTCACCACGCCCCCGGGGGAGTTGATGTAGAGCGCGATGTCCTTCTCGGGGTTTTCCGACTCCAGGAACATCATCTGCGCCACGACGACGTTGGCCATGAAGTCATCGATCGGGCCGACGATGAACATCACGCGCTCCTTGAGCAGGCGCGAATAGATGTCGTACGCGCGTTCCCCGCGCGCGGTCTGTTCGACGACGATGGGAACCAGATTCAAGCCGCGTTCATTCATGTGCCGCCTACCTGTACGTGTTCCTGCCCGGCTTCGGGCGAGGCGTGATGTTCATGTTCGTGCTCATGCCCGTGGTGCTCATGCTCGCCGCCGGCCTCACCAAAGCCGGTCAGCTCCTTGAAGGTCATCGGCCGCTCGGTGACCTTGGCGCGCGCCAGTATCCAGTCGACCACCTGTTCCTCGAGCGCCCCGGACTCGATCTGCCGCATCGCGTCCTGGTTCTGCAGGTAGGCGCGGCGCGCCTGGTCCGGATCCGGGTAGCCCTCGATCAGCTCGTCCAGGCGTGCCTGCACCCGCCCGCGCTCCACCTTCAGATCCTCGCTCTGCACGATCTGGGAAATCAGCAGCCCCAGGGCCGCGCGCCGGCGCGCCGGCTCCTCGAACCGCGCCGCCGGCGGCAGCGCGCGGGCATCGCGGATCCCGAGGCGCCGCGCGGTATCCACCTGCAGCTGCTGCACCTGTTCATCGACCATGGCGCGCGGCACATCCACCGGGTTGTCCTTGTACAGGGCGTCGAGCACGGCCACGCGCACGCGGCCGCGGATTACTCCGGCCAGTTCGCGCTCCATGCTCTTGCGGACCTCCAGGCGCATCTCCTCAAGACCACCTTGTTCGACACCGTAGGCGCGGAAGAATTCCGCGTCGACTGCCGGGAGGGAGTGCTCCTCGACCGCCTTAATGGAGAGGTGCAGCTCCGCCGCCTGTCCCGCGAGACGCTTGTTGGGATGCTCTTGCGGGAACACCGCGCTGATGACGCGCTGCTCGCCGGCGCTGGTGCCCTTCAAGCCCTCTTCCAGCTCCGGCATCGCCTGGCGCGTCCCGAGCACCACCCGCACGTCCTTCAGGTCCCCGTCCTCGACGAGCTTGCCGCCGATGCGCGCCTGGTAGTCGAATACCACGCGATCGGTGTCGTGGGCCGGACGGGCGACCTCGGTAAACAGCGGCCGCTGCGCGCGCATGTTCTCGATCATGGCGTCGACGTCCGCCTCGGTCACGCTCGCCGCGGGTCTCTCGATGGCGAGATCCTGCGGCGGGTTAACCTTTATCTCCGGCAGCACCTCGAAGTGCGCCGCGTACTTCAGATCCGTCTCCGGACCGAGCGTAATCGGCTCGATGCGCGGGCCGCCCGCGGGGCGCAGTTTCTCCTGGGTCACCGCCTCGACGAACGAGCTGCGCATGAGATCGCTCACGACCTCCGCGCGCACCTGCTCGCCGAACTGCTTGGTGATCACCGCCAGCGGCGCCTTGCCCGGCCGGAAGCCCTTCAGGCGCGCGGTGCGCGAGAGCTGCTTGAGGCGTTGCTGCACCTCCTTCGCCACTTCGGTCGCGGGCACGGCCACTTCCAGCCGCCGCATCAACCCGCCGGTGTCAGACAAAGAAACTTCCATCAATTCAATCCTTCAACTTCCGGAACCCCGTGACCGGAAACCTAAGCTGACTCTGGGGGAAACCTGGTGCGAAAGGAGAGACTCGAACTCTCACGGGTTTCCCCACTGGCTCCTAAGGCCAGCGCGTCTACCAGTTCCGCCACTTTCGCCCGTGCCGTGAGCTCCGTACGGACCGGATGCCCCACACCAGTCGGCCGTGCGTTTGGGGTGCCCGGGATTATAGCCCAAGCCGTCAAGGCCCCCTTCGTTACCAAAACCATGGCGGCGCGCGCGGCGGGGCGCGCCCGAACCTCCCTAGGTGTGGCTGCCCGGGGCGCGCTTCAACCCGGCGGGCACGGGGAGCGGGCGCAGGGTCCGCCCCCGCTGGGGCTGGTTGGCGGTATTTAATATCTGGATCAACAGCTTATGCTTAAGCCCCCGCCCACGGCACCGCGAGCGTACCGCACTCACCCCTTGGCGTTATGAACCCAAACCGGCACTGCGTGTACTTACTCAAGGGCCGGTGCGTTACCCGTAAAGCAGCCGGATCAGCCGTGCTTGAAGGCTCGCCGGCACTCACCCACAATCCCTGCGTTGGTAAGGGGCTGAAGCCGTGCCGCGCGGACCAAGAGAAATACCTGATGCTGTCGATCCTCGTAGGCCATTCCTACTTCCTGCGGCTCGATCCCAAGCAGCTCGAACGCGCTAAGCCCTATCCGCCGCTCGCCACGCTGCAGGTTGCGGCATTGCTGCGCGAAGGCGGGCACCGGGTGGCGTTTTTCGATGCCATGCTCGCGCAGGGCATGGCCGAATACGAGGCGCAGCTCGCCGGCGCGCCCCAGGTGGTGGTCCTCTACGAGGACAACTTCAACTTTCTGAGCAAGATGTGCCTGGCGGCCGTGCGCGCTGCGTGCTGCGAGATGATCGGCGCGGCGCGCCGGCGCGGCGCCCGGGTGATCGTCGCCGGCTCAGACGTGACCGATGCCCCCGAGGCCTACCTGCGCGCCGGCGCCGAGGTGGCGCTCCTGGGCGAGGGGCTGGCGGCGCTGGCGGCGCTGCTCAGGCGGCTCGACGCGGACGTGCAGGTGCCCACAGCGCAGCTGACGCGCGAACTCACCGGTGTGGCCTATCTGGATGGCGAGCGCCTCAGGCGCGTGAGCGAAGGGCGTGCGACCGAGGTGGTCGGCTATCCGGACCTGCCCGCCTGGGACCTCATCGACATCGAGCGTTACCGCGCCGTGTGGGTCAAGGCGCACGGTTACTTCAGCCTCAACATGGCCGCCTCGCGCGGCTGCCCGTTCCGTTGCACCTGGTGCGCCAAGCCGATCTGGGGCAACCAGTACTCGCAGCGCAGCGCCGCCGCCGTCGCCAGCGAATTCATCCACCTGAAGCGCCAGTTCAACCCGGACCACATCTGGTTTGCCGACGACATCTTCGGATTCAGGCCCGCCTGGGTGGGGCAATTCGCCCGCCTGGTGCGCGAGGCGCAGGCGCTCACACCCTTCACCATCCAGATCCGCGCCGACCTGACCACCGAGGCCATGGCCCAGGCGCTCAGCGGCGCGGGCTGCGCCGAGGCCTGGATCGGGGCGGAGAGCGGCAGCCAGCGCATCCTGGACGCCATGAACAAGGGCACCACGGTGGCGGAGATCCTCACCGCGCGCGCCCGGCTCAAGGCGCAGGGGATCCGCGTCGGGTTCTTCATCCAGCTCGGCTACCTCGACGAGCAGCTGACCGATATCCTCGCCACGCGCGAACTGCTGGAGGCGGCACGCCCGGATGACGTCGGCGTCAGCGTCTCCTATCCGCTGCCGGGCACCAAGTTCTACGAGCTGGTCAAGGAGCAGCTCAATGGCAAGACCCACTGGCAGGACAGCGGTGATCTGGCCATGATGTTCCGCGGCACCTACAGCTCGGAGTTCTACCGCGCGATCCGCAACCTGCTGCACGAGCAGGTGAGCGTCGGGCAGCTGGACGCCGCCGGCCACGCGGAGCGCTACCACCAGGCCAAGCGGCGCCTGGCGCGGCGCTGGGCCGCGCTGCAATCCAGCGAAAGCCACTTCCGGGTTGCCCGCGCGCTCGGGTGACGCCGCCGCGGCGCGCTGCACTCATGGGACAGATCCTGCTGACGCACGGCTACTTCCTCTCGGAGGACGAGAAGGAGCAGCAGATCATGAAGCCGTACGCGCCGCTCGGGCTGCTCTACATCAGCGCCTACCTGAAATCCCGCGGCCACCGCGTCGAGATTTTCGACAGCACCTTCGCGGAGCGCTCGGCGCTGATCGCGCAACTGCAGCAGCAGCCCGGCGGCATGCTCGGCATCTACACCAATCTCATGACGCGCCGTTCGGTGCTGAAGATCATGGCCGCCGCCCGCGCCTGCGGCTGGACGGTCATCCTCGGCGGTCCCGAGAGCGCCAACTACTGCGAGGAATACCTCGCCGCCGGCGCCCACGCCATCGTCATCGGCGAGGGCGAGCTGACGCTCGATGAGCTGCTGCACGCCATCCCCGTGCAAGGCGCCCACGCGCTGCACGCGGTGCGCGGCGTCGCCTTCAGTGACGGCGCCGGGCGCGTGATACGCACCCCGGAACGGGTCAAGATCCCCGACCTCGATGCCCTGCCGCTGCCGGACCGCGCGGCGATCGATATCGAGAAGTACGTCGACGTGTGGCGCCGCCATCACGGCGCCGGCAGCGTCAGCCTCATCACGGCCCGCGGTTGCCCCTACAAGTGCACCTGGTGCTCGCACGCGGTGTACGGCTACACGCACCGGCGGCGCAGCCCCGCCGCGGTGGCGAGCGAAGTCGAGGAGATCGTCGCGCGCTACCAGCCCGAGCAGCTGTGGTACGCGGACGATGTGTTCACCATCAGCCACCCCTGGCTGCACAGCTACGCGGGTGAACTGCGCCAGCGCGGCCTGCACCTGCCCTTCGAGACCATCACCCGCGCCGACCGCCTGCAGAACGAGGCCGCCGCGCAGGCACTGGCGGAGCTGGGCTGCTACCGCGTCTGGATTGGCTCCGAGAGTGGCAGCCAGAAGGTGCTGGATGCCATGCAGCGCGACGTCACGCTCGCGGAAGTGCACCGCGCCGTGGAACTCGCGCACCGGTACGGCATGCAGGTCGGCATGTTCCTCATGTGGGGCTACGAGGGGGAAGGGGTCGAGGACATCGCGGCCACGGTCGACCTGGTGCGCAGCACCAACCCGGAGATCTTCCTCACCACGGTGTCCTACCCCATCAAGGGCACGCCCTATTTCGAGTCGGTGCGCGACCGCATCCGCCTGCCGCTGGACTGGGCGGAGGCCTCGGACCGCGACTACTTCATCGAAGGCCGTCACGACCGCAACTACTATCGCCTCGCGGACGTGTGGCTGCGCAGCGAGGTCGAGGCCAGCCGCGTCGCCGGCGCCGACCCGGCGCGTGCGGCCGACCTGAAGCTCGCCGCGCGGCAGGCCCGCGAGGAGCTGGTGCGGCTTACCTAGCGCGCCTGCGCACTGAGCGCCTTTCCGGCACGTCTGCCTGCGGCCCCTCGAGCAGCTGCGCGAGCGCTGCCACCGCCGCGCGCGGGTGCGACCCGCGGCGCAGCTCGAAGGCCGGCAGCCGCCGCGCCCGCACGAGAAAGGCTTCCCACCCTGGCTGGTGCGCGGCGTAGGGCTGCGCGCGGCGCAGGCGCGCCGCCAGCGTGGCGGCCGGCAGCCTGCGCAGCAGCGCCCCGTCGCGGGCGCGGCGCGCGGACAGGAACACCAGCGCCTGCAACGGCACCGGCGCGCCGGCGAGGCGGAAGTCGCCGCCGCGCAGGTCGAACTCGTACTTGCGCACGCCACTGCGGCGCACGATCACGGGCGCCGCGCGGATCTGCCGCCCGAGCGGCGTGCCCGCAAGGAAGCGCAGCGAATCAGCGCGCACGTGCAGGAAGTTGGCGACGCCCGTGGCCAGCAGTCCCCGCGCCCGCACCAGCACACTGTCCTCGGCGAGGAAGCGCAGGCCCGAGCGCAGGCCGTGCAGCATGAGGGTCGACTTGCCCGCACCGCTCGCGCCGAGCACCAGCGCTCCTCCCCGGCGGCCGCCGATGCAGGCCGCGTGCAGCGGCACCAGCTGCTGGGCGCGCGCCGCGAGGCAGTAGACCGCGAACTCGATGAGCTCGTAGCGCAGGTGATAGGGGAAGCGCAGCAGCTCGGGCGCCACCACAATCAGTCCGGCGCGCCCGGTGGCGCTGATGCTCATGAAACTTGATCCGGCCAGCGCCCCGCACACCACAGCGCCGGCGGCGAGCGGCTGCACCGCAGCCGGCTCGGCGCGGCGCCGGCGGGCGCGCGCCTGCCCCAGTACGAGGCGGACCGTGAAGCGCGGCACCGCCGCCGCGAAGCGCTGCGCCGGCAGGCCGGCATAGGCACGCTCCACCAGCCGCAGCAGTTCGCGCGCGGCGCTCTCGAAGTGGAACTCCCCGCCGAGCACGCGCGCCACCGTTCGATAGCGCAGCCGCTGCCGCTCGCCGAACGGATCGGCCGCGGGCTCATCGGGCATCCCCGCCGCTCGCGCGCGCATCAGGTGCGCCACGCTGCCGGCGCGGCGCGGCTAAAGACTGGACACCCGGGGATCACGCAGGCGGATGAACTTCTTCGACAGGTCCAGTTCCCACGGACGACGGTAATGGCGGAAGCGGTAGCGCCACGAGGCCAGCGCCCGCAGCGCGAGCTTGCCCCACTGCGGCGAGCGGATGTCGGTGACCGTCGGATAGCGACAACCCAGCACGGTGGTGAAATCGCGGATCCGCACCCGCAGGCGCTCGGAAATCCACGGCGAGTCCGTGTGACACCAGTACGCGCGCCACTCCGGCAGCGCCCAGCCGTCGGCGGTGGTCGGGAACTTCACCGCCGCCCCGGCGCAGTCGCGCAGGTCAGCCTCCGCGCTCGGGCGCCGGGCGTTGGTGCCGGGGCGCGCCGGCAGCGGCGTGTACACGTACAGCATGATCTCGGTGTGCGGGTAGCGCGCCTTGATGTGGCGGATGAACTCGAAGGTGCGCTCGGTTTCCCCCTCCGGGTCCTGCGGCGGGGCGAGCATGAAGGACAGCTCCGGCACGACGCCGTGGCGGTGGCACAGCTCCACCGCGGCGAGCGTCTGGTCGGAACTGGTGCCCTTGCGCACGTCGTGCAGCAGCCAGTCACTCGGGGACTCGGCGCCGATGTAGGCCATGCGCAGGCCGCTGCGCCGCACCAGCTCCCAGGAGGGCTCGGACAGGTTCAGCAGTGCATCCGCACGCGCGAAGCACCACCACGGCAGCTGAAAGCGCGCCAGCACTTCCAGCAGCGGCACCATGTCGACCTCGCGATCGAAGAAATTGTGGTCGTAGAACTGGATCGCGTCGGCGCCGAGCTGCGTGGTGAGGAAGGTGAGGTCCTCCTCCAGGCGTGCGGCCGTGGGCAGCGCCAGGCGGCCGCGGAACATGGTCGCAACCCCGCAGAAGGTGCAGCGGAAGCGGCAGCCCAGTCCTGCCTGGTAGCCGGCCGTGTGACGGCCGAGATAGGTGCGCGTCAGGTAGCGCTGCGGGTTGGCGAGGCGCTCGTAGGGCACGCGCCGCTCCAGGCTCAGCCCGGAAAAGGCGCGCTCCTTGTTGTGCAGCGTGTGGCCGTTGAAGCGCCAGCTCAGACCCGCGATGTCGCCGAGGCCTTCGCTGGCGCCGCCCTCAAGCGCCCCGAGCAGCTGCGTGAAGGTCTCCTCACCCTGGGCGCGCACGGCGTAGTCGACGTAGCTGGTGTTGAGCGTGGCGTCCGGGCAGTTGGTCGGAAAGGCACCGCCCCAGATGATCGGCACCTGCGGGGCGGCGGCGCGCACCGCCTTGGACAGCGCGATGGCCGGCGGCAGCTGCGGGCCACCCATGACGCTCACACCCAGGGCGTCCACCTCCCCGGAGGACACCGCGCGCACCGCGCTCGCGATGAAGTCCCGCTCGACGTTGCCGTCGAGCAGGCGGTTCGGGTAGCGGCCCTCCAGGGCTGCGGCCAGGTTGAGGATCGCCAGCGGGAAGCGCGCGTTGCGCGCCGGCGTCATGGACGGATTCACCAGCAGCACGCGCGGCGCTTCTCTCATGACAGCCTCTGCTCGGGCATGAGCCAGCGGGTGAACAGCATCTCCACCGGCAGGCGGTACTCGTCGCGGCGGCAGCGGAAGGCGGCAAAGCGCTGCAGCAGCCCGCCCTTCTCGCCGGCAGGCCGGGCGGCCAGTTCACTGAAGAACTTGAAGCGCTCGATGAGCTTGAACTTCTCGCGCGATACCCACGGCCCGGGGTCGCCGTCGACATAGTCGAATTCCGACCAGGCCTTCAGACCTGCGGGCAGCCGGAAACCGCGCGCGACTGCCTCCATCACGATCTCGCTCCCCGGATAGGGCTTGAAGTAGAAGATCGGGGTCTGGAACTCGCCGCTGATGGCGCGCAGGCGCTTGGCGCAGTCGATGGTCGCGCGAATGCTGTCGTCGCTTTCCTCGGGGAAACCGACAATGAAGGGGAAGTGCCCGGCGACCCCATGCCCGGCCATCTTGTGCGCGGTCTGGAACACCTGCTCGATGCGGATGTCCTTGCGGATGCGCTTGAGCATTTCATCGGAGCCGGACTCGACCCCGACCAGCAGGCGGCGCAGGCCCGATTGCACCGAGCGCGCCCACAGCTCATCCGGCAGGCGCACGCCCTGATCCGCCCGCATGGTGCCGGCCCAGGTGAACTTGAGGTCGTACTCGATCAGGCGGTCGACGAAGGCCTGGATGCGGCTGCGGCGCGTGAAGAAGGTCTCGTCCTGGAAGTTCACGTCATCGAAGCGGTAGCGCTGCCACAGCTCCCGCAGGCGCAGCGCCATGCGTACCGGGTCGAGGCCGACCCACTTGCGCTCATAGACGAACGGGTCGGAGCAGAACGCGCAGCGGAAGTTGCAGCCCTGCGAGGAGATGAAATCAAGCTGGCGCTTGCCCTTGAGGTCGAAGTAGCGCTCGACCGGGATCAGCGAGTAGTCGTGCGCGCGGAACATCTCCACCGGCAGCAGCGGCCGTGCGGCATTCTCCTGCACCGAACCATCCGCGAGGCGCACCGTGCTGCCCGGGCAGTCGGCCAGGGATTCCCCCGCGCTCAGGCGTCGCACGATCTCCGCGAAGGTGGCCTCGCCCTGCCCGCGCACGATCACGTCCACGGAGGCCTCCTCGAGGCATTCGCGCGCGAACATGGAAGGGTGCCAGCCGCCCCACACCACGGGCAGCTGCGGGCGCGCCGCCTTGACCGCGCGCGACAGATTGATCGCATCGGCGATCGGGGCGCCGGTCAGCACCGTGACGCCGAAGCACAGCGCGCCCTCAAGCTGCGCCAGCACGGCCGTCACGGCATCAGCCTCCAGGCGTCCGTCGATGATGACGACTTCGTACTTCTCCGGGTCCAGTTCCGAGCCCACCGCCAGCAGCGCCAGCGGCATCGTGAAGAACACCGCGCGCGGGTTATACAGCACGATCTTCAGCCGCATGCGACCCTCCCGGGCGCATCCGCCAGCCTCACCCCCGGCTCGCTCACGGGTCCCCCGAGGAGCGGCGTCGCCAGGCGCCGTTGCAGCAGCTTGGCGCGGCCATCCACCTCAACGGCGGTGAAGTCCGCGGCGGCGCCGAGCGCGCGCACATAGTCCGGATCCCCGTAGCGCACCGCGCCGCCGCGCATCACCAGGCGCAGGTCCGCTCGCCGTGCCTGCGACAACGGCAGGGCGGCGGGCAACACGATGAGGTCCGCGTGCGCGCCCGGGGCGAGCGTGCCGCAATCCTTAAGCCGCAGCAGCCGGGCGCTGTCACTCGTCACCAGCCGCTCGAGCGTCGCCTCATCCAGCGACAGCGCCTGCCGGGCGGCGCCGAGCTCCTGCAGCAGGTCGCCGGCGGCGGTGAGGCGCGAGTCGCTGCCGAGGGCCACGCGGCCGGCCGCGATGAGATCGCCCAGCGCCGCGGTGCGGCCAAACAGCCGCAGGTTCGAGGTGGGGCACCAGATGACCCCGCCACCGGCGGCCGCCAGGCGCTGCCGCTGCGAGGCATCGAGCGCGAGCGCATGCACCAGCAGCGTGTGCGCACGCAGGCAGCCGAGCGCGGCGAGCCGCTCAAACTCCGCGTGCGCCTGCGCGTCCACTCCCTCGGCGGCGTGGATGATCCACGGCTGCCCGGCCGGCGTGCCCAGGCAGGCGGCGCGCACGCGCGCCTCGCCGTCCACGTGCAGCGAGTGCGACCAGCCGTACTCGCGCACCACCCGCGTCGGGAACTCCTCCTGCTGCAGCAGCGCATCGAGCGGGTCGTGATGCGCCACGGTGGTGACGCCGCTGAGGAGGTTCTTCAGGCCACCGCCGAGCAGGCGCTGCGCGCGCGGCACGGCGGCGCTCGCCCGCACGGCCGGGTAATCGCGCAGGCGCGCGTTGAAATCCTCAATCCACTGCGTGGCGTTGCCATAGAGCGCCGGATACTCGAGCGCCGGGAAGTGATTCAGCTGCAGGTGATCGTGGGCGTTGATGAGCCCGGGCAGCAGCCGGTCGCCGCCCAGATCGAGCACCAGATCGCCGCGCACGGGCGGGGTGTGCAGCTGCGTGATGCGCCCGCCGTGCAGCCGCAGGCTCGAGCGCTGCCCGCCGAGGTCGGCGTTCACCAAGGTCACCGGCGCTGCGGCCCGGGCGGCGCTCATGGCTTCTCCGCGCGCACGACGAGCACCAGCGGCAAGCCGTGCCAGCGCCGGTAGAAGGCCGCGCTCTTCGCAAAGCGCTCGGTGAGCTCGATGCCCACGCGCACCTCGTGCGCGGCGCTGATGCTGAGGCCCGCGGCCGCCGCGGCCGCCCGCTGTGCCGGCAGCTCGTGGGTGAAGTGCGGCAGGGTGTAGGAGCGCTGCGCTTCGTCGGTGAAGGAGCGCGTCAGGCCGGCGCGCGCGGCCTGCGGGTGAAAGTCCGAATAAAGGCAGGTGCCGCCGGCCTTCAGCACGCGCGCCACTTCGTGCATCCAGGCCTGCAGATCCGCCTCATGCCCGAGGGCCAGGCCGGAGATGACGACGTCGAAGGCGGCGGCCGCAAACGGCAGGCGCGACATGCTGGCGCAGACCCGTGCGGCACCATCGACCCGCTGCAGCATCCCCGGCGAGGCATCGAGCGCGATGACCTGCGCCGCCCCGGCGGCGCGCAGCAGCTGCACGTAGCGGCCACTGCCGCAGGCCAGATCCAGCGCGCGCCGCCCGGCCACGGCCGGCCAGTGCTCAAGCATCAGCTGCTGTTCGGCACGCATCAGCGGGTTGCCGGGCACCTGCGGGTAGCTTGGCGCCCAGCGCTCATAGCCCTCGCGCGCGGAGATGCCGGTCGTGGCGGCCATCAGGCTCAGGCCCCGCGCAGCGCCGCGCTCGGCGCCGGCAAGAGCGTGGCCGCCGTGGCCACGTCGCGCCACAGCGGGCACACGCAGGTCGCGCACTCGGCGCGGGCGCCGCGCTGGATGTCGGCGCGCAGCGCCGCCATCTCTCGGGCATTGAGCGTCGCGTCAAGCTCGCCGCGCTCACCGAGGGCGGCGTGGGGCGTGCCGGGAATGAAGAAGCACGGGCGCAGCTGGCCGCGGGCGTCGATCACGGCGGAGTGCTGGGGCGCGTTGCAGCGCACCGGCGGGTAGGCAGCCACGCCGCGCACGGCGGCGAAGTACTGCAGCAACCGCCGCAGCTTGCCGGGGCTCTCGGCGATGAAGCCGCGCCGGAAGTCCTCCGCGTGCTCGCGCTCCAGGGCCGCGAGCAGCTGCGAGAATTCAGCCAGCTCCTCGGTGGTCGGCGCCAGATCGCGGGTAAAGTCTGCCTCGCGGCCGAAGGCGTGCGGGTTCGCCACGTCCACCGCCAGGAACGACACCTGGCGCGCGCCGCACTCGCGCGCCAGCTCGACGAACCTGGGCAGCTCGCGGAAGTTGGCATGCTGCAGCGTCACCCGCACGGTCACCCGCGCACCGGCCTGCGCGGCGGCGCGTATGCCTTCACACACCTTGTCGAAGGCGTCGAGTCCCCGGATCGCGGTGTAGGTGTCCCGGGTGGTGCCGTCCAGGGAAACCGTGATGGTGTCAAACAGCGCTGCCGCACGGCGCGCGTGCTTGGCCAGCGAGAGTCCGGAGCTCAGCAGCCACAGCTTCAGTCCCGCCGCGCGCAGCGTTTCCGCAATCTCGATCCACTGCGGGTTCAGCAGCGGCTCGCCGCCGGACAGCAGCACCACTTCCGTGCGCAGGCGCGCCAGGTCCGGCAGTAACCTCCTCACCGCCGCCAGATCCATGTCTTCGGTTCCGTGGCGCCAGTAATCGCAGCTGACGCAGCGCGAGTTGCAGCGCTCGCTCAAGTACAGCGTCACGAGCGGCAGCCGTGTGAGCGCCATCGCGGAGTGCAGCTCGCTCGCGGGCAGCATCAGGCCCTTACCCCGGCGGCGACGGACGGCTGTGTGTCCGCCCGGCGCGTCGCCTCGATGATGTAGTGGTCGGCGCAGTAGGCAAGTCCGGGCTGCCCCTGCGCGGACTCCTCCACCCGCAGCAGCGCCCGCAGCAGGCGCGGTCGCTGGTTGAGCCAGCCCGCCGCGTAGCTCGGCGGCAGCGCCACGCCGAGCGGTCGCACCGCATCGATCCGAAAGTGTGGCTGCAGCAACCGTCTCACCTCACCGGGGTGCGGGTAGGCAATCTTAAGGCCGCGCCAGTCGGTGCTCTGGCGCAGCCGGCGCCAGGCGCGCCGCCCGTCCCCGCGCAGCAGGTACCAGCCCCACTCCCAGGGTACATGGCGTCCCATCAGCACCCACAGCAACCGGGCACCGGGCGTGAGCCTCGCGGCGAGGTTGGCACTCACCGCGGCCAGGTCCTGGACACAGTTGAGCGCCCCGAAGTTGGACAGCGTTCCATCAAAGACTTCCCCCGGCAACGCGCTGCCCAGGCCTTCGACGGGCAGACAATGGAACTCGGCGCGCGCCGCGCAGCCGCGCTGCCGCGCCTTCTCCTGCGCGGTGCGCACCATCGCCGCGGAAGCGTCGAGCCCGAGCACCCGGGTGCCGCGGGCGGCGAGGTACACCGCGTCCTCGCCCGTGCCGCAACCCAGATCAAGGACGCGCTGCGCACCAGTGAAGAGCCGGTCCAGGCGTGCCCACACCAGGGTCCGCAGCGCGCTGCCCAGCGGGGTGTTGGTGAAATCGGCGTCGTAACCGGCGGCGCGCTCATCAAATGCCGCAGCGTGCAACAGTAACCTCCCCGGCCGTGTGCTGAGGAGTTCTCCTCCGGGTCGTCTTTTGAGTGTGCCCGACTGGTGCAGGCGGTTCAAAGAGTTCACGGGAGTTCTCGCTGCCGGGGCTGATGAGGCGGGCCTTGCGGGCCCCCGTTACGGCGCTAACCCCATGACTTTAAAACGATAACGGGTGCAGCGCACGGTGATTTGCACCCCGCGGACCTGCCGGCGGCGCGTTGCCGTGCCGGCCCCGATCTCCTATCCTCTGTCGCGCTGAAGGTGCCGGCTTGGCGAATCGCGAGCCGGAGAATTGGGAAGCCGGTGAATTCCGGCGCTGCCCCCGCAACGGTATTGGAGTGATGAACTCGGCCACCAGCCACCGCACCCGCCCCAGGGGTCCGGGAAGGCGCCGAGTCGGCCAGGCCCACGCCTGACCGCTCCAGAGCCCGGAAACCAGCCTACAGCGCATCAGCCGTCGGGTCGCGGTGGGCGATCGTCAGGGCGCGTGTGCTTCGCTGTCGCCGGCACGCTTGCCTCCCTGAGTGTCCTCCACCGTGCACCGCCGGGCATCTTACTGGCCGTGACACGGGGAGTGACCATGACGACCGCGATGAATGTGCTGCGCCGCCTGTCGGCGCGTCAGCCGGCAACCGGTTTGCCGCGCGAGTTCTACGTCGATGAGCGGGTGTTCGAACTGGATCTGGAGCTGATCTTCTATCGGCAGTGGCTGTTCGCCGCGCACGAATCGGAGCTACCGCAGCCGGGCAGCTACCTGACCCTGCAGGTGGGCGCCTACCCGATCGTGCTGGTGCGCTGCGGCTCGGGGTTGATCCGGGCGTTCGTCAACGCCTGCCGGCATCGCGGTTCGCGGCTGTGCCGCGCCGAGCGCGGGCGCGCGGCCCGGCTCGTGTGTCCGTACCACCAGTGGACTTACGAGCTCGACGGGCGGCTGTTCGCCGCGCGCCAGATGGGGGCGGGATTCGATCGTGGCGCGTACGCCCTGAAGCAGCTGCACTGCGAGACGGTCGCCGGCTATATCTTCATCTGCCTCGCCGCGCAGGCGCCGGATTTCTCCGCCACCCGTGCCCAGCTGTCAGCCTACCTCGGGCCGCACCGGCTCGCCGCGGCACGCGTCGCCTTCGAGTCGACCATCATCGAGGACGGCAACTGGAAGCTCGTGTGGGAGAACAACCGCGAGTGCTACCACTGCGCGGGCAACCACCCTGAACTGGCGCGCACCTTCCCCGATTCACCCACCACCACCGGTGTCAGCGGCGCCGCGAGCGATCCGGTGATTGTTGAGCACTGGCGGCACTGTGAGGCGCTCGGGCTGCCGAGCGAGTTCCGGCTCTCGCCCGATGGCGGACTGCGCACCGCGCGCATGCCGCTGCTGGGCTCGGCGGTGAGCTACACCGCCTCCGGGGAGGCAGCGGTAGCCAGGGCGCTGTGTGCGGACATCGCGCCCGGCGCCAGCATCGGTGCGCTGCTGGCGTTTCACTACCCCACCACCTGGAATCACGTGCTCGCCGACCATGCCATCTCCTTCCGCGTGCTGCCGCTCTCGGCGACGCGCACGCAGCTCACCACCAAGTGGCTGGTTCATCCTGAGGCGCAGGAAGGCCGCGACTACAGTCTCGAGGAGCTCACCGGCGTCTGGCGCGCGACCAACGAGCAGGACCGGCGGATCGTTCAGGAAAACCAGATCGGCGTCAGTTCACCAAGCTATGAACCGGGGCCGTTCGCCGACCCGCAGGAGACCGGCGTGCGGCAGTTCGTCGAGTGGTACAGCGCGCACCTGCAGGCGCATCTGGCGCAGGGCGCAGGCACGCTCACCGAGGTCGCCTGAGGGGTGGCGCGCCGCCGCGCCGCCCTGAGCGCGGCGGGACCCTTGGCGACCCGCGCGGCTGCGGATATCGTCGCAAGCGATGAACGCTCGTGACTACGCGGACCTTGCGGCGGCTTGCGATGAGCTGCTGCGCGCCCGGGGCACGAGCTTCACGCGCATCGCCCTGCCGGCGCTGCACGTCATCAACGAGCATCCGAGCCTGCTGCGGATCTACGAGCAGCTGGCGCCGGGGGGCGCTGCGCCCGATGACCTGTCGCCCGCCGCACCGCCCGCGGGGCAGCGCCCCGTGGTGCTGCGGGCCGCCCGGGCCCTGAAGCGCGCCCTGCAGGAGGCGCCCGAGGCGCGCCCGTGGCGGCGCGCCGGCTTCCCCGAGCGGGTGGACGTGCTGATCGTCTCGCGGCTCGCCAGTCGCGCGCAGCTGGCGGGGCCGGATGATTTCTACTTCGGCGCGCTGCAGCGACTGCTGAGCGCGCGCGGCGCCACCTCCGTGCTGGCGCTGGTGAATCACTTGCCGCCCCACTCACCCCTGACGCCGGCGGATTGGGCGAGCCTCGGCAGTGCGCGCACCGTGCTGCCGCGCACGCTGGCGCCGGGTACGGAGGTGCGTCTGTGGGGTCAGAGCGTGCTCGCGGGCCGCGCCTTGCTGCGCGCCGGCCGCGGCGCGGGCTCGCCCCTGCTGACAGCGCTCGCAAGACTGGCCGGCCGGCAGGCCTTATCCGGGGGCGCGATGCAGAATCTGCGCCTGCACGGCAGCGTCGCCGCCCTGTGCCAGCGGCTGTCGCCGCGGATCGTCATCACCACCTACGAGGGTGATGCCTCCGAGCGCGCCATATGGCATGCGGCGCGCCTGCAGGGGCGGCCACTGTGCGTGGGCTATCAGCACACCGCGCTGCGCGAGCATGCACACGCGATCCGCCGCCGCGTGAATGCACCCGGGATCGACTGCGATCCGGAGGTGATTCTCACGCTGGGAGAAATCACGCGCGCGGCGCTCGCGGACAGCGCGGCGCTGCGCCCCGTGCACCTCATCAACTATGGCTCCCATCGGCGCGTGACGCTGGCCCCGGTGGCGGCCGAGCGCGCGCCGCTGTGCCTCGTCCTGCCCGATGGCGACCCGCGCGAGTGCCATATCCTGTTTGAGTTCGCCATGGCCTGCGCGCGCCACATGCCGGAGGTCACGTTCCTGCTGCGACCGCACCCGGTGACCAATTTCGACGCCGCCGTGCTGGGTGTGATCGGCGGCGGTGCCGTGCCCGCCAACGTGATGCTCTCCCGCGAGGGCACGCTGGCGCAGCACTGCGCGCGGGCGCGCTTCTGCCTCTACCGCGGCTCATCGGCGGCGCTGCAGGCAGTGCTGGCGGGTGTGCAGCCCTTCTACCTGGCACGCCCCGGGGAGTTGTGCTTCGACCCGCTTTACCAGCTGCACGGCTGGCGCGTGAGCGTCACGAGCCCCGCGGAGTTCTGCGGGCACGCCCGTGCCGAAGAGACGTCGGCGCACTCGCAGGCGGCGCAGGCGGCGCGCAGCTTCTGTGATCGCTACGTGTCCCCGGTGCGGGCCGAAGCACTTGACGAGTTACTGGCCCTGGCCGCGAGGGTGCCCGCAGCACGCGCTTCACCCCTGCGGCGTGCGGGTTGAGCCTAGGTCATGCTCGCCAGGCGCTCGGCGGAGAGCGTCTCCACCGGCTCGCCGCGCAAGTAGGCGGCAACCTTCGCCACGACCTCGTCAGCGGCGGCGGCGTGCATGTCGGCGGAGCCACCCCCCACGTGCGAGGTGAGAAACACGTTGGGCAGTGCGCGCAGCGGATCGTTGGGCGCCAGCGGCTCCGCCTCAAAGGTATCCAGACAGGCGAATACGTCGCCGCGCCGCAGCCGGGCCAGCAATGCCTCAGGCTCAATCAGCGCACCGCGCGCGACGTTGATGAGCACGGCCCCGGGGCGCAGCCGGGCCAGCTCGGCCGCGCCCAGAAAATGTCGCGTCGCGGCTGTGAGACCGCGGTGCAGGGAAACGATATCGGCCGCCAGCACCTCGCCTAAGGCACCCGGCACGGCGCCGGCGGCGCGCAGCTCCGCCTCGGTCGCATGCTCGGTGTAGACCAGCACGCGCGCCTGCGCCTGGGTCAGGCGGGCCGCGAACGCGCGCGCGCTGGCGCCCCAACCGATCAGCCCGATGCTGGCGCCCTGCAACAGCCGCGCCTGCGGCGCGGGCGCCTCGGTGCCGAGCAGTGGCTGCGCGGCCCGCCACAGGCGCCGCAGCCGCGACTCCAGGCCGCCCGATGCCAGCGGGCGCAGCTTGCGTGCCGCGCGGCGCAGCCCTCCGCGCAGCCCCGGCACCGGCGCGGCCGTGCCCCAGCCGCCGCGGCGCATGGCCTCGTGCGAGGTGAAGCCGCGCCGGCGCGCGAGGATCGCGAGCGCGAGGGCGAATTCCGCCAGACTCTGCGCATAGGCCTCGCTGGCATTCACGAGTGCAACGTTGCGCGCCAGCAGTGCCGCCGGCGCGTACGCTGCCAGCGACAGGCCCGCCACGCCGACGATCGCAAGGTTCGGCAACTTCGCCAGGATCTCCGGCGCGAGCGGCTGTGCGCCCCGCCCCAGGAGGGCCGCCTCGATGTCCGGCCGCGCCGCGGCGCCCGCGACGACATCCGCAACCGAGACCAGCCGCCACCCGGGCAGCCGCCGCGACAGCGCCTGCTGCAGGGCCGCCGGCTGCGCTACCAGTATCGAGCGCGCGGCGGGCTGTGCGGGCATGCGCAGGAGGGGAGTTGCCCCCGGCGCCGGGCCCGAAGAGTGCTGCGCATCGGGCAGGCGCACCGCGCCGCAGTAGCCGGACTCGATCAGCTCGCACATGAATAGCGACGGCGCGAGCGCCCCGATGCTGTGGGGCGCCTGCGCACCGCTGGCGATCGCCTGCAGGAACGCCTCGTGCTCGGGCAGCAGCCCCGCCCCGATCGCGGGCAGCGCCTCGTTCTCCAGCGTCTCACCCCGGGCAATCGTGAGTCCGGCGTCGGTGACCGTGTAGCTCTCGCCGACGGCGTGGAATGCGTATTCCTCGCGCCGCGCACCGGCCGCGTTGTCGCACAGGAATATCCCCTGGCGGCCGTCGCGCCACGCGAGGAGCGCGGCGAAGGTGTCGGCCTGCGTGGCCCCGGGCGGGGCGGCCATCGCCGTCACGCGCTCCGGCAGACCACCCATCAGGTAGAGCAACGCGTCAAGAGCGTGAATGCCGTTGGCGCTGAGCCAGGTGCGGGCGCCAAACGGCGGTGACTTGCCCGCTTCCGGCTTGTGAAACACTGCCTCGGCGTAACGCCAGCCCGCCGTGCCGGCGGCCGCCCGGACGCGCAGCAAGGAAGGATAGAACCTGCGGTTGTGGCCGCCGACGGCGCTGAGCCCGCCGGCAGCGGCCACGTGCGCCATTTCCTGCGCCTGCAGAAAGCTCGGCGCCACCGGCTTCTCGACGAAGAGGTGTTTGCCGTTGCGCAGCGCCGCCAGCCCGTACTCGTAGTGCAGCCGCGCGTCTGCAAATACGTAAGCCGCGTCCAGATCCGGCCGCGCCAGTGCCGCCAGACCATCGCCGCTCTCCTCCAGGAATCCAAACTGACGCCGCGCCGCGGCGGCGCGTTCCGGGCGCAGGTCGCACACCACCGCCAGGACGATCCTGCCCTGCTGCTGCAGCCGCGCCAGCACCGGCAGATGCAGCGCCGCGGCAGCGGGTCCGGCGCCGATCACCAGTACGCGCAGCGGCCGCGTCGAGGAGTTCCCTAGGGGCATGAAATTTCCCGCAGCTTCACGCCATAGTTTAATGTCTGCTGCCCGCTCGCCGTGGGAAAGAAGCGCTGGTAGCGCAATGGAATGAGACTGCCGAGTGTCGGTCCCTTTGCCCGTGCCGCCCGCACGAGCCGCACTGCCACCCGTCTGGCGCTGTCCGCTCTGTGGCGCCTGCGGCGTCGGCTGCCCGGGCGCTTCCAGCCGTACAGCCACACGCTGCCGGATCGCTATCCGTGGCTGTTCAGTTTCGCGGCCGGGTATTTCAGCGCGCGCGAAGGGCTCAGGCTTTTGTCTTTCGGATGTTCGCGCGGGGATGAGGTATTCACCCTGCGCACGTACTTTCCGCGCGCCGACATCACCGGGATTGAAATCGACCCGCGCAACGTCGCGCTCTGCCGCGCGCGCGCGCCGGCTGAGCAGCAGCTGCGCTTCGTGCGGGCGGCCACCACCGCCGGCGAACCCAGCGCCTGCTACGACGCGATCTTCTGCCTGGCGGTGCTGTGTCTCGGGGATCTGACCACGCGCGGCGCACAGCGCTGCGATCCTTACCTGCAGTTCGCTGACTTCGAGCGCCAGGTCACCGATTTTGCGCGCTGCCTGAGGCCCGGCGGCCTGCTGCTGCTGCACACGACCAATTTCCGCTTTGCCGACACCGCGGTCGCCGCGGACTTCGAGACGGTGCTCGAAGCGACGCCCGAGCAGCTCGCGCCTGATGTGCTGTTCGACCGCAACAACCGCCTGCTGCCCGCTGAGCGCTACTTCCCCGTGGGGTTCCGCAAGCGCACGCCGCCACCGTGAACGCAGCCACGCTCGCGCGCGGTGCGTGCCGCCTGCAACCGGTGCGGCTCCCGTGCCTCTGATAACGGTCGTGCTACCGACCTACGAGCGGCTGCAGTACCTGCCGCAGACGATCGACTCGGTCATGGCCCAGTCGTTTGCGGACTTCGAATTGCTCATCGCGGATGACGGCTCAGGCGCCGAGACTCAGGCCTATCTGGACGGCCTCCTTCAGGTGCCCCGCATCCGCATCCTGCGCTTGCCGCACACCGCCAACCCCGGCGCGGTGCGCAACCGCGCGGTACGCGAAGCCCGCGGGGACTTGCTCGCGTTCATCGATTCTGACGATGAATGGCTGCCGGGGAAGCTTGAGGCGCAACTGGCCGCGCTGCGCGCCAGTCCCGAATGCCACTGGAGCTATACCGAATTCGCCTGGGTTGACGCGGCCGGGCAGTCCATCGATTGGCGGCGCAATCCGGCCCGCACCCTCTTCGACGGCCAGGTGTTCGAGCCGCTGCTGCGACGGCGCGCCGGCATTGCGCTGCCCACCGTGATGGTGGAGCGCGGACTCTTCGAGCGCGCCGGCGGCTTTGATGAACAGCTGGTGCTGCACGAGGACTACGATCTGTGGCTGCGCCTGGCGCTCCGGTCGCCGATCAAACTGGTGCATGGGCCCCTCACCCGGGTGCGCAGGCACGATCAGCATTTCAGCCGCAGCGGCATCCCGCTGTTGCTGAGCAGGGCGCGGGTGCTCGAGAAACTGCAGCCGCTGCTGAGCGACGCACGGCAGCTTCAGACCCTGCGCAGCGAGCGCGCGCGGCTCGCAGCCGACCTCGCCTGGGCCCATGGCGTCAGCGGCCGTCCGGGTGCCGTGCTCGGCACGCTGGCGCACAGCTGGCGCTACTCGTGGCGGTCGCGGGCGTGGTACGTGGGCGGATCCAAGTCGCTGCTGCGCTCGCTCATGCCCAACCCGCTCGTGAGTGCGCTGCGCTCCTGGCGCGCTGCGCGCCGCTGAGTCCGCGCGGCGGGTCAAGCTGCGGTCACGGCTGCCGGCGCGTCAGGGATCGCCCGCGCCCGAGGACTCGAACACCCGCAGCGTGTAACCGGAGAAGATCCCGGGTGCTATGAGCCGCATCACGACCCCCAGCACCGCGGGGAGCGAGCGGTACCTGAACGCGAGCCCCGCAACCGACACGCTCGACAGCTCGCGGTAACCGCGCTGAGTGAAGGGCAGCGCCGGCGCGTCACCGGGGATCATCTCGGCGCCCAGTTGCGAGATGATCCGCTTGATGGTGGCTCCGTAACGATTGAGGAAGGTACGGGTCATGAGATCGACGATCACCCGGTGCACGGGAAAGCGCGCCTGCAGGGTCGCGAGCGTCGCGCGCAGCGATTCGGCCGTCACGTACATGGTGACGCCTTCGATGACGAATACCGTGTCCCGGGCCTGTGGAATGGCTTCGAGTTTCCTGGCGAGCGGCTCGGCAGCGAAATCGATGCCTACCCTGAGTAACGGATTGGGCGCCTGCGCTGCGGGCAGCCGTTCGTTCTTGTAGGCGATGAGCTGGGGCTCGTCGAACTCATACCAGGAGCCGCCGCTGAGCCGAAAGGCGCGGCTGTCGAAACCGCAACCGAGCAGCACGATCTGCAGGTGCGGATCCTGCGCCAGATACGAGCGCAGCAGGTCATCGATGTAGCGGGCACGCGCGACGTTGCTCGCGTTGGGGCGCCTCTCCCCGCCAAAGCGCCGGAAGATCTCCAGCCCCCGCTCGTCCATGAACCGCGCGGCGTAGCGGTCGTCGCAGATCGGGTGGCCACTCTGCGCGTCCTGCATGCGGATCCCGCAGCAATAAAAGGCGGTCTGGGATATGGGGTTCATCGCAGGCTCAGGCGGCGGCGGCAGCCGCCCGCGGGCGGCCCGGCAGTATACCCCCGCCCCCCGGCCCGCCCGGGGAGGCACAGTCCCCGGCACCCCCTGCCGGGGCCCCCGCCCGGGGCTCTGCGAATGCGTGCGACGTGCCACGGAAAGGCGGCCGCGCGCGTGATGCGGCTCACGGTTGGCCGCACCAGCGCCCCACAGAATGGCGTCTTGGCAGCCGGTAGGCGCGCGCGGTACCCGTCATGAACCTGACTCAAGTTGTCCTTGGCACCACCATCGGTTTCTTTCTGGCGCAGGCCCTGCTGCATGTCGGCAGGCGCGTCCTCGTGCTGTGGCCGGGGGAGGCGCCGCATCGTCGGCTCGGCAGGCTGATCCCCTCCGCCTGGATCGGCGGCTTCACCCGCTATGCCGCCGTGGTCGGGGTGAGCGCCGCGGTCATCACACTCGGCGCCTGGGGTGTCGGGGATTACCTGGCGGCGAAGACCGCACGCGGTGCGGCCGCCTCGACCGCCCTCGACCTTGCGACGGCGCCGCCCGTGCCCAGCCCGGCGGACGAGCCGCCGGATCCCAACTACGCGAAAGCCAACGCGGAGCCGGCGCCCTCAGCCGCCGCCCACGATCCGGATCCGTACAAGGACCCGGACTACAAGGTACACCGCGCGGCCCGCGCCGCCGGCAGCCCGGTGAGCCTCAAGGAGAAGCTGCTGCAGCGCTCCGAGGCCAAGGCGGCCAACGAGCTGCTGAAGGACGTCCGCCAGCACGTGCAGCGCTCGCAGTACGATTGCGAGGCCGCCGACCGCGCCAGCCGCTATCTGAAGGCGGGACTGGACGTGTGGGGCTTTGACGCCTGGCAGGCGAAGTACTTCCCCGTGAGCAGCTACCGCGGTGCGACGCTGCCCGCGTGCATGGACATCAAGACCGTCGTTGATTCCTCCGATGCCGGGCTGGACCTGCGCTCCACCGTCGCCCAGGGCACGCACTCCTGAAGAGCGCAGCCGCGCGCAGAGCGCGGCCGGGTAATCAGGCGCTCAGTCGTTGCGGTCGCGGGACCTTGATCCCGAGGCTCTCCAGGCCTGCGCCGATCGCGGTTACCGCGCCCGGCACGCCGGCCGCGCCGAGCTGGCCCATGCACCCGACCCGGAAGGTTTCCACCGTCGTGAGCTTGCCCGGATACAGGATGAAACCGCGCTCCTTGACCGCCTGGTAGAAGCGCTTGAACTCATAGCGCGGATCCTGCGGCGCGTGCACGGTGACGATGATGGGCGCCTGGATGGCGGCCGGCAGGAAGGAGCGCAGGCCGAGTCCGCGCAGGCCCTCGAGCAGTTGGCTGCAGTTGGCCGCGTAGCGGGCGCCGCGGGCCTCGAGCCCGCCCTCCTCGAAGTACTGGGCCAGCGCCGCATCGAGCGCCGCGACGACGTGCGTCGGGGGGGTATAGCGCCACTGGGTCGTGCGGGTCATGTAGGTCCACTGGTCGAACAGGTCCATGGCGAGCGAATGGCTCACGCCTTCGCAGCGCTCGAGCACCGAACGGCGCACCAGCACGAAACCGATCCCGGGGACACCCTCGAGGCACTTGCCGGAGGCCGCGATGAGCGCATCGAACGGCGTCGTGCGCGCGTCGATCTGCAGCGCCGCGAAGGAACTCATCGCATCGACGATCAGGCCCCTGCCGTGGCGCGCCACGACCGCCGCGATCTCCGTCAGAGGATTGAGGATCCCGGTGCTGGTCTCACAGTGCACCAGGGCGACGTGGGTGATCGAGGGGTCCTGCTTGAGCTGCGCCTCGATGTCGCTCGCGCGCACCGGCTGATCCTCGGCGTAGGCGATCGTCGTCAGGCGGCGGCCGAGGACCTGGCAGATGCGCGCGATGCGCTGGCAATAGGCCCCGTTCAGGGGCACCAGCACGTGGCCGCTGCGCGGCACCAGCGTGCCGATGGCGGCCTCCACCGAGAAGGTGCCGCTGCCCTGCAGCGGGACGCACTCGTGCGTGCCCTCGCCGTGAATGATGCGCAGCAGCGACTCGCGCACCCGCGCGGTGATGGCATTGAAGTCCCCGTCCCAGGACCCCCAGTCGTGCAGCATGCTTTGCTTGGTCCTGAGCGAAGTCGTGAGCGGACCGGGCGTGAGCAGGATCGGATCGGCGGTCATCGGCGTCTCCATCAGCGGCGGCGGGCAGGCCGGCGGGCTTCGGCACGGGCTCCCTTGGGCGACCCCGCGAGTATAGGATAACTGCTGATTGTCGACAATTGACAATCAGACTATGATGACCGCCCAAGCCTTCCAGCGGAGCGAGCGATGCCGGCGGCCGCCAACCTGACCCCACTGCAACTGGTGCAATCAAGCTCCCTGCCGGCGCTGGTGCAGGCCGAGATCGAGCAGCTGATCCTCAGCGGCGAGCTGGCGGCCGGCCAACGGCTGAACGAAAGCGAACTTGCGATCCGCTTCGGCACCAGCCGCGGCCCGGTGCGCGAGGCGCTGCGGGCGCTCGAAGAATGCCGCCTGGTGCGCTCGGAGAAGAACCGCGGCGTGTTCGTGCGGGAAATCTCCATGGCGGAGGCCGACGAGATCTATGACATCCGTGAAGCCCTCGACGAGCTGATCGGCCAGCGGGTCGCGCGCAGCGTGAGCGACGAGCAGCTGCAGGCACTCAAGTCCAGCGTCGCGCAAATGGAGGCCGCGACCGAGAGTCAGGACCTGAAGCGCTATCACGCGCTCAACCTGAGCTTCCACGACATGCTGGTCGAATTTGCCGGCAATGCACGCCTGGCGGAGACCTACCGCCTGCTGACCAAGGAGCTGCTCCTGTTCCGCCTGCGCGGGCTGCAGGACGGCGGTGGCTTCGCGGTCTCCAGCGCCGAACACAAGGCCGTGGTCAAAGCCATTGCCGCGCGCGATCCCGAGCGCGCCGGCCGGCTGCTGCGACGGCATGCCGCCGAGAGCCGCGCCCGCATGCACAAGGCGGCGGCCGTGCGTCCCGCGAAACGCTGAGCCAATTCACCAGACACCGGAGCCAAGCCCCTTGCCCGCCAACATTGCCGTCAACAGCCGCACCTACCGCTGGATGGACCACCCGCTGGTCGTGGTGTGCCTCGATGGCTCCCAGTTCGAGTACATCAGTGCGGCAGTGGCGGCCGGCTGCGCGCCCTTCCTGGCGCGCATTCTCGCCGGCCAGGGCACCTGTCTGCTCGCCGACTGCGCCATGCCGAGCTTCACCAACCCCAACAATCTGTCGATCGTCACGGGGGTAGCGCCGGCAGTGCATGGCATCAGCGGCAACTACTTCTACGACCCGCAAACCGGCGAGGAAGTGATGATGAACGACCCGCGTTACCTGCGGGCGGGCACCATCCTCGCCGCCCTCGCCGAGGCCGGCGCCAAGGTCGCCGTGATTACCGCCAAGGACAAGTTACGCAAGCTCCTCGGCCACCAGCTGCGGGGTATTTGCTTTTCCTCCGAGAAGGCCGACGAGGTGACGCTGGAGGCGAACGGTATCGAGGATATCGTCGAGCGCCTCGGCATGCCGGTGCCCTCGGTGTACAGCGCCGCGCTGTCGGAATTCGTGTTCGCGGCCGGGGTCAACCTCATGGAGCGCGAACGCCCGGACGTCATGTACCTCTCGACCACCGACTACGTGCAGCACAAGGCGGCGCCGGGCACACCGGCCGCCAACGAGTTCTACGCCATGATCGACAGGTACCTGGCGCGGCTGGATGCGCTCGGGGCGACCATCGTGCTCACCGCCGACCACGGCATGAATGCCAAGCACGATGCGCACGGCGCCCCCAACGTCATCTACCTGCAGGACACGCTCGATGCGTGGCTTGGCGCGGGCACGGCGCGCGTCATCCTGCCGATCACCGATCCCTACGTGGTGCACCACGGGGCGCTTGGATCCTACGCGCTCGTCTATCTTCCCGAGAACGTCGATCAGCGCGCGCTGCGGCAGCGCCTCGCGGCGCTTGCCGGGGTGGAAACGGTGCTGACGCGCGCCGAGGCGGCCAGCCAGCTCGAGCTGCCGGCGGACCGGATCGGCGACCTCGTCATCATCTCCCGACAGGACACGACGCTCGGCACGAATCGCAGCCGGCACGACCTGTCGGGCCTGGATGCGCCGCTGCGCTCGCACGGCGGCACCTCCGAGCAGAAGGTGCCCCTGCTCGCCAACCGCACCCTGAAGAATCCGCCGGGCACACGGCGCTGGCGCAACTTCGATGCGTTCGAGCTCGGCATGAACCTGGTCAACTGATCCGCCATGCCGCAAGTTCACCCGACCGCTGACGCCGGTGCCGCACGCGCGGGCGAGCCGATCCGCGAATCGCTGCGCATCGCCGGCGAGAAGGTTGCCTGCGAGCGGGTGATCGAGGTTCGTCACCCCTACACCCGAGCGCTGGCCGGCACGGTGCCGAAAGCCTCACGGGCGCACGTCCGGCGTGCACTGCAGATCGCCCGGGGCTACCACGCGACCCTCACCCGTCATGAGCGCTACCAGATCCTCATGCGCGCCGGTGCCACGGTCACCGCGCGGCAGGATTCGCTGGCACGCCTGATCACCCTTGAGTCCGGGCTGTGTCTTAAGGATTCCCGCCACGAGGTCGGCCGCGCCGGCGATGTACTGCTGTTCGCCGCCAACCAGGCCTTGGTGGATGATGGCAGCGTGTTCTCGTGCGACCTGACGGCGCACGGCAAGTCCCGCAAGGTCTACACGCTGCGTGAGCCGCTGCTCGGGGTCATCACGGCGATCACCCCGTTCAATCATCCCTTGGGCCAGGTGATCCACAAGGTGGCTCCCGCGATAGCGACCAACAACCGCCTGGTGCTCAAGCCGAGTGAGAAGACGCCGCTGACCGCGCTGGCGCTCGCCGACATCCTTTATGCGGCTGGCCTGCCGCCGCCGATGCTCTCGGTGGTGACCGGTGAACCGGCGGAGCTTGCCGATGAGCTGCTGAGCAGCCCCGAGGTGGATCTCGTGACCTTCACCGGCGGCGTGGCCATCGGCAAGGCCATCGCGGCCAAGGCCGCGTACAAGCGCCAGGTGCTGGAACTGGGCGGCAATGATCCGCTCATCGTGCTGGAGGATGCGGACCTCGAGGAAGCGGCGCGGCTGGCCGTGAGCGGCTCCTACAAGAACTCCGGACAGCGCTGCACCGCCATCAAGCGCATCCTCGTGCAGGAGAGCATCGCCGAGCGCTTCGTAGAGCTGCTGGTGGAGAAGACCCGCGCCGTCAGGTACGGCGATCCGTTCGATCCGGACATGGACATGGGCACGGTCATCGACGAGGCGGCGGCGCAGCGGTTCGAAGCCCTCGTGAATGAGGCCGTGGCGCGCGGCGCCCAACTGCTCATCGGCAACGTGCGCCGCGGAGCGCTGTACTCCCCGACGGTGCTCGATCGGGTCACGCCGGACATGACGGTGGTGCGCGAGGAAACCTTTGGGCCGGTCGCACCGGTGATCCGCTTCGCGAGCGTCGAGGATGCGATTCGCATCGCCAACGGCACCGCCTACGGCTTGTCCTCCTCGTTATGCACGAACCGGCTCGACCTGATCACGCGCTTCGTGCGTGAGCTGCACGTCGGGAGCGTGAACGTGCGCGAGGTGCCAGGGTACCGGCTCGAGATGACCCCGTTCGGTGGCATCAAGGACTCGGGACTGGGCTACAAGGAAGGCGTGCTCGAGGCGATGAAGAGCTTCTGCAACACGAAGACGTATTCACTGCCCTGGTAGC
>Ga0207693_10000491_pt1 | contig 35701 bp, 27 predicted proteins | sample LARL81metaG_FD_184347 | JGI IMG/M metagenome (GOLD analysis project Ga0207693, IMG submission 184347) | Corn, switchgrass and miscanthus rhizosphere microbial communities from Kellogg Biological Station, Michigan, USA - LAR L8-1 metaG... | ecosystem: Host-associated > Plants > Roots >... | reverse complement strand
TTGAGCGCTATCTCGACCTTTACCATGTCGCCCTCTTCCGGTTTCGGCGGGGCCTCGACGATGAAGACGCGGGAGGGCTCGATCCCGCCCTCCACGATCAGGGCATCCTGGATCGCGCGCGCGCGGTTCTTGCCCAGGTCGACCAGCTCCGATTCCGGCACCTCGATACTCTTCAAAAGCGCCGCATTGAGGTCCGCGATCGCCGGCTCGTAGGCGGGCGTGTCCTTGCCCTTGGTGGCGAGCACCGCGCTCACGGTATCCGGCAGCGGCGCCTCCTTGCCGGCGACTTCCTTGTATTGCTCCAGCAGCAGCTCGAAGTGTTTCTTCGGGTCGGCAAAGGCCTCCGCGCCGGCGGTATCCGGGTGCTTCTTGCCGTGGCGGGAACTCTGCGCGCGGCCCTGGAGCTGCTCGTGCAGGCGCACCTCGGCGAGCTTTCCTCGATCGAGCGTGGCCGAGTAGGTGATCGGAACATCGAGCTTCAGCTGCGGCCGCTCCTTGAGCGATTTGACCACCGCAGCCATCTGCTCCTTGGAGGCCTGGTCGAGCTCGGCGGCGCCGGGCGCAAACTCGACCACGTTCAGGTGCTCGTTGCCGCCGCCGAACATGTGCCCGAGGAGCGCGAAGGGCGCCGTAACGACCTTGACGATGAGGTTGACGAACGCTTTCCAGATGATCGGTCCGAGGCGAAACTGCGGGTCATCAATCGAACCGCTCATGGGCAGGTCGATATCGATCAGGCCGTTGCGGTCCTTGAGGAGCGCCACGGCGAGCTTCAGCGGCGCGTGGATCGCGTCCGGACTTTCCACCCGCTCGCCCAGCTCGAGCTGGTCGACCACGAAGTGCTGCTTGGCCTGGAGCTTGCGCTGCTCGATCTTGTAGGAGACGTCGACCGAGAGCTTGCCCTTGTCGATCTTGTAGCCCAGGTAGTGCCCCGAATACGGGTTCACGATCGTCAGGTCGATGTCGTGGAAGCTCATCGTGATGTCGGTGTAGAGCGCGGTCGACAGCAGGTTCGCTTCCCCGCCGATGTGTGCCGGCCAGTAACGGTCCACCTTGCCGTTGAGTTCCACCTTGGCACGCGAATCCGGATCCGAGGACAGCCCGGTGACCGCGCCATCCAGGCTCTGGATACTCACCGAGAAACTCGGCTTGATCCAAAGATCGGTGTAATCGAGGGTCGTGTTCACGAAGCGCACGGTGTTGATCGCGATCGGAAACGGCGCGCCGCTGTTGGGCTTGGGCGGCGTGGCCGCCGCGGGGGTTTTCGTGCGTTTGCTCTTGCTCTTGGGCGCCTGCTTGACGGGTGCCGGGGCGGCGCGCGCTGCCGGGACGCCCGCCTCGCTGGCTGCGTGCCTGGGCGGCGTACCGGCCGGCTGCAGCACCTCGGTGATGTTCAGCGTCTGGTCGGGCCGGATCACCATGCGTGCAAACAGGTCCGTGGCTGTCACGGCCTTGACCTTCAGGCTCTGCGGCTTCGAGCGGTACGCGAAGTCGGAAACCCTCAGCTCCTTCCAGGTGATGAAGTCGCGCCGCTGCGAGTTGTCCACCGTCCGCAGGCCGCTCACGCGTGATCCGCCCTTGACCTCGAGAAAGCCATCGTCACGAAGTTCAACATCGACCTTGGCGCCGAGGGTGCCCTGCAGCAGCGTCATCGAGGTGTAGCGCGAGATATAGGGCTGGATGAACGGCAGCGCGAGATCGGTGGCCTCGATGTGCGCGCTCACCTGGGCGCCGCGCGCAATCACCTTGCCCTTGGCGGTGAGCTTGGCATGACCGTTGATGAGCGAGTCGACGCTCACCTGCAAAACGTCATCCGGGCTGGTGTTGAATCCGCCGATGTGCACGTTCAGCGGCTCGACGGTGAGCGCCAGCGCCGGCTGCACCTCGCGGTCCTCGGCGTTGATCCTGAGGCCCTCGACCGAGATGTCCGGTACCGACACCGCCCAGGGTGCGGAATTGCCGCCGCTGCTGCTGGCGCGCGCCGGCGCAGCCGGCGGCGCGCCGTCGGTCGCGGCAGGCGTGGCCGCTGCGGCGGCCGGGGCCGCGGGCGCGGCTTGAGCCAGCTCGCGCAGGTTCACGCGCCCCTGCTCATCCACCCACACCTGCAGCTGCCCGCCGCTCAGGGTTACCTTGGCAACCTCCACGGAGTGCTTGGTCACGTCGATGCGCGTGTCATCGACCGCAATCTTCGTCAGCTTGATGTAGTCCTGTGGAGCGCCCTTGGGCTTCACGCCCAGGTCCGTCACCGTGACGTTGTGGACCTGCAGCTTGAGGGCGAGCGGGCCGCCGCCGGTGCTCAGGTCGTAGCCTCCCCGGATGTCGATCACGCCGGAATCCAGCTCCAGCGACACGAGCTCGTGCACGTAGTCCCAGACGGTGCGCGCCTTGAGGTCCGCGATCTCGAACTCGCCCTGCGAGGACAGTGGCGCAAGACGCAGCGTCCCGTTCCACTTCAGCCGCTCGCCCTGCTCGGAGGCGGCCGTGAGCGCATAAGCGCTGCCGCCGGCGCCGACAGTGCTGAAGTCGCGCAGCTCGAAGGTGATGGGATCGAAGTCCGCCTTGAAGGGGGTCGGGCGTGTCAGGTCCTCGAACGTGCTGCTGCCGGCGCTGACCGCCAGGCGTTCGATGTAGAGGCGCACGGGCCTGGACTGCGGCGGCGGCTTCTTGGGTTCCTCGGGAAAGCCCTTGCCGAGATCGGCGAGGTTGAGCGCGCCACCGTGCCGGATGACCGCGCGCACGTAGGGCTTGTCGAGCAGGATTTCGCTGAAGCTGGGACCGAAGCGCCAGATGCTCGCCAGCTGCAGCGCCACGTGCAGCCCCCGGAAGCTCAGCAGCACCTTGCCGTCGGCATCCGGCAGCGACACGTCGGCGACATCGAGCCTGAGCGTGAAGGGGTTGAACCGGATCTCCCCGATGCTCAGCGTGCGCCCGTAATGGGTCGTGACGAAGTTCTGGGCGCCGGAGCGCGCGAAATGCGGCACCGCCCAGAAGCCGGCCACCGCGTACAGGCCGACCAGCAACAGGAGGATCGCGAGCGTAATGAGATGACGTCGGTAACGGCGCATGGCTCCCGCTTCCGCTCTTCTTTCCTGTCAGAACTCTATCCTAGGGCATCCAGGCAGCCCTCACCATGAGACTTGCGCCCTATCGGGGACGGTGCGCTGCGGCATGAGGCCGGCGCTCAAAGGTCCCGTCAGCGCGTGCGGCCGGGTCGACTCACACGGCCGCGATCAGACTCTCGTCGTTGGGCAGCCGGGGGCTGTTGACGCGGCGACTGACGCGGTGGGCGCTCATGAGTTCCTCCGCATAGGGCCCAAGCACCGCCGGCGCCTGCTGCACGTCGCCAGCCAGCCAGGCGTCGTGATCCGCCGCGCGCAGGATCGCCGGCATGCGCTGCTTCGCGTTGTGGACCTCGGCGAGCAGGGCGTTGGCCGGCACCGTGATGAGCGTGCAGGACACCACCGGTGCACCATCGGCGCGCCGCGAGCGATCCCACAGGCCCGCGACACCGAAGACCTCCCGGTCGGTGAGGTGCACGAAGTACGGATCACGCGAACCATCCTCGTTGACGTGCGGCTCGTAGAAGCCGGCCATCGCCAGAATGCAGCGCTGGCCGCGCCTCCAGGCATCGCGGTAGCTCGGGGCGCTCTCGAGGCGCTCGACCGTGGCGTTGATGGTGGACGCCTTCAGCGGTACGCCCTGCGCCCAGTAGGGGATCAGGCCCCAGCGCATCATCCGCGCCGCGGGCTCGCCCGCCTCGCTCACCACGACCGGCACCTGCTCGGTCGGCAACACGCGGTAGCTGAGCGGATACTCCCAGCGGCCCCGGCGGATGCCCATCGCCCGCTCCGCCTTGGCCGCCTGCGCCAGGATGTACTTACCGCACATGGACTTAATCGCCAGACAGTAGCGCTGACACTCTAGCACTGTGTGGACGCGCGCGCGGCGCGCTGCCCACACTTGGCGCATGCTGCCGTGGCACTCGATCGAGAGATTGCGCGATCACTTCGGCGACTATGTGGTCGTCATCACCTGCCGCGCCTGCCGGCACTCGCGCGAGCTCACCCCGGCCTTCCTCGCGCAGCGGTGTCGCGGCGGCTGGGATGAGCCGATGGCGCGCGTGGTCGAGCGCCTGCGCTGCCGCTGCGGCGGGAAGTCCGTCGAGGTGCAGCTGGGCTTCAACCACAAGCCGCGTGGCTGGAGCAAGAATCCTTCCTGAGGCTGGCGTCAGTGCGCGGCGGATGCGCTCGGCTCCCCGGTACGCGCGCCCCAGAACTCCCGCTCGATGATGTCGTAGAGCGCCGCGGTGAAGCGCTCGGCCTCGGCGCGCGTCATGTGCGACCACTCCGGCATGTCATAGCCACGCAGCTGCGGGTAGTCCTCGAAGTAAATCCCCGGCGCCTGGGTCGCGTTCATGAGTGAGCGCCAGGCGCGCGTGCGCGGGTAGAGGCGATCCTCGTAGGCAAGATAGGGGCCAGCGCTCGGTAAGCGCACGAACAGTACCCTGACGCCGTGGGAGCGCAGCCGGGCGAGCGCCTTGACGGCCCGTGCGATCTGCTCGTTTTCCGCCTTGAGCATCTGCGCAGGCGTCGGATCTCCGGGGTAGGTGTCGAACTCCTCCAGCCAGATCCTGCGGGTGAGGGCGCGATACTGCGGATCCTCAGCAACCTTCTCCCACAGCCAGGCGTTGCGCTGCGCATCGTGCTGCGCGAGCTTGCGCACGTCGGTAAACCAGTGTTTCCCAGGTCGCGGTGGCCACGGCTGGCGCGCGAGCACCGTCTGTAGCGCGAAGTCCTGATCGAAGAAGGCGAAATACGGCTCGATGAAATTCATCGACAGCCACTGGCCGGCGCGCTGCGCCGGGGATTGCTGGTGCGTGTAGTGGGCAGCCTCGAGCGCCAGCCCGTCGCCGGAGAAGAACAGGTCCGGTTCCACGCCGATCAGCAGCTTGCCGGTGAAGTTCGGATCCGCGGCCAGATCCTCCACCGCCGTCAGCGGGGAGGTTCCCTGAAAGGACAGCTGGATGGGCGCCCGGCCCGCCAGGCGCTGCCACACCGGCAGCTCCAGATCGAAGTAAGTGCGTGAGGCTCCCAGCAGTACCGTGGCGTCGCCCTCGCCGGCATCGATGCGGCGCCGCTGGATCGCCCACAGGCCGAGGGTGTTGCGGATGCTCGGAGTCACACCGAAGGCGCGCCAGTAGGCTTCCCAACCTGCCAGCAGCAGCGCCACCAGCACCAGCGTCACGATCAGTATGCGCCCCCAGGGATGCGCGGGGACCGGCCGCAGCGGCACCGGCTGGGCGACACCGGGCCGGTCGGCTGCCGTGTCACGGGCGTACTGGTCGCGCGCCGCGTCAGAACTGGAAGTAGATGAACGCACTTCCGTCTCCCTGAGCGATGAGAATCGCAAACCCCATCAGTGCCCACACGACCGCCACCACCATTGCCGGGGTCTTCGCCACCACTGACTCCAGCGTGCGTGAACGCATGAGCCAGTGAGTCATCAGTATGCCGCCGACGATGAGGCCGACGCAGGTCAGGGCAAAGGTGGGCAGGATCGGGGCCACGCCGGGGTTCTGACCCGCCATGCCGCGCAGCACGCTCCACGCCTTGCCGAAGGTCTTGGCGCGAAAGAACACCCAGGTCACGTTCACCAGCAGGTAGGTGAGCAGACCGAGTGCCACGAACATGAGAGGTCCCGGACGGTAGTCCGAGAAGCGCTGCCGCAACGCGCGCTCCGCCGACAGATACAGGCCGTGCAGCCCGCCCCAGACCACGAAGGTCCAGTTGGCCCCGTGCCACAGCCCGCCGAGCAGCATGGTGGTCATGAGCGCGGCGTAGGTGCGGCGCGGTCCGTGGCGATTTCCGCCGAGCGGAATGTAGAGGTAGTCACGCAGCCAGGAGGACAGCGTGATGTGCCAGCGGCGCCAGAAATCCGAGAAACCCACCGCGGCGTAGGGAAAGCGGAAGTTGTCCGGCATCGCGAAGCCGAGGCACAGCGCCGCGCCGATCGCGGTCGTGGAGTAGCCGGCGAAATCGCAGAATATCTGTCCGCTGAAGGCGAGAGTCGCGGCCCAGGCATCCAGCGCGCCAGGGATCTTGTCGCTGTCGTAAACGCGCTCGGCGGCCTTGGCGAGGAAACTGTCAGCGAGCACCACCTTGTTGAAGAGGCCGACCGTCATCAGTGCCAGCCCGAAGCGCAGCTGCTGCGCGCTGGCACGGCGTGGCTCGGCAAACTGCGGCACGAGTTCGGTCGGGCGCATGATCGGCCCGGCCACCAGGTGCGGGAAGAAGGTGACGAACAGGGCGTAGTCGAGCAGGTGCCGTGCCGGCGCCGCGCGCCGCAGGTACACATCGAGGGTGTAGGACATGGTGGCGAAGGTATAGAACGAGATGCCCACCGGCAGCACGATGTCGAAGTGCGCCGGGTGGTAGGCGACTCCGACGGCGCTCATGAGCGCGCTGAAGCTATCGAGCAGGAACTGGCCGTATTTGAAGTACAGCAGCATGCCGAGGTTGGCGACGACCGACAGCAGCATCCAGGCGTGGCGCGCGGCGGGGCGCGTGGCCTTCACCAGACCCTGCGCCGCGTACCAGTCCACCACCGTGGATATCCACAGCAGGATCACGAACGGCGGGTTCCAGGCGGCGTAAAAGAGGTAGCTGGCGAGCAGCAGGTTGATCTTGCGGAAGGTCCAGGGCAGCGGCAGTGAGTGCAGCGCGAGCACGCACGCAAAGAACACGATGAACGTGAGTGAATTGAAGACCATGACTGGCCGTCGCCCGCGCCGCCGGCGGGCCTGCGGCCCCTACCCCGTTGAGTTGCCCGCGTGCGGGCTTTTCAACATGATCTATCGCAGGGCCCGCAAACGCAACGCTCAAGCATACGCACACGGGCGCGGCAGCAGGGCCGCCGCTGCCGCCGCGAGCGCGCGCCCGTGCTCAGCCCTGGGCGGCGGCCATGCGTCGCTTCATTTCCTCGGGGGCGACGTCTTCGATGTGCGTGCCGATGGTCCAGACATGCCCGAAGGGATCCTCGAGCGTGCCCATGCGATCGCCGTAGAACTGGTCCGCCACCGCTCGCTGCGACTTGCCACCGGCCTTGAGGGCGCGAGCGAACACGGTGTCCACGTCCGGCACGTACAGCACGATGCTCACGCTCGTGCCGCCGAGCGTGCGCGGACCGCGGTATCCCATCTCGGCGTGCTCGTCCGCCAGCATGATGAAGGAGTCCCCGATCTTCAGTTCCGCGTGCCCGATCCTGCCCTTCGGGTCGGGCATGCGCACCACCTCCGTCGCGGCGAAGGCGCTCTTGTAGAACTCGATCGCCTGCGCCGCTCCATTGATGATCAGGTAAGGGGTGACGGTGTGATATCCGTCCGGAACAGCTTGTACGGTCATGGCGCAACTCCTCGCTTGGATGGCGCGAAGTCTACTCCGCCGGCGCCGCGCACACAGGCGGCGCCTGAAAAATTCACACGACGTCCAGTGCCCCTCAGGATCGCGTACTGGATGCACCGTGACCGTGGCGGTACCAGTAAGCAACACACAGCAATGCGATGAATGGCAGGCCGAAGACAAGCGTCCAGCGAAATGCGGCCGTGAACGCGGTCGTCACCAGCACCGCCACCATGAGCGTGGCGCCGAGCATTGTGGTGAACGGGAACCCGAGCATCTGAAACTCCGCGCGCGGCTCGCCGCGGCGCGCGCGCCGGAAGCAGTAATGCGTCACGAAGATCATCGTCCAGGTGAACATGGCGCCGAAGGACGAGATTGACACCATCAGCGTAAACGCCGACCGCGGCGCCACCACGCTCAGGACGGCCGCCACGGCCACGCCGATACTCGACAGCAGCAGCGCCTGCAGTGGCACGCCGCGCGCACTGAGCGTCCCGAAGCGCCGCGGCGCCTCGCCCGCTCGCGACAGGCTGAACATCATGCGGGTGGTGATGTAGAGCTGACTGTTCATCGCCGAAAGCGCCGCCACCAGGATCACGAAGTTGAATATCCCCGCGGCGCCGGGTATCGCCAGCGCCCGCATGACTTTCACGAACGGACTCTCATCGATCCCGGCAGCGCTCCACGGCACGATCGCCAGGATCAGCGCGAGCGTCACCAGATAGAAGAGGATGAGCCGCACGACCGTGGAACGGAAGGCGCGCCGCACGGCCAGTTGCGGCTGCGCGGCCTCGCCGGCGGCAACCGCGATCATCTCGATGCTGAGGTAACTGAAGATCGCGACGATCACCGCCACCCAGGCGCCCCACAGGCCGTGGGGCAGGAAGCCGCCGTGCGCCGTGTAGTTGCTGAAGCCGATGGGCGCCTGAGTCTCACCCGAGCCGCTCGCAGCGGCCGGGGTGCGCCACAACAGATAGCTCGCCAGCAGGATGAAGATCACGATCGCGGCTATCTTGAGGGCCGCGAACCAGTACTCCACGGCGGCGAAGACGTTCACGCTGCGCGCGTTCACCAGGATCAGCAACGCCGAGAACGCCACGATCCACCACCAGCCCGGCACGCCGGCAAACCAATAGCGCATGTAGAGCGCGACCGCGGTGACCTCGGTGCCGATGGCGAGCACGATGCAGGTCCAGTACGCGTAGCGCACCAGAAACCCCGCCAGCGGCCCGACGTAGTACTCCGCGTCGGCACCGAAGGATCCGGGAGTCGGGTGCGCGATGGTCATTTCCGCCAGACACCCCATGAGCAGCAGCGCGATGAGCGCGCCGATGGCATAGCTCAGCAGCACCGCAGGTCCGGCCAACCCGATGGCAAGCCCGCTGCCGAGGAACAGGCCGGTGCCGATCGCGCCGCCGATGGCGATCATGCCGAGGCGGCCGGCGCTGAGCGTGCGCTTGAGGCCGCTCTCGCGTTCGATGATCGCGTCGAAACTCTTGTTGGCGTCGCTCATTCCGGGGCGTGGGGATAGGCTTGGCAGGCGCGGCAGTCTACACTGCAGCCGCACCGGTAACAGCGCCCCGAGAACCCCATGCTTCGCAACACGCTCGGCTCGTGCCTGCCCCTGCTCGCGGCGCTGGCGCTCGCTGAGGTGGCACTCGCGGCCACGTCACTCGACACGCTCACCTCCAGGGATGCCGCCGGCGGACTGCGCGCGGCTCTGTCGCAGGGCATCGATGTCGCGGTGTCGCAGCTCGGTGCCAAGAATGGCTTCCTCGACGATCCGAAAGTCGCCATTCCGCTGCCGCATCCGCTCGACAAGGCCGAGGGCACCTTGCGGATGCTCGGCATGGGCAGTCAGGCCGACCAGCTGAAGGCGACCATGAATCACGCCGCCGAGCAGGCCGTGGCGCAGGCGAAACCGGTGTTCAAGAGCGCCCTGCAGCAGATGACGGTGCCGGACGCGAAGGCGATCCTCACCGGCGGCGATGATGCCGGCACCGCGTACTTTCGGCGCAAGACCAGCGCGGCACTGACCGCCAAGTTCAAACCGATCGTCGCCGCCGAGACGGCGAAACTCGGCCTCGCCGCGAAGTACAACGAATACGCCGGGCAGGCCTCACAGCTCGGGCTGCTCCCGGCCGAGGATGCCAACCTCAATGACTACGTGACCGCGAAGGCGCTGGATGGGCTTTTCAGCCGCATCGCTGAAGAGGAACGCGCCATCCGCAAGGACCCCATGGGGCAGGCCAGCTCCCTGATCAAGAAAGTGTTCAGCTCGCTCTGACCCCCGAGCGCCGGAACGCTCGCCGCAGCGAGCGCACGTTGCGCGCACCGCCCGCGTGTTGCTAAATCCTTGCGCCAGCCAAGGCGGACAACCTCGACGCGCTATCCCATGAGTGCTCCCGCATTGCGATTCCTGCTCGCTCTCCTCATCGTGTCCGGCCTGGCACTCCCCGCCGGGGCTCAGGAAACGCAGCCGGTACCGCACGAGTTCATCCTGCGTGAGTTCAAGACCGAGGGCGGCACGCAACTGCCCGAAGCGCATCTGGTCTACGGCACCTACGGCAAACTCAACGCCGCCGGCGACAACGCCGTACTGCTGCCCTCGCACTACATGGCCGACATGCACGGCTACGCCTGGCTCATCGGACCGGGCAAGGCGCTCGACCCCGACAAGCTCTTCCTGGTCGCGAGTGAGCTGTTCGGCAACGGGCGCTCTTCTTCGCCCAGCAATACGCCGGAGCCCTTCCACGGCCCGCGGTTTCCGCTGGTGACGATCCGCGACAACGTCGAGGCCGTGCACCGTTTGCTTGCGGATGAGCTGCACGTGCGTCATCTGCGCGCCGTGATCGGTTTTTCGATGGGCGCCCAGCAGGCGTTGCAGTGGGCGGTGAGCTATCCCACCTACATGGATCGGGTGGTTGCGAGCGCCGGCACTGCCAAGACCTACGGTCACGGCATCGTGCGCCTCGAGGGCCAGATCGCAGCTCTGACGGCCGACGCCGCCTTCAGGGGCGGTGACTATGAGCAGCAGCCGCGCCAGGGCATCGAGGCCTTCTCCATGGTGTGGGCGGCGTGGCTGTTCTCGCAGGAGTGGTGGCGCCAGGAACTGTGGCGCACGGCCGGCATGGGCAACAGCTTCGAAGCCGTCGTGGCGCACCTGCGCACCGATTTCATACCCGGTGCCGACGCCAACAACCTGATCCTGCAGATGCGCACCTGGGAGGCCAACGACGTCGGCAAGACCGCAGCGTTTCACGGTGACACCGAGGCCGCGCTGCGCTCCATCAAGGCACGCGTGCTGTACATGCCTTCCGCGACCGACCTTTATTTCCCGCTCACCGATGCGCGTTATGAAGCCGCGTTCATCCCGCACTGCACGCTCGCGCCCATCCCTTCATTGTGGGGTCACACCGCCGGAGCAGGCGCCACCGCGGCGGATGCGAAATTCCTCAACGATCAGGTAGCCCGCTTCCTCGCCGCGGGGCACTGAAGGCGCCCCCCCGGCCAGCCCGACGCCGCCCTGGCCACCTTGCGAATCATGGACTTGCCCGCGTGCCGCGGGCGGCATCGCGTGCCGTTGCCGGCCGCGCTGGAAACTGTAACGACTCCCTTGGTACAAGTGGCTGCTGAACCAGAACCGCAGCCGCGGGCCTCGCGATGCTGCACTCGATGGGCACGCCATCGAGACCGGGCACCAGCGCACCGCCTCACCCCTGCAGGTGTGCTGTGGCGTCGGACCCCGGCCGACAGGCCGGGGTCCGTTCTTTTCCGCAAACCCCTTCCGCGCCGAGTTGCGCGCCGCGCGCGCTCGCAGCGCGTTGTTCGCGCAACGGATCACACTGCCGGCGCAGCAGCGCACACGCTTGGCTGACGGGGCGGCGCGGCCCGCTCGCTGTTCAGCTCGGTTCTTCTCACTGCTGCCGTCGCCTAACAGTCGCGATCGGTCACGGCGTGCGCAGGCTTGCGGCCGCGGGCGGCGCGAATTGCGGCCTGCGCGGAAACTCTGGCACACTGAAGTTCAAGGGGGTGCCGGACCCACCCGGAAACCAATGAGCCTGCTGGTCCGCATCAATCTGGTTCTCGCCCTGGCGTTCATGCTGGCCGCACTGGCGGTGGGCTGGACGTGCTCCTCCATGCTGCAGGCAAACGCGCAGCGCGAGGCTCTGCAGGAAGCGGGCCTGATGATCGACAGCGCGCTCTCGATGCGCGCCTACACCGCCGAGGAGATCGTGCCGTTGCTCAACGCCCAGATGGGCAAGGAATTCCTGCCGCAGAGCGTGCCGGCCTACGCCGCCACGCAGAACTTCCTCAAGCTGCATGAGAAGCATCCCGAGTACACCTATCGCGAGGCCACCCTCAATCCCACCAACCTGCGCGACCGGGCGATGGACTGGGAGGGCGACCTCGTGCAGCAGTTCCGCAATGACCCGCACATGAGCGAGGTGGTGGGCGAGCGCGACACGCCGACCGGCAAGTCGCTGTATCTGGCGCGGCCGATCCATGCGGAGCCCGAGTGCCTCCCCTGCCACAGCGTGCCCGCGGCCGCACCGGCGGCGCTCCTGGCCCGCTATGGCAGCAACAACGGCTTTGGCTGGCAGGCGCACGAGGTCATCGGCGCGCAGGTGGTGTCGGTGCCGCTCGCCGCCGCCACCGCCAGTGCGCAACGGGTCTTCGGCCGCGTGATGAGCGCGGTGGTCGCGATTCTCGCCGCGGCACTCGTGACCGTGAATGTCGTCCTTTACCTGCTGATCGTGCGCCCGGTGCGCCGCATCGCCGCCATCGCCGACGAGGTCAGCCTCGGCAACCTGGCAGCCCCGGAGTTTCCGGCGCGCGGCAGCACGGAACTGCGCGACCTCACGCGTTCGTTCAGCCGCATGCGCACCAGCCTCGCCAAGGCGCTGCGGCTGCTGGGATCCTGAACCGTGCAGCGCGACGTCTTCGTGAGCTACTCGCAGCCGGACCACGAGCGTGCGTTCGAGCTGGTGGAGCGCCTGGAGGCGCGCGGCCTCACGGTCTGGATCGCGCCCCGCGATATCTCGCCGGCCGCGGACTGGGCCGCCGAGATCATCGACGCCATCTCTGCGGCCCGCCTCATGGTGCTGGTGTTCTCCAGCCACAGCAACGCCTCACCGCAGGTGCGACGCGAGGTCGAACGGGCGGTCCACAAGCAGGTGCCGGTGCTGACGTTCCGGATCGAGGACCTGGTTCCCTCCAAGAGTCTGGAATATTTCCTGAGCTCACAGCACTGGCTCGACGGCTTCCCTGAACCTCGCGAGCGTCACTACGAGCGGCTCTGCAGCCACGTCGCGGCGCTGCTGAGCGTCACGGTACCCGCCGCGCCCGCGCCCCGGGCACCGGCTGCGCCGCCAGGCCCCGCAGCGATGGCCTTCACTGCCCAGCAACTGCAGTCGCTCGAGCGGCAGCTGGCGCATCACATCGGCCCCCTGGCGCAGCACCTGGTGAAGCGCGCGGCGCTGGGCGCCCCGGACTTCGAGCAGCTGATCCAGCGGCTGGCGCAGGAAATCGACGCCGACGCGCCGCGGCGCCAGTTCCTCGACGCCTGCCAGCGGCTGTTGCGGCCCGCTCCTTGAGCAGCCCGGCCGGTCAGACAGCGCCGGCGGCAGCGGAGGGGCCCCTGCCTCTGGTGGTCGGCGTGGTCGGCCACCGCCACCTGGAGCCGGCTGACTACCCGATCTACCGCGCGCGCGTCGCGGCGCTGTTCGCGCACCTGCGTGCCGAGTATCCGGCGACACCCCTGCGGGTGATCTCGGCGCTCGCCGAGGGCGCCGACCGGCTGGTGGCCGACATGGCGCTGCAGAGCGGCTGCGATCTGATCGTGCCGCTGCCGATGCCGACGGCAGATTACGAGCAGGACTTCCCGCAGACCGCGGGCGCATTTCGCGAACTGCTGGCGCGGGCGCCCGCCGGCAACGTGTTCGTGCTGCCCTCGCCGCACGGGGACTCCTCGCCGCTGACTCCTCAGCAGCGCGACGCGCGCTATCTGGAGGCGGGCATCTACATCGCCGGGCAGTGTCACCTGCTGCTGGCACTGTGGGACGGCGTGCGCAACAACGCGATTGCCGGCACCGCCGAGGTGGTGCGCTTCAAGCTCGAGGGGCACCTGCACGCGGATGATCGGGCACTCAGTTCCGATGACCGCGGACCGGTGTACCGGATACACGCGCCGCGCGCCGCCAGCGGCGCCAGCGCCGACGTGCCGGCGACCTGGCTGTTCCCGGCGGATTCCGAGGAGAGCTCCTTCCGCACCGTGTGCGCCCGCATCGACCGGTTCAACCGCGACGCCACCCGGGCCAGGGTCCGGGCGCTCGCCGTGGACACCGCGGCAACGCTTATTCCCGATCTTGCGGCACGGCCGCGTGCGGACCGGCTGCTGGCTAGCGCCTTCGCCCATGCCGACGCGCTGGCGCGCCGCTACCAGCGCCTCACGCACGCGGTGCTGCGCACCATCATCGGCCTCACGGTCGCGCTTGCCCTCACCTTCGAGATCTACGCCGAGATCATGCCCCGGCGCGAGTTGCCGGCGCTCTACCTCGTCATCTTCGCCGCCATCGCTGCGCTGTTCCTGTGGCACAGGCGCTTCGATGCGCAGGGACGCTACCTGGACTACCGGGCGCTGGCAGAGGCGCTGCGCGTGCAGTTCTACTGGCGGCTCGGCGGCCTGGGTGACAGCGCCGCCGCCAGTTACCTGCGCAAGCAACTGGATGAATTACGCTGGATCCGCGATGCGCTGCGCGGCACCAACACACTGCCGCCGCCGACGCAGCCGCGGATGGATCTCGTACTGGGGCACTGGGTCCACGGGCAGGCGCAGTATTACCGCAGCCGCGCCGGCATGCAGTCGCAGCGCATCCATCGCATCGAACGCATGTCGGAGCTGTGCCTGGTCGTCGGACTGACCGCCACCACCATGCTGCTCGTGCTGTGGCACCGCTTTGAGGTATGGGGCACCTGGCGCCACTGGGTGGTCCTCGTCATGGGTTTCGCGCCCATCGCTGCGGCGCTGTGGGAGGTCTACGGCGAGCGTTTCGGCCTGCGCAGCCAGGCGCACCAGTACGCCCGCTTCGCCGCGATCTTCGCGCGGGCGGAGAAAACGATCGCGTGGCTGGAGGCTGCACCCCAGGGGCCGCAGCGGGACCAGAACGAGCGTGCGCTGCTGCGCGAACTGGGACGCGAGTCCCTCATGGAAAACGGCGACTGGGTGCTGTCGCTGCGTGAACGTCCGATTGCCCTGCCCAAGGGCTAGGTAGGACCGACGCGGGCCCGCGCCTGTCGTTCCTGTGACAGCGCACCCCTTTGGCGGCTGTCATAAAGCTATACTGCCGCCATGGCACGGGTTCCGCTGACGTCCGGGCGCCGGGGTGCGGGGAGGCTCGGACTCCTCTTAGTACTGGCGCTGCTCTTTGCGCAAACGGGCGCGCTGCTGCATCAGTACTCGCACCTGCGCTCCCCCGGTGACCCGCCGGCCTCGGGCCAGTCCTGCACGGATTGCCTTTCCTTCTCGCCCTTGCTGGCCACTGCCGGTGGTTCCACCGATCTGCTGCCGATCGCCCGGGTTCAGAGCGGGGTCCGTTACCGCAGCCCGAGTGTGCCCTCCGCCAGCCGCTCCTCCTATAACGCCTTCCTGCCCCGCGGGCCGCCGTCACTCGCCTGATCAGTCCGTTGCCGGCGGCGCGCAGCACCAACCGCTGCCCCGCCGCATGATCGACGTACACGACGAGGCGATTTATGGCGAAGCTCACGCCTTTTGCTGGAGCGATCTTGGTTGTTGGGGTGTTGTGGTCCGGCGCGGGTCACGCGGCGGGTGATGATCTGGCCGCACTCAAAGCCGAACTCGAAGCGCTCAAGAAAGACTACAACGCCCACATCCAGGCGCTCGAGGCGCGGATCAAGCAGCTGGAAAGCGCGGCCAGCACGGCCGCGGCGGCCCCGGCCACTGCCGCGCCGGCGGCTGCCGCCGCTGCAGCTGCGCCCGCTCCCGCCTTCCCCGAACCGGCTCCGGTCGCCGCCGCGGCGCCCAACAAGGGCAGCAACGCCACCGCCTTCAACCCGGCCATCTCGATGATCCTCACGGGCAACTACGCGAGCCTGTCGCAGGACCCGGCAACCTATCGCATCGCAGGCTTCATGCCGCCGCCCGAGGGCGAAGGACCCGGGGAGCGCAGCTTCAACCTCGGCGAGTCGGAGCTGACGGTGGCGGCCAATGTTGATCCTTATTTCTTCGCCAATGTCACCGCCGCGATCCAGCCGGATAACAGCATCGACATCGAGGAGGCCTACTTCAAGACGCTGGCCCTGAGTCACGGTTTCACCCTCAAGGGCGGCCGCTTCTTCTCCGGCACCGGCTACCTGAACGAGATCCACTCGCACAACTGGGACTTCGTGGATCAGCCGCTGGTGTACCAGGCGTTCTTTGCCGGGCAGCTGGCGCAGGACGGGGTGCAGCTGCGCTGGATCGCGCCCACCGACTACTTCATCGAACTCGGCGCCGAGGCCGGCAGCGGGCGCAGTTTCCCGGGTACCCAGCGCGATTCCAACGCGCTCGGCAGCGACGCCCTGTTCGCGCACGTGGGCGGCGACGTCGGTGATTCCACCAGCTGGCGCATGGGGGTGTCGTGGCTGGATCTGAAGTCGACTGATCGCGCCTATGAGGACACCGATCAGTTTGGCAATCCCGTGACCAACGCCTTCAGCGGCACGTCGCGCACCTGGATCGTGGATGCCACGATGAAGTGGGCGCCGCACGGGGACCCGACGCACCACCAGCTGAAGTTGCAGAGCGAGTACATGCACCGCACCGAGAACGGCCAGCTCGCCTTCGATCTCAGCGGGCAGAATCTCACGGACGGCTACAGCAGCTCGCAGTCCGGCTGGTACATCCAGGGCGTCTACGAGTTCAAGCAGCGCTGGCGTGCGGGTCTGCGCTACGACTCCATGCACTCGGGCACGCCCAGCATCGGGCTCGTGAGCACCGGGGTGCTGCCGTTCACCGCGTTCCCGGCGCTGCTGCCGGCATCCCCGGAGCGCACCACGTTCATGATCGACTGGAGCCTCTCGGAGTTCTCGCGCCTGCGCGCGCAGTACGCGTGGGACGAGGCGCGTGCCGCCCACGAACTCGACCGGCAGCTGCTGCTGCAATACATCTTTTCCATCGGCGCCCACGGCGCGCATAAATTCTAGGAAGCGCTCATGTTTAAGAACCTGCGTTATCTCATGGCATTTGCGAGCCTCGCGCTGGCGGCCACCTTGCCGGCGCACGCGGCGCTCAAGGTGCTCGCCACGACCCCTGACTGGGCCGCGCTCGTCAACGAGCTCGGCGGTGACAAGGTCAACGTCTACACCGCCACCAGCGCCTTTCAGGACGTGCACCGCGTGGACGCCAAGCCCAGCCTGGTGGCGCGCGCCCGGACCGCGGATCTGGTGATCGCGACCGGCGCCGATCTTGAGATCGGCTGGATGCCCGTGCTGCTGCAGGACTCGGGCAACACCAAGATCCAGCCGGGCAGCCCCGGCTACTTCGAGGCGGCGCCGCTGGTGCACCTGCTGGAGGTGCCCTCGGCGGTCGACCGCTCCATGGGAGACATCCATCCGCTCGGCAACCCGCACGTGACCCTCGATCCACGCAATATCGCCATCATCGCCAAGGCCCTGGCGGCACGCCTGGCGCAGCTGGATCCGGCCAACGCTGCGTACTACGGCACGCGCGGCGAGGACTTCCAGAAACGCTGGAGCGCCGCGAGCGCCAAGTGGGACGCCGCGGCGGCCCCGCTCAGGGGGGTCGGTCTGGTCGTCATCCACCGCGATCAGGTGTACCTGTGCAACTGGCTCGGGCTCAAGGAGCTCGCCGCCATCGAGCCGAAACCCGGCGTGCCCCCGAGCGCCGGCTATCTCGCCGAGCTCGTCACCAAGCTCGCCGCCTCACCGCCGAAGATGATCCTGCGCAACGCCTACAACGATCCCAAGGCCGCCGAATGGCTGGCCGAGCGCATCCACGTGCCGGTGGTGCTGCTGCCCTACACCGTCGGGGGTACGCCGGAAGCGAAGGACCTGTTCGGCCTCTTTGACGACACCATCAACCGGCTGCTGGCGGCAAACAAGTGAACACCCTGCAGGCGGAACTGAGCATCCTGTGGCCGGCACTGATTGCCGGCGTCCTGGTGGTGCTGTCGCACGTGCCGCTCGGCCAGCAGGTGCTGGCACGCGGCATCGTGTTCATCGACCTGGCGATCGCGCAGGTCGCAGGGGTCGGCGTGATCGCCGCCCACAGCTTCGGTCTGGGGGCTACCGGCTGGATCACCCAGATTGCCGCGGCCGCCGCGGCACTGGCGGGGGCGCTGCTGCTCACCTGGACCGAACGCAAGCGCCCCGAGGTGCAGGAGGCGCTGATCGGCATCCTCTTTGTGCTCGCCTCCACCGCGCAAATCCTGTTCCTGGCGAATGATCCGCACGGCGGCGAGGATCTGAAGGATCTGCTCGCGGGGCAGATCCTGTGGGTCACCCCGCAGCAGCTGCTGCACGCGGCGATCCTGACGCTGGTATTCCTGCTGGCCTGGTTTCGCTTCCGCCCCCAGCTCGGCCGCGTGGGCTTCTACGTGATGTTTGCGCTGGTGGTGACGATCTCGGTGCAGCTGGTGGGGGTGTACCTGGTGTTCACCAGCCTCATCGTGCCCGCGGTGGCGACCTATCGCTATCCGCAGCGGCAGCAGCTCGCCCTCGGCTACGGGCTCGCGCTCGTCAGCTACGTCGTTGGCCTGGTGCTCTCGGCGGTGGTCGACCTGCCCTCAAGCCCGGTCATCGTGTGGGCCATGGCGCTGATCGGACTCCTGGTGCACTTCGGCGGCCGCGAGACGCCGCCGCCCGCACCGCACTGAGCATCCCCGCGGCGCCGCCGGCGGCTCACGAGGCCGCGTTGGACTTCAAAAGGCCGCGCAGCAGCGCCACCTCCGCGGCGATCGCGGTACGCAGCGACGGCTCAACGTCCGGCGCAAACAGCGACGAATGGTTCGACGGCAGCTGCGCGCCCGTCGTGCGGGCGGCGGCGTACTTCTGCGGATCCGCCCCGCCCAGTGACAGGTAGAAGCCGCGGATCCCCTCGGCGACGAACTTCGAGAAGTCCTCGGAGGCCGTGAGCGGCTGCATGGTGAGCACGTTGTCCTTGCCCAGTGCGGTCTCGAGCACGGCGCGCAGCTGCTGGGCGAGCGCCGGGTCGTTGTACACCGCGTCCGTTGCCTCGTAGCGCTCGATGGCCGGCGGTCGCGGGGTTCCGGCCGCCTGCGCCTCGGCATTGGTGATGCGGGTGATCGCCGCCAGAACCTGCTTGCGCACCTCTGCCTTGTAGGTGCGCACGGTGAGCCCCAGTTCAGCCTGATCCGGGATGATGTTGTTCTTGGTGCCCGCGATGACGTAGCCCACGGTCACGACCGCCATCTCCCCCGGCTTGACCTCGCGCGAGGTGATGGTCTGCAGCGCCAGGATGGTGCGCGCCGCGGTCACAACTGGATCGACGGTGGTGTGCGGCGCCGAGCCGTGGCCGCCCTTGCCGTAGATCGTGATCCGCAGCGAGTCGGCGTTGGTATCGTAAATCCCGGGGACCACGCCCACCTTGCCCGCCGGCAGCTCGTTGCCGACGTGCAGGGCGAGTGCGACATCCGGGCGTGGAAAGCGCTTGAACAACCCGTCGCGCACCATGGCGCTGGCGCCGCCGATCGTCTCCTCGGCCGGCTGGCCGATCAGCATCAGCGTTCCGTGCCACTCACTGCGGCTGCGGGCCATGATCCCGGCGGTGGCCACCAGGGCACTCATATGCAGGTCGTGCCCGCACATGTGCCCGACCGGCACCTCGTGTCCGGCGGCGTCCTTGGTGTGCACCTTGCTCGCGAACGCAAGTCCGGTCTTCTCCTCCACCGGCAGCGCATCAAGCTCGGTACGCAGCATGATCGTCGGCCCGGGGCCGTTCCTCAGAAGTGCCACCACGCCGGTCCCGCCGACGTGCTCGGTGACCGTGTAGCCGAGCCCCCGCAGCTGCGCGGCGAGCTTTGCGGCCGTTTGGGTCTCGCTGCCCGAGAGCTCCGGGTGCTGATGCAGATCGACGTAGAGCGCGTAAGCCTTCGGATAGGCACCGTCGACTTCGGCATTCGCCGCGGCCACCGGCAGCGCCGGCGCGAGGGCGGCGAGGCCCGCCGCCATGACGCCGCAGAAGCACACGGCCTTGTTCGTCCTGCTCATACCACACCTCAGTTTAATGACGGCTCAGGCGCCACCCCCGGGGATGGCGCGCCGGCGATTCTACAGGCGCCTACAATACGAGACTTGCGGGCCCTGGGTGGCGCGCACGGCCGGCGCCCGGCGGCGCGGCCGCTCCACTACCGCAGCACGGACCGCATGGTTTAGAGTCCCAGCGCGTTATTTCGGGCCGCCCGCACCCCCAGGGCCGCCTCGAGCGCCCCGTGCTTCAGGGAGAACCGGCGTGACCAGATGAAATACTGGGCGTTCATCAGCTACAGCCACCGCGACGCCAAGTGGGCCACCTGGCTGCACCGCGCGCTCGAGTCCTATCGGGTGCCCAAGAAGCTCGTGGGCACGAGCGGTGCGCGCGGCGTGGTGCCCAAGCGCCTGACCCCGGTATTCCGCGACCGCGACGAACTGGCGAGTGCCGTCGATCTCGGCACCGTCATCAATGAAGCCCTCGATAAGTCCGCGTGCCAGATCATCATCTGCTCCCCGCACGCGGCCCGCTCGCGCTGGGTCAACGAGGAGATCCTCGCCTTCAAGCGACTCGGGCGCGAGGACCGCATTTTCTGCCTGATCGTCGACGGCGAGCCCAACGCCTCGGAGCTTGCCGGCCGTGAGCAGGAAGAATGTTTCCCGCCGGCGCTGCGTTTCCGCCTGGCAGCCGACGGCAACCTCAGCGCGATACGTAGCGAACCGGTGGCCGCCGATGCGCGGGCGGGCAAGGACCGGCGGCACGGCGCCAAACTGAAGCTGATCGCCGGGCTGCTCGGCGTTGGCTATGACGCCCTGCGCCGCCGCGAGCAGCAGCGCCGCAACCGGCGCCTGTTCGTGGTGGCCTGCGCGGCGGTAGCCGGCATGCTGTTGACGAGCGCCCTGGCCACCTACGCGCTGTTCCAGCGCAGCGCCGCCCAGCGGCAGACCGCGCGCGCCGAGAGCGAAGCCGAGGCCGCCATGCGCACCACCAACTTCCTCATCGGCTTGTTCCGCGTCATGGATCCAAGCGAAGCACGAGGCAACACGGTCACGGCACGCGAAGTACTCGACAAGGGCGCGTCCCGCATCGACGCGGAACTGGCCAACCAGCCGGCCATCCAGGCGACCATCATGGACACCGTCGGGTCGGTGTACATGGGGCTTGGCCTGTATGGGGAGGCGTGGCCGCTGCTGAATCGCGCCGTCGCGACACGCCGGCGCTTTTACCAGACCGAGCCCGAGGCGCTGGCGGAATCGCTGAATCACCTCGCGGACCTGCGCAGCCTGCAGGCGCAGGACGCCGACGCCGAGGCCGCCTATCGCGAGGCCAGCGCGTTGCTGACGGCGCATCCGAAGGAGCGCCGCAGCCAGATCGCGCTTGCCAACAGCCTCTACGGCCTCGGCACGGTGTTGTATGCCCAGGGGCGCTATCCGGAGGCCGAGGCCCGCTTCCGCGAGGCGCTGGCGCTGCAGCACCACCTCTACGGCAAGGAGCACGGCGACATCGCACGCACGCTCAAGGACCTGGCGCGCACCCTGGATGATGACGGTGACCTGAAGGCGGCGCTGCCCATGATGCGCAGCGCCGTCCAGATGCAGCGCGACCTGCGCGGCACACAGCCGCACCCGGACCTCGCCGATGCCATCAACGATCTGGGGCTGCTGCTCGAGCACAACGGCGACTACGACGAATCCGAGCAGATGTACCGCGAATCGATCGCGATGTTCCGCCGGCTGTTCGGTGACAAGCATCCGGAGGTCGCCGAGGGGCTGAACAATCTGGCGAGCGCGATGTTCGACAAGGGGGAGCTGGCGAACTCCGAGGCCACCTACCGCCAGGCGCTCGCGATGAAGCGCGAGCTGCTGGGCGAGATGCATCCGGACGTTGCCAATACCCTCAACAACATCGCCTTCGTGCTCGACAGCCGCGGCGACACCAAGGGCGCCCTCGCCACGGAGCGCGAGGCGCTGCACATCTATCGCCAGATCTACAGCGGGGATCACCCCGAGGTCGCCGCCGTCACCAACCGCATCGGCTTCTGGCTCACCATCACCGGCGATTACCCCGAGGCCGAGCGGCACCTGCAGGAAGGGCTGGCGATGCGGCGTCGGCTCTTCGGCGAGAACCATCCGGACGTGGCCTCGAGCCTGGAGAACCTCGCAATACTGCAGGTGGCCCAGCACCGCTACCCGCAGGCACTCGTCTCGGCCCGCGCCGCCGCCGCCATCTTCACCGCGGCGCTGTCGGCCGCGCACTGGAAGACGGCCATCGCCGAGAGCGCCCAGGGCGCCGCGCTCACCGGTCTCGGGGACTACCAGGCGGCGGAACCGCTGCTGGTGCGCAGCTACGCGATCCTCAGCAAGGACAGCTTCGTGCCCGGGGCGTTCCGCGCGCTCGCGCAGGGCTATCTGCAGAACCTGCGCGAGCAGCAGCGCCTGGCGCAGCGCGCCGCCCACCGCGCCGGTGCAGCTGAGGCCAAGCGCGCGGTGCCGGCGGTCGCCGTGGTACCGCAGCGCTAGCGCGAGCGCGCCGGTTTCTCACATATCCCTGCCGGCGCGGCCGGCTGCGCCGCGTGACCCGCCACCGCGAGTGCGTCAAGTGTGGTAACTTTTTGCCCTGCCGATGGACGCATCGCAGCCACGCGGTGCGCCGGGCCAATACACCGACCGTGACCCGCGATGTCCGGCGCTGAAAATAACAGGGGAACTCATGAAGCTTCGCGCATCCGGAATCGACACGGTCACCCTGGCGCTCGTGGCGCTGCTCGCAACAACCTCCGTGCCGGCGCAGACCCTGCGCGTCACCGCCACCAACTCCTCCGCTCCCAATGCCGTCTACGACGTCCTGTTCGGCCCCGGGCAGACGACGCTGCTGAACGCCGACGGCAACACCTTCAAGAGCTTCCGCTCGGCGGTGTTCGTGCCGAACGCGGCGAGCGCCGGCACCGACCTTTTGGTCGCGGATACGTCCGGCGGCAGCATCGTGCGTTATACGGGTCCGACCGGCACGCCGCCGATTGCCTCGACGCCGGTATGGAGCGCCGCCTCGTACGTCCCCGGGCCGCAGCGCCCCGATGGCCTGTCGGTGGACGCTGCGGGCAATCTGTACGTTGTGACCAACTCCCCCGCGCCGCAGCTCTGGGTGCTGAAGCCGTCACCAACCGCGCCGGGCGGCTACGCAGCCCCGCTGCTGCTCGACTGTAAATTTGCCGGCTGGGAGGTCGATGCCCTGGTCGAGACGGTCGTGGTACCGGCGACGCTGCCGGCCGCCGTGCAGGCCGCGCTGGCGAGCAATGGCATACACGCGGGTGACCTGCTGGCACTCGTGGCCGACAATGATTTCGATCCGCGCGACACGCATGAGCGCATCACGCTGTTCGATTACTCGGCGCTCAGCATCCAGAAGTTCCTCTCGGACCCTCGCTACCCCATCAAGCCCCCCTCGATCGCGCTGCGCCAACCGCAGTTCCCGACGACCTCCAGTCCCAGCAGCCCGCTGCCCACGGGCATGGACCTGTGGCCCGTGGACGGCAGCCTCCTGATCGCGACCAACAAGGGCACCATCCTGCAGTACACACTCTCGGGCAGCGGGACCGCGAGCACGTTCTGGACGGCCAGTAGCGCGACCACCTTTGCCGCCATCGCCTGCGGTGCGAGCAGCTGCCCCTTCCACAAGCTCAGGACCGGCGCACAGGCGGACACCGCCTACGCGTTCGTCACGCAGTCCACCGGCAATACCACCGGTAATATCCTGCAGTTTGCCGTCCCGCTTGCCACGCCCACGCCCTACGGCGGCTTTGGCTTTACGACCCCGGCGGCGAGCGTGGCCAGCAGTGCCAGCGCGAACAGTTTCTCAACCGGCGGCAGTCCGAGCGGCCTGGCGCTCGCGCACGCCTCGGTGGTGGTCGCCGCCGCGGCCGACTGCGCCTCGGCGGCGGGCTGCGACCCGACCGGCGGCCTCTCGCACGTCATCCTGCCAGGACCTGCGGGCGTGGGCCCGCAGGGGGTGCACGGCAACATCATCGAGCAGACCTGCATCGTCACGGACACCCGCCTGAAGAGCGATGGCACCTGCCCCGGCACGCTGGACATCGCGGCGCAGTGCCCGGGATTTGCCGCCAACCTGATCCCGCCGACCATGTGCGGCGCCTCCGGGCCGCACGCGAATCAGTTCGCGGTCGTCCAGACGATCGCCAACGGGGTGGACGACGTGCCGGGAATCCTGGTGCAGACCATGCAGAACCCGGATGCGCTCATCCCGGGTACCGCGCCCACGCCCGATTGCGAGCCGCAGATGGCGCTCGGCTGGGCGCCGCGGCTGGGATCGGATGAGGGCACGATCCCCGAGGGCGCCGCGGTCGTGGACATCACCGGCTACTGCGACAAGGCCGGCGGCTCGACCCGTGGCAATTCCATCTGGACTATCGGCGGGGTGCTGAGCCCGGTCGTCTCGTCCAAGCAGGACCTGATCAGGTTCGCCAACGACAAGCTCGTCAACCTCGGCAAGACCATCAAGTCCGGCAATGTCGCCCGCCCGGTGCAGGGCGTGCTCGACGTGTGCCTGATCACGAGCGCACTGTTCCTGAACACCGGGCATTACGCCTGTGCCGCGCGCAACGTCTGGGAGTGCGACAAGCTGGTGGCCAACAGCGCGAAGAGCTTCGGGAGCTCGCCGAACAACCCCAACCCGTACGGCGACATCCGCGGGCGGCTGGGGAATCTGTTCTACACGATCAACACCCGCATCCAGCACAACCCCCCCAATCCCATCTGGCCGCTGACAGCGCCGCCGCCGGCCTGTCACTAGGCGACTGGTGGCTGGCACCAGCCCGCGCTGCCCTTTTGCATTCGCGGACGTGAGGAGCGCGGCCTTGCGGGCGCGTCGGCGCCGGGTTCGGGGCAGCCGCTTCGGAGGCGCGGTGGCGTTATGCCTGGGTCTGATCGGCTGCAGCGGCGCGGGCGATGGCTCGCCGCCGCTGGCGAAGGACACCGACGGCGACTCGGTCCCGGATGCCCGCGACTGCGCCCCCGCGGATCCGACCAGGTGGCAACTGCTCGCTTATCAGTCAAGGGACAGCGACGCCGACGGCTACCGGGCGGATGCCACGGGTGAGGTCTGCAGCGGCGCGACCCTGCCGCCGGCATATGCCGCCAGCACCGCCGCCGCCGGCGATGCGGACTGCGACGACGCGAACCCAGCAGCGTGGCGGCTCATGATGCTCTACGTGGATGCAGACGGCGACGGCGTCGGCGCCGGCGCCGGCCAGATCAGCTGCGTGGGCACAGCCGCTCCGCCAGGTTTCTCGCTCCTCGGCTACGATCCTCTGGACGATCCCAGCGATCCGACAGCGGCGGTGATCTCAAGCCTGGAGCTCGCGCCGTGGCAGCTGACACCCGCCATGGACATCACCATCACCCCTTAACTGCCCCACGCGGCAGTCCACGTTTACCCAAACCGGAGTAAGGACATGAGCACATTGAGCCGCGCGGCAGCTGCCCTGATGCTTGCGGCCGCCTCAGCCGCGGCCAGCGCTGCGGAGACCAACTACGCCTTCGACAGCATAAGCCGCATCGATGTACACGCGGCGCATCCGTCAGTCACCGGAATCCTGCGCAACACCACGACGCCGGTGACCGTGACATTCGTGGATCAGACAAACGGCGAATACCGCTACGTCGTGAGCCGCTGCGTGCCGCTGTTGCTGACCATGCTCGAGAAACCCGGCCGGTATTATCTGAATCTCACGGTTGACCCCGCCGCGGCCAACGTCGGGCTCGTGAGCTGCGGACTGGAGCTCAGAAACTAGCCCGCGCGTCGCAAATCCGTCTCGCTGGGCGAGCCCCGGCTGCCGGTGACTGCACGCGACCGACAGCCTGCAACCGCAGCAGGCACGGCGTTAACCGGACACTGGTCGCATACGGTAACGCACGCTCTGGCCGCGGCATGCGCGGTCAGCACTGGAGGCGAGCAGCGTCGGCGGACACACCGGTACCGCGCCGACTACAGTAGACTTGCGGCAACAAAACAACACTGCCAATGGCCGCACCCCTGATGTCAACGCGCCTGCGCAAAGTGCTTATTTGGTCGCTGGGCGCAGCGATCGGGCTCCTCGCCCTCCTCGCAGCGGGTGTAGTGATCGCGCTGCAACTGATCGACACGCCCAGGGTACGCGCGCAACTCGCCGAGAAACTGTCCACACTCCTGAACGGCCAGGTGTCCTGGGAGGAACTGGATATCCGGCTGCTGCCGCGACCGCACGGCGTGGTTCGCGGCGCGCATGTCGCCATACCCAACGTGGTGACGGTCGATGTGGCAACGGCAGACGTCAAGATCAGCCTGTTACCCCTGTTTAAGGGAAACGCTGAGGTGCAAGCCATCACCGTCGAGCGGCCCAACGTCGAGGTGTGGATTGCGCCATCCGCCGCTGGCAGAAAGAAACGGGAAGCACCAGCGCAACCTGCGATTCCCCTTGCGCTCTATCGCAGCGCCATGCGAGGTGTCCTCGATGCCGCCGCGCGCTTTGCGCCGGCCACGACCGTTGCGATTGAGGACGGCCGTGTGGCCTGGCATCTACCCGGCCTGCCACTCGAGGTAAGCAGACTGAATTTGCGGCTCGTGACTGACGGCAATGGCGTCGCGGTCGACGCGTCTGCGACCGGCACCCATTGGGATCGCGTCGCGCTCGAGGGACGCGTGGAGTCTGCCGACCTGAGCGCACGTGTGCGCGTGGAAGGCACGGGATTGAAGGTGCAACGGGCTCTGGAAGGCCTGCTCCCCAGCATGCGCGAGACTCTGGCACTGTCCAGCGTCGGCGCGAAGGTTGAAGCGCGCACCGACGGTCATACCGACATCGAAATTGGCCTCGGCCTCGACCTGCACAAGGCCGCCATACAGCTTGGCGCCAAGCAGCTCGATATCGGCCAGGTACGGCTGGCCGGTTCGATCAAGTTGATCGAAGCGGACGTCGCCGTAGTCCTGCAGCAGATCAAGCTCGGCGAACTCGCACCCGCCGCAAACGCCGGCCTGGTGTTGGCCGGGCCGACGCGTGCGCCGAAACTCGACATAGCCATCGGCGAGCTTGATCTTGCGCGCCTGCGCGACGCCACGTTGACCTTGGTCGGCGATCGTCCGGCGGTGAAGGAGTACGTTGCCCGAATCCACGGCGGACGCCTGCGCGACGTGCGCTTCTCGACACAGGCAGAGAGCTTGGGGCAGCTCTTTGCCCTGCCGCGCCTGCACGCCACTGCGCAACTTGCAGGCGCGAGCATGCGCGTGCCGCAACTTGAACGCGAGGCCACTGATATCGCAGCGCGTGCCGAACTGGTCGGCGGCGTGCTCAAGGTCGACGATGTCAGCGCGCGACTCGGCGCATCGCAGCTGCGGCGAGCGGGCGTGAACATCGTTTTTCTGAAGCCGATGCGCATGGAGCGCACCCGCGGCCAGGCGAGCATCGTGTTGAACGACCTGCTGCCCGGGCTGCGAGCGCGTGAGCCCTTTGACAGGTTGTTGCGATCAGTCCCAACGCTCACCGGCGTCGCCGCAGCGAACGTGCGTAACGTGGCGCTGCGATTCGGTAAGCCGCGCCAGCTCGCCTACGACCTGAGCGTGACTCCGCAACACGTTCGCATCGAAAGCGACAAGCTGGCCGAGGCGCCCAGCGTGCACGGGGGCGCCGTGAGAGTCACGCCAGCGTCGATCAGCGCGGATCGCGTCGGCATCGAGGTGCTCGACTCGAGGGCCACCGTGTCGGGCGAAGTCCGCGACTTTCAGGGTGGCAAGCCGCGCGTGACGGCGCGCGTCGCGGACGGCGTCGTCGGCCGTAAATTGGTCGATTGGATCTGGCTGCGTACCGCCCTCCCCGAGCGCCTGAAGCCGGCGACCCCGCTGCGCTTTACCGCCCCGCGGCTCGAGTGGAGCGCCGCGGGCCTCGACGTCGCCGCCGAGGCGAATGTCAAGGCCGGGCCCTCACTGAGCGTCGATCTGTCCAAGCGCGGCAAGACGTTCACGGTGCGCCGGGCCACGATCAAGGACCGCGACAGCGATGCCAGCATCTCGCTCGCGATGCATGATTCGTTGCTGGAAGTCGGCTTCGCCGGTGTGCTCGCGGCACGCAGCGTCGCCCCCCTCTTCGGTCACCCGGCCGAGGGCTATCCGGGGACCGTTAAGGGCGATCTTCAGGCAACGCTTGACCTCACGCGTCCGGGCCGCAGCGCGGCGCGCGGCACGTTGGCCGGCGAGCACGTTGACCTGCGCGAGCTCACCGGGGCGCCGTTGCAGCTGGAACGCTTCGACCTGCAAGGTGCGGGGAATGCATTGCAGATACGCGAGTTGACGCTGGATTGGGCGCAACAGAAGGCCACGATTCGCGGCACGATCGCGCGTGAAGCGAACGCCCTGGGGACGAACCTGGAGATCGACTCGCCCGGCATCGTTATTGAGGCGCTGCGCGCCACGCCCGCCGCAAAAGCCGCGGATGCACCGGTAGACAAGGAGAGCAAGCCGCGCAGGTCCCTCGGTCTGTGGTCCCTGCCGCTCAAGGGGACCGTGTCGCTGCGCACCGACTTCGTGGCGTACCGCGGCTATCGGGTCCAGGGCATCCGCGCAGTTGCAACCCTGGAGCGCGAAACTATGGCCATCAGTGTCGCGGAGGCTTCGCTGTGCGGCATTGCCTTCCCGCTGTCGTTTCGCGTCACTCCAAAGGACTTCGACGCGAGCGCAAACATAAGCGTAAAGGATCAGTCCCTTGAGGAGGTCGTTAAGTGCCTGGGAGGCAATAATGTCGTCATCACCGGCAACTTCGACATGACGAGCGTGCTGACTTCCAAGGGACCCACGCAGCGGTTCGGCGAGTCTTTGGCCGAAAACCTTGCAGGCTCGGTAACGGTTGCGACCCGGGACGGCCAGATTCGCAAGATGGCGCTGCTCGGCAACATCCTGTCGCTCAAGTCGGTGCGTGACGTGGTCAAGGGCGATGTGGGTTTCGGCGCCAAAGGGTTTGATTACCGAAGCATCGCGGTGGGCGCCAAGATTGCCAACCGCGAATTGACGATCGAACAGGCAGCGCTTGACAGTCCGGCGCTGGGATTGGCCGCCGCAGGCACAATCAACCTGACGAACTACGACTCGCGTCTCACCGTGCTGGTGGCCCCCTTCGGCACCCTCGACCGCATAGTGCGCAAGATTCCCGTCCTCGGCTACGTGATCGGCGGCGCATTTACCAGCATCCCGGTCGGCGTTTCGGGCGACATTCGCGATCCGCTCGTTGCTCCTCTGGGACCCCGGGCGGTCGGGTCCGAAGTGCTGGGGGTATTCGAGCGCACCTTCAAGCTACCAGGCAGGCTCGTCGAGCCTCTGACTACGAAGCCGAGCGAATGATCACCGCCGACGCTGCGGGAGAGGCGACTAGTACGCCTGATCGGTCCTCAGGCTGGACCTGCTACCGGTATAGCCGTGGCGCGGGTCTTCAGAAGCGCAGGCCGATCTGTACGGGAATGAACGCGTTGTTCTGATCGTAGGGCGCCAGGCGCATGTAGCGCCCTTCGATGAAGAACCTGACGGGGTCAGTCAGCGCCCATTCCATCCCGAACCCGGCGTTCCAGGACTTCGTCCAGTCTGAGGTCGACTTCGACACGGTCGACTCGACCGGGAAGTAACCCGGATAGCAGTAGTAGAAGCAGATCCATCCCGGTACTCCCACCACCTCACTGAACTGCGTCTGTGTGCGGTACCGGCCGATGCCGCCGAACAGGTACATCCCGAAACGCGGCGAGCGGTGCGCGAGGTCGAGCCGCGCGTCGATGTTGCCGCCGTACAGGTTAGTGTGTCCGTACGCGACGTTGGTCCCCGTTGCAATCGAAGCCAGCCTGCGCGAGTCGAGCGTCGCGTTGAAGCGGCTGTAGCTGCCCTCGAAGCGGATTCCGAGCGGCAGGTTCGAGCTCGGGAACCAGGTGATTCCGAATAAACCGGACCCCCCGTCCTGCAGAGACCTGGTGGTGTCGCCGTTCGTGAAGGTGTATCCGCCGCCGATCTCGAACATCAGCGGGTGATACTTAAGCTCATTCGTGTGTACCGCCGTGGCGGCCGGCGGCGGCAGAACCGGTGGGGGCACAGCATGGGCCGGCGCGCCGAATTGCACCTCATAACCGCGGTTGTCGAGACAGGCGACCATGTCCTGGCGGTACTGCTCGCGGCGCGAGGCCGCCTCCTCAGGAGGCATGCTGGCGGCGCGCGCGGCATCGTAGCCGCTCTGGCTCTGCGCCCAGGTGTGGCAGGCGTAGCGGTCATTCCACAGCTGTTCCTGAGTCTGGCCGTTCTTCGGGATGATGTGCATGTCCGTGCCGGAGGCAGCGGACGCCCCCGGCGGTCGCGCCGGCGGAGGAGTCGCCTGGTATTGAGCCACCGCAGGCGCCGAGGTCACGAGGAGCACGAATATCCCGGACACACTGAGGACCTTAGATGCCATGGTGCTTCCTCCTTGTCGTCTGCAATCGGCCATCTCATCTGCCCGCGGCGAGTGCGGCACGCGAGCTGCGTACACCTCAGTGCGCGGGGTAACCGCGACCCTCCAGACACGCAGAGTGGGCGCGCTCGTAGTTCGATTGCTGTGTGCCCGCTAGCTGTGCGCCCGCCTGGCCCGAGTTCGCGCGGATCGGATCAAAACCGGTCTGCGTGACCGCAAACCGGTAACACTCGTACTGATCGCGCGCCTGCTGGTCGGGAGTCTTGGCCGGCGCCGGCGCCGGCGGAGCGGCGGCCGCGACCGCCGCAGGCGCAGCGGCAGCAACGGCAGCACCACCGGCCGCGGCGGGCTGAACCGGCGAGTCAATCGGGTCGTTGACCACCTCATAGCCGCCGATATCGGGCCGGGGCCGGTAGTAGGCATCGTTCGCGTACAGGATCGTTTCGGTACCAGTATTGAGTGGCGTCATGAACTGAGGCAGCGTCGGCACGACCAGCCCGATCGGTGGTTCGACGACCAGGTAGGCAGGTCCGCGCGGCTCAAACCAGACTCCCTCGGCGAAGTGGTACGACATCCCGGCGTAGTTGACGAGGATCGATCCGTGCGGCAAATCGCGAACCACTGAGCCGCGGTCGGGGTACACGTGGTCGTGCCCATGATTCAGGTCGCGATGCACGTGGTACGGTGCGACCTGATCGCCGGCAGCACCCGGGGCCGCCTGAGGCGCGGGAGCGGGCTGCTGATAGCCCGCGGCCGGCGGCGGGTACACAGCAGCAGGCTGCTGGTAATAGCCAGGCGCCGCCTGGTTATTCGAGGGCGGCGGGTAATTTTGGGGACGCTGAGCGTTGCCGGGCGGCTGCGGGTAGCTGGGCTGCTGCTGATAGTTGGGCGGCGGATAGTTCGCTGGCGGCGGATAGTTCGCCGGCGGCGCTTGGTAGGCCGGCGCCTGGTATGCCGGCGGCTGTTGCGGGTAGGTCGGTGGCGCTGCGTTTCCAGGCTGCTGCGCGATCGCCGCCGCGGGTATCGCGAACGGCACGAGCGCCATCCATGCTCGAAGCAGATTGCTGCCCATTGTTCTCACCCCTGCCCCGGGTGGGAAGTGCTACCGCCCGAAGCCGCGGAAGGACCCCGTTACTATACGCGCCCGGATGCCACGAAAGTCATGACCACCACGCGCTAACGCAGCAGGGCCTCACGGGTTTACACAGGCGACCGGCGCGCGTGGTGCGCGTGGGCGTTCCCGGATTGCTTTGACTTAAGCGGTGCGAGTGAACACATCCTGGTCCCGGTGACGCTGCCGGTAGACCTTTTGTAACCGAGTGGCTTGCGCAGGTCTTGCAGCAGACCCGAGATGTCGCTCAGCTGAGATACGACGCCGGATTGCGCAAGCCGCTTGTGCGAACGCAAGCCAGGATGTCTCGACCCATCGCACACTGAACTCGTCGGCGCGGAGTGACGGCCGGCAACGAAGGCGATCCGTCGGCACAATGTCCTGCCTCGGCTCACCTCGCCTCCATTTTCCGGCTTCGGTTGGTATTCACATTCGGAGTGCGGCCGAGTTGCACGCGCGGCCTTGCGGCCGTGATCGTCGCCGGCGCATGCACCGCGAGGCCACCGATCCAGTCCGGGCACGGACTCGGCCCAGCGGGCGAATGTAAGAGCTGCGCTGTCCGGAATTCGTGGGCGAGCCGCCACGTGCATCAGCGCGCCGGCGCCAATGTTGACGGGGCGCGCGAGTAGCGGCGACTATTCCAGCCACCAGAGCATGGGCTCGCGCCGGGCCGGATGGCGATCAGATTGGCACGGACAAGGTATGCACGACTGGGGTTCGCCTGACCAACCGACGTGAATTCCTGCAAGGCGCGTTCGGGACGGCGCTGCCCGCAGCAGTCGGCGCGCCGCTCCTGCCAACCGCCGCACGCGGCGCTCTGCCGCGCACTTTCCCGATGGTGCTGATTGATGATCGACACGCCGAGGCGCGTGCCTTCGGTGCCGCTCTCGCCGCCCGGGGCGCATCTGTGCGTGCGGTGCCCGAGGGGGACGTCACGGCGCTGTGGCGCGAATCGATCGGGCCCGCCTGGCGGCAGGGCCCCACCGTCGTTGCCGGGCTGACGCGATCGCCGGCATTGTTCTGCCTCGAGCAACTCGGCTGGGGCCTGGGCCGGCGGGTGGTATTTTGCGCCGAGCACCTGGTGTGGGCGGGCCGGCCGGTGCGGCACAAAGTCCTGCGCACGATGTCGGTTGCCGAGACGGCCGATGAAATAAAACTGTCGATGCGTGGCCGACTCTGGCCCAGCCACCTGGCCTCAATGGTTGCGATCCAAGGTGCCCTGGCGAATTACCCGCGGGCGGCGCCTACCGAGATAAATCTGGCGCCGGCGCTGCCCGCCGATGCGCAGCTGCTGACTTCCTGGATCATCGCCCGGGCTTAAGTAACGAGGACCCAGTCCATGGCTGTGCCGCCCAACGTAAACCCTGCGGACTTCGAAGCCGCCCTCTCGCTCTGGCGCTCGGCGGTCGGCGCGGATTGGGTATTCACGGCGGCAGAGGACGTTGCGCTGTATCGCGATGCCTATTCGCCCTACTGGGCAGAGCCTGAGGAGCGCCTGGCCTCCGCGGCGGTGGCGCCGGCTACCCTCGAACAAGTACAGGCCGTGGTACGCACTGCAAACCGGTATCGCATTCCACTGTACGCGATCTCGACCGGCCGGAATCTGGCCTACGGGGGTTCGGCGCCCGCGCTTTCAGGCAGCGTGGTTCTCGACCTGAAGCGCATGAACCGCGTGCTCGAGGTCAATGAGCGCAACGCCTATGCGCTGGTGGAGCCTGGCGTCAGCTACTTCGATCTCTACGATCACATCACCAAGGCAGGACTCGACGTATGGATAGACGCGCCCGACCCGGGTTGGGGGAGTCTCATCGGTAATGCGCTCGACGGGGGTGGCGGGTGGACCGCCTCACCCTTCCGTGATCACTTCGGATCCCACTGCGGCATGGAGGTCGTGCTGGCGAATGGCGAAGTGGTGCGCACCGGCATGGGCGCGCTGCCAAACGCCAAGTCCTGGCAGCACTACAAGTGGGGTCATGGTCCCTGGGTCGACGGCCTGTTCCGGCAGGGGAACATGGGGATCGTCACCAAAATGGGTTTCTACCTGATGCCGCGACCCGAGGCCTACATATCGGGCACGGTACAGGTGTATCGAGAGGAGGACGTCGTCGCGCTGCTCGACACGCTGAATCTTCTGGAGAACCAGCATGTCGTGAATGGCTCGACAGCGTTGTATTACGGTGATCTCGAGAATATCTACGGCAGCGTCCGCGATCAGGCGACGCCGGGCACACCCGCCTGGAGTCTGGTACTGCCGATCTACGGGCCGGAAAAAGTCATCCGCGCGCAACTCGAGTACGCGCGCGACAAGTTCGCGCGGGTGCCCGGCATGCGCTTTGTCGAAGGCGAGCTGCTGCGTACGCCGCTGACGGCCGAGGCGCAGAAACGTGTACATCAAGTGAACTTCGGCATTCCGAATCTCGCCATCTTCTCGATGCTCGGGCGCTCGCCGGCTAATCCGGCCCCGGCCGGCGGCCACATCGGCTTTTCGCCGGTCATACCGCGCACCGGCGAGAGCGTGCTGGAGTACCAGCGGTACTACCGCGAAAACATGGCGGCGATGTCCGCAGGAAAGGAAACCGGCATCGTCGGCCCGGTATTCCTGACCAACTGGGAACGATCGATGGTCGCCCTGATGATGTTTCCTATCGGCCGCGACAAGGCAAGCAATAGCAGGATGCGCTTGGCGTTCGCGCGCTGGGTCACAAAGGCCGCCGAGCACGGCTGGGCGGAATATCGCGCACCGACCCCGTTCCAGGATCTGGTGGCGCAGACCTACTCCTTCAACAACCACGCGTTGCTGCACCTGTGCGAGACCATCAAGGACGCGGTGGATCCCAACGGCATCCTGTCACCCGGACGTTATGGTGTGTGGCCGAAGCACCTGAGGAAGGGTTGAGATGCGACGTTCGATGTGCGCGCTTGGGACATGGCTGGCGTTGAGCAGCGCTGTGCAGGCGGCGGCGCCCAGTGCCTCGGTGAGCCCGGCGCCTGTCACGCCGGTCGGCGAGGCTGTGTATGCTCACTGGTGCGCGCCATGCCACGCGGCCGGTCCCGGACACCCGGGTACCGAATCGCTGCAGCTGAAGTACGGCGGGCAGCGACCGGCTGTGCTGCTTGAGCGTACCGATCTGTCGGCGGCGGCGGTGGCCGCCGCGGTGCGCCAGGGTGTGCTGCTGATGGCGCCGTTTCGCAAGACCGAGATTACGGACGCTGATCTGCAGGCTCTGGCCGCCTACGTCGCCCGCAGTTTCGACAAGGCTCGCTAGATCTAGGCGCATTAAGCCACGCCACACGCCCACGCACCCGAGCGCTTAACGGTACCCCACCCTCCAATCCCGCAGTAACCGTCGGGACTTTTCACCGTACGCTCCGTAGACGGAACTTCGATCGGCTACGTCAAGATCGGTGCCGGCCCAGCCGTCGTCATCGTTCACGGTGCACTTAGCACCCATGAGGACTGGATGGCCGTCGCGCGCGAGCTGTCCGGGCGCTTCACCTGCTTTGTCGTCGACCGCCGGGGGCGCGGCCTCAGCGGTGACAGTCAGAGCTACACGGTCGAACGCGAAATTGAAGACATAGAAGCTGTGCGTGCCGCAGCCGGGCCTGGTGCATTCTTGATCGGACCCTCTTACGGGGCATTTTGCTCGCTGCTCACGGTGCTGCGCACGCCGGTGCCGCGCCTTGTGAATTACGAGCCTCCACGGCCGGTTCGCGGGCCTGCACGTGGGCAAAGCGTCGTTCTGTGCCCGCCTCTTATCAAGCAAGGTCGATCCGCGGACGCGACGGTGGTCTTTTTCCGAGAGATCGGGATGTATCCACCGGGACTCCTTGGATCACTCCTCAAAGCGCAGCCCATGCGCTTAAAGGCGAAGGCGATCCCGACGTGGCCGAAAACGGTTGGCCTGATGCCCGTAACCGTGCGCGAAATGGCGGCCGTCGATGGTATGGGACCGAGTCTGGCACGGTTCGCAGCCCTAAAGATGCCAACGCTCCTTCTGCTCGGCTCGCGATCGAACCAGCCTCACATCCGGGACACGACTCTCGAGCTGACTAGACTCGTGCCAAACGCAAAGCTCCACGAGCTGGCTGGGCAGGGACATATGGCGCAAACGATGGCGCCGAAACTTGCAGCCACCAAGATCGCTGAATTTCTAAAGTCCTAATCGCGAGTCCCATCCCCACGGACTTTCCTAACGCACGAACCACCGGCAAGATCGCGCGGACTGCGGCACTCGAAACTGCGCCCTCGGGCGTCAGTCACTATTTCAAATCGGCAGTAAATCCAATCCCACGCCGCTTTAGTTCTGGTGGATTCATCAGTTGCCGAATCGCCGACAGGATGCCGACGATCGCGTCATCGTGGGACGCAAGCTTTCGCTCAAGACGCTCGAACTTGCGCGCAAGGGACTTGTCCGCCTCCAGGAGTGTCCGAATTCGCACAAACGATCGCATGATCTCGATGTTGACCGCGATGGCACGGTCACTGTTGAGTACCGACGACAGCA